>WNFL01134368.1_pt1 | contig 12209 bp, 11 predicted proteins | sample 5400361 | NCBI WGS metagenome assembly WNFL01 (sample SAMN13153351, study PRJNA577476) | soil metagenome | isolation source: 40 cm soil on Douglas fir-dominated hillslope | place: USA:California | collected 2013-09-17
TATGCCGCGTTCGATATCTTCATGTGCGGCAATGCCGAACCCCGTAAAGCGTTCTCGGTGTTGAAGCAGGCTTTTGCACCAAAGCGCGTTGTGCTCGGTGAGCACAAGCGCGGCGTACTCTAAGGTCCTGCCGATAAACGTCCGGAAACTCCGGACGCGTTAACCATAAAGCGGGAACGATGCGCAAGCATCGTTCCCGCTTTTGCATTTGCTCGTTATCCTTGACCGCTTATGAATGCCGTGCCCGGTAGCGGACAGTTTGGGCGCGCGAGCGCAAGGTAGCGGGCATGGGACGCTTTGATGCGGCCATTATCGGTGGCGGACCAGAAGGACTAATCGCCGCCATCACGCTTGCCCGCGCGGGCTTCAGCGTCGTCGTGTTGGAAAAACAAAGCGCTCCGGGCGGGCGCGCAACGACGCACGAATTCCATCCGGGCTTCCGGGCTTCTCCGTATACGGATGAATTGCCGGCAATTCCGAGCCGCCTTCACCGCAGTCTCGATCTCGCCCGCCACGGCGCCGTCCTGGTGCCTTCGCCGGCCTCGGTCCTGATCTCCGATTCTGGCACCAGCCTGATCTTCGCCGATGCCGCCCGTTCGGCCCGTACGGTGCCGGCGGCGGCGCGCTCCGGATTTCTCGCCTTCCGCGAAGAGATCGAGACCGTGCGGCGGGCGATCGAGATGCGTGTCTCCTCGCTGGGGCCTCCCCTCCGCCGGGGATGGTCTCCTTGGCACCGCCGCGGGCGCGATGCGCCATGGCCGATCGAGAGCTGGACGCGCTCCGCGCTCCGCGATGTGCTGCGGGCGCGCATCCAAGATCCGCTCCTCCGGCTTCACCTCGCAGCGGACGCGGTTTCGGGTCGCGCGGTGTCTCCCTTTCTTGCCGGCACCGCGCTCCACGCGCTTGCACCGGGCACCGGCCTGTCCGGCCGCACGGCGGGCGGCCTCTACCGCCTCGGAGCAGCGCTTGCGGACGAAGCGAGGCGAGCCGGCGCTGTCATTCGCTGCGACGCCGAGGTCACCGAAATCGAGGTGAAGCGCGGCCGTGCGGCCGGAATCGCCGTCAGAGGCCAAAGCATCGACGCGCGCGCTTTCCTCTCCACGCTGGATGTGAAGCGCACCTTGCTCGGTCTGATCGCCTCGAGCGAGCTGTCCGAGACTGTCGCGAAACGGGTCGGGCACTTTCGCGTGGCCGGCCAGGCGGCGCGCGTGCTGTTCGCGCTGGACGCGCCGCCAAGCTTTCCACTCTGGCGCGAAACGCCCGATGCGGCATCGGGGCCGATCCATGTGCTGGGCTCGATGAAGGCGTTGACGGCGGCCCATGAACTGTGGCGGGCCGGCAGACTGGCGGACGAACTGCCCGTTACGCTGCGCTTGCCGACCCTGGCCGACCCTCGGTTCGCCCCCATCGGAAAGGCGGTCATGACCGCGACGATTTCCGCGGTGCCTTGGCGAATGTCCGGCAGTTGGGAAGAGCCCAGACGCGAACAGCTTGCTGCCATTGCCCTGGCGGCGGCGGAACGGGCGATCCCCGGCATCGCGTCTCTGGTGTTGGCGCAGCACGTGATTATCGGCGCCGACGTCGAGCAGGCGCTTGGCGCGACCGAAGGCGATCTCGACGGCGGAGAGATCGCCGCCGATCAGCTCCTGGATTCCCGTCCCTTGCGCGGAGCCGAATGGCGCGACGGCCGCACGCCGATCGCCTCGCTCTTCCTCGCGGGCCGATCGTCGGCTGCGTCGCCGTTTTTGCTTGGCGCGTCGGGCGAGCGCGCCGCCCGCGCCATCATCGCCGATCTCAAAGCCGGCACCGCCCGATGAGTCTGCGTTCTGTCGCGGCCAACAAATATGACGCCGTTATCATCGGTGGCAGCATCGGCGGTTTGGTCGCGGCATCCTACCTCGCGCGCAGCGAAGCGCGCGTCCTTCTCCTGGAACGCAGCGACCGCTTTGGCGGTCGAGCGGAGACGGTGGATTTGGGGCAAGGATTTCGCGCGCCTGTATTGGCGGACAATGGCAGCGCTTTCGATTTGCGCGTGCTCAGAGACCTCCATCTCAGCCGGTACGGCTTGCGGCACGATAAAGCAGATATGAAGCTGGTCGCGTTGCGGCCGGGCGGGATGCCAATCTTGCTCTCTTCTCGTGCCCTGTTCCACGCCCGGGCGGATGGTCAAGGCGGGTCGGCCTACCCGGCGTTTCGCCGCGAAGCCTTGGGATGGGCACGATTGTTGCGCCGGGTGTGGGATGGAACGCTCGACCTTCCCGCCGCGCCGGCGCCCAGCCTCGCGACCATCGCCCGACGCCTGCGTCTGTCCGATTCCCAGTGGGAGAGATTCGAAGACCTCAGCCATGTGAGCGCGGCCGGGTTTCTGAATCGCTGGTTCGAAGAGGATTCGCTGAAAGCCGCCCTGTCGCTCGAGGTGTCTGCCAGCGGATTGAGCCCGGAAGAAGCCGGCTCGGCGCTCGTTCTCATCTGGCGCTACGGGCAGGCAAGCGCACCGCGCCGCGCCGCAGCCACGCGCGTGCATGGCGGGCCCGGCGCGTTTGCCGCGGCGCTCGAGGCGTCCGCCCTCGACGCCGGGGCCGAGCTTCGCAGGAATATGAGCGCGAAACTGATCATCGTGGAAAACAAACGCGCGGTCGGCGTCTTGTTGGCAAGCGGGGAAATCATTGCCGCAAGGGCCGTTCTTTCGAGCCTCGATGTCAGGCACACGCTCCTTGATCTGATGCCGCCCGAAAGCGTCGGTTTCGGCGCGGCGGCAAACCTGCCCGATTACCAGAGGGTCGCAACCGCTCAGCTGATCGTGGCCCTCAACGGCTTGCCTCCGTTCGCGGGTTTGGACGCGCGCGATCCGCAATCGCGCATCGTCATCGCCGAACGCTCCGAGATTGCCGCCGAAGCGAAAGGCGCGGCCATCTTGGCCCGCCTGCCTGATGAGCTCGTCATGGAAGTCTCGATTCCAAGCCTCTCGGACCCCAATCTTGCGCCCGCAGGTCGCCACGTGATGGTGGTGTTCTTGCCGTATATGCCTGTGACCATCGAAGGGGGATGGGAGGCAAACCGCGAGACATTGCGACGCCGGACGCTTGCGACGCTGGAACGGTTTGCACCGGGGTTGAAGGAGCGTGTTGTGACGTATTGGATGATGACCCCGGACGATATCGCGGCCCGCTATGCCGGGCATGCCGGCGAGCTGGGGTCGCCACTGACCCGGCTGTTGGCAAGCTACGAATCGCGCATTCGCACGCCGATTGCGGGGCTTTACCTCTGTGGGGCCGCGGCCGAACCGGTGAGCAATCTTTCAGGGCGCGCGGCACGCCTTGCAACCAGGCTCGTCTTCGCCGATTGGGCAGAGCAGAAAGGTGGCAGAGCATGATGGGCGCGGTGCTGCCAACGCCGTTTCATACCCGCACGGCGGAACGCAATCTCGTGAATGCCTGGATGATCCGTGGCTCCTTTACGGTCCCGGCGCATTACGGCGATCCGCATCAGGAGGCATTGGCCGCGCGTGTCACGGTTGCGATGGCCGACATTTCCGCCATCGAAGATTTGCTTATCGATGGCCCCGGAGCCGCTTCATTCCTTGCCACCGCCTGCGGCGCGCCGCTTGCGGACGCGGACATCGGCGCTTCGCGCGCCGTGCACTGGCGCGCAGAGGGAGATGGGCTGAGGGGGTATGGCAGGGTTTCGCGGTTAGCTGAGGACAGATTCCTGTTGCGCAGCGCTGATATCGATCTGGCCTGGTTCGAATCCGCCGCGCCGCGATTCAACGTTTCGCTGCGCGATGCGACGCGCGAGCGCGGCCTGCTATTCCTCACCGGGCCGTTCGCGCTGCCGGCAATGGTCGCGGCCGGACTGGAGGTCGGCGAGCTCAAAGAGGATCAACACGGCGACTATGAGTGGCGCGGCCTCGCCGTGACGATCTTTCGCCGCGCGCGTCTTGCCGGTTATGAATTGTCGTGCGGCGCCGAAGACGCCGTCCCGGTCTTCGATCGGATCGTCCGCGCGGGGTCCCTGGTTGCGCTTCGGCTCATGGGCGAGGACGCGTTGCAACTTCTGCAGCTCGAAGCGGGATTGCCGCTTCCTCACGTGGATTTTGCGCCCGCGCGGGAGGCACTGGCACGCGAGCCTTCGCCGGCATCGCTTGGCTTCAAGGATGGAGAGACCGGCGTCGAGGATGCCGAACGCCGCGTGCTTGCCGGCATCGAATGGGATGGCGAACAGCCGGCTCCCTTTGCGACGGTCTTCGCCGGCGGCAAGGAGATAGGCCGCACGCTGCGCTCGCTCTATTCTCCGGCCCTGAAATGCGCCATCGCACTCGCGCAGCTCGATGCCGACGCAGGCATGGGAACGGCCGTCAGCATGATGCGTCTGGAATCCTCGGGCTGGGTCGAGAGCACGGGACGCGTCGTCGCGCTCCCCTTCCTCTAACACCCACTTCACCTCCCGCTCGTGGGGAGGTCGGACGGCGAAGCCGTCCGGGTGGGGGCCACTAAAGCCCCGCCCGGATTTCGCTCCAGGCATTGACGATCTGATCCTTGTTCTTCAGCCGACGCTGGAAGATGCCGGTCTTCAGGAACGCATCGATGTCATGCGGGATTCCCAGCGCCTGGAACAGCGAGTCCGGCTCCTTGGCGAGCTGCACGCCGTTGGCCGGACTGTCGCCGATCTTCTTGATCATGAAGTCGGCGCCCTGATCGGAAATCGAGGAGTCGATTAGCCCCAAGGCCTTGTCATAATTCTTGGCGTCCTTGTGCATGGTCAGGCCGCAGACGAAGGTGAACATGCCGCCGGGCGGATTCATGAAGCCGACCTTCCGGCCCTCGCTCTTCAGCGCCTTGTAGGTGACGCGCCAACTCATCGCGGCGACCAGCTCTCCCGACGCCAGGCCCTGCGCCAGCGACGTGTCGTCGCTGGAGACGAAGCGCACCTGCTTCACCAGCTCGCGCAGTTTCGCCTGAACCTTGCGCCAATCGGCGTCCGTCATATTGTAAGCGTCGATCCCGATCATCCGCGCGATGAACGGAACCGTGTCGTCGACACCTTCGAGCACCGCGACGCGGCCTTTGTATTTCGGATCGAACAGGATGTTCCACGATTCGTGCCCGACATATTCGGGCGCCAGATCGGTACGATAGGTGATGGAGGTGTTGCTCCAATAATGCGGCACGAACCAGACCTTTCCGGGGCCGGCGGAAATTCCCGGCAGATTGCGCAAGACAGGCGAGATCTTGTTCCAGTTCTTCAGTCTGGTCGTATCGATGGGCTGCAACATCTGCGCCTCCTGCCAGCGCGGGAATTCGTAATAGCAGGGGCCCATGACGTCAGGTTTGAAGCCGGCGCGCATCTTGGCAAAAGCTTCGTCTTCATCGGCGAAGATCGCGGTCTTGGGCGTCTCACGAAATCTCTGGCGGTATTCGGCCAGGAAGGACGGGTCGACATATTCTTCCCATTGAAACAGGGTCGGGGTATCGGCAGCGGCGGCGCGCGCGGGACTTGAAGCGGAATGTCCGCCCAGGAGCGAAAGGCTCAGGACGGCGGATATCCCTGCCGCGGCGATCCATGATCGTGTCATCGATAGTCCTTATCCGCGCGGATGCGCCCATATTGACTCACAGACCGGGCGTGCCGACAAGGGATCCTCGCGCTGGTTCGGCGGATTTGGAGTTCCTAGGATTTTCATGGCACTCACGTTTAGGAGCTTCAAATCCGAAAACCACACCAGATTCAACAAATTGCCAGTTTGGCTTGAATCGGGCATTCGCCCGGCGCGTTGCCCAAGCGCTTGCGAATTTCGGATTCGCCACACCAGGGGCCGGCTTGCATTTGCCAAATCGCCCTCCTAGTTTCGCGGCTTCTCGCCGCCTGCGGCGCCTGTGCAGCTGTAGCTCAGTTGGTTAGAGCGCCGGATTGTGGATCCGGAGGTCGGTGGTTCGAGCCCACCCAGCTGTACCAGCGGGACCGCCCTTAATCGTCGGCCGAACGGTCGGCCTGCGACTTCAGCCTCTGGGCAAGCTTGAGATAGGCCGTCCTGACCTTGGGGATGGGAATTTTTGCTGCCGTGACAGCCGCCGCGATCGCGAGTCGCAAGAAGCGCGCGCGCCGTTCCTCATGCGTCTCGGACCAATGCGGGGTCATAGTTTGAGAACCCGCAAGCCGAACGATAAGTTCCTTTGCGACGACGGAGGCGGATTATGCGCTCACGCGCATTGGTCACGCTCACGCAATCGCATGAGCAGGCCTCGCAAGACGGCGAGGTCGATGGGTTTGCCCATTTCATCGGCAACATTCATGCCGAAATTCAGCGCCAAATCTTTTGCTTGCTTGCGCAAAAAACTTTCCTGTCCGCTGATGATGATGAGATGGCCTTGGAAGCCAAGCGCCTTGAGATGCGACAGGGCTTCAATTCCGTCTATCTGCGGCATGCAAAGATCGAGCGTCAGCACGTCGGGTTGGATGCTGCGCACAACGCTGTCGAGCGTGCTGATCTCCACCAGACTGATGGCGTCGTAGCCGCATTGCAGCGCCACGCGCAACACGAGCGCCGAGGCATCGGAATCGTCATCCACGACGAGGAGGCGGGGTCTCCTGCGGATGCCGGTGTCGCTCACCTAGGTCTCCTTGCAAATGCTCCGTGTCGGCCCGCCAAAGAGAGGAGCAGGGCCCCGCGGGAAGCGGTTTGCCCAAATTACCCGCGTGGAATTAAGGAATGACAAAAATTGCCCCTTGCGGTTGCGCGATTTCGTGCCGGCACGCGCGAATCGTTCTCAACCGACGAGTCTGAGCGTGTTCAACAGGTCGCGTAGAGCGTGGATGTTTATCGGCTTTTGCAGATGAGACGTGACTTCAATGCCGTTGACCTCGGCGAGTTGGCACGCCGCCTTGCGCAGCCAATCGTTCTGGGCGCTGATGATGATCAGAGAGCCCTTGAAGCCGAGCTCCTGAAGGGTTGCCAGGATCGAAAATCCATCTTTATGCGGCATGCAAAGATCAAGAGTCAGGACGTCGGGTTTCCAATCCTCCAGGATTTGCGGCACGCAACGCGGGTCCATGATGGGTTTGGTCTCGTAGCCGCAACCGCTTGCGATACGCGCGACGAGTTCCGCGGATTCGAAGCTGTCATCGACGGCCAGAAGCCGTTTTACAAACGGGCCTGGCTCGTTCGAATTCACCGCCGCGAAGGACATCTATGATCCGGTCCGGCGTTCTTGCAGCAGCGGCGTTATCGCTTGGGCTTGCAATTGCGCGAACGGAAGCGGTCCTACGCACCGATGCGAAGCTTCGCCGGTTCCACCGTTCCCCATGACGCGATTCCTCATCGTTCGCCCTTCACGGGCGGACAGCCAAAATCGGCAATTCTCCCCTCGGTAATGCCGGATCTCTTTGGCGCCGTCCTATGTCAGCAAAAGCTAAAGCACATGTTTCAACAAAGGCTTAAGTGGTGTGCGGTGTTGCGCGGCGGGAAGGCAATCCAGGGCGTGCTCGTTCCGGCGCCGTCTAGGAGGCCGCAGCGGTGATCGCCCCGCCGGGATTCTCTCCAAAGGAAAGACGCCGGGTTGGACCAGGCAATTCCGACGGTGCCCCGACGACCGGACCTGCGATGATCCGCACGCCCTGGCAGCCGAGCTGCAGGAGCTCCTGGCTTGACGCGACATTGTTGACGCAAGCAATGGCGTTCTGCGCCGAGCAGATACGCTTCAGTCTGGCCGCTTCATCCGAGAGCGCCTTGAGGCGGGCCTGTTTGCTTCCGGACAAAGAGGGAGCCGCAAGCGAGAATCCGGTCGCGCCAAGAACGCCGACGCGGGAGAAATCCAAATGCAGGTTGGGCAGATGGACGAAGCTCCAGCGGGTCCGGTGGCGAATTCCCGAGATCCATTGTGCGACGGGGTTTAGATTGGCCCCGGCGTCCAAACCGACGACACGCGGTGCTAGAAAGGCCAGGAAATTCGGATTGATCTGGCGGAGCATGTCGAAATAGGCGTTGCGCGTCTTGGCCCACGACAGAGTTTCGACATGCACGGGCACGCTGACCAGGGCCACGTCTCCGCGGGCCGTGATGTGCCGGACGCCTGTCGTGGCGGCCGCGAGCGCCTTGATGTCGAGCTTGCACCGCGCCTCCGCCTGGGGAAACGCTACCTTCGAATCCGCCGTCGCCGGATCTGCCGGAATCGCGGTGGCCTCGCATGCAAACGACGTGATCTGTTCTTTCTTGCTGTCCCAGCACGGCGCGAACAGGAACTTTGTGCCATCGCTCGGGGCGTTGAGCTGCGTGCGGAACACGTCCAACAATTCCCGCTTAAAGGCCTCCTTGTTGTCTTCCCCCTCCATCGGCTCCTCGGCCGCGACCGGCGTATGTGCTCTCTCGCCTGCCGGGGTTGACGCGCCATGCTCCGTTCCCGCTGTTCCCAGCGGCAGACCCAGCTCATCGGCCAGACTTTGAACCGAAGACAGACGGCAGACCTTGGCCGCATGTTCGGGGCTGTATTTCCCGTCGCCATAGAAGTGCCGAAGGATGTCGGCGCAGATCGTCATCGCTTTATCATGCGCCGCGGTCACATTCGGGCTCGCAAAGACGACATAGAAGCCGTTGGGAGCGGAGAAGTGCACATCGGCGCGGCTCAGCGCCGTATCCAGACGCGGATCGATAGCAGCTTCGAGCCGGCTCTGATTCCAACCGGCGAGCGAAGCGACATTGGCGAGCAGGAAGCTCGTGTCGAAGAAATAGGTCGGATTCCCGACCATCTTCGCGAGAGCGAATTTATCGGGGGTTTTTTGTCGAGCTTCAGCGTTCATTGCCGCCGTTCTTCCCAAGAATGGGCCGACTCAGTTTGGTGATGCCCCTCTCATCGCCAAATTTGAAAGACCCCGGATTTCGATCCGTCTGAGGCTAACGGGCAAGCTTGAAGCAAAACTTAAAACGACTGAGAAATTTCAATAACTTCATATGGTTATCGTCTCCTTCACCAAGTCGGGCGGGGTTTTATCGAGGCTTTGTCCAAAGCCGATGAGGGCGAGGTCATTTCGGCCCATGCCTGCCGCAGGCCCTTTACACCGCCTTTTGCAGCTTTTGGGTTCTGCAGGATGCGAGATAGCTGCCGGGGTGGTTATGGATTAACCATATTTTGCAACGTCCAACGCGGAACCATTCCCCAGTGTCGGCGTTACGACGGTCTTTGAGGGGGGACTATCCTTGTCGGAATTGTCTGGGCTTCCGCCCCGGGAGCGCGCCAAGCGCTACCGGCAATTGGCGCGGGAAGCGCGTGTCCATGCCGCGAACTCCAAGGCCGACGAACGCGCCGCCTTCGTGAAGTTTGCCGGGAAATGGGAGCAGCTCGCCCTTGAAGCCGAAGCGGAAATCGAGGCCGAAGCCGACGAAGAATCCCAAGATTAAGACCTCCTGACAGATCGCTAGAACTCAGAACCGCAAGGGCGACCCTCCCGAGCGTTTCTTGCGGCCCCTATCCCGAGCCGCTATGGGAGTGCCGCGCTCCATAAGGTTTCCCATTAGGTCATGAACGAGCAACAGCCATTCCGTCCCAAGGCGCGGCTGCCGCGGGGATTCAAAGACCGCGACGAAGCCGAGCTGGCTGCCGAGACGCGCATGCTCGACACCATCGGGCGCGTCTACGCGTCCTATGGATTTCAGGCGCTCGAGACCCCGGCGCTGGAATATGCCGATGCGCTCGGCAAGTTCCTGCCAGATCAGGATCGCCCGAACGAGGGCGTGTTCTCCTTCAAGGACGATGACGGGCAATGGGTCTCGCTGCGCTACGACCTCACCGCGCCGCTGGCCCGTTATGTGGCGGAGAATTTCCAGAACCTGCCCAAGCCATTCCGGCGTTATCAGGTCGGCACCGTGTGGCGCAACGAGAAGCCGGGCCCTGGCCGCTTTCGCGAGTTCACGCAGTTCGATGCCGACACGGTGGGCTCTGCCTCGCCGGCGGCCGATGCCGAGCTGCTGATGATGTTCGCCGATACGCTGGAGGCCCTCGACCTCAAGCGCGGGCAGTACATCGTCAAGCTCAACAGCCGCAAGCTGCTCGACGGCGTGCTGGAAGCGGCCGGAGTTGCGGTTTCCGATCGCGCCCGCCGCGGCGTGGTGTTGCGCGCGGTGGACAAGCTCGACCGGCTTGGGGTGGCGGGGGTGCGCGCGCTGCTCGGTCCCGGCCGCAAGGATGAATCGGGCGATTTCACCAAGGGCGCCGAGCTTTCGCAGGAGCAGATTGCGCGTGTTCTTGCCTTCGTCGCCCCCGAGAATGCCGACGCATCGCAAGAGGCAGTTCTTGCCTCGCTTGCCGATACCGTGCGCGGCAGCTCGACCGGAGACGCCGGCGTCGCGGAGCTTCGCGAGATCATCCGTATCCTGAATATCGCCGGCTATGGCCCGGAGCGCGTGCGCGTGGATTCCGGGATCGTACGAGGTCTGGATTATTACACCGGCGCGGTGTTCGAGGCGCAGCTCACCTTTCCGGTCGCCAATGAAGACGGCGAGACCGTGGTCTTCGGCTCGGTGGGCGGCGGCGGACGCTATGACGATTTGATCGCGCGGTTCACCGGACAATCCGTTCCGGCCTCGGGTATTTCCATCGGCGTCAGCCGCCTCTTGTCGGTGTTGCGCGCGCGGGCGGGTGCGGAGGCCTGGGAAACCGAGCCTCTCATCGTCGTGCTCGCGCTCGACAAAGCGGCGGTCGCCGAGAGCTTCCTCATCGCCCGGGACTTGCGCGCCGCCGGATTGCGCGCCGAAGCCTATGTCGGTGAAGCGGGCATGAAGGCGCAGCTCAAATATGCCGATCGGCGCGGCGCGGCGATTGCCGTCATCGAAGGGGGCGACGAACGCGCCCGCGGCGAAGTGACGTTGAAGGATCTAGCCCTCGGGGCGGAACTGGCGAAATCGACGGAAAACCGCGCCACCTGGGTCAAGGACCGGCCCGCGCAGCAAGCGGTCAAGCGCGATCAGCTTGTCCCGGCCATTCGCGCCATGCTCAACGCGAAGGCACGCTGATATGCCGCCCTTCCCTCAATATGATGCGGCGCTGCTCAAGCTCCTCGATGCACAGGCCGCCTCCATCCTCGCGATTCTGGCGAAGCGCTCCTATTCCCGAGTCGAGCCGCCGATCCTTCAGCCCGCCGAATTGTTCCTCGACCGCTCGGGCGAGGAGATTCGCCGCCGCACCTTCGTGCTCACCGATCCCGAAGGGCGCGAGCTGTGCCTGAGACCGGAGCTCACCATTCCGGTGTGCCGCATGCACCTCGCCGGCGGCGGGAAATTTCCGGCGCGGCTTGCCTATCATGGGCCGGCCTTCCGTTTTCAGCCCAACCAGCCGGAACGGCCGAGCCAGTTCCTACAGACCGGTGCCGAATGCCTGGGCGTCGAGAATCGCGAAAGCGCCGATGCCGAAATCCTCAACCTTGCGGTGGAAGGCGTGCGCGCCGCGGGTCTTGAGCAATTCTCCATCCAGATCGGTGATCTGGCGTTGTTCGCGGGGCTGGTCGATGCGCTCGATATCCCGGCGCAATGGCGCGGCCGGCTGAAGCGGCATTTCTGGCGGCCCGACTATTTCCGCGAGCTGCTCGCGCGGCTCTCCAACGGCTCATCCGTTCCGGGTGAGCGTTATCTCGCCCATCTCGGCTCCGCCAACGAAGACGAAGCGCGCGCGGCGCTGTCCGGCCTGATGGATTATCTCGGCGGCGGCCAGCAGGGCAGCGTGCTGGGCGGGCGGACGCGCGAGGAGATCGTCGAACGGCTGATGGAGCAGGCCGCAGAGGCCGCCGCCATTCGCCTCGACACCAAAGCGGTCGCGCTGATCGAACGCGTATTGTCCGTTTCGGGTCCGGCGCTGAAAAGCGTGACCGCGATCCGCTCGCTCCTGAAGAAGAACGGCATCAAGCTCGAAGCGCCGCTCGCGCTGATGGAGTCGCACATCGCCGCGTTGACGAAACTGGGTCTCTCAGAAAAGCGCGTGAGCTTCGCCGCACGCTTCGGCCGCAACATGGAATACTACACCGGCTTCGTGTTCGAGCTGTGGTCGCGTGATGCCGAAGGCCCCGTCCAGGTGGCGGGCGGCGGGCGCTACGACACGCTGCTGCGCACGCTGGGCGCCAAACGCGACATTCCCGCGATCGGCTGCGCCATCCGCAGCGAGCGCGTGCTGGCGGCGCGCCGCGCCACGGGAGCGCTCTGACATGGCGGCCCAAGCTCTGATCCTCGCAAT
>WNFL01319603.1_pt1 | contig 12209 bp, 11 predicted proteins | sample 5400361 | NCBI WGS metagenome assembly WNFL01 (sample SAMN13153351, study PRJNA577476) | soil metagenome | isolation source: 40 cm soil on Douglas fir-dominated hillslope | place: USA:California | collected 2013-09-17
ATTATGCGTTGAAAAATGACCTGGTTGATGTGAAAGTTTGTGCAGTAAGTGATATATGGAGTGGCCTGAAACTGGTAGTCCCGCTGGCAAAACGATAGATAGTATCCGTTAATAAAAATTGCGACAGTTGGTCGCATGACTATGCATCCAAAAGATATTTCCATAAAAGATTATTCTTATTCTCTACCCGAAGAAAAGATCGCCGCTTATCCTTTAACAGAAAGAGATGCGTCAAAACTCCTCATTTACAAACAAGGAAGTATTACAGAAGACCTTTACCGCAACATTGACAACTATCTTCCCGCAAACAGTTTATTAATTTTTAATAACACTAAAGTTGTTGAAGCAAGATTATTATTTCAAAAACCAACCGGGGGCATTATCGAGATATTCTGCCTGGAACCTCATGAACAATATCCCGACATCACCACCGCTATGTTGCAGCAAGGCAGTGTGCTCTGGAAATGTCTTGTTGGCGGTGCTTCCAAATGGAAACGCGGACAAGCATTAGAAAAGCGGATTCCTGATAAAAAATGGGAGATCATAGTGCGGGCAACTTACCAGGAAAAAAGACCCGGCTATTTTATTATCCATCTTTCCTGGTCACCAGAAAATTTCACCTTTTCAGAAATATTGCATCTTGCCGGGGCGGTACCTTTGCCGCCATATATCAAAAGAGACGTAGAAGCTGGTGATGCAGAGCGATATCAAACCATCTATGCTGATCAAAGCGGTTCAGTAGCTGCTCCTACGGCCGGTCTCCATTTTACCGAAAACATTTTTGAAAAATTAAGAAAGAAAAATATCCGGGTAGATTTTGTTACCCTTCATGTGGGCGCAGGAACGTTTCAACCCGTTAAAACTGAAATGATCGGTCATCATGAGATGCATGCAGAGTTTATTGATGTTTCAATTGATACTCTTAAAAACATCCTGCAAAACCTGGCGACCGATATCGTAGCTGTCGGAACAACTTCCTTCCGTACTATCGAAAGCTTATACTGGATTGGGGTAAAATTGTCAACACGCAATGCACAGCCAGCGAACCTAAACGCCAAACGGCTTATTGAGTTGGAACAATGGGAAGTTTATGACGCATTAGCGCAAAACCTGTCACCGGTTGAGGCTTTGCAAACATTATTTGACTGGATGAAAAACAGCAAAATGGAAAGACTCGTCAGCAAAACACAATTAATGGTCGCCCCGGGGTATAAACCAAAAATCGTGAATGGATTGATCACCAACTTTCATCAACCCAATTCCACTTTATTGTTATTAGTCGCTGCGCTGATCGGTGAAGATTGGACGAAAGTCTATACGTACGCCCTGGAAAATGATTTTCGCTTTCTTAGTTACGGAGATGGAAGCCTGCTGTGGATCCGTCAAAGGAAATAACCATTACGAAACATTTTTTTTCAGCGGTAGTTCAAACGTGAATGTACTTCCTTTACCGAGTGTACTGTCGGCTTTGATTTGCCCGTGATGCGCTTCAATGATTGTCTTTACATAACTTAACCCCAGCCCAAAACCTTTTACATTGTGAATATTGCCGGTATGCGCCCGGTAAAATCTTTCAAACACCCGTTTCAGTGTCTCTTTATTCATACCGATTCCATTGTCTTCTACCCGCACGGTCAGATTTTTACCATTCGACTGCGTGGTGATCTTTATATAGATAGGCGTGTTTTCCTTAGAATACTTGATTGCATTATCAATAAGATTGTTGATAAGATTGGAAAAATGTACCTCGTCGGCATTGATAAGATCGTTCTCAGCATTCAGCAACAGTTCGGCTCTTCCTTTCTTTTCTTCCAATTGCAAACCAAAATTATCGGCAACATCCTTTATTATCTCGTGAACATGTACGGGTTTCAGGTTCAGATCTACTTCCTGCTTTTCCAGCTGTGATGCTTTCAAAATTGTTTCCACTTGCCTGTTCATCCGTTGGTTCTCTTCTTTGATGATCCCGCTGAAATAACCGATCTTTTCCCTGTCTTGCAATACCTTTTCATTCTTCATCGCATCCACGGCCAGCGATATCGTAGCAATGGGTGTTTTGAATTCATGGGTCATATTATTAATAAAATCATTCTTGATATCTCCCAGCTTTTTTTGCCTCAGCATTGTACGAACTGTCAGGTAAAAAGCAGTTACAATAATAATGATGAAAAGAACTGCGGTGATTATTCGCAACCGCAAAGATTGAAAGGCAAAATTTTTATAGTCTACGCCGACCACGATCAGTGTTTCATCTGTAGCAAGGTTTTCTGCAGCCGATCCGCTCGGCGTGATCAGGAAATATCCTTTGGAATAATTGTTAGTCGTGTCGTTATACTCTTTCGGGAAATTATCAGACTGCCGTTCAATCTTGCCCATCAGGTTGGTCCTGGGATCAAGGTTCGCCAAAACAAATTCAAACCTCATTTTTCCAAGTTCGACCTTCTTGAATGCGATCCTGATTTTTTCACTCAACTCCGCAGTAGTAAACCGTTTTCCGATGGTCGCGGGTCTTAAGAACTCCAGCGAAAAATCATCCGAAAAAATATTGTCTTTAGTAATAGGCCCAGGGGAATAATTGCCTTTGTAGGGTTCCAGCTCATGGCCAACCAGGTCAACCGCTTCATCGATTTTTTCCTTGATCTGTTCTTCCCGCAACAAGACCATATTTTTCAACCAGGATACCTGAAAGAAAATGATACCAACCAGCGACAATGTTATCAGGATAGTAATGATGGTAAAGATCCGCTTCACAAATAATAGCCCTATTTAAGCCGAAAGATAAAAGGTTTTTAATAGATCATAGCAATCCGGCAAAAATACTGTGTCACAGGCGGATGTAATAACTATCATTTACCTATCGCGTTATTTTAACGGTGTTTTTAACAACCGTTTTCACTTGCCGGGTTGGTGTTCGTAATAGCGCGAAAGATAAAATAAACAAAGGCTCTAACTTTAAAAAGATTTTATCCTAAATTGAATCATGGTTCAGCCCGGTCCTGGCATATTATTAATAGCCGATCCTTTTTTGAAGGACCCCAATTTTTTGCGTACAGTCGTATTTCTATGTGAGCACAAAGCAGAAGGAAGTTTTGGATTTGTATTAAACCGTAAATATGAAAATACGCTGGATGAACTGGTACCGGGATTGGAAGAGTTGAAATTACCGGTTTTCTACGGGGGTCCTGTTCAAATGGATACCATTCATTTTTTACATCAATACCCGGATGAGATCCCGGGTGGTGAAGAAGTGATCAAGGGAGTTTATTGGGGTGGTGATTTTGAAAGAGTCGTTGAAATGCTGAAAACCGGCACGGCCGATCCTGATAAGATCCGTTTTTACATCGGCTACTCAGGGTGGAGCGACGGGCAACTAAATTCTGAACTCGAAGAAAAATCCTGGCTGACGGTAGTGGGAACACGTAAACTAATTTTCCATCGCAATTACCAGGAAATATGGAAAGATTCGCTGAAACAATTGGGTGGCGATTATGAAATGATGATCAATTTTCCCATTGACCCGCAATTGAACTAGCCCCAATGGCAATCAATAATTTTTTCTTATCCATTGCATGGAATGCCTTGTTACTTTCGTTTAACCATGATCTTAGTCCGCCACCGGGTCTTAATTGAATACCCTTTTGTATCGGAATTACATTTAGATTTGCGGCCTTAGTTTTATACCACTCAATTTTAGCTATGAAAAAATCATTCGTGTCCTTATTGTTACTGGTATTCCTGTTTATTTCCTGCCACGAAAAAAAGAACCCCCACATCCTTGTCTTCTCTAAAACCACGGGGTATCGTCATGCCTCTATTGCTAAAGGTAAAATTGCGATACAAAATCTTGGAAAGGAAAATGGGTTCGTCGTCGATACCACGGAAGATGCCAAAGCTTTTAATGAGAAGGACCTGAAAAAATATGCCGCTGTTATTTTTCTTTGCACTACGCAGGATGTATTAACAGATAGCCAGCAGGTCGCTTTTGAAAGATTTATCCAGGCCGGTGGCGGATTTGCCGGAATACATTCAGCTGCAGATACTGAATATGACTGGGGATGGTACGGAGATCTCTGCGGCGCATGGTTTGAAAGCCATCCTGAAATCCAACCTGCTTCGATAAATGTTGTTGACAGCTCTCACTTGTCTACAAAACATCTCCCGTCCGTTTGGAATAGAACGGATGAATGGTATAATTATAAAAAATTGAATAGCGATGTAAAGGTTCTATTGCAGCTTGATGAGAAAACATACAAGGGCGGAAAAATGGGTGACAATCATCCCATCGCCTGGTATCACGAGTTTGACGGGGGCCGTTCTTTTTATACCGGGTTAGGTCATACCGAAGAATCCTACACGGATTCACTATTTCTTCGTCATATACTCGGTGGCATTCAATATGCGATCGGGAAAAATGACCTGGATTATTCAAAAGCTAAGTCAGCGTACGCTCCCGGCGAAAGCGAGTTTTCGAAAGTTGTGTTATCGCAGGGAGAATTTTTTGAGCCAACTGAGATGACCCTACTTCCAAACCTTGATATATTGATCGTTCAACGCCGCGGCGAGATATTATTATATAAGAATGAAACAAAGAAAATAAAACCGGCGGGGTTCCTCAATGTATATTGGAAAACAAAGTATACTCCGGGTGTAAATGCAGAGGAAGGGTTACTTGGCGTTTGCAAGGATCCCAATTTTGCAAGGAACAATTATGTATATATGTTTTATAGCCCATTCGATACCTCCGTGAATAGATTATCAAGGTTTGAATTGAAAAATGATTCAATCGATATTCATTCGGAAAAAATCGTGCTGCAGTTTTATTCCCAAAGGGAAATTTGTTGCCATACCGGCGGATCTATTGCATTCGGACCCGATGGGCTATTATATGTTTCGACTGGTGACAATTCCACGCCTTTTGATGAACCCAAACAGCGGTTTGTTAACCATGGTTTTGCACCTTTGGATGACAGGGTCGGCCACGAACAATACAATGCCAGAAGAACAGCGGGCAATAGTAATGATCTTCGCGGCAAGATCATTCGAATCCGAATTAAAGAGGATGGCAGCTACGAAATTCCCGCCGGCAACCTTTTTCCGGCAGGTGAGCCCGGCACAAGACCGGAAATATATGTTATGGGTGATCGCAATCCCTATCGCATTTCAGTGGATCAAAAAAACAGTTTTCTTTATTGGGGTGAAGTAGGACCGGATTCCAATACCGATAGTCTTCAGACAAGGGGCCCGCGTGGATATGATGAAATTAACCAGGCAAGAAAGGCTGGTTATTTTGGCTGGCCTTTATTTATCGGAAACAATTATTCATATTATGACTATGATTATAGAACCGGTAAAACAGGAGCTCAGTTTGATCCCGCCAATCCAATTAATAATGCAAGATCAAATACCGGTATAAAACAGTTGCCTCCTTCACAACCGGCCTTTATTTGGTATCCATACGTTCAATCAAAAGATTTTCCCGGGATGTTGACCGGTGGGCGTACGGCTATGGCTGGCCCCGTGTTCTATTCAGACTTGTTTCCTGCCGCAACAAGGTTGCCGGAATATTATAATGGAAAGCTATTCGTGTACGAGTGGATGAGAAATTTTATCAGGGTCGTCACACTGCGACCGAACGGAGATTTTTATAAAATGGAACCCTTCATGGCGCACACAACCTTCGCGGCTCCCGTGGATATGGAGCTGGGACCAGATGGCAAGTTGTACATACTTGAATATGGTACCGGTTGGTTTAATAAGAATAAGGACTCGGGTTTATGCAGAATTGACTTTATCGAATAAAAAGAAGATCATATGAGACGAAGAAACCTGGGTGGGTTATGCGGTCATGCTGGTCATAAGAGTCAAATGCCACGCGGTTTTATCTTTCGTTTCGAATAGAAATAATCAATCGCCAGCACAACAATTAGTATAACCAGTCCAAAAAATTCTCTCGTTTCCTCGATCCATGGTTTTGTCGCTTTCATTGTCTCCGCAATGTTTTCTCCATGATGTTGATTGATCCAGTCAAGAACACCGTCCTGTGCAAAAAATAAATAGGCGGCGTAACCCGCATAACCTAAAATGCCCACTAAATATGCTTTTGGATAATACTTACTTCTGAAAGCAAGCCAGCAAAATATGGCTGCGTACAAATAAATGGGCATCCAGACATAAGGATCGGGGTCATTATATTGCAAGGCTGCAAAGAAAACAAACACAACGCAGAAAAGGAGGTTGAAGATTTTCATTGAATAAACTTACGAAAAGCCGGCCAGAAGAAGAGCAACAATTACTTTCCAAGCCAGTCTTTAAACCCATTCACTCTTTCGCGGCTAACGACCGTATCCGCTTTGACGGACGGTAGCAGTTCAAGCTTTAATCGCCCCCCGAGCCAGGTATGTACTTTATTAACGGCCTCGATGTTTACCAGAAGATGGCGGTTGATACGATAAAATTTATTGGGTTGCAATTGCTCCTCCAATTGGGAAAGGTTGCTTTCCAAAAGATATTTATTGCTGCTGAAATCAACTGCGTAACAAAGTTTACCATCTGCATAGCAATAAGCGGTGGATTCGGTCTTGAGGTAACTAAGTTGCTGCCCGCGTTTTATCAATAAACGTTCCCTATATTTTGCTGTGCTCATTTCCTGCACCAGCTTCAGTATCTTATTTGAAAATCCAATTTCTTTTTTATTATAAAGCTGCCGGTATTTTTCTACGGCCTGCTGCAGTTCTTTTTCATCGATGGGCTTTAATAAATAATCAATGCTGTTTACTTTAAAAGCCTTTAACGTGTATTGATCAAAGGCTGTCGTGAAGATAACCGGTGCCGTTACTTCGGCTTGCTGAAAAATATCGAAGCTTAACCCATCGGCGAGCTGGATGTCCATAAAAATGAGGTCAACCTCCGGCGCCGACCGGAGAAACCTGGCGCTTGCTTCGACGCTGTCTATTTTTTTGATCACATCGATTTCGTCGCTGATATTTTGCAGCATCTTAATAAGCCGGTTGGCTGCTGGTATTTCGTCTTCTATTATAATTACCCGCATATTGATTTTCGTGACCCGGTTTGAATACTCGCTCCCACAAAGTCACAAAGTCACAAAGTCACAAAGTACACCCTGCGATCTTAGCGATTTGAGGGATATAATTTATCTTATTGAAATTGACGAATTATTTAATTTTCTATCAACGGAATGGAAACAGTAAAGTTCGTTCCGCTTTCCGTTACTTCAACCTGTCCGCCTCCCAGCAACCTGCACCGGTTGCGAATATTGTCCAAACCGATTCCCGTTGACTCACTTAACTGATTTTTCTTTTGAAGGTTATTGCTTACCACTAATCTCCCGTTTTCAGCAAATACATTTACCTTCAGCGGCTTTTCCGATGACACAATATTATGCTTGATCGCATTCTCCATTAATATCTGCAGTGAAAGGGGGACAATTCTTTTTTTTAATTTTTCATCAGGAACATTAATGATGACTTCAAGATTTTCACCAAACCGCGTCTGCAATAAAAAGGCATACGCTCTCATGACATCCAATTCATCCTTCAATGGAATACTTTGCTCATCCTGTACTTCCAGGATATGGCGATATACTTTTGAAAGTTGTTGCACAAAATCTACAGCCTTCCCGGGATCTTCGGGAATAATAGAACTCAGTGTATTAAGATTATTAAACAGGAAATGCGGGTTTACCTGTGTTTTCAATGCATTTAATTGTGCCTTCAGGCTTTCTCTTTTCAGCATCTCTTTTTCTTCCACTGATTTTCTTAATTCATTCATGAAATAAATGCTTTCATAGATAGCGACCACGGCAAGAGTACAAAAAATAGCCGCCGCATTGGAACCGACAATGACCGAGATCCAATCATGGCCTTCGTAGTGATGTAGATGTTTAAGTCCGCACACATCGAGAAAATCTCCGAGCAGATTATCCACAAGAACAGTATAAACATACATGATGGATGATTGCACGATCAGTCTGCGCCTGACCTGTTCAAACTTTGGATAACGGGTACGTGACCAAATCATAATATACCGGTTGCCGATCCAGATAGCTGTCGTAATGATGAGTACGCTCAGGTAAGCATTCCAGGTAAGATAAGGCTCCCTGTCAAACCGCATGTTAAAGAACACAAATGGTATGACCAATGCCGCCACGGGTATCAGTACAATAGTGACCAGCCGGTCATCAAACCCAATTTTTGAATTAGGACGCCACATCAGGTAAAGTTAATTAATATCAGAAGGTGACCTGGTAATTATCTGTGTTATCAATTGCCACACTTGCATTAGCTGACACGTTACCAGATTGTTCATCGATCACCGTTCCCTTTACTAACTAGGTAAGATAACCTTCCTGACCACGACTGATAAAAGCCAGGGGCATCATCATCAAAAGAAGCAGGATATTTCTCATAAAATAAGTTGGTTGATCGGGAGAGGATTATTTGTTGTTACCGTTGTTATATATCTCCACAGCATCTTTTAATTGCGCCACATCTCCATTTGCTGCTTTTGCCTTGTCTATTGCAGCAGTATTTCCGGCGAAGGCTTTGGCAACCACTTCGTCAAGGTTTTTCTTTGAAACCAGTTTCAACTCATTGCTTTTGCTGTTGTAGATAAAATAATCATCGGGTTTACCTTCAGTGCCATTTGAAAACACGGCCTCGTTGCCATTGTAGGAAGGTTTGCCGGACGCATCACTTGCTTTTTGCAGGAAATTCAATTCGCCCTGGCTGATCACTTTAAAAAAATCGCCTTTGATACAAAGAAATTTTATGCCTTCAATTTCTGCCGAAATGAGTTCAACGCCGCTATAGTTTTTTTTCTTTTCGCTGACTGTACTGATAAATGCTATTGAAGCATTGCTGCGGATATTGTCCCTGATATACCCGGATAAAGAACTGTTATCGCTCAATAGTATAGTTCCCTTTTTAAATCCTTTTGGGATTTCGGATTGTGCATTTGCCTGCAAGAAAGCAATACTGAGAATGAGAACGGATAAAGTTTTGAAGCTGTTCATAACACTGGTTTTAGTTAATTGGAGAATGATTTGAAACACAATGCTACCACCGGCGCTCGGCCTTTGCAACGGAAAAGGAGTGAGTTGAAGAAAAAAGGGAGTGGGTTGAAGGTAGCGGCGGTGGAACAAATACAACAATAATATATAACCAGTCACCCCGCCTGCTACTCCCGACAATAGAAAAGTTTGTCGTTGTCTCTTGGGAATGAATTTGAAAATAACAATTAGCAATACAAGAATTCCAATTGATCCGGTGATAATTATTAATGACCAAAACGGAAGTCCGAGTTTTAAGGCTATTTTTATTTCATCGCCTTTATATGAAAGTTCTTTTGTCAATAAATAACTACCTAACCCTACTATTAAATTGGCGGCTTGACGTAACCAAAACAATGTAATAAAGACAAGCGTCCATTGCCGCGGTGTAAGGTTCTGTTCCGCTTTGAATGATTTCTTCCAGACAAACAATAACATTAAACCAATAGTTCCCGTAAGCAACGATTGAAGGGGACCTCCAACAGTGATCAACAGTCCATCATTCGAATATTTACGGATGACCTGGTCATATTTTTCTTTGCCGGGGAAAGATGAACCTTCTTCTATTTGTTTCCAATATTTTGTAGTGAGCGCATTTATGGAATCAAATGAACCCGGATCATACCAATATGCGGAAGCATAATGCAGGTTTGCCTTATAACCTAAACTCTTTGCAACAATATAATGGCCACATTCATGAGACAGTGTTCCAATAACTGTTGCCAGGATAAAGGCAGTAGCGAGAAATACAAAAAGTTTTCTGTCAAATGTCTTTGTCAATAAATGTAAAAAGTGAGTAATAATTTAAAATATAAATGGCTGTGAAAAGATAATTATTATTTATTCAATCGGGTGCGGTCACTAATTATTCAGTGTATCAGTTGAGTTTTGCCACGGATACACGGAAGAACACGAGTAAGATTTTATTCCATGTATCCGTGGCGGCAAAAAATAAAGAAAAACAACGTCGGAGTGTTCGGGCATTAGCTTTGTGGTATAGAACTCAATATTTTTGGATGCATCATCTCGTATTTTTTTTCTTAAATCGCCTGGATTTACGGATTTCATTCAAAGGTTCGGATATATCGGGATTTTTTTGTGGTTCATTACCCTTGATCAGATCACGCCCATTCCGGAAGAGATCTCGCTACTTATCGTAGGTTACCTGTGTGCCAACCATGCCTTTCATCCTGTGACACCAGGCCTTCTTTGCCTTGCCGGATTTATAACGGTCGACATTGCGTATTATTTTTTGTCAAAAACGGGACACAAGCTTATTAAAAAGAGGGCAGGGAAATCAACCTCTTCATGGTTGGCCAGCTATAAGGATAAAATAAAAAGCCATATGCTGAAGACAATAGCTCTGCTGACTTTTATCCCGCGCATGCGCATGCTGGCACCGATACTTGCAGGGTCATTGAAACTGCCATTCAATAAATTTCTGCTCTTCGAAAGCATTTCACTTTCCGTCTTTACAGCTATCTATATCGGATTGGGGATCATTTTTCATGATAGCCTTTCTGCGGTGATGAAAAAAATGAAAGATCTGCAACCTTTTGTTTTTTCTGGAACACTCCTGTTTGTCGCTGTTGTGTTCATTATTATTGAGAGGAGGAGAAGGGAAAAATCGCGGTAGCTTATCCAAACTGCTGTGAAACATCAAAGAATCCCATGTTGAAATCAGCTAAGCACTCAATTTATTTGCAATCGTCCTATTGTCATGGCAGCAAAACCGGCCCTAACAAATTTTGTTTTCAGCATTCGGATTTAGCTGTCCCGTTTTGGTGAGACAGGGTTTTTCACTGGTACTTTTAGTTCTTTTAGTTGGTTTCGATTGTCGTAGCTCCTTCGACCAATACTGTTACTTTATTATTCAATACTTCTACAAACCCGCTTTGTATTTCAAAGAAAGCTAAATGGTTTTGTCCGCCGGCTGCTGATGGTCTGTCTTTTATAACTTTTATCCGGCCCGCCTTCAAAGCACTTACCAATGGGGCATGCTTATCCAGCACTTCAAAGCTACCACTGATTCCCGGCATTTGTACGCCGTACACTTCGCCGCTGTATAATTTTTTTTCGGGTGTTAGTATTTCGAGATTCATAAGTATTAAGTATTCAGTACTTGGACCTTCCTATTCGTCATCTTTTAAAGTATTATAAAAACCAAGGATCATCTTATAAATTTGTAAAGCCTCATCAATTAAAGATTCATAAACGTCCTTTGAAAGATAGTTGATTCTGCACGCAAGCTCAATTTGTGTTTGTACTTCATTAATTGATCCCATCGAATATTCCAGGAATCTTTTGAACTGCCTGTTGGTCCCTCTTCCTGCTCCTTCCGAAATATTACTTGGAACAGAAACTGCACAACTCCTCAACTGTGCAGTTAATCCATATTTTTCTTCTTTGGGAAAAACAGTGCTTATTTCATAAACCTTAACGACAAAATCCATCGACCGCTGCCAAATCTTAAGCTCCCTGTAATTGTGCATTCCCATTCTTCCTGTCTTAATACTAAATGCTAAGTACTCTTCATCTCTCATTACCCCTGCGCCGCCGCCATCAACATCTTCCCTTTTGCAATCGCATCATCTATACCGCCGACAAGATTGAAAGAAGCTTCCGGGTATTCATCCACTTCCCCATCCATGATCATGTTGAACCCACGAATGGTTTCTTCGAGCGGCACCAACACCCCTTTCAAACCCGTGAATGCTTCCGCAACATGGAATGGCTGTGACAGGAACCGTTGTACCTTCCTTGCGCGGGCGACCGTCATTTTATCCTCATCACTCAATTCATCCAAACCGAGGATGGCAATGATGTCCTGTAATTCTTTATAACGTTGTAAGATCAGCTTCACCTGGTTCGCACAATTATAGTGTGCATCTCCAACAACCTGCGGCATAAGGATTCTGGAAGTAGAATCCAATGGGTCCACCGCAGGGTAAATACCAAGGTCAGCGATCTTACGCGACAATACTGTTGTAGCATCCAGGTGTGCGAATGTTGTCGCAGGCGCCGGATCGGTCAGGTCATCTGCAGGCACATACACCGCTTGTACAGACGTGATAGACCCATTTTTCGTTGATGTAATTCTTTCCTGCATGATACCCATTTCGGTTGCGAGTGTTGGCTGATA
>WNFL01373946.1_pt1 | contig 12209 bp, 14 predicted proteins | sample 5400361 | NCBI WGS metagenome assembly WNFL01 (sample SAMN13153351, study PRJNA577476) | soil metagenome | isolation source: 40 cm soil on Douglas fir-dominated hillslope | place: USA:California | collected 2013-09-17
AACGGCGAAACCTGGGATCATTCAAGAATCTTGGCGCGGCGAAAAAGCACGAACAGGCCGTACAGTTTTTCAAACGCGCCGGGTGAGACAATCCCATCTTACGATTGGGGCGGTTCGTCGAGAAAGGTAATCTTAACACCACTCTCGCGAGGTTTGGAAAAACTATCGAGAAGCGAGTTGCCCGGGTTGGTGGAAGCCGCTGTTTTCGGCACTGACTTGTTTTCGTCCGCGGGGGAAAGGGCTGACCGAAGGGCTCCTTCGACGAGTTGGGCGCAGTGAATTTTCATCGGCGGGAGCGGTCCAAGTTCGCCGGCGAGCTCCTCAGTTTTCAACGCCAGCGCTTCTTCCGCGGTTTTGCCCTTAATCAGTTCGGTAGCCAGGCTCGCGACTGCTATCGCCGTCTCGCAACCGAACGATTGGAAGGTTGCCTGATCGATTACTTTCCTTCCGTTCTGTTCCTTAAATTTGACCCACACGCGGAGCATTTCACCGCAATCCGCATTGCCAACTGTCCCAATCGCGTCAGCATTGCTCAGTTCGCCCAGGTTTTGCGGGTTGGCCATCGCCTCGCGAATCCGTTTTTCCAAATCAGTGTTCATCGCAGTTCAATTCACCCGGTAACGTCGCATTGTAGAATCCACCTGCTGCGCCCAGGCATCGATTCCGCCTCGCAGACAACGCACATTTTTTAATCCATGCCCCATGAAGTAGGCGGCAGCATCCAGCGCCGCTTTGCCCTGGTGATCTACGATTACCAGCGGCCGCGTGTTCGAGCCGTCCGCGAGAATTTGCCGCATAACGTCCTGCGAGAGTAATTGCGCGCCTTCGATGTGAACCGCCTCAAATTCCTCTCGGGAACGCACATCCACCAGGCGAACTGTATCGTCGCCCTTTAGCAAACCGGCAAGCTCCTGCGGTTCAATTAGAATCTTTGCGTCTTCCTCGTGACTGCTGCGGATGTGATTCAACACTTCGGACACATCCAGCCCGCTATTTCGCGCGCAAACCTGTTCAAGCGTTTCTTCTGGCTGAAAGGCGCAACTGCTGCAGCCGCCGATATGATAACGCCGGAACAGCGCGCGTTGCGCTCCAGGATACGCTTCGAGCACTTCCCGCATCGTCGAACTTTCAGCGACTGCGGCGTTCATGGGCCAAAGAATTTTTGAATTTCACCGAGCACGCCGACGAAGCGGTCGATTTCCTCGGTTGTGTTGTAAAAATAGAAACTGGCGCGCGCAGTGGATTCCACGCCAAGTTTGTGCATGAGCGGCTGATTGCAGTGATGGCCGCCTCGCAGCGCCACACCGCGCTGGTCGGCAACTGTCACCAGGTCGTGCGCATGCACGTCTTTCAACAAGAAACTGACCAGGCCCGCCCGCCCTATGTGTGGTCCGAAAAGGCGTATCCCCTGAATCTTCGAGAGTTTGGCATAGGCGTATGCACCCAATTCCTGGTCGTGATGAGCGATGTTTTCGCGGCCAATGCCGTCCAAATAATCCATTGCCGCATGCAAACCAATCGCGCCGGCAATGTCCGGGGTGCCGGCTTCGAAGCGATGAGGCGCGTGTTTCCAGGTGCTCTTTTCATACGCGACACTCAGGATCATTTCTCCGCCACCCTGATAAGGCGGCATCTGCCCGAGCACCTCTTGCCGGCCATAAAGAATGCCGATGCCAGTAGGTCCGCACATTTTGTGGCCGGAAAACACCATGAAGTCACAGCCAATTTCCTGAACATCGATTGGTCGATGACCCGCGCTTTGTGCGGCATCGATAAGTGTCGTGATGCCCAGTTTGCGCGCCCGAGCGCATAATTCGTTAATTGGATTTATCGTGCCGAGCGAGTTGGAAATATGGGTCATCGCGAACAGCTTCACATCTCGCGTCAACCATTCATCCAGCCGAGTCATGTCGAGCAGGCCAATGTCGCCGGTGATCGGAAGAAAACTTAATTTGGCGCCAGTCCGCTCCGCCAGCAATTGCCACGGAACGATGTTGCTGTGATGCTCCATCTCGGTGAGCAGGATTCGGTCCCCCGCTTTGATGTTTTGCGACCCCCAAGCCGAGGCAATTAGGTTGATTCCTTCGGTCGTTCCGCGAGTGAAAACGATTTCTTCGCCGCTGCGAGCGTTGATAAATTTTGCCGCACGTCCGCGCGCGGCTTCGAATCCTGCCGTCGCCCGGTTGCTCAACTCATGAATCCCCCGATGGACATTTGCATTGTCGCGCTCGTAGTAATGCCGCAGCGCGTCAATTACTGCATTCGGTTTTTGCGTGGTCGCGCCGTTATCGAAATAGATCAAGCGGTGTCCATGCACTTTTTGATCGAGAATCGGGAAGTCGGAACGGAGCGCGTTCCAATCGATCTTTTGCGTCTGCTGCATGGTGGATTCGGTTATCATAATTGATCGATTACATCAGACCCAACTGCAGTTTCGCGGCCTCGGTCATCATGCCCTGGTTCCACGGGGGATCCCATACCAGTTCCACTGAGACATCATCGACTGCCTCCAATCCCAGGAGTTTAGTCTGCACGTCCTGCGCCAGCATCGGCCCCATGCCGCAGCCCGGAGCGGTGAGCGTCATCTTGACGTCGGCCTTGAAGCTGCCCGGGGCCAGTGGAGTGATGTGGCAATCGTAAATCAACCCGAGATCGACAATGTTGACCGGAATTTCCGGGTCGTAACAGGAGCGGAGCTGATTCCAAATCTCCTTCTCGAGGATTTCCTGGCTCACCGGTGCGCCAGTGCCGGCCGGCTTGGCTTCGGGTTGCATGCCCAGCGCGTCACAGTCCTTCCCTTCGATGCGGAACATGTTCCCGTTGACAACAACCGTATAGCTCCCGCCCAGCGATTGGCTGATACGGGCCTCTTCGCCCTTCTGCAATGTCACTTTCTCGCCGATCGGAACAATCGCCGCTTCAACATCTCGCGTTAGGATGATTGGGTCATCGTTGTGCATACGAGTCTTAATAATATAGCGTATCGTGCGCGGCTTGTCGCATCCACTCAGGAATCCTGGCCTTCAGTCGAAACCAAATCCTCCCCCTTAAGCGCGGCCATGACGGCGTGCCATGACAAAATGGCGCACTTGACCCGCGCCGGAAATTTGTGAACGCCGGCAAAAACGGCCAGCTTGCCTAATTCGTCTTTGGTCGTTCCAGTGGTTACCATCGAATGAACTTTTTCGAAGACTTCTTCGACTTCAGCTTTGTTGCGGCCCCGCACGCTTTCGGTAAGCAGTGAGGCTGAAGCTTTTGAAATGCAGCAACCCGCGCCGATAAAGCTCACGTCCTTGATGACATCGCCCTCGAGCGAAACAAAAATCTTCAATTGATCGCCGCAGATTGGGTTGTGACCCTGGGCAACGCGCGTGGGATTGGCCATCTCGCGAAAGTTTCGCGGATGTTTGCAGTGATCGAGAATGACCTCTTGATAGAGATCGCTTAGATCATCGTTCATTTGGGTGACGTCGCTCCTCTTCGAGGCGAGGCGCTCACTTGTGCGCGCCAACCAGTGGATTGGCTTCCAAACGATCCCACACCAGCTTGTCCAATTCCTCGCGCAAAGCGGGAAGCCGGATGCGATCGATGATCTCGCCGGCAAAAGCATGGATCAGCATGTGCCTGGCCGTCTCCTGGCCAATGCCGCGGGTGCGCAAGTAAAAAATCGATTCGTCGTTTAATTGCCCAACCGTCGCGCCGTGCGTGCACTTCACGTCGTCGGCGTAGATTTCCAATTGCGGCTTGGTATCCACCGTGGCCTGGTCGGAAAGCAGCAGGTTCTTGTTGGTCTGTTTCGCGTCGGTTTTCTGCGCCGCCTGCCGCACCAGAATACGCCCGTGAAAAACGCCCTTCGACTCGCCGTCAAGGATGCCATTGTAATACTCGTGGCTGCTGCAGTGCGGTTGTGCGTGCTCGACAACCATATGATGGTCGGCCAACTGATCGCCGCGCGTGAGGTAAAGACCATTCAAGATGCATTCCAGGCCTTCGCCGTTCAATCCGGTTCGGATATTGTTCCGGGAAAGCCGAGCGCCGAGCGCGATTGAATGGAAAATACAATTCGAGCGGCGCCCCAAATCCGCGTGCAATGCCGACATGTGAAACGCTTTGGTGCTTTCGTCCTGGAATTTGCAATGTTCGACGCGCGCGCCTTCACCGGCTACCAGTTCGGTGACAACGAGCCGCATCCACCAGGCTCACAAAACTTTCGATTATCGTGAATTGGCTGTTCGCGTCCGCCAGGATTAGGTTCCGAGGATTGGCTGCCGAGCCCGGGTCAGCCTCTGTCGAGACGTACAATAGCTGAATGGGCTCCGCCACTTGCCTATTCGCGCTAACGTGAATAAATGCTCCATCCTGAAAAAACGCCGTATTTAAAGCGGTGAATGCGTTATTCTCACCGCCGGCGTAGCGGCCAAGATGCTTTTCCAGCAAGCCGGAGTATTGAGTCACCGCTCTGGCCAGCGGAAGAATCACCACGCCATCGGCTTCGAGCGTCGTCGAGAGTCCGGGCACAAAGTGACCATTGACGAAAACCAGGCGGTTACCCTTTAAACTGCTAAAGGCGAATTGGCTTAATACTTTGGCATCGAGTCCGGTGACTTGCGCCTGAAACACCGGCCGGAACGGCAGCCGAACAATCGGGCTGATGTTCGTAAAACGCCAGTCCTCATCATTAATCGTGGGAAAACCCAATTCTGCGAAACGCGCGATCCCGGCTTTTCGCAGAGGAAAGACCCAGGAAGGTTGCTTTGCCTCGCGTTCAAACCGCTCGAATTTTTCGAGGTAAGGTTCGCTTTGTTTGGTTCCGTTGTTTTCCATCTGCTCAACCATAGTCCGTGCGTCCGAAGGATTGTCAAATCGAGTTAGCCAGTGTTCCATTATATAAGCCGCTTTGCAAGCTTCTGAAAGCTCGCTTTCACACGTTCGGCCAGGCAGTCGGATCCCTCCCGCGTTCGCGGGATGCCAGGAGTTGCAACGGATTGATACATTTCGCACAATTGGCCCCGAACAGCCATCACTCAAAATTATTCCTGCTATGAATCGACGTGCATTTTTAACCAGCACCGTATGCCTCGGCGCCGCCTCCGCCTCCGCTTCACTCGGGCTCGCCGCCGAACAACAAGAGAACAAACCTTCCAGCGCATCCCACAAAAAACGGATCAAACTTGGAATCGCAACCTACTCGTACTGGCATTTCAAAACTGAAAAAGTGCCAATCGAGACAGTCATCGACAAGGCTTCCGAGATCGGCGTGGAAGGCCTCGACATATTACATCGCCAAATGGATATTCCGGAAAAGGACCCACTGACCGCGGCCCACAAAAGCTATCTTCAGAAACTTAAACGGCATGCATTTCACAACGGCATCGATTTGGTTTGCATGTCCATTCACCAGAATTTCGTCAGTCCGGATGCGGCTGAGCGGCAGCGGCAAATCGATCACACCCATAAGTGCCTCGAGATTGCCTACGAAATGGGCGTGCCGTGCATCAGGCTCAACTCCGGAAGGTGGAACACGATCAAAGATTTTGACGACCTTATGAAGGCTCGCGGCATCGAGCCGATCCTGCCCGGTTACAAGGAGGACGACGGATTCAAATGGTGCATCGAATGCATCGAGAAGTGTATTCCCAAGGCAGAACAATGCGGCGTGGTGATGGCGCTGGAAAATCATTGGGGCCTGAGCCGCACACCCGAGGGTCAATTGCGAATCATCAACGCCGTGCCTTCACCCTGGTTGGGCGCGCTAATGGACACTGGCAACTTCATGGAGGACCCGTACGATAAGCTCAAGATGATCGCGCCCAAGACCGTCTATTCCCAGGCCAAGACATATTACGGCGGCGGCGAATGGTACACGCTCGATTTGGATTACCCGCGAATCGCAAAAATCCTGACGGATGCCGGTTACACCGGTTACATCTCGCTTGAGTTCGAAGGGAAAGAGGACCCGGACATCGCCGTGCCGAAAAGCATCGCGGTCCTGCGCGATGCCTTCAAAGTTTAACGTTTTGGCGAAACACCAGGTCCGAGCCGCTGGATCGCGCGGCGGATACCTGCACTGAGCGCACGAATCGTTCAAGGCTTTCTCTGTATGGCGATAAGGAACAGGCAGGATCGGTTACCGCCGCATCGCCGGTAAGCAATGCCGCCTGGCAGCGGCAGCCGCCAAAATCCACTTCGCGGAATTCACAACTCCGGCACGGGTCCGGCATCCAGTCCGTTCCGCGGAAGCGATTGAATGCTTCGGATTCCTTCCAGATCCATTTAAGCGGCTGCTCGCGAATATTGTCGAAGGTCAAACCCGGTATCTCACCAGCGGTCGGACAGGGCAGGACGAAACCCGCAGGGCTGACGGTGATGTGTCGATTGCCCCAACCATGCATGCACGGCTTGGGCCGATCACTGTAATAGTCGGGAATCACGTAGAGGATTTCGATCTTACCAAGCAATCGTCGCTTTGCCTCACTGGCGATTTGCACAGCCTTGCCGATCTGTTCCCGAGTTGGGAGCAAGCTCGCCCGATTCTTGAATGCCCAGCCATAATATTGCGTGTTCGCCAACTCCAATCGCTGCGCGTCGAACCGCTCGGCCAGCCCTATGATCTCTTGAATGCGATCTATGTTGGCTCGATGCAGCACAACGTTGATGGTCAGAGGAAAACCAAGGTTGCGAACCAGTCTGGCCGCTTCCAATTTTCGCGCGTGAGCCGAAACACCGGCAATGCTGTCCGCCATCTCTGATTGATCGGATTGAAAGCTAATCTGGACGCTGTCGAGGCCGGCTTGTTTCAGTTGTTCGGCGCGGGCCTGGGAAAAGCCGATCGCGCTGGTGATTAAATTTGTGTAAAGACCCGCATCGCGCGCGTGCTGAACAAGCTCCGCGAGATCCAATCGCTGCAGGGGTTCGCCACCCGAAAATCCAACATGCAATACTCCCAAATCCGACGCTTCAATCAGCACCCGTTTCCATTCAGCCGTGGTTAGTTCGGCGGATGCTGCAGTCAGTTCGAGTGGATTCGAGCAATACGGGCAATGCAGCGGACATCGGTGCGTCAGCTCCGCCAGTATTGAGTAAGGCCTGGGTGAATTCACGAAACAATGGGCGACGGCTTCAACTCAACCAGGTTGCGGGCAATCAGCCGATCGAGATAACTCGTCACCTCTGGCGCGATCCGCTCGGCCGGCGCCTCAAATCGAGTGGCCAATGTTTTTATTATTTCTTCAACCGTGGAATCGCCGGTGCATAGCGTCACGATCGCGAGGCCGGTCGGATTCAGAATGAGCGCGCCTTCCGGATAAAGCAGCACCGGTTTCCCGGTCAGCTTGTCACTCTGCACGCGTGCGCGAAACGAAAGTTTCGGTCGCGCTTCAGAGGAAATGGATTCGGCGGCCATTGACACACTTTAGGGGAATCATCGGACCAAATCAATGCTTTGGACTGGGTGACAAATCGCCGCACCATCCCCAAGCTAGCTCGTCCCTCGCAACGTTGGGATGATTGCTTGAATTCCTTTGGGATGCGCGGGTGGTCCGATGGTCGTGTGCGCCAGTGTTATGGCTTTAAGACAATTTTACCTGAGAGCGCGCCCGACTTCTTGACCGTGCTCTCCTCCTGCAATCGGTGCGCCTGGGCCGATTGCGATAGCGGCATGATGCGATCGATTCGCGCCTGGAGTTTGCCTTCAGTCATCCATTGGCCGATGTCTTTCGCCGCGGCAGCCTGTTCCTCGGCAGTTGCATTGAACATCGCAAAGCCGTACAGCGAACAATCTTTAACATAAAACGGGCCAACCGGAAAAACCGGCTTGGCCTCGCGGCCAGCCATCACGACCATGCGGCCTCGCATTGCGAGCAGCGGAATGGTTCGCTCGAAATCGGGTTCGCGCAATGTTTCCCACCAGATATCGACTCCCTTCGGGGCGAATGCCCGAACCTCTTCCGCGAGGTTTCTGGTTTTGTAATTGATGGCGTGATCGGAGCCCAGTTTCCTGCACGCCTGCACCTTCTCTTCACTTCCTGCCGTGGTAATGACTCGCGCGCCCAGAATCTTTGCTATTTGGACAACACTCGAACCGACGCCGCCCGAGCCGCCATTCACAAAAAGTGTTTCCCCGCCTTTCAGCTTCACCTTCCGAACCAGGCCAAGGTGCGCAGTGATTCCGACCAACGATATGGCCACGATATCTTCGTCCTTCACTTTGGGAGGTGTGCCATGAATCCACTTTTCCTCAACCGCAGCGAATTCAGCGAAAGTGCCCTGGCGCTGTTCGATTCCCTGGCCGGTCACCCAAACACGGTCGCCGCGTTTGAAATGCAGCACCTGATTACCAGTCTGCTCGACCACACCCGCCAAATCCCGCCCAATAATATAAGGAAACGTAAGCCCGGATGGAATTGCGCCACTGCGAATGTAAACGTCGATTGGATTCACATCCACCGCGGCCACTTTGATGAGGCACTGAGAAGGCCCAATCGTGGGCATCGGAAATTCACCATAAATTATGTTTTCCGGCGGACCGGTTTCGTTGATAAAAGCTGCCTTCATTTCCCCTTCGGCCAATCTGGTGCCAACCGAGTATTCGCGCAAGCCGACAAAATCTGACAAAATCCTTTGAGGAAAACGGTTCGGATTGCCTGGTCAGCGGTTGCGGTGCTATTTTCTGGTGCCATGCAGAATAACTTTCATCGGCCCTTTCGGTTCATGCCGCCAAAGGGACCGCCGCGTTCCAATCCGCGTCAGAGCATCCTGGCCCAATGGCGACGTGTCGATTTGGCGCCCCTGGAAAAAGCAAATGCGCGACCGGCCAAAGCCGCTGGCGTACTCATTTCAGGAGTCCTCTCGGGATTAAGAATGGAAAAACGCCTTTCTGAGGCAGAGGTGGTCAAGGTGTGGAACAGTTTGCTCGATCCGGTCATCATCGCCCACGCGCAGCCGATCGGCCTTCGAAAAGGAACGCTGTTCGTCAGCGTGGATAGCAGCGTGTGGTTGAGCGAGATCGTGCGCTATCGGCGAAAAGAGATTCTGGATCGTTTGCGACACAGTTTTGGCCGGGAGTTCATTGTTAAGATTTCTTACCGATTAGGATAAAACACCGGCTTCGCCCAATTTCTGGATTTCATTCGCGTACCCTTCGCGAAAAGTCGGGAAACGGAATCGATAGCCGAGTTCCTTTCTCAGTTTGCTGTTGGAAATTCGCTTGTTGCTCGCGCCACGCTTTCGGTCCTTTTCCCGCTCGCCAGTTGGCGGCATGGGCCGGTTTAGCGTGCCCGAAAGCCAGTGGAAAAACAGGTATTGAGACACCGGTTCGTCATCAACGACATTGTAAATCTCTCCCGGTTTGCCCTTCTCCAATGCGGCGATAATGGCTCCCGCCACATCTTCGCGGTGTGCCATGTTCAGCATGCGGCCACCGTCCTCCTCGATCACCGCCTCGCCGCGAAGAAACAGTTTAAACCAGTGTCCACGGTCAGGCCCGTATATCCCGGCCACCCGCAAAATCACGGCCGGAAAGGTGCTGGTGCGAACACGATCCAGGAGAAGCGACTCGGTTTGGACCAGGATTTTCGAAGCGGTGGTGGCGCCTTCGGCGACGCTGTTTTCCTGGACAACAGAACCGTCGTCCTGGCCGTACACGCTGGTGCTGCTTGTATAAACATATTTGCGAGGCGGGGACGCCGCGAGCCACTCCAGCAGGTTGCGGGTTCCGTCCAGATAAACTCTCCGATAATCTTCAGCAGCCCCTCCGCCCGATGCCACGCAGTTTACCACCCAATCGAAATCCGAAGGCAGGCAGGCCAGCGTCGCTGGATGCGTAATGTCTGCAACGACGGGAGTAATTCCAGCCTGAACTAACTTATCGTCGCCCGATGCTCCGCGGCGAAGGCCGAATACTTGATTGCCGCACTCGATTAGTTGTTTCCCCGCCTCCAGCCCAATGTAGCCACAACCGATGATCAATACGCGCATGACAAAGCTTAATCCGCCACTGGCCTTCATGCGATTGGGATTTGTGGAAATAAGGGGTTTCGGCGCTGGAGGATTGCGGGTAAGTTTCTCGGATGCCGGTGGACCAGGGCCAATCGAATTTCACAGCTATTCGCGAAAAAGGCGAGGGTGGCGCTATGACCAGAAATGGCGCCCCACCGGATTGCCGTATTCCCGAACTGTTGGCCCCCGCCGGCGATTGGGATTGCGCACGGGCTGCGGTCGAAAACGGCGCGGATGCCATTTATTTCGGTTTGGAAAAGTTCAATGCGCGAATGCGCGCGCACAACTTCACCGAAGCCGATTTGCCAGCATTGATGACGTTCCTGCATCAGCGCGGGGTCAAAGGCTACGTCACTTTCAACACGCTGATTTTCGAAAGCGAACTGGCGCAAGCGGAGGAGTATCTTCGGGCGATCATCACCGCCGGCGTCGATGCAGCGATTGTTCAGGATATTGGAATCTGTCAATTAATTCGGCAATTATCGCCTGATTTTCCGATCCACGCTTCAACGCAAATGACGATCACGAGCGCCAACGGCGTTGAGTTCGCGCGTGAGTTAGGCTGCAGCCTGGTCGTGCTGGCCCGCGAATGTTCGCTGAAGGAGATAGAAAAAATTCGCGCTGCGCAGATGGAATCTGCTGACAGCCCGCCTGAAGGCGGGACTCCATACGAGAGCGGGGTTGGTCCCGCGTTGCCGCTCGAAGTTTTTGTCCATGGCGCGTTGTGCGTCGCGTATTCGGGGCAATGTCTGACGAGTGAAGCGTTAGGCGGACGCTCGGCGAATCGTGGCGAATGCGCCCAGGCCTGCCGCTTGCCGTATGAGCTGATTTCTGACGGCGTGCAAGTGGCGCTTGGCGATCGCAAATATTTACTGAGCCCGCAAGATCTCGCCGGACTCGATATCTTGGCCGACATCGTGCGCAGCGGAGTTGCGTCGCTGAAAATTGAAGGCCGGTTGAAGACCCCTGAATACGTCGCGAATATCACGCGAATTTATCGCAAGGCGCTGGACCAAATCGCCGGCCATCCAGATGCGGCAAAAGGGCAGGGTGATAAGCCAACGGCGCGCGATCATTACGAATTGGAGATGGCGTTTTCGCGGGGAATTTACAGCGGGTGGTTCAAGGGGATAAACAATCAACAACTCGTGCATGGCCGGTTCGGAAAAAAGCGCGGCGTATATTTGGGCGAGGTTGGCAGGGTGCTCGATGATTCCGTCACGGCGCGAATAGAAGGCCAGCTCAAGCCGGGCGACGGCGTGGTTTTCGATGCCGGCAGACCGGATCAGCCGGAGCAAGGCGGGCGAGTTTATGAGATAAGGGCTGTCTCCAAACCCCGCATAAGCCATCCAGGCCAAGCCGTCAAAGAGCCGGAGGCTGGCCGCGAAGTGAACTTGGCTTTTGGGCATGGGGCCGTTGATTTCACGCGAATACATCAAGGTGACCGCATATGGAAGACCAGCGATCCGGAACTCGAACGCGAGTTACGGCGAACATTTGAAACCGATCAACCGCGATTCCAGCGCCCGTTGCAAATGGAGTTGCATGGCGAAGCCGCTACACCATTGACTTTGCAGGCGCGGGATGAGGCGGGGCACGTGGTTCGCGCTCAATCTGCCGTGAATTTAGCACCGGCCGAGCGGCAACCGCTCACCAACGAGCGCCTGCGCGATCAGCTTGGCCGATTGGGTGGCACGCCTTTCCGCCTCGGTGAACTAAAAAATCATCTGGCGGAGAACTTGATGCTTCCGGTGAGCGAACTCAACCGCCTGCGCCGCGGTGTGGTTGAACAAATGCAACAACTTCGCAGCCAGCCGCTCCGTTGGACATTAGCCAGCCTATCTAATCGGACCAATGAGTCCAAACCTGCGGCGAAATTGTCACGACCCGAGGCTGAACTCATCGTTCTGGTGCGCAACACGCCGCAACTCGAAGTGGCTGCGCGCGCAGGAGTTAAGACCATTTATTGCGAGTTCGAGGATCCAAAAAAGTATCGCGAAGCGGTTGCCAGTTTTTGCGCCTCACCCCACAAAGTGCCGGGCGCTGAGATTTTTGTCGCACCCCCGCGCATTTTTAAAATGGGCGAGGAGTGGACCTTGAACCAGGTTCGCTCAAGCGAGGCAGACGGCTATTTGATTCGAAATTACGATCATTTGAAATTTTTTGCGGGAGATCGCCGGATCGGTGATTTTTCGCTGAACGTCGCGAATCAT
>WNFL01399293.1_pt1 | contig 12209 bp, 13 predicted proteins | sample 5400361 | NCBI WGS metagenome assembly WNFL01 (sample SAMN13153351, study PRJNA577476) | soil metagenome | isolation source: 40 cm soil on Douglas fir-dominated hillslope | place: USA:California | collected 2013-09-17
GCTGGTGGGGTTCTGGGCGATCGATGAAAAGCCGACAGGCAGCAAAGACCCGTATGCGCTGCGACGGGCGGCGCTGGGCGTGATCAGACTGACACTTGAGAATGCGCTTCGGTTTTCAGTTTTGAAAGCTGCAGAAACTGCAATTCTCGGCTTGCTTGAAACGGGAACGAGAGACCCGCTCATCGACTCCCATAAGCTTCCCACGGGCCTTCTCGCCTTCTTTGCCGACCGCCTGAAAGTCCAACTCCGCGAGCAAGGCGCGCGCTACGATCTCGTTGACGCCGTGTTTGCGCTGGAAGGTCAGGATGACCTCCTGATGGTAGTCCGGCGCGTCGAAGCGCTCGGCAAATTTCTCGATACGGAGGACGGCAAGAACTTGCTTGCGGGCACCAAGCGCGCCGCGAATATCTTGCGGATCGAAGAGAAGAAGGACGGCAAGGTGTACGACGGTGCGCCGGATGCTACGCTCTACAGCCTTGCGGAAGAGAAGACGCTCGCCAAGGCCATCGATCAGGTGAAGGCGGAGGCCAGCGCTGCCGTTGCAAAGGAAGACTTCGCCACTGCCATGACCGCGATGGCGAAGCTGCGTCCGGCGGTGGATGCGTTCTTTGACAAGGTGAAGGTCAACGACGACGACGCCAAGGTGCGCGAGAATCGCCTGAAGCTCCTGAACGAAATCCGCGCCGCGACGCGCGCGGTGGCGGATTTTTCCAAGATTCAGGATTAGACGCGTTAAGCGGTGCTCAACACAATTACCGCCGTCATTCCGGGGCGCGCGGAGCGCGAGCCCGGAATCCATAACCACGACCGGGAGTATGGATTCCGGGCCTGCGCCCAAGTGGCGCATCCCGGAATGACGGATTTGATTTGTTGTGAGTTCTCAATCTGATTTGGGCAGTCCAGTCCCCTTTGCAAAAATATTTCGGTTTTCGCTCCCCTCAAATCACTTCTAGAACTCCAGCCATCCCGTCCCACAAGAGGGGCGTATCGCGATCGTCACGGACGTTGGGCACGGGATGCAGTGGACGCGGCAGCGTTTTGCGTGCGATGGGATCGCAGGGCGAGTCGAAAGACTTGTGAGCGATCAACAGCACGCTGACGAGGGACGATTGCTGCGGACGGCAAAATCGTGTGGTCCTGACGCCCCGACGCTGGCGTCAAGTTCGCGGAGTTGCGTCGGCCCAACCGGGCTTAGACAAAACCTTGCTCTGCGGACGACGGTGGCAAAAGAGCCCGGTCACCGGGGAGAGCACGACATAAGCTGTTAAAACCATTGCGTGCGGGAATGCCGGGCGTTCCGGTGTACTCGTTGTTACTCGTGTGCTTTCTACCAATACAAAGTGCACGCGAGGCTGCGGGTGCAGCAGGCACCCGGCATTCCCCACGCCCTCTATGGGGGCGAGAGATTTTTGCACAACTCGGGCGCATCGCGCGGCGGGGGCGCGAAGTCGTATCTGGAATTAGAGCGCCGTCATTGCGAGGAGCGAAGCGACGAAGCAATCCATACTTTCTTTGCGGCAAGATGGATTGCTTCGCTTCGCTCGCAATGACGGTCTCGACCGCGCCAAAACCCCCAGCCGTCATCGCCCGCGAAGGCGGGCGATCCAGTATTCCGAGACGTCAGTGATGGAATTGAAAAGCTGCGGCGTACTGGATACTCCGCTTTCGCGGAGTATGACGGTCATTGTGAGGAGCGATGCGACGCTCAATTCAGACTCCGTCATTCCGGGTTCGATGCGGAGCCTGTCATTGGGCGCATTCGTGAGACCCGTTAGCTCCCCGCAATCACGACCGATATCCCATTCCCGGCGCGGTCCGAGTAACGGCGATGTGACAATCGCCGCCCTTGGTCCAATTGACAATGACTGACCGGTCAGTCATATATTTGTGCATGCCAGACACCCGACCAGGACCCAGATCGAAATCGGCCAGTGGCCGAGGTGGAGCGAAGGCGGCCGTTGGCCGACCGGGCGAGAAGGTCGCCCCGGCCAAGGCGTCCAGGCCGGCGTCGCCCAAGGCGCTCCCCTCCAACCGCGCGGAGCGCGCGGCGGAGCGGCGCGGGGCCATTATCGAGGCGGCGCTGGATGAATTCGTCGCGCGCGGCTTTACCGCCACGCGGATCGACGACATTGCCAGCCGCGCCGGCGTCGCCAAGGGCACGATCTACCTGCATTTCAAGGACAAGGAGTCGATGTTCGAGGAACTGATCCGCACCGCGCTGGTGCCGCTGATCGGCCGCCTCCACGCGCCGCCAGCCATGGGCGGATCGGTCCGCGACATGATCGAGGGGTTTGCGCGGATGTTCATTCAGGAAGTGGCCAACACGCGCCGCGGCGAAATCGTCCGCCTGATCGTCGCCGAGGGCCCGAGGTTTCCGAGCGTCGCCGATTTCTACTACCGCGAAGTGGTGTCGCGCGGGCTGGCCGCCATGCGCGCCTTGATCGAGCTTGGCGTGGCGCGCGGCGAGATCAAGCCAAAGGATTTGGCGCGCTTTCCTCAGCTGATGATCGCGCCTGCGATTGTCGCGGTCATCTGGCAGAGCCTGTTCAGCCGGCATGCGCCGCTCGACGCAACCGAAATGTTTCGCGTCCACCTCGACCTGATTTTTGGCGAACGGAGGACGACATGACCTCGTCGCGAACAGCAATGCGAATTTTGGCGGCGCTTGCGCTGGCCGCGATGCTCGCCGGCTGCAACGAGCGCAGGGATCCCGGCTATCAGGGCTGGGTCGAAGCCGACATGATCTTTGTCAGCCCGGACGAATCCGGGCGCGTGATCCTACTCAATGTGCGCGAGGGTGATGAGGTCAAGCAAGGCGCGCCGCTTTATTCGGTCGATGACGATCTGCAGCGGGCCGATCTCAACCAGAACAACGCCACGCTCGCCAACGCGCAGCAGACCTATGACCGCGCGGCATCCCTGAGCAAAACCGGCGCCGGGACGCAGGCCAATCTCGACTCCGCGGTATCGGTGCTGCGCGTCGCCGAGGCGCGGGTCATCACCTCGCAGACGCGACTGGCGCGGCGCAGCGGCTTTGCGCCTGTCAGTGGCATCATCCAGCAGATCTATTTCCGCGAGGGCGAAATGGTGCCGGCACAGCGGCCAGTGCTGTCGATCATGCCGCCCGGCAACATGAAGGTGCGGTTTTACGTGCCGGAGCCGGATTTGCCGAAGCTTGCGATCGGCGACGAAGCACGCATCGCTTGCGACAATTGCGCCGCCGATCTTACGGCAAAGATCTATTTCATCGCGACCTCGGCCGAATATACCCCGCCGGTGATCTACAGCCTCGATGAACGCAACAAGCTGGTGTACTTGATTCAGGCAAGGCCCTCTCGACCGGACAGCTTGCGCGTCGGCCAGCCGATCAGCGTGTTCCTCAACGCCAAGACGCCGGTTGCGGACAAGCGATGACCGCCGCGCCGGCTTCCGCCCCCGACATCGCCATCGACGTGCATGGCCTGTCGAAGTCATTCGGTGGACGAGAGGTGGTGCATGACCTGTCGATGCAGGTGAAGCGTGGCACCATCTACGGCTTCCTTGGCCCCAACGGAAGCGGCAAGACCACGACCATCCGCATGCTCTGCGGTCTGCTGACGCCCAACAGCGGCGAGGGCACGTGTCTTGGCTACGACATCCGCCGCGACGCCGACAAGATCAAGCGCCAGGTCGGCTACATGACGCAGCGCTTTTCCCTGTACCAGGATTTGTCGGTACGGGAGAATCTGGAATTCGTCGCAAGGCTCTACAGCGTGCGCGATGCGCGGGGCACCGCGCGCGATATGATCAAGCGGCTTGGCCTGACGGGGCGCGAAGAACAGCTCGCCGGCGAACTTTCGGGCGGCTGGAAGCAGCGGCTTGCGCTCGGCGCCTGCACCTTGCCCAATCCGCAGCTGCTGCTGTTGGACGAGCCGACCGCCGGCGTCGATCCCAAAGCCCGGCGCGACTTCTGGAACGAGATCCATGCGCTGGCGGCGCAAGGGCTAACGGTGCTGGTCTCCACCCATTACATGGACGAGGCCGAGCGCTGCCACGAGATCGCCTATATCGCCTATGGACATCTCCTGGTTCATGGCACCGTGGACGAGGTGATCGCGAAATCGGCGCTGTCGACCTACACCGTCACCGGCGACGACCTCCATACGCTCGCGGACGAACTCGCCGGCAAGCCCGGTATCGACATGGTGGCGCCGTTCGGCACCAGCCTGCATGTGTCCGGCCGCGACAAGGCCGCGCTCGAGGCCACGATTGCGCCCTATCGCCAGCGTCAGGGATGGCATTGGCAGCACAGCGAGCCGTCGCTGGAGGATGTGTTCATCGAACTGATGACCCGCTCGAAGGATAATTTCCAATGAGCATCGTCACGGTGCCCAGCCAGAACACCAGCACCAGGGAGCCGCCGTTCGGCTTCTGGCGGCGCAGCTATGCGATGGTGGTCAAGGAATTCATCCAGCTCAGGCGCGACCGGGTATCGTTCGCGATGATCGTGATGATCCCGGTGATGCAGCTTCTGCTGTTCGGCTACGCCATCAACACCACGCCGCGTAATCTGCCGACCGCAGTGCTGCTGCAGGAGGACTCCGACCTCGCGCGCTCGATTCTGAAGGCGCTGGAGAACACCGCCTATTTCCGCTTCACCCGCGAAGTCCACGACGTCGCGGAGTTCGACAATCTCTTGTTGTCGGGCAAGGTCTTGTTTGGCGTGGAAATCCCGCGCGGTTTCGAGCGCGCGGTGCGGCGCGGCGACCATCCCGCCCTCCTGGTCGCAGCCGATGCGACCGATCCGGTGGCGGCAGGCTCCGCGCTGGGTGCGCTCGGCGTCGTGGTGCAGACCGCGCTGGAGCATGATCTGTTCACGGGCGATCCGCCGTCATTGCCGTTCGAGATCCGCGCCCATGCCCGTTACAATCCGGCGGCGTCGTCGCGGCTCAACATCGTGCCCGGCCTGGTCGGCACCATCCTGACCATGACCATGCTGATCTTCACCGCCCTTTCGGTGACCCGCGAGATTGAGCGCGGCACCATGGAAAGCCTGCTGTCGATGCCGATCAGGCCGGTGGAAGTGATGTTCGGCAAGATCATTCCTTATGTGCTGGTCGGTTTCATCCAGGCCACACTGATCGTCGGCATCGGTGTGTTGCTGTTCGGGGTGCCGGTGCAGGGCAGCCTGACCATGCTGGCGCTGCTCTCGACGCTGTTCATCACCACCAATCTGTCGATCGGCTACACGTTTTCGACCATCGTGCAGAACCAGCTGCAGGCGATGCAGCTGTCGATGATGTTCTTTCTGCCGAGCATTCTGCTGTCCGGCTTCATGTTTCCGTTCGCGGGCATGCCGGTGTGGGCGCAGTATATCGGCGAGGGGCTGCCGCTGACGCACTACGTGCGGATCGTCCGCGCCATCATGCTCAAGGGCGCGACCCTGCAAAATCTGCAATACGATACGATTGCCTTGCTGGCATTGATGCTGTTCGCGATGACGATTGCGGTGACGCGCTTCCGCCGCACGCTGGATTGATGCAGAAATGAAAGCGTTTTCGCGCGAAAGCCTGCCCCGGACGCGATCCGGGGTGAATGCCGGTTCGCGCTAAAGAAAACGCGTCAAACAAAAGGCTCCCTGGGAGCATGTGATGCTTGGGCTATGGGGCGGCAATAAAAAAGGCGAGCAGCCGGCGGTACCGGCCGATTTCCAGCACGCGCTGATGCGGGAGGTGCTGCGCAGCGAGTTGATCAGGATCAAGGCGCTGATCGCAACCGCCGCAGTTCTCGCTGTCGTCCTCTGGACCATCTACATCCTCGATCCCGATGCGATCAATCACGTCTGGCGGGGTCGTCTGCGGCCGGCCTACCTCTATGCGATACTGGTCCCGTTTATTTTATTCGAGCTTTGGGTCCATGCGATGATCAGCCGGCACCTGAAGCTCGACCGCGACGTGCCGGTGATCAGGCGATATTTTGGGGCGCTGATCGAAACCACAATGCCGACCGTCGCGCTGGCCCTGCATATCGAAAACATGGGAGAGGTTCAGGCGCTTGGCTTCGTAGCGCCGCTCGCCTATTTCCTCTTCATCATTCTCTCGACGCTGCGGCTGGATTTCTGGCTCTCGACCTTTACCGGCTTAGTCGCCGCAGCTGAATTATTCGCCATGGCGATGTTCTATCATCCCGACGGCAGCGCGGACACCCAACCCGAAATCTTCTATCACGCGGCGCGCAGCCTGATCATCCTGATCGGCGGGGTGCTCGCCGGCGCGGTCGGCGTTCAGCTGCGCCGCCAGTTCGAGGCCAGCATTGCTGCCGCCACCGCGCGCGATCGCATCACCAATCTGTTTGGCCAGCACGTTTCGCCAGAGGTCGTGGAGCGGCTGATCGCCGAGGGCACCAGTTCGGCCAGCGACATCCGCAGGGTCGCGGTGATGTTCGTCGATTTCCGCAGTTTCACGGCGGCTGCGCGTTCGCGTTCTCCGCAGGATGTCGTCGACCGCCTGGACGGCGCGTTCGCGGTGCTGGTGGAGATACTCGATCGCCATGGCGGCATCGTGAACAAGTTTTTAGGCGACGGCTTTCTGGCGCTGTTCGGGGCGCCGTTCGAGACCGCCGGCGCCGCGCACCACGCAGTCGACGCCGCGCGAGAGATGATCGTCGCGATGGAGAACATCAATGAGGGGAGCAGCTGGCCGCTACGCATCGGCATTGGCATTCATTTCGGCGAGGTCGTCGCGGGCAATATCGGCTCTCCCCGCCGCAAGGAATACACCGTGATCGGCGACACCGTGAATTTTGCCGCCCGGCTTGAAGCGCTCAACAAGGAATTCAACTCGCAACTGCTGATCTCGGCCGCCGTCCGTGACGCGATCGGCAATGACAGCGGCGATGCGGTGTCGCTCGGCGAGGTCGCGATCAGGGGCTATGACCGGCCGATGACGGTGTGGCAATTGGGATAAAAACGAAGCGCTCGCTGCGCTTGACGAACCGATCCGTGTCATGTTTTGGCTGACGCGGAAAGGGAGGGACCTCAGATGCAGCGGCGCTATATCACCGTGGACGTCTTCACCGACCGCGCCTTCGGCGGCAATCCGCTGGCGGTCGTGCTCGATGCCGGCGGGCTCTCGACCGCGCAGATGCAATCAATCGCATCCGAGTTCAATTATTCCGAGACGACTTTTGTGTTGCCGCCGCAAGACCCGAAATACGACGCGCGGGTGCGGATTTTTACCGTGAACAACGAGATCCCGTTTGCGGGCCATCCCAATGTCGGCACCGCCTTCGTGCTGGCGACGCAGGCAACCAAGCCGCCGGCGCGGCTGGTGTTTGAGGAAGGCGCAGGTCTTGTTCCAGTCGAAATCCTGATGGAGGACGGCAGGGTCGTCGGCGCTGAACTCACCGCGCCGCAGGCCCTCAAGAAGCTCACGCCATTCAGCGCCGAGCAGGCCGCAGCCTGTATCTCGCTGACGGCTGCGGAAATCAGGACCGACCGGCATCCGCCGCAAATCGTCTCGGTCGGGCTGCCGTTTCTGGTCGTGGAGCTAACCTCGCGCGACTCGTTGCGGCGGGCCTGGCCTGACGCATCAGCATTAGCGATGCGGTTTACTTCTACACCCGCGACGTGCCTCCGGCGGAGGCCTGCGACCTGCAGGCGCGGATGTTTCACCCGGGATCGAGCGGCCTTTCCGAAGATCCCGCCACCGGCAGCGCCACCGTGGCTGCCGCGGCGCTGCTGGCCGACCTGTCGACCGAACGCGATGGCGAGTTGAAGCTCCGCGTCGGGCAGGGCGTCGATATGGGGCGGCGGAGCCTGCTGTTGACCCGCGTTGTGAAGCAGAATGGCGTTGTCGCCTCCGCCCATGTCGGCGGGGCGTGCGTGCCGATGATGGAAGGAACGTTTCGGCTGGCGGGCAAGGGGTGAGAATGCGGTCGTGCTGTTCCTCGTCATTGCGAGGAGCGAAGCGACGAAGCAATCCAGTCTTGCTATGCGGCTCTGGATTGCTTCGCTGACGCTCGCAATGACGACTCTCACACCTGCGGCGCGACCAGATTTTCGATTCTGACGCCGTCGCGGTCCTCGATGATCTCGGCGATCCATTGTCGATGGCAGTGCAGGTGATCGCGCTCGTAGCAGAGAATGCAGACCGGGCCGGATTTCTTCACCAGCGCCGACAGCTCGTCGAGCTCTTCTTTGGCCTGCGTCGTCTTCAAATGCTTGGCATAGATCTTGTGTAACGCTTCGAACTTGCCGCTGCGCGCGGCGTCGCGGCCGTCCTTCGGCGTGCCTAGCCCGCGCAGATGCAGATATGAAATGCCGCGCCCGTCGAGCCCGGCCGCGAGCTGGTTCTTCGAAAAGCCGGGCCGGCGCGAGGAGGCGACGGCGCGCACATCCACCAACAGCTTCACGCCGGCATTTTCCAGCTCGTCGAGCACCGCCTTGGCGGGCGTCTGTTCATAGCCGATTGTGAAGAGCTTTTTGGCTTTGGCCATTTTGCGGTCCGACTATTTCACGCGCTCGATCAATTCCATCGCGCCGGCGGGCGCGCGCACCTTGCCTTCGTGGATCACATAGGCGAAGACATCCCGCGGCGCTTTTTTCGGTTTTGCGACATCGACGCGCGGCAGATCGTCCGGCTCGCCGCCATCGGCCCAGAGTTGAAACCGCTTCGCCCAGGCGTCGAGCTGCTTCGGCGGATAGCAGGTCTTGAGCTCATCATTGCCCTTCTGCAGCCGCGCATAAACAAAATCGCCGACGACGTCGGCGATCGCGGGGTAGCTGCCGTGTTCGGCGAACACCACGGGCGTTTCGAACTGGCGTAACAGGGCAATGAAATCGGGCACGCAGAAACTGGGGTTGCGCACCTCGACCACATGGCGCAGCGCGCGGCCCTCGAGCTTGCGCGGCAGCAGCTCGAGAAACTTGCCACCACAACACCGGGCCCAACCGGTCGCCGAGTTCCAGCACGCCGGAATCGTAAAACCGCTTTATGGAATCGCCGGCCTCCGCCAGCACCCGGCGATTGGTGGTAAACCGCGGTCCCTTCAGCGAAAACACAAAACCGTCGGGCACCTCGCGCGCCCATTTGCGAAAGCTCTCTGGCTTCTGCGAGCCGTAATAGGTGCCGTTGATCTCGATCGAGGTCAGCTTGGACGCCGCATATTCCAGCTCCTTCGCCTGCGTCAGCTTTTCGGGGTAAAACACCCCGCGCCACGGCGCGAAGGTCCAGCCGCCGATGCCGATATAGATGTGGCCGTTTTTCCTGGAAGTGGTCTGCGGGGTCTTGCTCACCGGCCGGGCTCATTTGTGGGCGAGGAAATAGTCTGTCGGGTCGAGTCTAATCAAATCAGCCCTGGTTGGCCAGCGCGCGGAAACGCCACGCCTTTATGTTGATTAAAGGTTGTATCGTGAGGCCGATTAGCTATGGTTGCCGGGCGCTGACTTGCAACCTATTCATATTCGGGGGCAGGAAAATGGCCAAGCGAATTATTTTATTACTTGATGGCACCTGGAACGACGCCGATGTCGGCCCTTCTGATACTAATATCGTACGGCTAAGAAGAGATTATAGCGCGCTCGCTCGATAGTTCTTCAAGCGTTACGCAGAGTGACAGCCCCGCTGCAGAGAGTTCAGCGGCGAAACTTGTCAGCGGCCGGACGTATCAGGGGCAAACCGAGCACCTCGTGTTCTATGAGAGGGGCGTGGGAACCGGTCCTCTGCTGGATCGGATCAAGGGTGGGTCATTTGGCGACGGCCTTTCCGGCAACATTCGTCGCGCCTACAAATTTCTCTCCTTCTATTATGAACCGGGCGACCAGATATTTGTATTCGGGTTTTCGCGCGGCGCCTATACGGCAAGATCGCTGGTTGGCTACATCGGATCTGCCGGTCTATTGAAGCGCGAATGCTGTACTCCCGACCTCGAACGGAAGGCGTGGGGCTATTATCGTGCAGACCCCAACGATCGGATGCCGGGAATCTGGGCGGAACTGACGCCATTCGTCCATGATCGCGGCGCGTTCCGGATAGAATGCCTCGGCGTGTTCGATACCGTGGGAGCGCGCTCGGCGTGCCGCTTCCGCAATTTTATCGGTTAAATCGTGAGAGCTACGAATTCCACAATGTGGAGCTTTCGTCGACCACGAATATAAATTTGCACGCGCTCGCGGTTGACGAACATCGTCAGCCTTTTGCGCCTACCGTTTGGCGCAAGCCAAAATTCAAGTCGTTCACGACAGTGACCGAACAAGTCTGGTTTGCAGGTTCGCATGCCGACATTGGCGGTGGCTACATCGAGGAGGCGCGAAGAGCCAACACCAATATCAAGGCGCTCGACGATATTACGCTCGATTGGATGCTAAAACGCGTTGTCAAATACTATCCGGATTTTCCCTTCGACAGTCAGGCGTGGAAGGTACTCGACTCCTCGTGGTCGTCTGCTCCGCAACACGTGTCCCGGACCGGTGTCTATAAGCTGATGCCGCTCGCGCTTCGCGCCATTGCAAACCGTGGCCTTGCAGCGCTCGGATGGCGCGAAAAAATTGTCGGATATGATCGTCACGCGGAAACAATCGGGGAGATGATCCACATTTCCGTGCTTGAGCGTTTGGGAGTTGCAGTCGGCGGGAAAAATGTTTACGCGCCGTACAGTTTGAGGGCCATGGTCGATGTCATGCAGTCGACTTATGACAAGAACTGCAAGACAGGCAGCCCGATCAGGATCGTGGGCTGGGACGGAAGCATGCTGGATCCTGATCTCGCCGCCGAAGCCTCGATCGCGCAAAAGCTGATAGCGGAGGCCAAACAAAAAATCTCCGCATGAGCGGAAATGTCGGCGTGAATACGCAACGCGCAGACGTCCTCCAGTTCCCGCATTTGCTCTCCCGTATCCGCCGACGGCAGACCGTCATCTGACCGTCGGTAGTTCCAGCTTACGCCAGCCAGGCGTTCAAGCTAGGATAAGAAAAAAGGAGAACAAGATGCGGATGATGATTGCGGCAGTTCTGGCGATGACGACCTCAGTGGCGATGGCCGACGACGTCGAAGATGCGCACCGGCAAGCCATATCGGGACGCGATTCATACTGGAATTGCCTCGCTCAGGAGTATACACGCGACAGCAACAAGGGTATGTCGGAACAGGATTTTACCGCCCATATCGCGAGCGTCTGTCCGTCCGAACGACAGAATTTTCTGGTTACTCTTGTGGTCTATCTGACGATGCAATTCCCGAGCGCTGTGGCGGGCGCCCATATGACCACCGCCAACAATGCCATCGCACTGGCTCAAAAGGATATCGTGACGACATTCGTCAGGCGCAAAGCAGCGGCGAAATAGCTGGCGCGCATGGTCTGTACGTGCCGCCGTTTAGCGCGTTCCCTTGGTCTTCTTGTCAATCAGGCCCTCGAACGGCCTGAGATTCTGCTTGGCAAGGCCACGGTAGAGTTCGCGGATCTTCTGCGACTCGGTAACGAAGGTCTCGTAAGCCTGCTTTGCGAATTCGGTCTGGATCTCGACGGCTTTGTCGAGCGACCGCACGCCCGAGAGCTTCTCGACAAAGGCCTTGGTCTCTTCAAAAGACTTCTTGGTATAGTTGCCGTAGGCCGTCGCGAGTGTTTGAAAGTCGATCGAGTGGGCGTTCTCTGACCCAACTGCTGTTTCGCACGGCTTGTAGCTGTCCTGCCGTGGCTCGGGCTTTTTGCTCTCCAACTGATCCGGCTTTTGGCTCTGCAGTGGCTCTGGCTCGTGCCTCTGCAGTTGCTCTCGCTCGTGGCTCTCCAGTTGCTCCAGCTTGTGGCTCTGTAGCGGCTCCGGCTTCTCGTCCAGCATTTGATCCGGTTTCTGATTCTGCGACGGTTTCGCCTTGCGGCTACCCTTGCCGTGCTTCTTCTTGCCCGGCTTTTTCTCATTTGGGCCCGACATTTTCCGAATCTCCCTTTATTTCACTACCAGAGGATGAGAATCCGCCGTAGCTGCGAAGAAATCGCGGCTCTGGCTTGTTCCTTGCGCGGCGCTCGTGTGTTGGCATCAAGAATTCGGAACCCGCCGCGGGTCCACGCGCGGTCCATCGCTATCCACGATCTGCTCTTCCCGCCCGGTGTATCGCGAAATCAGGTTGGGCTACACCTTGAGGAATAGCATTACAGGAACAGTTTTACCGAGCGGTATTCCTTGTCTGCACGCGTAAGTAATAGAGGGCGAGCTGATCAATCGGATGTTGAGGCGG
>WNFL01090458.1_pt1 | contig 12207 bp, 8 predicted proteins | sample 5400361 | NCBI WGS metagenome assembly WNFL01 (sample SAMN13153351, study PRJNA577476) | soil metagenome | isolation source: 40 cm soil on Douglas fir-dominated hillslope | place: USA:California | collected 2013-09-17
AAAAACTACAGGTCAATATCTGAGAAGCCTGCTGCCATCACACCGTCCCCAATTATACTTTGCGCGACTTAGACTCGGCATACGCGTCAAAGTGCCTTAGTGCATGCGTATGGGCAGGCTTTGAGAAAGCACAATGATATTTTCCGAAAGATCTAGGAAGAACATTTAACTATTTATTCTAGGTGAACCGCGAATGTTCTATTGTGCGGAAGGTTGCCGAAGCGCAACGACAACGCCTTGGGCCCCAAGTGATGCTCTTAGCTGTAATGGCTACAATTGCGACTGAGAATAACGCCAAATGTCGAGGAAGGAGCATGTGGCAGAACTTCATCAATCAGATGGTCTACGTGTTTGTGATGGCCGATTCCTCTTCTTGGCTGGGTTTCGTTCGAAAGCAGATCAAATTTGAGCTCAACGTTCGCATCGTCTGCATATAGCCTGACCGATCTCGAAGTCATTCAAAACGCGAACGGACTGCAATCGAACTTCATCCTGCTTACTTCCATAGGCTCCTTCCTTCAGCGGGGAATGAGGGAGATTCTTGACCTACACCAGAAGAAGTGTCCCAAGGAGAATCCCTCTAACCGGGGAAGCAGCTGTCCGTTGACAATAAAGATGCGCAGGGGTATAGGTGACGACAATGACCAAGGGCCTAGGGGGCACGATGAAAGCTAGACAGGCTGCATTCTTTATCGCTGTCTATTTGTTGGTGTATATGAGGAGCGTGCCTCCAGCTCAAGCGCAAGTGAACGCGCATCCTCCGATAAGCGCCAATGTTGAGCTTGTAACGGTGCCCGTAATTGTTTTCGACGACAAAGGTGCCGCCGCTACTAACCTGAAGAAGAGCGATTTTCGGCTTTTCGACGATGGCGTTGTGCAACAGATACTATATTTCGACTGGGTACGGACACCGGTTTCATTCGTCATTCTTGCGGATTTGAGTTCGAGCATGACGAGAAAGATTCCGTTCGTTCAAGAGGCGGCGCTCTCGCTTCTTGACTCTCTTGACCAACCTGGCGACTTCCATGACGAATTTTCGGTGTTGGGCATTGGCAAGCGGCCACGGCGGCTTGTGCCATTTACCCACGATCAGGAAGACCTCAAGCATAGACTTCCACTGCTTCTCACCGCGACGGAAGAGAGCACAGGTCTATTTGATGGAATTTATTTGGGTGTTGATGACCTTCGAAAGGATGCGGCGAATCAGCGACGTGCAATGGTTATCATTTCGGATGGGGGCGATAATCACAGCCTATTCAACATCCGTGAAACAAGAAAATTTCTGGAGGAAGCAGACGTACCAGTTTTTGCCGTAATGGCGGGACCTTCGTTTGAACTTCCCGATATCTTTCCTAGAAGCATGAAGAAACGAACGGGCAGGGGAGCGTCGCCGCAATTTCCCAATCTTCACATAGGCAGTTCGGACGCCGCCTACATTGGTCCAGCGGAGCGGCGCGGACCAGATAATCTGAAGGTTCTAACGGAAGCTACGGGCGGTGGTGTTTTTACCGCCGGGCATGAAGAAGACCTCCCTCGGATCGTCCGAACGATCGGCCTAGCAGTGCGTTATCAATATGTTCTCAGTTACATGCCGTTCCGGGGCAAAGATCCCCACGCCAAACGAACAAATTCGGGAGCGGAAGAAGGTCGGCACAAAATTCAAGTTGAACTGTATCCGAAGGACAAATTCAAGGGATTCAGCACGCCCTACTACAAACGTGCCTACTTCAGCGCCAGATGAGCGAAGAAGTCTGGCCTCTGGCCTGATCCGAGACACCAAGAGCCAATCCGAGAGATCAATTCACACGTGATGTTGAGAGGCTCCTTACTTCTTCAGATGCTTTTTTCTGGGTTTCAATTACGGGGTCCTATCCAAGCCGGGTCGTTCAGATTCCAACCACCGCCCAGCGCCTTGTAGAGCTGCACGATAACTGTGCGCTGGCTTAATTCCGTTAGAGCGAGAGCATTTTCTGCGGGGAACAATTGTTGCTGCGCATCGAGAACCTCAAAGTAACTGGCCCTACCCGCAATGTAACGCTGCAGCGAAACTTTGACCGATTCTTGATAAGCTTGAACAGCCTGGGCTTGCCCATTGCGAACATCTTCGAATTTCTGCCGCGAGATGAGTGCGTTCGATACATCTTGGAAGGCAATCTGAGCAGTCTGTTCGTATTGCAGCTTGGTTTCTTCCCAAAACGCGACGGCCTGGCGCTTCTGTGCTCTCAGTGCGCCGCCTTCGTAGATTGGGCCGGCAACGGCACCGGCAAGGCTCCAAACTGTTGACTGGCCAGAGGACAATTCGGAAAGTGGGGAACTGCCGCGACCGTATAGAGCGGTGAGACCGATGCGGGGGAAGTAGTTCGCAGTGGCGACGCCAATTTGAGCGTTGGCGGAGCGCATCTGCTGTTCTGCCTCGAGGATATCAGGACGGCGCTCGAGCAGCGCAGCGGGCAAGCCCGCAGGAATGATTGGCGGAACGATTTGATCGAGAAGTTTAGCAGTGTGGGGAATAGGACTTGGGTTGTTACCAAGCAACACACTGATTTGGTTCTCTTTCAGTGCGATCTGCCGCTCCAGTTCTGGAATGCTCGCGGCTGCAGTGGCTTGTGCGGCTGCGGCTCGAGATGTATCCAACGTTGAAGCGACCCCGCCTTGGAGGCGCTGGGTAAAAAGTTTCAAGGTTTGATTGAACGATTCTGTAGTGTCGATTGCTATTTGCAACTGAAGATCCAAATCAAGAAGTTCGAAGTAAGCTTGCGCCACGTCGCTAACGAGAGAGAGCATGACTCCACGGCGTGCGTGTTCGGTAGAGAGATACTGGGCACGAGCGGCCTCATTCTCGCGGCGAAGACGACCCCAGAGGTCGGCCTCCCAAGCAACGCTCGCAATCGCCAGAAATGACCCCTGTTCCTGGCCGCCATTCGGAATAAGATTTCCCACAAACTCATTCTTCCCGTCACCACTTTGAACCGAGTAATTGACGAACGGTAAGTATTGGGCTCTGGCCTGCGCTGAAATTTGGCGGGCCTGCTCGATTCGCGTCACGGCAACTTGCAGGTTGTAATTATTAACGAGCGCGACTTGTACAAGGTGCTTGAGCTGCTCATCCTTGAAGACTTCCCACCAAGGCAGATCGGCAACTGATACCTGGTCAGCCACTGCCTCGGCACCCCGGTAATCAGTTGGAACATTCAAGTTGGGACGCTGGTACTTTGGACCGACGGCACAACCGGAGAGCAGAATAAAACACCAAAGTACTGCGAAGAAAGCAAAGGAGAATAGTTTATGTAATCTTTTTTTTGTTCTCGAAGGGCTAAGCGGTCGATCAAATGATGAATCGGTGTTCTCGCATTTGCTTATGCCTTTGAGGGAAGCCAGCTTGATCGATGTGGAAGTTCTCATAGGCAATCTGGCGCCTTTCTTTAGCCAGCCTCCCGGGGACCTAATCGTCGCCTGCTCTGCCCGGCTCTGGAGCAGCAGATAGATTGATTTCCGCAGATTCGTGCTTCGCGCCGCCGAGCTTCTCAACCAGATAGAACAATGCGGGGATAATGAAAATAGCGATTCCACTGGCAGCCGTCATTCCTCCGATGACCGCGGTGCCCATGACTTGCCGAGACACCGCTCCGGCGCCAGCGGCATTCCAGAGCGGGACGCACAAGAATGAAGGCGAACGATGTCATCAGGATTGGACGCAAACGCAGTTTGGCACCTTCAAGTGCTGCATCCACGAGTGACTTGCCTTTCTCGTGCTCAGCTTTGGCAAACTCTACAATCAAAATAGCGTTTTTGGCGGCGAGTCCAATCAGCATGATCAGACCGATCTGCGCATAAACATTGTTCTCGAACGAGAAGCTTGTGAAACGACGAAGATAAAGAGCCGCAAAAGCACCAAACACCGCGACCGGAACGCTAAGGAGCACGCTAAATGGGAGAGTCCAGCTTTCGTATAAAGCAGCGAGAATGAGGAAACAAAAGAGTATTGAAAGGCCGAAGATGACCGTTGGCGGCACTCCTTGCTGAGCCCTCTTTTCCTGATAGGACATACCCAAGTAGTCGAATCCCATGTCCGGCGGCATGGTCTGGGCAAACACTTCCTCCATTGCTGCCATGGCTTGAGCAGAACTGTACCCTGTCGCCGCGCTGGCGTTAATTTGCGCGCATCGATACAAGTTGTAACGCATCGTGAATTCGGGACCAACCCGGTGGTCGATTGAGGTCACGGCAGATAGCGGAACCATGCTGCCGGAGCTATTGCGAACATAAAACTGGCCCAGGTTTTCTGCACTCGTTCGGTAATCGCCTTCGGCCTGAATGTAAACCTGCCACTGACGGCCGAAGCGATTGAAGTAATTGATGAAAGCGCCGCCCATAAAAGCCTGAAGCGTCTTATAAACGTCGCTCAAATTAGTCCCTTGAGCCAAGACTTTATCCCTGTCGACGTTGACGAAAACCTGGGGAACCGAGGGCAACAAAGTCGTAAAGACTGATGCCAGCTCAGGACGCTTGCGCGCGGCTTGAAGAAGCGTGTCAAGATTGCTGGCGAGAAATTGGACGTCGTGCCCCCCACGGTCCTCCAATATGAAGGTGACACCACCAGAGGTGCCAACGCCAGGGATGGCCGGAGGTGAAAAAGCGATCGAAATGCCTGACGGGAGGTGTCGCAGCTCGCCGTTAATGTGATCTCTGATGGCAGCGTATTGTTCTTCCGGAGCTTTGCGTTCGCCCCATTCCTTAAGCGTGACCCAAAAGAAGGTGCTAAAGGTATTCTGCACGCCGCTAATCATGTTGTATCCGATGACGCTTGTGACATGATCAACTCCGGGCGTCTTCATCAACATCTCTTCCACATTCTTGGCGGCCAGACTTGTGCGTTGAAGCGAAGAGGCATCGGGCAGTTGCAGCGCCACAAAGACATATCCCTGGTCCTCGTCCGGCAGGAAGCTGGTAGGCAACTTCATACCAAACCAGCCAGCCAAGACAGTGAACCCCAAAAGTATCAAGAGACTGAATCCCATTTTGCGAATGAGTGCACCGCACCAATTGACATAGCCATCGGTTGCGCGGCCAAATGCTCGGTTAAACCATCCGAAAAATCGGCCGAGAGGACCGCGAGCAGGTTTCTTGGGTCGAAGCAAGAGGGCAGAAAGCGCGGGGCTCAAGGTTAGCGCATTGAACGCGGAAAGTATTACGGAAACGGCAATCGTCACAGCAAACTGCTGATAGAGACGCCCGGTGATTCCCGGGATGAAAGCGGTAGGAATGAATACGGCGGATAGAATCACAGCGATGCCGATCACAGGGCTGGAAACTTCCTCCATCGCTTTGAAGGAAGCCTCCTTCGGAGAAAGCCCGTGTTCGATGTGGTGCTCAACCGCCTCCACAACAACGATGGCATCGTCCACCACCAACCCGATCGCGAGAACCAAGCCGAACAGTGAAAGAGTATTGATAGAGAATCCCAAGAGCGGAAATAGCGTAAAGGTACCGATCAGCGACACGGGGACTGCGAGTAGAGGTATTAGAGTTGCGCGCCAACCCTGTAAAAACAAATAAACCACAAGGATGACAAGCAATAGGGCTTCTACCAAGGTGTGCTCGATCTCCACAATCCCTTCGGTTACAGGGAGCGTGGTGTCGAGTGCGACGGAGTAGTCAAGTCCCGGCGGGAAGCGGTTTTTCGCATCGGCCATTAGTGCCTTGGCACCCTTAGCANAAATCGCGACCACGGCAGCGGGCTTGCCATTCAGCCGACCCTGCAGGTTATAGACCTGGGCGCCGAGTTGTACGCGAGCCACATCCTTGAGTCGAACGATCGAGCCGTCGGTTTTGGCACGAATCACGATATTGCCAAATTCTTCTTCCGTTGTGAGCCGCCCCTGTGAGCGGACGGCATAGGTATATTCTTGTCCCGAAGGCACTGGTTCACTGCCGATTTGTCCTGCCGGATTGACGTTGTTTTGCGTTTGAATGGCATTAATGATCTCAGGGATCGTGATTTGCAACTTGGATAATTGATTGGGCCTCACCCAAAGGCGCATGGCATATTGGCCCGCACCAAAAACCGATACGCTTGCAATCCCGGGAACCCGCGTGAGTTGGTCGTTTAAGTTGATGTACGCATAATTTGCTAGGAATTCGGAGTCATAGGAGCCATTTGGAGAATACAGATCGAACAACATGAGCGGCGCAGCGGTGGACTTCTGAACGGTTACGCCATAGCTGTTCACCTCAGGGGGAAGCTGCGATGCCGCCTGCCCCTGACGCATCTGAGCTAGAATCTGATCCGTGTTCGGATCAGTTTTCACGTCGAAATTTACAGTCAGAGTCATCTGGCCGTTATTGGCGTTGTTGGAGTACATGTAGTTCATGTTATCGACGCCGCTCATCTGCTGCTCGATCGGTGTAGCGACTGACTGTTCCACGGTTTGCGCATCGGCGCCTACATACGTGGCTTTCACCTGGACTTCCGGGGGAGTAATATTCGGAAACTGCGCGGTGGGTAAGCCGAGCATTGCAACAAAGCCGACAATAACCATGATGATTGAGATCACCATGGAGACAATGGGGCGGTTTATGAAGAATTTGGACACTAGGATTCACATAGAGCTAATGTATTGTCGCTTCTGAATTCTCTGTTTTCGACACCGACTGATGCAGCTGAGGTTGAACTTCCATGTTTTCACGCACTTTTTGGAAACCTTCCGCTACGATACGTTCGCCGGGCTTTAGGCCTTCATCAACAATCCACATGGTGTCGACCTTGGACCCGACTTTGATCGGACGAATGTTCACTTTGTTGTCTTTACCGATTACGGCGACTAGATATCCGCCCTGCAATTCACTCACAGCGCGCTGCGGCACCAGCAATGCCTGTTTCTGGATCCGAACGACGGTGCTTACTGTGCCAAAACCACCGGGACGGAGCACGTTCCCAGGGTTGGGAAATTGAATTTTGACGAGAATTGCGCCCGTCCTTACGTCTACCTGGCGGTCAAGGGCGTAAAAGCGGCCTGTCTGAGGGAAAATCATTCCGTCTGCCAGCCGCAGTTTCCACGCGAGTGTGCGCAAGATCGCTTCCTGGCTTAGGCCTGAGACCGCAGCCTGCTTCATGGCGTTCAGGTACTCTTGTTCGCTCACAGTGACATTGGCCAAAACCGGATTGATCGTAGAAATCGTCGTTAAGGGCTCGCCTTGCGGGTTCACAAAGTCACCGATCTGAGCTGTGGCGATCCCTGTGACGCCATCGATGGGGGAAACAATTTTCGTGAAGCTAAGATCTAGTTTGGCAGACTCCACCGCAGCCCGGGCCGATTCGATGGCCGCTTTTGCCTGCTCTACTTGAGCTTTTGCGCCAAGATTAGCCTGGATTGAATCGTCCAGTTCCTGCTGGCTGATAGCGCTTTCCTTGGCAAGAGGTGTATAACGAGCGACGTCCGCCTCTGTCTTGCCTAGCGCAGCCTGCGCTCGTTCTAGATTGGCCTGGGCTTGTGCCAGATTTGCGTTGGACTGGTCCAGTACAGCCTGGAACGGCCTGGGATCTATTTCGAATAGGGGAGTTTCTTTGCTGACGAATGCACCGTTCGTGTAGTCTTGCCTGACGAGAAGGCCTTTTACTTGCGCCCTGATTTGAGCATTCACAAACCCATCCAGCGTGGCGACCCATTCCTTGGTTACTGGAACATCCTTTTGGACAACTTCGACGAATTCCACCTCCGGAAGGCTTGGAGCCGCCTCTTGTTTCTTCCCACAACCTGCAAATAGCAAGGGGAGAACGGCGAAGAATAAAGCCGTCAGGAATCGCGATCGATTATCTTGCATCGCACCCACGTTTCTCTGCATTGAAATATCAGTGTTCTATGGCTTCATGTTGTGTTGCTCGTCGTCGCACACGCAGGCACGTTAACTGCCCGAATGCCAAGCACAATACCGGGACGATGGTACTGGCCTACTTTATAGGAATGAACTGTCAAAACTAGCAGGACCCAGAAAAGCAACGAGGCCTACTAGGTTGCTGGTGGATCGGGGAAGAAACACCCGCTGTCACAGTTAACAAGCATGTGAACGATTGCCATCCGCGATTTCATTGTTCTAGAAGGCCTTCCAGTTCGGTCCGGGCGTCCGGGCCACCATGTATCCGCATTTGCACAGGACGCGGGCGATTAGCGACACCCAATCTCGGTGGATCTTCGATACCCACTAGTTGGCTTGGAGCAGCAAGTCAGTCACGAAATTGCGAAAAAGTATTTATTCGGAATAGACAATGAGGAGGATTCCGAGAACGGTTAATAATATCGGCCATGCCTTACTGAAGACGAGTCGCCAGTTGTGGGGTATTTCGGCCAACCCTTTACTTACAGCGATCCCAAAACCTGCTGCGGCGAACCAGCGATGCTGTGTCTCGATGTGTTCCATGATTTGCATGGCGTTGGGCGCACTCATGTTGCCTCCGTGCTCATGGAATAGCAGCAAGATTCCGCCCGCAACCCCAACGACAGGAAAGAACATGGCGGTCCAGAGTCCTTTAAATCGCCCTCTAGCTCTTTGAAGCTCGACATACCCGAGTGAAAGCAGAATTACTGCAAAGACTTTATGTTGGAGATCTTCGAAATTGTGTGTGAGGGCATACCAGGGAGCCTGAGGACCAAAAGGCCAGATTTCGAGATCGCTAAACAACAAAACAAAAAGCCCAGCTGCTAGGAAACACGCGGGCCACACATAACGGACTGGACACCAACGCTTCGCGAGAGGTTCCTCCAAGAGGACGAAAATGCCTGCAAGAAATACAAAAAGTCCTGCCAAGTGATGATTGAACTCACTTCCGTGCCTGTCCGCCAGCTGCAGGGCTAACGTTTCAGAGGGTTCATGACCTACCTTCGTAGTCATTTCCCCGTGATTCATTCCTGGCATGCCCTCCATATCGGACATGTCATGTTGCTGCGGCCAAGCCGGAAGGGTGAGCAGAGACATGAAGAAGACAAGTACCAGAGTCAACTCCTTCAAGGTAAGAATCCGGGGAAACGTGCGTAGTTGCACGATTGGCATGACATTTTCCTTTTTCTCGCGCAATCTCCTCAAAAAAATGCAATTGCATTCGCAAGAAAATAAATAGTGACGGTTCCACAACGGTGCGTTTTGTACCGCATGTGGCGAACCTTTGAACCTGTCACAAATAACAGCGACTGAACACAAGGCACCGTTGAACGAACAATCAGAATTCGTTTCAACGGTCATATTTTCACGCGTAATCCTTGCCTTGCAGAGAACACATGTAGCTTTCCTACGTCGATAGCAGAGTATGTTTCGACGACTTACTTGGGATCTCGAAGTCCCGTATTAGGGACACGGCCCGCCCTGGATAGTTCCAGAGCGGGTCGCATTGTCGGCGGGCAAGGACCTCGGGCTGGTTGGGTTTCCATTCTGAAGTCCCGAGTTTGTGGGATACGAGTCGAGACGGCAGGAATCCGGGGGATGGTTTACCACCGCCTCGAGCTGAAGTTCCATTGGGTGAAAATTAAATCTTCTCTGGCGTAATCTAAAACTGTCAAGATTGCCAGTACGCTCAGGACGCCGGATCTGTCGGAATGGATCCTCATATTGCAGCCAACCAACTTCTCGCGGATTCGACCGATTACACTGTGAGCCAAATGGAACAAGAGACTGCGAGGGAACGCAACATGTGCTCGCAGCCTCCTCTAACTCTTTGTCGCCCGGTCGTTTCTACTTCTTCTAGAACCGGAAAACGAGTCCGGCTTGATAGCGGAAATTACTCTGGTTCTGATGGTCTGATGTAAATGCGTTGTTGAAGCGAGTTAGCGAAAAATCAAATTGTGCCGGCCGGAAGGAGATTGATTTGCTGATCGGAATATCCAAGCCCCCACCGATAATGAAATTGAAAGCATTGTTGTTCGGGGCCGCCGAGGTCACGCAAGCCGCCTGGCAAGCCCTCACAAGGTTTCCATATACATTCGAATGCGCTGCGCCAAACAGCGTTTCTACAAATGGCTCGAAATGTTCGTGGCGATACGGCTTGAAAGTTGGCCCAAAATTGTAGGTGAACAGATTGGCGTCCGCGGTTACGTTGCAGCCTACCGGGCAAACGGGAGTCCCTGCAGGGAAAGCAAAAGACTTCCTGAGACTCGTGTATCCATTAAATTCGGCTGTGATCCCAATGAGGTGGTTGAAGTAATAGGTGACCGCACCACCCCCGCCGTTCAGTGAGAACCCGCTGACAATGTGGCTATCTTCAGGATTGAAGCGCATATACGAGTAGACTATTGGAATTTCCACCTTGGCGTAATCCTGTGCAAACGCGCTCATGGCGGACAATAAGACAACCCCCAACACCACCGCAACTTTAATCTTCATTTGTTCGCTCCTCATTCATTGATTGTTTTTCGAAATCGAATACTCCGATGGCCCCCGATCCTATCCGCGAGTCTGCAACCAGCCGCTTCTTGCCTACCCAACAACACGCGCAGACGGTCCAAAGGGACTTCCTCGCGGGCCTCCAGAGTTCAACCCCTCCCGACGTCCCTGGTTCCCTGACGCGCCTCAACCTAGATCAACCGGGCATGCGCAAAAACTGGCAAAAATGACAGAGATTATGCTTATCGGTGTAGTGCTCCCTGCTAAAACTGGACAACGTATCTACGTAGGATCAGGGCTTCCAAATAGGGGGCAGCATGGACACGAAAACCATGCGTGAATCGATCCCCCAAAGAGGAATGGCAGATCCTTCAGGAAGGAATCAGGGGTGGGAACGTCTCGGAGACGTGCCAAGCGCGTCGATACCGACGACTTTCACCGATCTGTTGAAAATGCCAGTTTTCTCGTTCAGGGGCTGCTGCTATTTTTTGGCTCGGAGAATTTTAAGGCGATTTGATGTACGAAACCTAACGAAACGAAGTTGACCTAGTCAAGGCGACGTTTGTAGCAATAGGGAATCAAAAGACGCATTTACCATCGTATCTGAATGTTACGTGGCACATATTGACGGGTACGATTGCGGGAGTTCCGTAAGTGAATTTGCATGAATGTGTTCACGAATCGGGACATCGGGTCTCGACCTTGTCCTATTCCTTACTTGTGGGGGCTTTGTTTATTTTCTTGAGTGTATCCGCGCTGGCCCAGCAACAACCAGAGTTGGAGTACTCCACTTCTGGCTCGGATCAAGACGTGACACCTCCTTTGGCGAATGCGGTTGAGGAGTCCACGCAGTCTACGCCTTCAGCCCAATCAGATATGCAAGGGGGGAAAAAGAAATTCGGCATCCCCTCAGGGATTTTGATCGTGCCAATCCCGATTTCGAGTCCCGCTATCGGTTCGGGAATTATTCCTGTCCTTGCCTACATCTTCACCATTAGCTCGAAGGACAAGATTTCTTCCCCTTCCTATGTCGGCGTGGCTGGCCTTTTTACGAACAATGGCAGCCGCGCCTTCGTCGTAGGGGGGCAACTCTATCTGAAAGAGAATAGGTACCAGATCACGTCTGCGTTCACGCGCGGCAACATAAACTATAACATTTACGGAACCGAGCGCATCCAAGGCAAATTACCATTGATTCAGACGGGGCAGGGATTTTTCGGCGAGTTTCTGTATCGTGTTGGGTGGAAATTCTTTGCGGGGCCACGGTTCCTAACAGGAAATTCTTTTGTCACGATCGCGCCCAATAATGAGAGCACCGTACCTGTTCCCCCGGACGTTGGCCTCCACACAACCCTTACGGCCATCGGCACACGAGTGCTGCGGAATACCAGCCCCAACCGCTTTTATCCGATTAGCGGAAGTTATTTTTCTTTCACAGCAGATTTCTTTTCCGAAAAATTAGGCAGCAAATACGCGTTTCAATCCTACAAGACAGAGTTCAATAAGTACTGGAGTGTGAGCAAAGAACAGGTTCTTGCCTTTAACAGTTATTTCTGCGCAATCGGTGGGCAGCCGCCTTTTTATGGGAATTGCATATACGGGACCGACAGCGAATTGCGTGGATATACAGCTGGCCGCTATTTCGACCGCTACGCAGTCGCGACGCAATTGGAATATCGCCTGGTGTTACCGAAAAGGTTTGGCCTGGTCGCCTTCGGAGGTGCTGGCGGCGTCATTCCCGGGGGGAGTCAATTCCTTTCGAAACAAAAATTCCTTCCGAGCGGTGGTGTCGGACTGCGGTTCGAATTGAATAAGAAATATCATGTCAACCTTCGAGCT
>WNFL01431900.1_pt1 | contig 12206 bp, 8 predicted proteins | sample 5400361 | NCBI WGS metagenome assembly WNFL01 (sample SAMN13153351, study PRJNA577476) | soil metagenome | isolation source: 40 cm soil on Douglas fir-dominated hillslope | place: USA:California | collected 2013-09-17
GAGGAGCCGGGGGCACTGGATCTCGAACGACATCATCCCGAGGAAGATCGGCACGACGAAGAGCGCGAGGACGAAGAGGATGAGGACGTTCGCCAGGAGCTTCCCGAGGAGGACCGCGTGCGGCGCGGCGCGGAGACGGAGCGCGGCGGCGGTCCCTGTCTCCTCCTCGCGCACGAAGACGCGCGCCAGGCCCGTCATCGCCGAGAAGAAGAGGACGATCCACAGGAGGACCGAGTTGACGGTCGGGCGGTCCTCGGGCGAGAGGCGCGTCGGGCCCACCGCGTAGCCGACGAGGACGAGGACCGCGAACGCGAAGAGAAAGAGCGCGGAGAGCGCGACGCGCGTCCGCCACTCGGTCTTCAGGTCCTTCGCCAGGACCGCGCCCGCGCCGGCGAGGATGGGAGGTGCCGTCAAGACAGCGCCACCGTCTCGTCCGCGAGCGCCAGGTCGCGAATGTCGTTCGAGGCGATGACAGACAGTTCGAGCCCGGCTCGTCGAGGAGGAGGAGCGGCGCGGCCGCGAGCGTCGCGTAGGCGAGCTTCAGGCGCTGGCGCTGGCCGGTGGAGAGCATCCTCGACGGCAACGCCGAGAGCCGCGAGGGGTCGAGCCCGACCGCCACCAGACGCTGCGCCGCCTCGGCCTTCCCGTGCGGCGTGCCCGCCGCCTCCGCGAAGAAATCGAGGTTCTCCGCCGCGGTCAGGTCTCCGTAGAGCGCCAGGTCGGGCCCCGCCCAGCCGATCGCCCACGGCACCCCGCGCGGCTCCGCCGCGGGCGAGCCGTCCAGGCCCTCGAGCGTCACGTGCCCCGTCGTCGGACGGAGGAGGCCCGCGAGGACGCGGAGGAGCGTCGTCTTGCCCGCGCCGTTCGCCCCGGCGACGCCGAGGACGCGGCCCGCCGCCACCTCGAACGAGAGCGGTCCGAAGATGCGACGCGGCCCGAAGGAGCGGACGAGCCTTTCGGCGACCAGGCGCATAGGGCCTGCCGAGGATAACGGCTGGAGAAGCGAGAATGTCCGCGTGCGCGGCAGACTGCTCGGCTTCCTCCTCTTCCTCGCGGGTGCCGTCTATCGCGCGACGCTCCGGATCCGTCTCGAAGGCCAGGAGAACCAGGCACGCGCTGGAGAGGGCGGCCGTCCCGTCGTCCACGTCCTCTGGCACCAGCGGATGGTCCCGTCGATCCTCGGATTCGGCTGGCGGCGCGTCGTGACGATGGCCTCGAGGAGCGCCGATGGCGAGATGATCGCGACCTTCCTCTCGCTCTACGGCTACCACGTCGTGCGCGGGTCTTCCTCGAAGGGCGGCGCCGCCGCGCTGAAGGAGATGCTCGACGCCCTCCTCGGGACGCGGCGGTGGGCCGCGCTCACGAGCGACGGTCCGCGCGGACCCGCGCGCCGGAGCAAGCCGGGGATCGCGCTTCTCGCGGAAGCGCTCGACGTCGCGCTGCTCCCGGTCGGAGCGTCCGCGCGACACCCGGTGTTCCTCCGCTCGTGGGACCGCTTCCTTCTGCCGCGCCCGTTCTCGCGCTGCGTCGTCGTCTTCGGTCCCCCCGTCGCGAGACGTGATGGCGAGACAGAGGACGCATTCCTCGCTCGCGTCGACGTCGCCATCGACGCCGCGACGGAAGAGGCGGACGCGATCTGCGGCGTCGCCTCGGCGCCCCGCGAGCGGGCGCCGAGAGCCGAGGTCGCGGGATGAGGGAATCCGCCGAGCGCCTGACCGTCACGCTCGCGGACGTCGAGTCCGCGCGCCTCCGCATCGCCGGCTACGTCCACAGGACGCCCGTCCTCTCCTCGTCGCAGCTCGACCGTCTCGTCGACGCGCGCCTCTTCTTCAAGTGCGAGGTCTTCCAGAAGGTGGGCGCGTTCAAGGCGCGGGGCGCCTTCTCGCGGCTGACGCTGCTTTCCGAGGAAGAGAGGTCGCGGGGCGTCGTCGCGTTCTCGTCGGGGAACCACGCGCAGGCCGTGGCGTACGCCGCGCGCACGCTCGGCCTCGCCGCGACGATCGTCATGCCGCGGGACGCGCCGGTCGCGAAGCTCGCCGCCACGCGCGGGTACGGCGCGCGCGTCGTCCTCTACGAAAGGGCCTCGGAGAGCCGCGAAGGGATCGCGGCGCGCATCGTCTCGGAGGAGCGCGCCGTCCTCGTGCCGCCGTTCGACGACGACGCGGTGATCGCGGGGCAGGGGACGCTCGCGCTCGAGCTCCTCGAGGAGGTACCCGACCTCGACGTGATCGTCACGCCGTGCGGCGGCGGAGGCCTCCTCTCCGGAGTCGCGGTCGCGGCGCGTTCGCTGAGACCGGAGCTTCGCGTCTACGGCGTCGAGCCGGAGGCGGGCGACGACATGAAGCGCTCCTTCGAGTCCGGCGCTCCCGTCTCGATCCCGGTACCCCCCACGATCGCCGACTCCTTGCAGACGACGCGCCCCGCCGAGCGGACGCTCCGTATCGTGCGCGCGCTCGTCGACGACATCCTCCTGGTCTCGGACCTGGAGCTGCGCCGCGCGATGGCGCTCCTCGCCTCGCGCATGAAGCTCGTCGCGGAGCCCGGCGGCTCCGCCGCGTTCGCGGCGATCCTCGCGGGAAAAGTCCCGCAGATCGCACGCCGGCGCGTCGGCGTCGTCCTCTCGGGCGGGAACGTCGACCCCGCTCGCTTCGGCGAGCTCGTCGCGGGAATGGACTAGAACGAGAAGGTTGCTCCGGCGACGGCCTGCCAGAAATGCGACGAGGCTCCGCTTCCGAAGCGCTGGCTCGCGTCCTCGACGGCTCCGACGTCGAGGAGCACGTAGCGGAGATCCGCGTGCACGGAGGTCCTCCGGGCCGCGCGCACGTCGACTCCAGCGCCCGCGTGGAAGCCGAAGCGGTTCTCCGTCGTGCGGCCGCGCGGGTTCGGGCCGAGACCGGTGGCCCGGATGTAGTAGTAGCCGCCACCCGCGAGGACATAGGGCTGCACAGGCGTCCGGATCAGGAAGAAGAGCTGGACCGAGCCCTGGAACGGGATCTCCTCGACGCGCAGCACCTTCAGTTCTCCCGCTGCGTACTCTTCCCGGCGGTACGTGACGAGCGCCTCGACGCCGAGAGCGCCCGTCAGCCTCGCGCGCACCTGCACGCCTCCCGTGAACGCATCCGACTCGGCGCCTCCCGCCTTCGAGACGGAGACGTGCGCTCCGACGCCCACACCCGGATCGGAGTACGCCTGTGCGGCGGCGCCGCGAGCGAACGCGAGCGCTCCGACGGCGGCGAGCAGGAGGAGACGCGCTGTCACGGTGCGGCAAGTATCCGCGAAAGAGCGGCTTGCCCGATAATGCGGACCCGTGCGCAGGAGCTGGAAGGACGACCTGCCGCCGATCATCATCGCGACGGCGGTTCAGTTCGGTGTGCTTCGCGCCGTCGACTGGGCGAAGGCGGCCTCGGAGACGAACGAGAACGCGCGCAAGCTCGTCGAGAACCATTTCTACTTCGCGCCGCAGGTCATCGCGGCCGTCATCGGCCTCCTTCTCGTCAAGATGGTCCGCGACCATCTCGACGTCCGGGGCGTCGACCTCGGCGAGTGGCTGAGGCAGTCGGCGCTCGTCCTCTTCGTCGGGGTCGCCATCATGCTGGCGGCTCATCTCGATCAGATCTTCCGGCTCCTCGCCCTGACGCGGGCTCCCGTGTTCCGGCAGGCGGCCGACGCCTTCGGCAAGGGCCCTGTTTACGATCTCCTCCGGTCGTACGCGCTGCTGCGGTGGGTCGTCGACATCGTGGGCCTTCTCGTCTGCCTCCTCGCCTTGCGGCTGGCGGCTCCTGGGGAGTCGGAGGAGAGGCTGAGCGCGAAGGACATCTCGAGGACGGGAAACTGGACCAAGGCGGGCGAGCTCTACCTGAAATCGGGGGATGTCCGGCGCGCGAAGTCCGCCTTCAAGAAGGCGCACGCTCCGGCGCGCGTCGCCGCCATCGAGCTGCGCGAGGGACATCCTCGCGAAGCGGCGCGGCTCTACCAGGAGGCGGGCGCGACCTTCGCGTGGGAAGAGGCGCAGGCGTGGACGGAGGCCGGAGACGACGCGAAGGCCGCCCAGGCTCGGGCCACCGCGCTCGTCGAGGCCCGCGCGTCGGCGCGCTGGGACCGCCTCGCCGAGATCGGAGACGCGATCGGAGACCCGGCGGCTGTCTCCGAGGCGTGCCGCCGGCAGGCGGAGCTTGCCGAGCCGGGACCGGCGCGCACCGGCCTCTGGAAGCGGGCGGCGGACGCCGCGAAGAGCGCCGGCAACCTCCTCGCCGCGGGCGATGCGTACCGGGCCTCCGGCGAGTTCCAGCTCGCGGCCGAGTGCTTCCTGGCGGGCGGCAAGGCGAAGGAGGCGGCCGAGGACTTCGAGCGCGCGGGCGATCTCGCGCACGCCGCGCTCGCGGCCGCGAAGGCGGGGCTCGACCGCGAGTCGCGCGGATACCTGGCCCGCGACGCGGAAGCGCGGGGCGACATCGTCGCCGCCGCGGAGGCGTGGCGCGGCGCGGGGAACCTCGAGCGGGCGGCGGGCCTCTTCGAGAAAAAGGGCCTCCTCCCGCGCGCGGCCGCGCTCTGGAGCGAGGCGGGTCGGCTCGACCGCGCCGCGCAGCTCTACGAGCGGGCCGGCGATGTCCCGTCCGCGGCCGTGGCGTGGGAAGCGGCGGGGCAACGGGACAAGGCCGCGCAGCTCTACAGGAAGATCGGAGACCACGAGCGCGCCGCGGCGCTGTTCAAGGGGTCGGGGAGATGGATCGACTCGGCCTCCGCGCTCGAGGCGGCGCAGCGCTTCGAGGAGGCGGCGTCGATGTTCGCGAAGGCGGGCAGCGGCTACGACGCCGCGCGCTGCGCGCTTCTCGCGGGCCACCGCGACCAGGCATGGGAGTACCTCGTCGGCGTGCCGCGAAACGAGCCGAAGACCAGGGAGTTCTTCATCAAGCTCGCGGAGGCACACCTAGCGGCCGGCGAGGCGCGCGACGCCGTGCATGTGCTCCGGGAGCTCCTCGGACCGACTCCGGTCACGAAGGAGACGATCGCGGCGCACTACCTCTATGCGCGCGCTCTCGCGATGTCCGGCGACGCGCGCGAGGCCGCGGACCGGCTGGCGCGCATCAACGAGTTCGACCCCGAGTTCGCCGCGGCGAAAGGCTCGCGCTCGCCCTTCGGCGCCGCCGAGACGCGCCGCATGCAGGCCGCCTCTCCGACCGGCGCGGGGCCGGTCTCGCCGGGGCCGTCGGGGCACGGCCCGAGGACGTATTCCGCCCACGGACTGGTCGCGGTCCCGCAAGCCTCGATGCCCGCGGCCGGGCCGCAGGGCGCGTCTCCCCTCGTGCCCGGCTACGCGCAGCCGACGCCTCCACCGCTCGGCGCGTTCGGAGGCCGCACGCCAACGGGTGTCTTCGGCGCCGCCACTCCCGTCACCGAGGCGTCGGGCGGATTCACGATCGGCGGAGAGACGCCGGAGACGCGGTACGAGATGGTGAGCGAGCTCGGCCGCGGCGGCATGGGCGTCGTCCACAAGGCGCTCGACCGCAAGCTCGACCGATACGTGGCGCTGAAGATCCTGCCGTGGCAGTCCCTCGGCGACGAGATGGCCCTCCGCTATTTCTCGCGCGAGGCGAAGGCGATTGCACAGCTCAAGCACCCGAACATCGTCGGGCTCTACGACTACGGGCGCGGGTGGGGGAGCCTCTACCTCGCCATGGAGTATCTCGAGGGCCCGAACCTCCAGGTCCTGATGAAGGCGGATCCGGCCCGCCTGAAGAAGAGCTGGCGCGAGTGGTTCGTGCAGTCGGCGCGCGGCCTCGCCGCCGCGCACTCGAAGGGACTCCTCCACCGCGACATCAAGCCCGCGAACCTGATGCTCGACGAGCACGGCCACGTGCGCATCCTCGATTTCGGGCTCGCGCGTCCGGAGGCCGATTCCGGGACGACCTCGAAGCTGATCGGGACGCCGGCGTTCTTCCCGCCCGAGGTCCTGAGGGGAGAGACGCCGACGCCCGCCTCCGACGTCTACTCCCTCGGCGCGACGTTCTACACGCTCGCGACCGGGCGCTGGCCGTACATAGGCGACGACGTCCTCGTCGCGCGCCTCGAGCGTGAACCCGACGACCCGCGTCCGTTCGCGCCGCACCTGACGCAGGACGAGGTCTACGTCCTCATGAAGGCCCTCGCGCGCCACAGGCCGGAGCGCTACCCCGACGCGGGCGAGCTCCTCGGCGCGCTCCTGTCGCTCGAAGGATGAGCCCGACGGGAGACGCACCGCGTCGACCGCTGGCTCATCGGCGCGAGCTGTGCTCGCGCCGCGGGATCGCGAAGCGATGACGGGGCCGAAGGCCTTACGCCTCGCGGTCGTGCCGGGCGACGGCATCGGCGTCGAGACGACGCGCGAGGCGGTGCGCGTCCTCGAGGCTCTCGCCGCGGACGGCGCCTTCGCGCTCTCGATGACACGCTTCCCCTGGTCCGCCGACCACTACCTCGCGACCGGTGAGAGCCTTCCGGACGGCGCCTTCGAGATGCTCTCTCGTGACTTCGACGCGATCCTGGTGGGCGCCTTCGGCGATCCCCGCATCCCGGACATGCGACATGCGAAGGAGATCCTCCTCGGCATGCGCTTCCGGATGGACCTCTACGTCAACTACCGCCCTGTGAAGTGCCTCGACGACCGCCTCTCCCCCCTCAAGAAGTGGAGCGCGAAGGACATCGACTTCGTCATCTTCCGCGAGAACACGGAGGGCTCGTACGCCGGCATGGGAGGCTCGTTCAAGAAGGGGACGCCCGACGAGCTCGCGATCGAGGAGGACGTCTCGACGCGGAAGGGCGTGGAGCGGATCTGCCGCCACGCGTTCGAGCACGCGCTCGCCTTCGAGAAGCCGAAGCGGCTCGGCAGGAAGCCGCGCGTCCTGATGGCCGACAAGCACAACGTCCACCGCTTCGGCGGTGACCTCTGGCACCGCGTCTTCCTCGAGGTCGCCGACGCATATCCCGGCTGCGACGCGTCGCACATGTTCGTCGACGCGCTCACGATGCAGATGGTGAAGAACCCCGCGGCTCTCGACGTCGTCGTCACGAACAACATGTTCGGCGACATCGTCACGGACCTCGGGGCGATGCTGCAGGGCGGGCTCGGCGTCGCGGCCTCCGGCAACATCCACCCGGGGAGGACATCGATGTTCGAGCCGATCCACGGCTCCGCGCCCTACATGGCGGGCAAGAACGTCGCGAACCCGCTCGGCTCCATCCTGACCGTCGGGATGCTCCTCGAGACGCTCGGGCACGCCGAGGCCGCCTCCCGCGTCGAGCGCGCCGCCGTGGAGACGATCCGCCGCGGCGCCACGACGGCCGACCTGGGCGGCACGCTGTCGACGTCGGAGGCGGGCGATGCCGTGCTCCCTTAAGCTGCGCGCGAAGCGCGTCAGCTTCAAGCCGTTAGACGGCGACTCCCTGTTACGCTGCGCTTTCATGAAGGCGATCTTCCTGCAGCGCCACGGCGGCAACGACGTGATCGAATACGGCGAGCTCCGAGATCCGGAGCCCGGCGCCGGCGAGGTCCTCGTCCGGATCGAGGCCGCGGCATTCAACAGGCTCGACATCTTCGTGAGGGACGGCATCCCGGGCGTGCCGGTCTCGTTCCCGCACGTGCCGGGCGCGGACGGCAGCGGCCGCGTCGCGGCGCTCGGCGCGGGCGTCTCGCGCGTGAAGGTGGGGGATCGCGTCGTCATCCAGCCGGGGCTCTCGTGCGGCTCGTGCGAGCTCTGCCGCGCGGGCGAGCAGAGCCTGTGCGTCCGCTTCGGGATCCTCGGCGAGCACGCCTCCGGCACCTTCGCCGAGCTCGTCGCGGTGCCTGCCGCGAACGTCTTCCCGGCGCCGGAATCCCTCTCCGCCGAGCAGGCCGCGGCGTTCTCGCTCGACGCGCTCACCGCGTGGCGCATGCTGGTCACGCGCGCGGCGCTCCGGCCCGGCGAATCGGTCCTCATCCACGGCGCGGGCGGCGGCGTGTCGACGTTCGCGCTCCAGATCGCGCGGCTGTGCGGGGCCTCGCCCGTGTACGTCACCTCGCGCTCGCCGGAGAAACGCAAGCGCGCGCAGGAGCTGGGCGCCGACGCCACGCTCGACGCAGGCGGGGACGTCGGCAAGAGGGTGCGCGAGCTGACGAGGAAGCGGGGCGTCGACGTCGTCGTCGACTCCGTCGGCGCGGCGACCTGGCGCGCCTCGCTCGTCTGCGCCGCCAAGGGCGGGCGCATCGTCACATGCGGGGCCACGAGCGGGCCGAACCCCGAGGAAGAGATCCGGCACATCTTCTGGAAGCAGCTCTCGATCCTCGGGTCGACGATGGGGAACGACGCCGAGTACTCGGCGCTCCTGGCGGCGGTCGCGGCCGGGCGCGTCGTGCCCGTCGTCGACGAAGTCCTGCCGCTCGCCGAGGCGCGCCGCGGCTACGAGAGGATGGAGAGCGGCGAGGGCTACGGGAAACGGTGGCGGGAGCCGCCGCATAACGGCTCGTTACAGCGACGTCGCGCGGCGACGTCGCTGAACTCCTCGCTCGTTGCTGCCGACGCGAGTCGCGCGCGGCAGAACTCGCTCGAGGACTGGAGTTCAGCGGCGAGTGAAGCGAGTCCGCTGCAACGACAATTTATGCGGACGGCCGGTCGCCGGCCGGGAGCCAGAGCGTGAACACGGACCCCGCCCCGATGTTGCTGGCGACCTCCACGCGCCCGCCGTGCGAGCGCGCGACGCGCTGCACGACGGTGAGGCCGAGGCCGGTGCCCGGCACCGCCTCCGAGCCGGGGAGCCGAAGGTGGGTCCCGAGTCCGTGATCTTCACGAAGAGGAAGGCTCCGTCCGGCAGGTCCCTCAGCCCGGCCGTGAGGACGACCGTCCCGTTCGGCGGCGAGAACTTCACCGCGTTCGCGAGCAGGTTCGCGACCGCGCGCTTGAAGCGCGGCGCGTCGAGCGGAATCACAGGCAGGTCGGCCGGGACGTCGACCTCGAGCGTCACGCGGCGGGCGCGCGCGATCCAGCGGATCTCGTCGATCGGGTGCGCGAGGGCGTCGCTCGGACGGACCCAGCTCTTCTGCGGCTCGGGCGCGTCCTCGGAGCGGTAGACGAAGAGAACGTCCTCGATCAGCCCCTGGAGCCCGCGAGCGGAGACGAGCGAGCCGTCGAGCATCCGCGCGAGGCGCGTGTCGCCCGTCTGGACGGCGCGGTCGCGCGTCAGCTCGAGCGCCGCGGTGACGGCGGCGAGCGGGCTCTTCAGGTCGTGCACGAGCATCGCCGTGAGGCGCGAGCGGTCCCGGTCCGCCTCCTCGCGCTTCCGCTGCGCGACCGCGAGCGCCTGGAGCTGTTTCTGCAGGTTCGCGTACAGGCGCGAGGAGCGGATCGCGATCGCGAGCTGGTCGGCGACGCGCCCGAAGAACGCCAGCTCGTCCGGCCGGTAGACGCGCGGCTTCTCGAAGACCATCCCGAGGACGCCGAGCACCTCGCCTTCGCGGTAGATCGGCACTCCGACGACGCTCTCCCCTCCGAGCCGCCGGAGCGCCGCGGCGGCGACCCCGTCGACCGGGAGGTCGCGGACGTCGTTGACGACGTAGGGCTCGAGGGACCGCATGATGCCGTTGAAGGCCTCGCTCTCGGGAAGCGGCCGCTTGAATCCGACGAGCGAGGGCGTGGCCTCGCTCTCGCGCCACTGGAAGACGAGCGTGCAGGACGCGCCCCCCTCGTCGGCGAACCAGATGTCCACGGTGTGCGCCCCGAGCCGCGTGCCGAGGACCTCCGCGGCGGCCGGCAGGACCTGATCGGCGTCGAGCGAGTCGCGCGCGGCGGAGGCAATCGCGGTCAGGATCTCGTTGCGCTGAGCCTCGCGCTGGAGGCGCTCCTTGTTCTGATGCTCCTCCGTGATGTCGGAGAGGATCGCCTGCACGCCCGCCGGCGTTCCGTGGGCGTCGCGCAGGAGGAGAGCCTCGGCGTCGAAGAGGCGGGGGCGCCCCTCACGGTCGGTCGCCGTGACGCGGTAGACGGAGCGGCCGCTCGCCATCACCTCCTCGTTCGTCTGCTTGATGAGCTCGGCGGCGAGATCGCTCGCCTCGGTGAGGAGCGGGATGCGCCGGCCGAGGAGCTCGCTGCGGCTCCGCGCGAAGAGCCGCTCGCCCGCGGCATTGATGCTCGTCAACGTGCCGTCGAACTTCCGCGTATAGACGACGTCGGAGAGGTTGTGCAGCACCCTCTCGGTCTGCGCCTTCCGCCGGTGGAGGACGAGGAGGCGCTCGATGCGCGACGGGAGCACCGGCGCGTCCTCGGGCTCGCGCGCCAGGTCGTAGGACTCGACCGGCGTGTGCGGGGGCGGGATGAACTCGTGCGGGTCCTCGCCCGGGCGGAGGAGGAAGAGGCAGGGGAACGTCCAGAGGCCGGTGTCGGAGACCGGGATCGACGCGTCGTCCCCGACGCGCGCGATCCAGACGACGGGACCGCGCCCGAACGACCTCGGCGCCTCGGGATCGGCCTGCTCGAGGCGCTCCACGGCGCGGCCGGCTTCCTCGAGGACGCGCGCGACGAACGAGACGGCCTCGTGCGGCCCGACGAGTCGAAGCGGCCGGAACTCGCCGGTCTGGTCGAGAGGCCGGGTGCGGTGCATGCGGGCCGCTCATTCTCCACCGCCGGCGAGCGAACGGTCCAATCGCGTCCCGCGTGAGATCATCGGGCGATGCTCCGGCTCTTCGCGGCGGGGGTGCTTTCGCTCGTGCTCGGGCCGCCCGCGGCGGCGGCTGCCGAGCGCGTTCCCGCCCTCGTGACGTACACGTTCGAGGAGTCCTCCTCGTCCGTCACGCCGAACGGCGAGCGGGCCGCGGCGCTCGCAGCCCGCGTGGAAGTGGCGGACGAGAAGGTCCGGGTGGAGATCTCGGGGTCCTCGTTCCCGCGCGCGCGAGGCTCGATCCTCATCGTGGACGGGGCGAAGGCGGTCCTCGTCGACCCGAAGGCGCGCGAAGGCGCGCACCTCGACGTCTCCGAGCTCGACACGCTCTTCCTGGCCCCCGCGGCCGACGACGGCGGGGGCGCTGGGGTGAGGTTGCGGGAGAAGACGATCACGGTCGCGCGCGACGGCGAGGGCGCGCCGTTCCAGGGCGTCTCGACGAAGCGGTGGCGCGTCACGGTCAACGCCTTCGTGAACGTCACGACGCCGGGGCGCGTCGCCACGATCCACGGCGTCACTCGCGGCACGATCGAGACGGTGGAATGGCCGGACGCCGCCTCGCCGATCGACGGCCTCGCTCGCCTCTTCCGCGCGCGCGGCGAGGTGAGGACGGCGCTCGAGGAGGAGCTGCGCCGCGTCGAGGGCTTCCCGGTGCGCGTCAAGCTGGAAGGGGAGACCGAGATGAGCGCGGAGCCGGTGGGCGAGGGGATCGGACATGAAGTTCTCGAGCGCCCGATGAAGACGACCGTGCGCGCCGAGCGCTCCGTGCACGACCTGACGCGCCGCCCGCTCTCGCCGCGGGACGCCGCGCTCTTCACCGTGCCCGAGGACGTGCGGCTCCGCGCGCCGGAGCGGCTCGTCCGCCAGGAAACGCTCGCGAGATGAGGCGCGGCCCCCGGGCGGGGCGTCTCGCCGAGACGCCGCGGGAGGACCGCCCCCGCGAGAAGCTCTTCGCGCGCGGCTCGGCGTCTCTCACGGACGAGGAGCTGCTCGCGCTCATCCTCGGCACGGGGAGCGCGGGGCGGCCCGTTCTCGAGACGGCCCGCCAGCTCCTCGACGGCGGCCTGGCGGCGCTCTTCCGGCGAGGCGAGCGAGAGCTCCTCGCGAACGCGCGCGGCGTGGGCCCCGCGAAGGCGGCGCGCGTCGCGGCCGTGCTCGAGGTGGCGCGGCGCCTCTCGCGAGAGTCGGCCTCCGAGCGCCTCGCCCTCGGAGACGCGGAGGCCGCGGCGCGCTATCTCGTCACCGCGCTCGCGGACGAGCCGCGCGAGGTGATGGGCGGCCTCCTCCTCGACGCGAAGAACCGGCTCCTCAAGGATGCCGTCGTCTTCCAGGGCACGGCGACGCACGCGTCCGTCGCGCCCGCGCCGCTCTTCCGGCAGGCGATCCTCGCCGGCGCGGTCGGCGTGCTCCTCTACCACAACCATCCGTCGGGAGACCCCACGCCGTCGGCGGAGGACGAGGAGACGACGCAGCGCTTCCTCGCCGCCGGCCGCGAAATAGGCATCGACGTGAAGGACCACCTGATCGTCGGCAGCGGGAGCTGCTTC
>WNFL01450087.1_pt1 | contig 12206 bp, 8 predicted proteins | sample 5400361 | NCBI WGS metagenome assembly WNFL01 (sample SAMN13153351, study PRJNA577476) | soil metagenome | isolation source: 40 cm soil on Douglas fir-dominated hillslope | place: USA:California | collected 2013-09-17
CTTGCTCGGTTGCTGGATACTGTTGGCACAGCCGCCTCAACAACAACTGCCTCCGGGCGCCGACCAGGGTTTCGATCAGGGCGCTCCCGCTGATGACCCGCCGGGCCGCGCCGCGCGTCTCAGTTTCCTCACTGGTAACGTTTCCTACCAGCCGGGCAGCGTCGAAGAATGGGCCCAGGCCGCGCTCAACCATCCCCTCACCGTCGGCGACCGCATCTATACCGAAGACGGCGCGCGCGCTGAGATGGCGCTCGGTACCGCCACGCTCCGCCTCAACGGCAAAACCGCATTTTCATTTTTGAACCTGGACGATCAGACCGCGCAAATCCAGATTTCGCAGGGCACCGTGAGCGTCCGCCTGCGCAGCCTCGCTGAGAATGAGGTCTTCGAGATCGATACTCCGCAGGCGGCATTCACGCTGACCCGCCCCGGCGAATATCGTGTGGACGTTAGTGAGCAGGGCGACGCCACCGTCATCACCGTCCGCGGCGGTGAAGGCGAAGCCACTTCGGGCGGCGAAACCTTTACTGTTTCGGCGCGCCAGCAGGTGCGCATCACCGGTGTCGACCAGGTGGCTTACGACCGCCGCGACATGCCGCCCGCCGACGTCTTCGACAACTGGTGCGCCGATCGGGATCGCCGCGAGGATCGCTCCGTGTCAGCCCAGTACGTCTCTCGCGACATCCCCGGCTACGCCGATCTGGACGACAACGGTACCTGGAACAATACGCCCGACTATGGCGAAGTCTGGACCCCGCGCGTGGATGCCGATTGGTCGCCTTACAGCCGCGGCCACTGGGCTTGGGTTTCCCCGTGGGGCTGGACCTGGGTGGATGACGAGGCCTGGGGCTATGCGCCGTTCCATTACGGCCGCTGGGCGTTTTACTCCAGCCGCTGGGTGTGGGTTCCCGGTCCGCGCGTCGGACGTCCCGTGTATTCGCCCGCGCTGGTGGGCTGGGTGGGCGGCGGCGGATTCTCGGTCGGCATCGGCGTCGGTCCCGCCGTCGGCTGGTTCGCGCTCGGCCCGCGCGAAGTGTACTATCCATCGTATCGATACAGCCCGCGCTACATCGAGCGCGTGAATATCACCAATACCGTGATCGTCGATCGCCGGGCCTTCGTCGGGGGCGGCTACGCCAGTGTGAATTACGTGAATCGCAACGCGCGCAACGGCGTGGTGGTGGTTCGCCAGGATACGTTGGTGGGCGGGCGCCCGGTGCGCGAAGGTATGGTCCGCGTTTCGCCGGATGTGATTCGCCGCGGCGAAGTAGTTCGTGTGGCCGCGGTTGCACCTGGACGAGCCGCCGTATTCAGCGGGCGCGCCGTAGTCCGGACGGCCCCGTCGGCGGTGGTGGTGAATCGCACGGTGGTCGCGCGGCAAGCCCCGCCGGCACGTCCGGTCGCTTTCGATCGCCAGCAGACCGAGCTGCGCGCCAATCCCGGCCGTCCGCTGGATCGCGGCAGCGTTACGCGTATCCAGGGCAGCCAGCCCGCCGTGCGGCCCCCAGTTCGGGTAGTGGAGCCTCGCCAGGGCGGCGCTCGCCAGGGAATTCCGGCGCGCACGCAACAGCCCGTGCAGCAGCAACAGCAGCAACAACAGCAGCCGCAAGGCCAGCCGCGTTTTCCGCAGCAGCAACAGCAGCAGCAGCAGCCGACGCGCACCGATCAGCGGGGTTTCCCGCAGCAGCAACAGCAGCAGCAGCAGCCGACGCGCACCGATCAGCGGGGTTTCCCGCAGCAGAAAGAACAACAGCAGCAGCCCCAGCCGCAGCGGACTGATCGGCCGTCGCGCTTCCCGCAGCAACAGCAGCAGGGACAGCCCCAAGCCCAGCCGACCCCGCAGCAGGGACAGCAGCAGCAACAACAGCAGCAGCGGACCGACCGGCCCTCGCGCTTCCCGCAGCAACAACAACAGCAGCAACAACCGCCGCGTACCGAGCAGCCTCGTGTTCAACAGCAGCAACAGCCGCAGCAGCAAACGCCCCGCGTGGTGACGCCACCGCCGCAGCAGGTACCGCGAGTCCAGACGCCGCCCCCGCAACAGCAGCAACCGCGAGCCGAGCCTCGCAGGGAGCAGAAGCAACCGGAACCGAAGCACGAAGACAAGAAGGACAAGAAGCAGTAGCTCGACCCAACCTGGCGGGGCAGGCGCAGTGCCTGCCTCGCTACTTCAGCCGCACCCGCTCAAGGGTCTCCCACTGCGACGTATTCCGTCACGATCACCCGGTCTCCCGGCTCAAACCCGCTCAGAATTTCGATGGACGGTCCGGATATTCGTTCGTAGCGAACCGTGACAGCTTCTGCCCGAGGCGGGCCCCGCGAACCGTAGAGGCGGGCCGCTGACCCGCGCAGATGCGGAAGGCCGACGGGCGTCCCGGAACGGGCCAAGGCGGCCGCGGACCTGGGGGTCCGCCCTCCATTTAGAACCGCTCTACTGCTTCACGCTGGTGACCGTGAACTTCCCGTTCACCGGCATCTGCTTCGGCCAGTCGTGATACACGTGACACTCATAGCAGCGCGACTCCGCCGATTGGCTCCCGCCACTGTGGCAATCCTTGCACACGGCGATCTTCGGCAGCAGCACATCGCTGGTCTCCTGGCTTTTCGTCGCGGTCGAGTGGCACTCCTGGCACTTCACCATCTGGTGCGGAGTGTGCGCGAACACCGCGTGATCCATCCAGCGTTCCTTCATCACCGAGGTCTGAATTACCGGTGCTTTCGACCCTTCCGGCCGCTCCAGCACGTGACACTCTTTGCAAGTCTTGCGATACAGCAGCGTCTCCGCGTCGTCCATCTTCTGCGAAACCCACTCGGCCGCATTGTGCGGCGGCGGCTTGGGGGGACGATTCGGCAGCCGCGGATCGGGGCCAATCCCCTTGCGCATCGCCTCGGCCAGCTCGTCCGGGTGCGCGGCGATATACAGGACGAAGCGCTCCTTTACGGTGCCTTGGAGAAGCTCGGGCTGCACCCGGTGCGGCGCCGGCTCAGTGGCCTGATCCGAGTACACCAGCGGGTGGCACACGCCGTTCGAGCAGTGCTCCTCGAACTTGATGGGCGCCATGTAATCGCGCGTGGGACGACGATCGGTCTGCACCGGCGGCGCGGGCATCAGCAGCGACTTATCGGCCCAGGGCCATTCCGCGGTACTGTTCTTGGTGGTCCGATGGCAGTCCGTGCATTCCAGCTTGGTGATCTTCTTCTGAATGCGCAGATCTTCCAGATGCCGAAAGTGGTTGAACTTGATGGTGCCCGGATCCTTCACGTTGTTGCGCACGAATGCGAACTCGGGATGTCCGTCTGTGAAGCTGTTGATCGCCTTCTCGTACTTGGGCTGCCCACCCTTAGTGTTGTCTTGCAAGCTCGCGTGGCACTGGGTGCAGGACGCGTCTCTGGTCGCCGAAAGATGCATCACGCCCTTATGATCCACGTGACAGGTCTTGCAGTCCGGCGTGAAGGCTTCCTTCTCCTGATGCTTGGGACCGTCGTGACACGCCTTGCACTCGGTGTCGGTGACCTTGGTTCCCCAAACTGCCGGCGCCGCGTGGCACGCCGCGCACTTGATCATGGCGTGTGAATGCGAAACCGGCCCGGCGCTGTACGCTTTCGCGCCGCCGCCGAAGGCGTCCCATCCCAGCCACGCCAAGCCGGCCACGGTGAGTCCCACCGCCAGAATTCGCTTCCAGCGCGTAAGCGGAAAGGTCTTCTTGAAATAGTTGAGGTCCAGCCGCTGCGCGAGCTTCTTCTGGGTACGGGTTCGTCTGTCCATAGGTTAGTACCGCAACGCCACGATCGCGTGCACGCCTCCCAGCACCAACAACGCCACCGACAGCGGAACGTGTACCAGCAGCCAGGCATGCAGCCACTTGTAGAGCCGCGCCTGCCGGTTCAACTGGCGCTCTTCTTCGCAGATACTTTCCAGATCGTCGACGATCGGGTGCAGCGCTACCGGAATCACCGTGCGCATGGACTGGAACAACGCCGTGGCGCGCTCCGGCACCGCCAGCTCGGCCGCGGGATCGTCCGGTTTCTCGAGGAACGGCCGGACTTTGCGCCGGTACAGCTCCAGAATGTGGTCCTTGTCCTCGCGCTCCGCTTCAATCTGCGCCTCCACCAGTTCATCGGCTTCCTCGCGCAGCAGATCGCGGACGTGCGGAATCTCTTCGTAGATGGTTTCCTTGGGCACCTGGGTCAGCATCACGCGCGGCAGGTAGTGTTGCAGCATCGCCCCTAGAATCCCGCTCGCGATCACGAAGAAGAACAGATACATCATCACCGCCGTCAGCGGGCCGCGCCAAGGATGATCGGCAGGCTGACTAAGCCCAGCCACAAATGCCCGCGCATCCAGGTCTGGCCCTTACCGAGGCGCCAGGTCGGTACTTTCTTGCGGAGTCCCAGAAACCCGGCATACAACATGAACGCGTAGCCGACGACTCCGAAGGTGATACCCAGGGCGCTTCCGCCCCGCGGACCGGTGGCCGATTGAATCGCATAGATAGCGTAGGCGATAGCTCCGCCCACGCCGAACACAACTGCCGCCCCGATCCAGGGCCGGTGAGTTTGATCGATATGCATGTGGTTAGCGCGATCCTCCCATCGGTGGCGCAGCGGCCTCGGGGACGCCAGGCGACCGGGCGGTTCCGATCGGCGTCGAGGACGCCGCGGGTGACACGATATCGCGGAAGAAACTCAGCGGATCCACGCGATGCGCCGCGTCATGCGGGCACGCGTACACGCAGCTCGGCTCCGCCAGGTGCGCGCAGAGATCGCAGGAAGTGGCCTTGCGCTTCACCGTCGCCACACGCTGCCCTTGCGCTTCCTCAAACACCGTCATAGGGTGCATGTTGATATTGCCGTAGGGGCAGTTGCGCGCGCACAGGCCGCAGCCCACACACCAATCCTCGATGATCACTTCGAGCGAGGCGCGCCGCCGGATGGCTCCCACCGGGCAGCCCACCATGCACAGGGGATCGCGACAATGCCGGCACGATGCCGCCACCAGGTATTGATCGAAGCGCATGCCCTCACGTACCAGCCGCGTTACGCCGTCGTGCGCGTCGGCGCAGGCCCGCACGCACTGATCGCAGCGCGTGCACTTCTGCAAATCCAGCACCAGCAGGCTTTGTGCTTCGAGCAGCCCCTGCTTGAGGAAATCCGTAATCGGCATGCTGGCCGCCTGCTCCAGCCGCTGCCGATTCTGGTCCAGGCGTTCCTGGGCGATGCGCTTCAGCTCGTTCTCGACCGCCGGGAAGCGCTCGATCATCTTCTTGAAATCGTCCGCCTCGATGCGGACCACTTCCACGTGATCGATGGCCGTACAGGTGGACGTACGTCGCCCTTCGCCGCCCAGCAAGCCGATTTCTCCGAAATATCCGCCGCGGCCGAGGTAGGCCTGCACGAAATCGCCGCCCGGATACTTCGCCGAAACCTTAATGAACCCGATGCGCACCAGGAAGAACGCGTCGGCCACGTCGCCCTGACGGCAGATCACGTCGCCGACCTGGTAGCGCACCAGTTCCACACGCTCGCGCAGCTCGTCGATGAACTCCGGCGTCAGGGTGGAGAAAATTGGCACGCTCTTCAGGTGATCCTGCAGCGCGCGCTTCTTGTAATTCGCGTCCAGCCGCGCCTTCATGTTCTTGTTGCGCTGGATGATGTCCAGCACGTTGCGCAGCATCTCCAGCATCACGCAATCGGTAGCGGCGCGAACCGTTGCCGAGCGCGGATACAGGCTCATGCAGGTCATTTCGCCGAACAGATCGCCGGGGCCCAGCTCCGCCACCGGATTCGAATACGGCAGATCCACCGACGCGTCGATCGGAATGGTCTGGCGGTCGTGCTCTTCCTCGCGCCGATGCTGCTGGCGGCCAGCCAGTTTGCTGACCACCTTCTTGAAGAATCCGTCCGCTCCGCCCTCACTCTTCACGTGCGCCATGGGCGATTGCAGGAACACGTGCGCCTTGCCCGACTCGATCAGAAACGCAGTCGACCCGTACTCGCCTTCGCGGCACACGATTTCGCCGGCACGGAAGCGCCGCCGTACCACCGCCTTGCGATTCAGCTCGAGGAAGGTGCCAGATACGTTGTGGAAGTAGTCGCGGTAGGCGTCCGAATTCTGCAGCTCGTCGACGGTAACCTCTTCGCCCTTCTCGAAGACGTTCTGCTTCAGCACGCCCTTGTTGGTCAGCGCCCCGGTGGGGCACGAAACCATGCACTCGCCGCAGGTGACACAGTGCGAGTTGCCCATTGGCAGCCCGTGATCGAACGCGATACCGGCGAAAAATCCCTTGCCGCGCCGCCCCAGCACGTCGTTATGGCGAATCTCGTCGCAACCGCGAATGCAGCGATCGCACAGAATACAAGCTTCGTGATCGACGGCGATCGCGGGAGAAGTCATGTCCTGACCGCGCTGCGAAAGCCGCGGAGGAAAACGCGGGGTCGCGATGCCTTCTTTGGCGGCCATCACTTCCAGCTCGCAATCGTGATCCCTGAGATGCCGGGCGCATCCGCCTTTGGGATGGTCCGCCATCAGCAGTTCTATCAGCGTGCGGCGCGAGCTCTGAACTTCGGGAGCGTTGGTATGCACCACCATGCCGTTTTCAGCCGGCCGGATACACGCGGCTTGCAGCACGCGGGCCTTTTCTACCTGCACCACGCACACGCGGCACACGCCCACCGGGGTTTCGTTCTGCTGGTGGCACAGTGTGGGAATCGGGATACCGCTCATGCGGGCGGCGTCGAAAATGGTGGTGCCCGCGGGCACGGTTACGGGAATGTTGTCGATGGTGAGTGTTACGTCAGCCACTAGATTTTCTCCTCGCGCATCGGACACACGCCTTCGGGGCAGGTGCGGTGCAGCACATGCGCCTCCACTTCCTCTTTGAAATGCTCATACACCGACGTGATCGGCATGTGAGCGAACTGTCCCAGTCCGCAGATGGAAGCGATCTTCAGCGCTTCCGAGAGATCCGCCAGCATGCGCAGATCCTCGGGTTTGCCCTTGCCCTTGGTCCAGCCGGTCAGCAAATCGACCAGCTTCGACGTGCCCATGCGGCATGGCACGCACTTGCCGCAGGATTCATTGCGGAAAAAGCGCACCGAATTGAGCGCCATATCCAGCATGCAGCGGCCTTCCGCACACACCACGATGGCGCCCGATCCCAGCATCGAACCAATTGCGGCCAGTGACTTGAAATCGAGGCCCACCTCGATCATCGACGCCGGCAGATACCCCGACGACGGTCCGCTGGGCGCTACCGATTTACAGCGCTTGCCGCCCACGATCCCGCCCGCGTTCTTGTAAATCACGTCGCTCAGCAGCGACCCCATAGGCACTTCGAATACCCCCGGGTTCACCACGTCGCCGCTCACCCCGACGAATTTCAGCCCGGTAGCGCCGTTACGCCCCTGCGCCTTGTACCAGTCCACGCCTTTGGCGAGAATTTGCGCGGCGTGCGAGAACGTCTCCACATTGTTCAGCGCGGTAGGCTTATGCCACATCCCCTCGAAAACCGGAAAGGGCGGCTTGTTGCGCGGCTCGCCCCGCTTACCTTCAATCGCCTCCAAGAGCGCGCTCTCTTCGCCCTGGATGTACCCGCCCGGACTGACGAAAACTTCCAAGTGAAACTCCAGGTCGGTTCCGAGGATCTTACTTCCGAGCAGACCAGCCTGTTTGCAGCGTTCGATCTCTTCCCTGAATTCCTGCTCCGGTGCGTGATATTCGTGACGTATATAAAGGATGCCCAGCTTGGCTCCCGTGACCAGGCCGGCGATGATCATGCCTTCGGCTACCAGGTGCGGCAGCCGCTGCAGAATCACCCGATCCTTAATGGTCCCCGGCTCGCTTTCGTCGGCGTTGCACACCACGTACTTTTCAGTGCCGGGAGCATTGCGAACCGTTTCCCACTTCAAGCCGGTGGGGAATCCCGCGCCGCCCAGTCCCGAAAGCCCGCTGGCCTTCAACTGCGCGATGGCGCCCGTAAAATCGCGGGTCTCGACCAGCTTCCGCAGGGCGCCGTACTGCTGCCCGCCTTTGTAAGGATCCGACGCCAGCTCGGGACCCGACTTGTCCGCCGGCACGTGCGGCATTTCGCCGCCACCCAGTGCTGTGAGTACCAGAGCCTCGCCCTGGGCCTGCGTGACGCCGCGATAAATATGGTCGTTGATCGAAAGCGCGGGGGCGCGGTCGCACTGCCCCAGGCAGGACGCTTCGCCCACCTTCACGTCGCTTTCGTTCATGGTTCCAAAACGTTGGCGCAGCCCGTCGCGCAGCTCATCTCCGCCGCGCAGATGACAGGACATATCGCAGCACACCTTAACGTTCGCTTTAGGCGGCGGGGCCAGATGGTACACCGGATAAAAGCTCGCCACACCGTGAATCCGGTACAGCGGAACCCCGGTTCGCTTGTGCAATGCCACCAACTGGTCGGCAGGCAGGTAACCGTACTTCTCCTGGATCTGCATGAGATCTTCGACTAACGGATCCGGGGGGCGCATAAACGGTTCATTATATGGGAACCGAGGGGTCTTGGGGAGGGGGGTCCCCCCAGCCCCGCAAGTTGCCGTACCACATTGAGAGGAACTGTCATGTACCGAATCTCCTACATCGCGCTTTTCCTGCTGTGCCTGCCGGGCTTCGCCGATCAGGTGACCATGAAGAACGGCGACCGTTTGACCGGCGCCATCGTCAAATATGACGGTAAGAACCTGGTCATCAAGTCCGAACTGGCGGGTCCGGTCACTATTCCGTGGGACGCGATCACCGCCGTGTCCTCATCAGTTCCGCTCAACGTGGAATTGAAGGGCGGGCAGCATGTGGTGGGAACCGTGACCACCGCGGACGCCAATCTGCAGATCGCGACCGCCAACGCCGGTACCGTGGCCGCCGCGCGCGATACCGTAACCTCGATCCGCTCGAAAGAGGAGCAGGAGGCTTATCAGGCTGAAATCGACCGGTATCGCAATCCCCGGCTGATCGATCTGTGGAGCGGAGGCCTGGACCTGGGTTATGCCACCAGTCGCGGCAACGCCTCGACTGATACGTTCACGCTCCACGCAGCGGCTACGCGCGCCACCTCGCGCGACAAGATCGGAGTGAATTACACCTCCATCTTTGCGGCCAGCGACGTTAACGACAAACGCACCACCTCGGCCAACGCGAAACGCGGCGGCATCAGCTACGAGCTCAACGTGCGTCCGCGATTGTTCGTGTTCGGTTCGGTGGACCTCGAAACCGACCAGTTCCAGAGCCTGGATCTGCGCTTCGTGCCGGCGGGCGGCCTGGGTTACCACGTGACGAAAAGCGAAAAGACCAACTTCGACGTGCTGTTCGGCATGGCCGCCAATCGGGAGTTCTTTTCGACCGGATTGAATCGCAGTTCCGCCGAAGTGGTCCTGGGCGAAGAGTTTGTGCGCAAATTCAGCGGCGTGACCAGCCTCCACGAGAAGCTGGTGTTCTACCCGAACATGAGCTCGGGCGGTGAGTTTCGCATGAACTTCGATACCTCCATGGTCACCGCCATCCGCAAGTGGTTCGCCTGGCAGTTCAGCGTGAGCGATCGCTACCTGAGTAATCCGCTGGCCGGTCGCAAGTCGAACGACGTCCTGTTTACCACCGGCCTGCGCGTGACCTTCGCAAAGTAAAGTTCTTGTGGGGCAGGTTGGAAACCTGCGGCGGGTTGTTAACCCGCCAGCTTGACTACTAGAGAATTAGTGATAGTCTCCATCTATGCGCCCCCCGCGCGCGTGGATCCTAATTGCCGCGAATTTCGTCCTAATTCTCACCCCCGTCCTGGCCGACGATATTCAGGGCAAGGTCCTGCAGGATCATACCGGCGCAGTGCTCCCCTCCGCCGAAATCAAAATCTGGAAGCCCGGCGTTCGGATCCTCGCGGCCGACCTTGAAACCGATCGCGAAGGCCGCTTTCGCGCGCCTGGACTCCCCGCAGGCGAATATCGCGTAGAGGTGTCCAAGCCCAGCCACATCGCAACCGCGATGCAACTCAAGCTCATGCCCGGCGATCCGGTCGTGTTCCGGCTGGTGCGCTGCGGCAGCATCTCCGGCAAAGTGACCGATTCGCAGAACCGGCCGGTTCGCGGCGCCACCGTGTACGCCATCTCGAAACCCGCGGGCGACAGCCCTCTTCGACCTTACGATAACGTCGGCGGCGGACGACTCGGGCCGGTGGATGCGTCGGGCCACTACCGAATTTACAATCTGCCTCCGGGGCAGTATGTCATCGCCGTTAGCTACGGTGCGTCAACCCTGGCCGTGGGGTCGAGCGGCGACGAAACCATCGATCCCACGATCGGAAGCGGCATGACGCTGTACCCTTCGAACGCGCGTCCCCAGACCTTCACGATCTCCGGCGGCGAGGAGTTTCGCGGCGCCGATTTCTCGCTTGCGCAGACCACCCTTTACTCGGTGAGTGGCCGAGTGGCGCTCCCCGCTGCGTCGCGTTTTGTCTATTGGCTGGCGCTCGCCTCCGTCGATCAACCCGGAATCGCCTTTGCGGTCACCCAGGCCAAGCCGGAGGGGGAATTTCATTTCAAGGGAATCGCGCCCGGTTCCTATTTCCTGTTCGCCTCGGGACCCTCCAACGCGCGCAACAGTCGCGGCGCGTTTCTTCCGCAGGACGCTTACTACTCGCGCGCGCGAGTCGATGTCGGCGGGCAGAATATCGAAGCTCTCTCGATCTCGGTCGACCACGGCCGCACCCTGGCGTTCTCGCTACGCCGGGCAACTGCCTCGCAGCCGGCAAACGCGTGTGCGGACCGAGGATTGGGCCGCGATCCTCGATCGCCAGGTGTCTCTCAATATGGGAGCCGAGCAAACGGTCACGAATGTTGCCCCAGCCCGCTACCATCTCGGTGTCACCTCAACCGGCGACGTACGCACCGGCGACTTGTGTTTCACCACGGCGCCTCAGATCGTCGATCTCACCAGCTCGACGGACCCCGGTCCCATTGTGGTTTCGCTCGCACCGGCCGGATCCATTCGTGGCCGCATCGACGCCACGGGCGCGCGACCATCCGATTACGCCGTGGTGCTGATCCCAGCGGAAGCTTTCGACGCAGCCGACGTCAAGATCGCATTCCCCGACGCCGATTCGCGCTTCACCTTCGTTGGACTCCGCCCCGGGCGTTATCGCATCGCCGCGCAACCCGCCGCCGAGGCGTCCAAATCGCGCTGGCTGGGCGATCTCACGAAAATGCTGGAATTCGAGGAGCGCAGCGGCGCGCCCGCGGAGATCGAGCTGGCGGCTCCACTACTGGTGAAAAATCCATGAAGTACGCCGCGCTGCTCACGATCATCGCAACTTGCGCGATCGCGCAAACCGCGCCCGATCCGTCCAAGCCCAACGCGCCTGCGCCCGGGTCGATCGCGGGCATGATCAAGGACGCGGGCACCGGCACGCCGATGGAAGGCGTTGAGGTATCGGGTGGTCCCGCAGGTAAACAGATTCAGGTCCAATCCGATTCTTCGGGCCGCTATATCCTGCGCGGCGTCAGCCCGGGAGGCGTGCTCGTCTCGATCATCGTGCGCGGGTCCGCCGGCCGCGGCATTCCGGTCCGCATGAGCCGTCCGATCCTCCTGGGCCCTGCGCAGGAATTGATCAATATCGACTTTTCGGTTCAGAACCGCGGAGAGATCTCCGGCACGATCGTCGACGATAACGACGAACCGGTCCCCGACCTCTCTGTTTTCCTGGTCGCTCGCCAATACTCGCTCGGCGTCGTTCGTCATGTGTGGGCCGGCTCCACAACCACAAACGATCAGGGTGCATACACCATCCCTGGCGTCCCACCGCAGCGCGGCTTCCTGGTGTTGGCTGCCAAGCGCACCTACCGGCTGGAGACGATTTCAGACGTTCCCGCCAACCCGCAACTGCGACGGCCGTCTTTCGTCCCGACGTACTATCCCGGAGCGCCGTCGCCGGAGGGCGCGCAGGCGATCGTGCTCCGCTCAGGCGAGCGCAAGGAAGCCATCAATCTTCGCGTTCAGCGTTCGCCATCTTTCTGCGTCGACGGCGAGTTGGCTGGCGCGGGAGGCCCGAGCACTTCCCGCGTCGAAGTTGCCGAACCCGAACCAACTAGCGGCAGCAGCGGCGATTCGTCGATGTTCATGATGCTACCCAGCGTTACTCCCGGCCCCGACGGGAAGTTTCGCGTTTGCGATCTGCACCCCGGCGATTACAAACTCACGGCGG
>WNFL01235112.1_pt1 | contig 12205 bp, 8 predicted proteins | sample 5400361 | NCBI WGS metagenome assembly WNFL01 (sample SAMN13153351, study PRJNA577476) | soil metagenome | isolation source: 40 cm soil on Douglas fir-dominated hillslope | place: USA:California | collected 2013-09-17
CACCGATCGTTCACATAGCGCTGGAAACTCTGGCGTTTGCGCTCGGTGGAGTGTTGTATTGGCGTTCATCGAACGCTTCAACACAGCCGCGGGATCGCTGGACGCGTTGGGGGGTACTGGCCGGCGCGGCGCTCGGCGCGGCCCTCGGTTCGCGGGGCCTCTATGTGCTTCAGTATTGGGGAGCGCTCACTCATCAACCGATCGCGATCTGGCTCGGTGGTAAAACAATTGTGGGGGGCTTGCTTGGCGCGCTTGTGGGCGTGGAGACGGCAAAACGTGCGCTCAACTGGACTGCATCCACCGGTGACGGTTTTGTCTTGCCGCTGCTGGCCGCAATCATCATTGGCCGCATTGGGTGCCAACTCTCGGGATTGCCGGACCTGACGTGTGGCAACGCGACGGGTTTGCCGTGGAGCTGGAACTACGGCGACGGGGTAGCGCGCCATCCTACGGCGCTTTACGAAATCCTCGGGGTCGCAGCGATCGCTTCAGTCCTGTATGGGGCACATTTCATGACTCGACAAGGGGATAGGTTCCGCACGTTCATGGTGGGGTACCTCGCACTTCGCTTTGGACTGGAGTTTCTTAAACCCCCGTTTGGTCCGGCCGCGGAGGGATTCCTGGCACCCGAGCGCTGGGGTCCCCTCTCAGCCATTCAATGGGCATGTCTAGCGGGACTCGCCTATTATGCACGTGACATCCATCGCTGGGCCATGCAAGGACGCGGACGTGCCTAAGGTTCGACCCTATCTTTTTTACGACACCGCCGTCTCGCTGTGCACCGAGTGCCTGCGCCGCGTAGAAGCCAAACTGGTCATTCAAGAGAACCGCGTCTGGATGTACAAATGGTGTGCGGCGCACGGCCAGAGCAAGGTGTTGATTGCTTCCGATGCGGATTACTGGCGCGCCGGCCGCGAGATTTACATCAAGCCACCCGAGATGCCGTTGCGGTTCAACACGCCGATGAAATTCGGCTGTCCATACGACTGTGGTCTGTGTCCTGACCACATGCAACATTCCTGTCTGACGGTCGTCGAGATCACCGATCACTGCAATCTGAGATGCCCTGTTTGCTATGCCGATAGCGGGCCACATCGACCCGGATTCCGTGATTTGGCGACAGTTGAGCGCATGCTGGATGCGGTGGTCGCCAATGAGGGAGAGCCGGATGTGGTGCAACTGTCGGGCGGCGAACCGACTTTGCACCCCGAGCTATTTGCAATCCTCGATGCCGCCCGTCGTCGACCCATAAAGCACCTGATGCTGAATACCAATGGTATTCGGATTGCGAATGAGCTGGGGTTCGCGGAACGACTAGCAGAGTACGGAGCGGGTTTCGAGGTGTATCTGCAGTGGGATTCGCTGCGGCCTGACGCATTGAAGGCGTTGCGAGGCGTGGATCTGTCGTTGGTGCGCCAACGGGCCGTGGAGCGCCTGAACCATGTGGGCCTATCGACCACGCTGGTAATGACCGTTGCGCGGGGGGTCAATGATCAGGAAATCGGCTCTGCGTTCGCGGCGTCACGCTGCAACCGGTACAGCATGCCGGGCGCACGGAAAATTACGATGCGGGTAGGCAGCGGCTGACGCTCACGGAAGTGCGCCAGATGATTCTGGAGCAATCGGCACTGTTTGCACCGGCCGATATCATTCCCGTGCCGTGCAATCCCGATGCGTTGGCAATGGCGTATGCGATTAAAGATGGCGAGGGAATTCGACCGCTCACTCACCTACTCCCGGCTGACGTGCTGTTGGCCGGAGACCGTAACACCATCGTTTTTGAACGAGATCCGGCGCTCAAGGCACAGGTGTTCAAGCTATTTGCGACCAACCAGGGACCGGAAGGCCAGGCGCGAGAACTGCGTGAGTTGCTGTGTTGCCTGCCGCAGATCCAAGGTGGCGTACTCAAATACGACAATGTGTTTCGAGTACTGATCATGCAGTTTATCGACGCATGGAACTTCGATGTGCGTGCGATGAAGAAGTCTTGCGTGCACATCGCTCAGCCGGATGGTCGGTTGATACCATTCGAGGCGTTCAACCTTTTTTATCGCGACGGCAAGAGCGAGCGACTCGAAGCTCTACGTCGCGAGGTGCTCGCGCCTTTCGCCACGACACCTTCGCCTGCCGCCGCGTTCGACGCGATCGAATCGTGATGCGGAAAATCACCATCATCGGGGTCTTCCTGGCTGGATTGCTCGGACTATTCATGAGCCTTTGCGGCGGCGGGTTTTTCGTGACGATGGCATATGATTCTGTAAGAAACATCATCCGATCAGGTCAGCAAGATCAGATGTTCGGTGCCCTCGTGTTGCTGGTAATTCCGGCCGCGTTCGCCGTATGCGGTGCCGCCTTGTTTTGGGCCTGTTTCAAGTTCATTCGTCGTAGGAACGATCGAAGCCAAGAAAAAAATGGTGAGCGGTAGTTTCGCGCTGACTAGGGCTGGCAAAAGCGGACAGTCATGGTAGGGGCCGGCGTTTATCAGTCCCGGTCCGGCGCTCCCTGAGGGAAGAGCTTGCGGAATGGACGCGCCTCATCAACGACGCGGGCGACAGAGGCTCTGGCAAGAACCCGGCCGCGGTAGGCAAGAACTCCCGGAAATCGATCGCCGATTGGATGCACCCAATCCGCGTAGAAAAGCGCTGGGGCGGCAGAACAATCCGCGAGGGAGAAGGTGCTGCCGGACGCCCACGCTCGAGGCGTGAGCTGTTCTTCGAGCCAGCCATACGCAACGTCCAGCATCTTCCTGGCATCGGCGACACCTTTGGCATCGCGCTCGGTCTCCGTGCGCAGTCGATCCGACACCAGCGTTTGCATCGGACTCATGACGTAGTTGTCAAAGAACCGATCCATGAAGCGCACCGTCAGGGCTGCGTCGTCGTTCACCGGTATCATTCGCGTCGTTCCGGGATAACGACGCATCAAGTATTCTACGATGATGCTGGATTCGACGATCGTCGCGTCGAGGAAACTTCTTGATTGGCCAAAGCGACTCGAGTTCGGCCCATCCCGTGGCGTCCTCGACTAATCGATAGGTAAACGGCGTCGCATTCTCGTACAACGCGATCAATGGCTTCCAACAATAGGAGGCGAACGGGTGAGCGTAGAGAGTCAACGACATATTTATTCCCTTGGAGACTATTTGGGATTGTCAAACGATTGCAGATTATCAAAACAGTGACCGGCCCTGCACTGGCCGTTTGGAAATCCCGGCCCCAAAGCGGCCACTGGAATCCATCAGTGGGCCTCACTCATTTTAGCTACCTCCGAGAGCTCATCTCGACGAGTTTCGCGACGGTATTCAGGTTTCTCGAAGTGCCAAGTCTCGCCGCTGGAATCTGCAACTTTGATTGCCCAGGATAGTCCTCATCTCGCCATCGGTTCGGTTCTTCGCCAGGTGCCCACGCCGGAGGACATGGTGGCGGCGGCAACGGAGCGGTGCGCGCCGGTACTGGTGAACGGACGCCGTAGGCTCACGACCTCTGATCGGCCGTAGGCAAAAATCGAGTCCCAATTAGGTTCGTATGTTCGTGCGCGCAGGGCAATGGCTGGAAAGACCGCGTTGTCCGGCTGCGTGACGAACGACGTAGCTACACGGCCGTCATCGGCTGCGACCGGGAAGACGGATACCCCTTCGATTCATTCAGATTTCCATCAAAACACTGATATTTACGGAGTAAAATGAAGTGAACCATCGATGCCTCATGCAAAATCCCATCCGTCACCAGGCAGATAAGCTGGCCCTTGGGCTGTTGGCGGTCGCGCTCTTCGCCGGGCCCACGGTCGCGCAGATCACGAATCCCCCCTCGATCAAACCGCTCAGGGCAGTCGACCCGGGCCCCCGGCCGGTCGGTAATCAGAGCATTGCCGTCAAAGGCGCCCTCCTTAACAAGGGGATTGTCGATACGATCCAGCCCAAGGACGCGGCCGGCAACGGCGCCGGTCATCAGCTTGCGAATCTCACGCCGGACCAAACGGCCTTCTGGTTCGCCTCGCTTGCGGTCTTCGGCGAGCAGGCGACCGTCGACGGCGCGAGCGATCCGAGCACCAACAATCCCTCGATACGGGGCTTGGGTCCCGCTTTCAACGGCGACAGTTGCTTCATGTGCCATTCGTTCCCCGCGATCGGCGGCACCAGTCCCTTCACCAATCCGCAAGTGGCGCTCGCCACTGCCAAGGGTGCGCAGAATGCTCTGCCACCGTTCATCGTCTTGAACGGTCCGATACGCGAGGCCCGCTTCCCTGGCGACGCATTGTCCGGCGGAGCGGTGCGCCCGCTCTTCAGCATCCAGGGAAGGAGCGATGCACCCGCCGGCTGCACTCTTGCGCAGCCCGATTTCACGACGCAGCTCCAGAAGAACAACGTCATCTTCCGCATTCCCACTCCGACTTTCGGCGTGGGGTACATCGAAAACACGCCGGACCAGACGCTGCGGTCCAGCTTCGAGGGCACTGCGTCGCAAAGGTCGACACTGGGCATTGCCGGCCACTTCAATACGAACGGCAATGACCAGACCATCACCCGGTTCGGCTGGAAGGCTCAGAACAAGTCGTTGCTGCTGTTCTCGGGCGAGGGCGCCAATGTCGAAATGGGCGTGACCAACGAGCTCTTCCCCAATGAGCGGATCGCCGGGAAGGGTTGCGATGTCCACGAATTGCCGGAAGACACGTCGAACATCGTTCAACCCGCCGTGCTCGCGGCCACCACCGCCGGTAACGCCGCGTCCCTCGAAGCCTCCGATATCGCGAATTTCGGGGTCTTCCTGCGGCTCAACGCCGCCCCCAGCCAATGCGCTTTCGACAGCGGCGTCGACAGCAGCGGCGCCGCGCTCTGCACGCCGCTTGCAAACAGCGGGAAGGCCGCGAGCATCGCCGATGGGCAGGCGCAATTCAGATCGGTCGGATGTGCGCTATGCCATACCGAGACACTGACGACGGGACCCTCACCGTTCGCGTCCCTCAACAACGCGACATTCCATCCCTACTCGGACTTTGCCCTGCATGGGATGGGGCAGATTCTCGCCGACGGCGTGGTTCAGGGCGCCGCCTCCGGCAACGAATTCCGGACGGCGCCGCTTTGGGGTCTTGGTCAGAGAATCTTTTTCCTGCATGACGGGCGGACGAAGGATCTGATGGAGGCCATCGCCGCGCATCAGAGCCCAGGTTCCGAGGCAAACGGCGTGATCCAGAGTTTCAACGGGGTGACGGATGCCCAAAGGCAGGACATTCTGAACTTCCTGCGCTCGCTCTGAGCTGGCGTTTCGCTGGTCGTGACTGCTGGCGTGGCGAATCAAGCCAAGGATCCGCCACGTCACAGCCCGGATGACCAAGGAGCCGACGGCTCTATTTCCGTTCCGCGTAAGTCTTGACCAGCCGGTACAGGAACTCGCGGCCCTCGAGCAGGGACTTGACGCCGACGTACTCGTTGAGGCCATGAATGTTCCCAAGGTCGCGGCCGACGAACACGGGTTCCACACCGTACGTAGGAATCCCGACGGCGTTCGTGAACTCTCCATCCGTGGCGCCCGCTTGCAGGATCGGCAGCACCGGCACTCCGGGCCAGAACTCCGCGGCGAGCTTCTCGATCGGGCCAAGCACCTCGGGTGTCAGCGGAGGCGGTGGTGAAGTCGGGCCGCGTGTTTCGAGCGCCGTGACCTTGACTGCCGGGTCTGCGACCAGCTGTTCGAGTTTCGCACGCACCGTCTCCACGCTGACCCCCGGGAAGATGCGGCAATTGACGTTGGCCCGTGCGCGTTGCGGTAGCGCGTTGGTGGCGTGGCCGGCGTCGAGCATGGTCGCGACGCAGGTGGTGCGCAGGGTCGCATTCCAGCTCGGGTCCTTGCTCGAGACGAGCGCGAGCGCACGCTCGTCGGCCGGATCGCGCAAGAAGGCGTTCATGGCATTCGCTATCTCGGTCTCGCCCTTGGCTGCTTGGATTTTCGCCATGCCGGTGAAGTATGCGCGGCTGCCGTCGGTGAACTGGGCCGGGAAGTCGAATGCGCCGACTCGGGTGAGCGCCGCGGCGAGGTGATAGATCGCGTTGTCCTTCACCGGCCGCGAGCTGTGTCCGCCCGGGTTGGTCACTTCCAGCCGGAAGTTCTGTGGAAACTTCTCGCCCGCCTCCACATCGAGGGAGACTCGGCGCCCGCCGGTGTCGAGTTCCCCGGCAGCGCCCTCGTTGAGCGCGAACGCGGCGTCGATGAGATCGCGGCGGTTCTGGGTGAGCCATTCCGCCCCATTGAACGCGCCTGCCGTCTCCTCGCCGCAGGTGAGCGCTACCTTGAGGGTGCGGCGCGGCCGGTAGTTCTCGGTCCGGTAGCGGATCAGCGTATCGACCCAGATTGCCGCTTCGGCCTTATCGTCGCTGGCGCCGCGCGCGTAGAACGAACCGTTCTCCTCGACCAGCGTGAACGGGTCTCGCGTCCAGTCCTCACGCTTGGCCTCCACGACATCGATGTGGGCGAGCAGAAGGATCGCCTTCAGCTTCGGATCCCGGCCGGGGTACACGGTCACGAGCCCCCCTTCCTTCGGATGGTCGGCCACGGCGAACGAGTGCAGGTCGCTGTCCGGGAAGCCGGCCGCCTTCAGCCTCGCAGCCACGCGTTCGGCGGCGAGCGTGCAGCTCCCGGCCGACAGGGTGGTGTTGGTTTCGACAAGCTCTTTGTAAAGCTCGCGGAAACGCTGCTCCCCGGCCGGAGTGTCCTGGGGAGGTGCGGCCAGCGCGGAGAATGCGGCCATGGTGGCCGCAGCGGCAATGATGCGCTTCATGAAGAGCTCCATAAGGGGATGCGGGAATTAGACGATGACCAGAGCCGCCGCGCAAGATTTGAGTTGAACTTCGTTCTTTGCTCCGTCTCACTACCCCGATGGCGACCTACCCCCGATAGCGACGCGTTTCCGCGGAAACGTTTCGCGTTCTCGGTCGGTGTTAGAGTGTCCGGCCGGCCGTGAGGCCGGCGCTTTCACGGGTTGCGAGGTGAGCCATGGCGCTTGGCGCCACGATCTACGTGTTCAATATCGAGCTCGCCAATTCGGACCGCGGCGTATATCAGCCGTTGCAATTGCGTGTCGCTCGGCATCCGTCGGAAAGCGAAGAGTATTTTCTGACGCGGATACTCGCCTATTGCTTGGAGTATACCGAGGGCATCAGTTTCTCGAACGGGCTGTTCGAACCTGATGAGCCGACCATCGCGGTGCGCGATCTCACGGGCGTGCTGAGCGCGTGGATCGACGTGGGCGCACCGGAGGCGGCGCGACTGCACCGGGCGAGCAAGGCCGCGCCGCGCGTGGCCGTCTACACTCACAAGGATGCCGGACAATTGGCGGCGCGCCTCGGCTCGGAGCGCATTCATCGTGTCGAGGCACTCGAGCTCTATGCGTTGGATCGGGCGTGGCTGGCGAACCTTGCGGCCAAGCTCGCCCGGCGGATGGAGTTTTCGCTCACGATCGCGGAGCAGCACGTTTATCTATCGCTCGACGAGGAAACCCTGCCTTGCGTCATCGAGCGGATCGCGGTGGGTCGTCCCTGATTCAAGTTGCCGTGCGCGGCGCTAGGCGCTAGCGCTAGCGATTCGCGGGAAGCTCGATCGCAGCGCCGCTGCGTGCGCTCGCTCGGATCGCGTCCAGCGTCAGCATGATGTCGATCGATTCTTCGGGCGTAGTGCCCGACCACTGTGTCGGGCCGCCTCTCACGAGCCGCTCGAATGCTTCCGCCTCCGCGAGGAAGCCGTTGACCGCGGACGTTTGCACGAAGCTGTCGACGGCGTCCTTGTCGGTGCCGACGCGAAGCTGCAAGACCGCCTGCGCTGCGGATGAGGTGTGGTTCAAATAAGTGGTTTGAATCACACCGTTGGAACCGGCGATCAGCGCCTGGCGATGGAGGCAGGCGCTGAAGCTGCAGGTGATTTGCGCGAATAGTCCGCTGTCGAACTCGAGCGTCGCGGCGAGTGCGCGATCGACGCCGCCGCCGGTCCATTGCGCCGCCGCGTGAACGCGGGTGGGACGCGCTTTCGCGATCATTCGCGCCAGACTCACGGGATAGGTGCCGATGTCCATGAGGGCGCCGCCGGCCAGTTGCGGACTCAAGCGAATATTCTCGCCGGCGCCAAGCGTGAAGCCGAAGCTGGCTTGGATCAGCCGAACGTCGCCGATGACGCCGGCGTCCAACAGCTCGCGGAGCTTGAGTGTTTGCGGCTGTGCTCGATAGGGATAACCCTCGACGAGGTGGACGCCGTGCCGGCGTGCGGCATCGAACATCGCCCGCGCCTCGGCGGCGCTTGCCGACAGAGGCTTCTCGCATAGCACGTGTTTGCCTGCGCCGGCGGCGCGGATCGACCATTCGGCATGCAGGCTATTGGGCAAGGGGATATAGACCGCGTCGATGCCGCGGTCAGCCAGCAAGGCTTCGTAGGAGCCGAAATGGCGTGCGATCGCGAACTCCCGAGCGAATGCACGGGCCTTGTCGGCGTCGCGGCTTGCGACGGCGCTGACCGTCACGCGATTGGAAAGTTTCACGCCGGCGACGAAACTGCGGGCGATGTTGGCCGCGCCGAGAATTCCGACGCGAAGCGGTGGTGTAGTCAGCGGATCGGGCATCGGGCGATCCTAGGTGTGATCGAGCTCGGCGAGATAGGCTCTCGGGCGCAAAAAATCGTCGTACAGCCGCGCCTCGGCGGATCCCGGTTCGGGATGCCAATCGTAATCCCACCGGGCCAGCGGCGGCATCGACATCAGAATCGACTCGGTACGGCCGCGGGATTGCAGGCCGAACAAGGTTCCGCGATCGTAGACCAGATTGAATTCCACATAGCGGCCGCGCCGGTATAGCTGAAACCGGCGCTCTCGCTCTCCGTAGGTCTGATCCTTGCGGCGCTCGATGATGGGCATGTAGGCAGGTAGAAAGTGGTCGCCTACGCTGCGCGTGAAGGCGAACGACCGTTCGAATCCGCCGTGGTTGAGATCGTCGAAGAACAGGCCGCCGACCCCGCGAGTCTCATTCCGATGTGGCAGGAAAAAATAGCGGTCGCACCACTCCTTGTATCGCTGATAGGTGTTGGAGCCGAACGGTTGGCAGGCGTCGCGTGCGGTGCGGTGCCAGTGCACGACATCCTCGTCATAGGGATAGTACGGTGTGAGATCGAAGCCGCCGCCGAACCACCAGTGAGCGGGCCCGGAACTTGGCGAGGCCACCAAGAACCGGACATTGCAGTGGGTCGTCGGCGCATGGGGGTTGCGCGGATGAAACACCAGCGACAAGCCCATCGCCTCGAACGGCGCGCCGGCAATCTCCGGCCGTAGACTGGATGCGGACGGCGGCATCTTGTCGCCGAACACGTGCGAGAACGAGACGCCCGCTCGCTCGAACACTGCTCCATCGCTCAACACGCGGCTCTCGCCGCCGCCACCTTCCGGCCTTGCCCAGGGATCGCGCCGGAATTTTGCGCCGTCGATCCCTTCCGCGGCCGCGGTGATGCGGTCATGCAAGTCGTTCAAGTAGCCCTTGACCGCGGATGTATCCATTGAACGTTACGGCTGCTTTTTTGCGGAACTCTTCTTGGCCTTGGGTTTTGCTTTGTGCTTCGCCTTGGAAGCCCCGGCGCCGGCGGCCTTCACGGGCGCTTTCACCGGCGCCTTGACCGGTGCTTTTGCGGGAGTATTCAAGGGCGGCAGTGCCGGCGCTTTCTTGCTGGCCGCGGCCTTGGCGGCCTTGGCGGCCAGTGCAACCGGCGCGGCCTTGGCCCTAGGCTTCGTGGCCGCGGCGTCCGCCGCTGCCGCTTTGGGCGCCGAGCCGGCGGCTTTCCCGTTGGCCGCCGCTCCCTTGGCTGCTGCTTTGCCGTTCTTCCGGCCCCACTTGCCGAAAGTCCGCACCGGCGCGGCCGCCAGCAGGGTCTGGCACTCCTCCAAAGTCAGGCTCTTCGGATCCTTGTCCTTGGGAATCTTGGCATTGCGCGATTTGTCGGTGATGTAGGGTCCGTAGCGGCCATTCAGCACTTGAATGCCGGCGTCGGGAAAATCCAGGATCAGCCGATTGGCATCCGCGATTTCTTTCTCGCGAATGACCTCCAGCGCGCGTTCGGGCGTGATTTCGTACGGGTCGTCGATCTTGAGCGATACGTACTTGGCGCCGTACTTCACATAGGGGCCGAATCGGCCGACATTCGTCGTGATCTCTTCGCCGTCGGGCGTGGTGCCCAGCTTGCGCGGCAATTTGAACAGCTCAATGGCTTCGGCGTGCGTGATGGCGTCCATCTTTTGACCGGGCCTAAGGCCCGCAAAGCGCGGCTTGTCCTCATCGTCCTTGGTGCCGATCTGCACGAAGGGACCGAACCGCCCCATGCGCACACTCATCGGCTTCCCGCTCACCGGATCCTTCCCCAGGTCCCGGGCCTGCGCGACTTCCTCGCGGCTGACCGAGGTTTCCGTATGGTTCACGAGATCGATGAACGGCTTCCAGAATCTCTCCAGCAGCGGGACCCATTCCTGCTCGCCGTTCGCCACGGCGTCGAGCGAGTCCTCCATCTTCGCGGTGAAGTCGTAGTCCACGTAGGTCGTGAAATACTGAGTCAGGAAGCGGCTGACGATCTTGCCGATGTCCGTTGCCGTGAAGCGCCTGCTTTCGATATCGACGTATTGCCGATCGCGCAAGGTGGAAATGATCGACGCGTACGTCGACGGCCTGCCGATGCCGTATTCCTCGAGCGCCTTGACCAGCGACGCCTCGGAGAATCGCGGCGGCGGCTCGGTGAAATGCTGAGTGGGCACGACCCCGGTCAGTTTGACCCGATCGCCTTCCTTCATCGGCGGCAGTACATGGTCCGAGTCGTCCTGCACGACATCGTCCATCCCCTCTTGATAGACGGAAATGTAGCCCGGCGTCACCAAGGTCGAGCCGTTCGCGCGCAGCACAGTTCGCTTCGGGCCCTCCGGGCCTGCGAGCATTTCCACCGCCACCGTATCGAAGATCGCCGGCGCCATCTGGCAGGCGACGGTGCGCTTCCAGATCAGGGAATACAGGCGGTACTGATCCGACTCGAGTTTCCTTTCGATGTCGCCGGGCAGAACGTTCGCCGCGGTCGGACGGATCGCTTCGTGCGCTTCCTGTGCGTTCTTCGACTTGGTGCGAAAAACCCGCGGCTCTTCCGCAAGCCCCGCCGCTCCGTACAGCTGCACGATCACATCGCGAATTTGCCCGACGGCCTCTTGCGCCAGATTGAGCGAATCGGTGCGCATATAGGTGATGAGACCGACCTGGCCCTCGCCGATGTCGACCCCTTCGTACAGCTGCTGCGCGACGCGCATGGTCTTTTGCGCACTGAAGCCCAATTTGCGGGCGGCTTCCTGCTGCAAGGTCGAGGTAGTGAACGGCGGCGCGGGATTGCGCTTGCGCTGCTTGCGATCCACCGTGAGCACGGTCAGCTCGCCCTTGGCCGCGCCCTGCAGGGTGCGCTCGACATCGCGCGCGTGGGCTTCAGTCGTAAAGCTGAACTGTTCGACCTTCGCGCCCTGGTATTCGACCAGCTTGCCCGGAAACTTCTGCTCCGAATGTTCCAGCTCGGCATCGATGGACCAATATTCGCGCGCGACGAACGCGGCGATTTCGTCTTCGCGCTCGCAGATCATGCGCAAGGCGGGACTCTGCACCCTTCCTGCGGACAGACCCGGGCGCACCTTTTTCCACAGCAGCGGAGAGAGGTTGAATCCCACCAAAAAATCCAATGCGCGCCGCGCCTGCTGAGCGTTCACCAGGTCGACGGACAGCTCGCGGGGGCTCGCCATCGCTTCGCGAACCGAGTTTTTGGTGATTTCATAAAACACCACGCGCTGCACGTCCTTGCCCTTGAGTTCGCCCTGGGCTTTCAGGAGCTCGTACAGATGCCATGAGATGGCTTCGCCCTCGCGGTCGGGGTCGGTCGCGAGGAACAGCGACTTGGCCTTCTTGAGGGCGCGCGAAATGGCGTCGACGTGTTTCTGGTTGCGTTCGACGACCTGGTACTTCATGGCGAAGTGGTGCTTCGGGTCGACCGCGCCTTCTTTCGGGACGAGGTCGCGAACGTGGCCATAGGAGGCAAGGACTTCGAAGTCTTTGCCGAGGTATTTCTTGATGGTCTTCGCCTTGGCCGGCGACTCCACGATAACGAGGTTGCTGCTCAAAGTCGTCTAATGCAAAGCGTCAGAGCGCTCTTCGAAGACCAGGTCTTCCATCTGC
>WNFL01016123.1_pt1 | contig 12204 bp, 7 predicted proteins | sample 5400361 | NCBI WGS metagenome assembly WNFL01 (sample SAMN13153351, study PRJNA577476) | soil metagenome | isolation source: 40 cm soil on Douglas fir-dominated hillslope | place: USA:California | collected 2013-09-17
CTCGCGCGTGAACGTGGCGAACGCGAGAGAGCGGAATCCGCGCGAGAGGAAGAACTCCGCCCGGCCGTCGATCTTCTCGTAGAGGTTCGAAGCGTCGAAGACCGCGGGGGGCGCCGTCTTCCAGCCCGGCGGCGCGAGGCCCGCGGGGAGCTGCGAAGGCGCGGAGGATGGGCTCGCGGCTCCGGCCTTCGGAACGAGCGATTCGAAGAGCGCCGGGTCGGGGTGAGCTCCCATCCAGACGACCCAGGTGGCGACGAGCCCGAGGAGAAAAAGGACGCCCAGTCCGGCCCTCACCTCCGCGACGCTGTACGTGCGGCGATAGTGCCGGTACGGATGCGGGTTCATGACCCGCTTCTCCCTCGCCGTCAGCCCCGACTCGGTCAAGGAGCCTCCGAGTCCCTCAGCTTGCGACTCCTCGGCCCCGATCGCAAGCGCGTATCTGTGAGCGGCGTCGCACGGGTGACGAGCGGCGGCGGGCGGTGACGAACGGGCATAATCGTCCCCGCGTGAGCCGTCTCGAGGTCCGGAAGACATACAAGCTCCTGATCGGCGGCGCCTTCGTCCGCACCGAGTCGGGCCGCGCGTACCCGGCTCTCGACGCGAAGGGGCGCTTCCTCGCCCACGTACCGCTCGGCTCGCGCAAGGACGTGCGGGACGCCGTGAAGGCGGCGCGTGGCGCGTTCGCAGGCTGGGCGGGCAAGACCGCGTACAACCGCGGACAGGTCCTCTACCGCGCCGCCGAGATGCTCGAGGAGCGGCGCGCCGAGTTCGTCGACGCGCTCGTCCGCTCCGTCTCGTCCTCGAAGGCCGCGGCCACGCGTGAGGTCGTTCTCTCGATCGATCGCCTCGTCCACTTCGCCGGCTGGTGCGACAAGATCGGCGCCGTCCTCGGCACCGTCAACCCGGTCGCGGCGCCTTACTTCGACTTCTCGTCGCCGGAGGCGACCGGCGTCGTCGGCCTCGTTTCTCCCGAGGCGCCGGCGCTCGTCGCCCTCGTCTCCCGCGTCGCGGCGGCCGTCGTCTCCGGGAATGCCTGCGTGGCGATCGCTTCCGAGTCTCGTCCGATCCCGGCGCTCCTCTTCGGCGAGGTGATCGGCACGAGCGACTTCCCCGGCGGCGCCGTCAACATCCTCTCGGGAAAGAAGGCCGAGCTCGTCAAGGCGCTCGCGACGCACCGCGACGTCGACGCCATCGACGACGGCTCCCTCGACCCCGCTCTCGCTCTCCTGATCGAGACCGAGGCCGCCGACCGCGTCCGCCGCGTCTCGCGCCCGCGCGCAACCGAGGGAAAGCACTTCTTCGACGACGCGCGCCTCCAGGGCCTCGCCGCTCTCGAGCCGTTCCTGGAGATCAAGACGACGTGGCATCCGGCTGGCGCGTAGATGTTGGCTGCCCCCGGCCGAGCGCAGCGGGGCGCGCACCGCGCGCCAAAGGAGTTAAGCGGCGAGGCAATCCGCTTCGCAGTTGATTGCAGTCCCCCCGAGCCGCTTCAACTCCGTCTCTTCCGGGCACGACTTTGATGAAACAACTGTTGTTTTTCGATCTGGACGACACGCTCGTCGACCACCGGGCTGCCGAAGAGTCCGCGCATCGGGAGACTTTCGACGTGCATCCGGAGCTCTTCGGGCGTGTCGCCTTCGCGGACTGGCTCTCCTCCTATCGCACCGCGAACGCCGCGCTCTGGGACTCCCTCGGCCGGCGCGAGATCGTGCCGGTCGATCTCCTCCGCCGCCGCTTCGCCGAGCCCCTTCGTGCGCTCGATCTCGACGAGTCCTGCTGCGACGACCTGTCGTCGTTCTATCTGGCCGCCTACGCGCGCCACTGGAGTCTCGTAGAGGGCGCGGAGGCGATCCTGGAGGAGGCCGCGCGCCACGGCACGGTCGGCATCCTCTCGAACGGCATCGCCGCGCTCCAGCGCGCGAAGGTGAAGCGCTTCGCGCTCGAGCGTTTCGTCTCGCACGTCGTCCTCTCGGAGGACGTCGGCGCGATGAAGCCGTCGCGCGAGATCTTCGACGCCGCGTGGCGCGCGGGCGCGGACGGGGCGCCGGTCCGCAAGGTCTACGTCGGGGACTCGTACGCGCACGACTTCCTGGGCGCGAAGAACGCCGGCTGGCTCCCGGTCCTCTACAACCCCGAGGCACGGCCCCTCCCGGCGCCAGTCCTCTTCGTCACCCGCCTCGCCGACCTGGCGCCGCTCCTCCAGTGAAGCGCGTCTGGGTTTTCGGCCTCGCGCTCCTCGCCGTCTCGTGCGCGAGCTCCCCGTGGGCCGCGCGCCGGGAGGCGTCGGCGCCGTTTCGCGCGCGACTCTACATCCCGCGTCTCTACGCGCCGCTCGTCCCCGGCTCCGCATATCCGAACAAGCGCGAGCCGATGCCGGCGCGAGGGCGCCCCGGTGTCGTCCTCGTCGCGCCGCGGCGGGTCTTCCCGCGCGCCTCGGAGCCGCTCGCGGACCGCGGGCTCGTCGTCCTCCGTCTCGACGACCCCGCGCGCCTCGGCGAGGCAGCGGCGTGGCTGGCGCGGCAGCCGGAGTGCGAGGGCGCGAAGATCGGCGCCGAGCTCGTCGGGCTCAGGACCGCGCCGGTGCCAGGCCCTACAGTCGCCGCGGCCGCCATCATCGACGGCGACATGTCGACGCCGATGCCGATCCCCGCTTTCCTCGCGCTGACCATCGACGAGGGCGCGGAGCCGCCGCGCGGGCCGGCGGCCATGAACGTGTACCGCGCGCCCGAGGGGTTCCGGGCCGTCGACCTGGCTCCGCGACAGGCCTGGAAGGACGCCGCGGAGTGGCTCGCGGGCGCTCTCATCCGCCGCTGACGTTCTGTTAAATTCGTCCTCAGGGGGACCTCCGATGGACGTCGAGAGGGAACGAAGCGTCCGGAAGAAGGGCGTCCTGCTCCCGTGGCAGCGGCGCCTCTACATCGCCCTCCTCGTGCCGCTCGGGCTGATGGCGGCGAACTCCATCTACCTCGTCGCGTTCACGAAGATCTCGTCGTTCTTCATGGCGATGCTCCTCCTGCACCTCGTCCTCGGGAGCCTCATCGCGCTCGGCTTCTTCGTCTTCGCCGTCACGCACGCGCCGCGGATGCTCGCGTCCATCCGCAACAAGAAGGCGAAGGCGGCGGGGATCACGATCGTCTCTCTCGCGATCCTCTGCGTCGCGACCGGCGTCACGATGATCTTCAAGGGGGCGACTCTCACGAACCGGCCGGTCTACATCGCGCATGTCGTCGCGGTGCCGCTCGCGCTCGTGGCGTTCATCCTCCACAGGCCGCCTCTACCAGTGGGGCGGAGCGGTGGCGGGCTTCCTCTTGGTGATGGGCGTCCTCCACAAGCTGGAGAAGCCGCCGAAGCGCATCGTCAACAGGAACGGCGACACGCAGTACTTCCTCTCCTCCGCCGAGACGTTCGACCAAGGCCTCCTCGACGGGCAGAAGTTCGCCGCGAACTCGTACTGCGCGGAGTGCCACCCCGACTCCTTCGCGCGCTGGTCGAAGGGCGCGCACCGGTTCTCCTCGTTCAACAACCCGTTCTACAGGCGGTCCGTCGAGCTCGTCGCCGACAAGGTGGGGCGCGAGAAGACGAAGTGGTGCGCGGGCTGCCATGACCCGGTCGTGCTCTTCACCGGGCAGATGGGGAAGGCGACGCTCCACACGTTCACGTACGACCAGTTCGAGGCGCAGCAGGGCCTCGCGTGCATGGCGTGCCACTCGATCACCGAGGTGAAGGACCTGCGCGGGAACGGCGGCTATGTCGTCGAGGAATCGAAGCAGTACCCCTTCGCGTTTACGAAGAGCCCCGTCCTGAAGAAGGTCAACAAGCTCCTGATCCGGATGGAGCCGTCCCTCCACCGCACGACGTTCATGAAGCCGTTCATGAGATCGCCGGAGTTCTGCTCGACGTGCCACAAGGTCGCGCTCCTGCCGGGCCTCAACGAGTACCGCTGGCTCCGCGGCCAGAACCACTACGACACCTGGCACGACTCCGGCGTCTCCGGCTTCGCGGTCCGCTCGTTCTACGACCCGCCGAAGACGAAGGCGTGCCGGGACTGCCACCTGCCGCTCATCGACTCGCAGGAGTTCGGGAACCGCGGCGGCAAGATCCACGACCACGTTTTCCCCGCGGCGAACACCGCGCTGCCGACGGTGCGGAACGACGCACAGACGATCGACGAAATCAGGAAGAAAGTGCTCGTCGGCGCGCTCTCGATCGACCTCTTCGGAATGAAAAAGAACGGAGCCGTCGTGCCGCTCGGCCCGACGCTCCCCGCGCTGAAGCCGGGCGAGACCGTCGACCTCGAGGTGGTCATCCGCACGCGCACGATGGGGCACCCGTTCACGAACGGCACCGCGGACAGCAACGAGACGTGGGTGGAGCTGCACGCGGACCTCGCGGGGAAGAAGGTCGTCGAGTCGGGCACGCTCGACGCGAACGGCCGCCTCGATGCCGCCGCGGACCGCCTCTCGCAGCTCGTCGTCGCGCATGACGGCGGACCCATGGACCGGCGCCAGCCCCAGGAGATCCACGTCCCGCTCTTCAACAACTTCATCGGGCCGGGCGCCGCGCGCACAGTGCATTACCGCTTCAAGGTTCCGGAGGACGCGAAGGGAAGCCTCGTCCTCAGCGCGTCCGCGAACTACCGGAAGTTCTCGCGCGACTACTCGATCTTCGTCGGCGGGCCGAACGCGCCGGAGCTCCCGATCACGCGGATCTCGTCCGACACCGTGGATCTGCCGATAGCGCCCCAGAAGGACGCGACGCTCGCGAAGGACTTCAAACGCGGCAACCCCGACTGGCCCGAGAAGCAGTGGATCCGCTGGAACGACTACGGCATCGGACTCCTCCTGCAGGGGGACCTGATCGGCGCCTCGGCCGCGTTCTCGAAGGTGGCCGAGCTCGCGCCCGCGCTGCCCGACGGCCCGCTCAACCTCGCTCGCGCGAAGGTGCAGGAGGGCGATCTCGCGGCCGCGAAGAAGGCGCTCGGCGAGGCGGAGCGGCGGCGTCCCGGCTGGCCGAAGACCGCGTTCTTCCGGGCGTTCGTCTCGAAGGAAGAGGGGCGCCTCGACGACGCGCTCGCCGACCTCGCGCTGGTCGACGCGAAGTTCCCGAAGGACCGCGTCGCCCTGAACCAGAGGGCGCGCGTCCTCTATCTCATGGGCCGGTACGAGGAAGCGCTGCCGTTCATCGACCGCGTCATCGCCATCGACCCGGAGGACCTCGCCGCGCACTACAACGCGATGCTCTGCCTGAAGGCCCTCGGCCGCCGCGAGGACGGCGCCGCCGAGGAGGCCTTCTACCGCTACCACAAGGACGACGAGGCGGCACGCGCCGTCACCGCCGAGTACCGCCGCGCGCACGAGTACGACAACCGGGAGTCTCTTCCGATCCACGTGCACGACGAGGCGCGTCCGGTCAGCCCACCGCCGCCGAGCTGGCTGACGCAGATCGGCCCGAAGGGATACGTCTACAAGGCTTACGCTCCGCCGAACGAGATGGTGCTGCACGACAATCGTCCGAAGGGCGCTCCACGCCCGTTCGCCCGGCCGCGCCCGCCGGAGCGGAACGCGCTGAAGAGCTCCGCGCCGCGCGTCTCGCCGGGCGGATGAGCCGCGTGAGCCGGCCCCTTGGGAACGCGGCCGCCGCCGCCGCGCTCGTTCTCGTCTCGTGCGTCGCGTGCAAGAAGCACGAGGCCGCGCGTCCCTCTCCGACACCGGCTCCGGAGCCGACCCCGGTCCCGTCCGCGATCCGGTTCGAGGACGTGACGGAGAGCGCCGGCGTCCGTTTCGTCCACGTGAACGGCGCGTTCGGCAAGAAGTGGATGCCGGAGACGATGGGCTCCGGCGTCGCCGCGTTCGACGCCGACGGCGACGGGCGCCTCGACCTCCTCTTCGTGAACGGCCGCTACTGGAAGGAAGATCCGCGGCCGCATCCCGGCTCGCCGACGCTCGCGTTCTACAGGAACGTCACCGAACGGGGAGGCGCGCTCCGATTCGTCGACGCCACCAAGGAATCCGGCCTCGGCGTCTCGATGTACGGCATGGGCGTGGCCGTCGGCGACGTGAACGGGGACGGCGCGCCCGACGTCCTCGTCACCGGTCTCGGCGGCAACCGCCTTCTCCTGAACGACGGGAAGGGCCGTTTCAAGGACGCCACGAAAGGCTCGGGCCTCGAGGGGGGCGGCTGGGCGACGTCGGCCGCGTTCGGCGACTTCGACGGCGATGGCGTCCTCGACGTGTTCATCTGCGAGTACGTGAGATGGACTCCGGAGACGGACCTCTTCTGCACGCTCGACGGCACGCACAAGTCGTACTGCACGCCGGAGCGCTATCCGGGCACGACGTCGCGCCTCTACAAGGGCCTGGGCGGCGGGAAGTTCAAGGAGATAACGAAGGAAGCCGGCCTCACGAACCCGCTCGGCAAGGCGCTCGGCGTCGCCGTGCGCGACGTGGACGGCGACGGCCGGCTCGACATCGCCGTCGCGAACGACACGGCACCGAACAATCTCTTCCACAACGAGCGGACGGAGAACGGCATCCCGATCTTCAGGGACGTCGCGGTCGAGAGGGGCGTCGCCGTCGGCGAGGACGGACGCGCGCGCGGCGCGATGGGCATCGCGTTCGCCGACACGAAGGGGGACGGCGGCTCCTCGCTCCTCGTCGGCAACTTCTCGAACGAGATGTGGTCGTTCTGGAGCGCGGGCCCGAAGGGAGACCTCTTCGTCGACGAATCGGTCGTGAGCGGCTTCGGCCGGACCTCGCTTCTGCCGCTCACGTTCGGAGTCGCGTTCGCGGACTTCGACCTCGACGGGATGCTCGACGTCGTCGGCGCGAACGGGCACGTCGAGAACTCCGTCCACGACGTGCAGCCGATGACGACGTACGAGCAGCCGCCCCTCCTTTTCCGCGGGCTCGGCGGCGGCAAGTTCGCCGACGTCACGCAGCAGGCGGGCGCGAGCTTCGGCAAGCCGATCGTGGGGCGCGGGCTCGCCGTGGCCGATCTCGACGGAGACGGCAGGCCCGACCTCGTGATCACGGAGAACGGCGGGAAGGCGCACGTATTCCGCAACACGACGGACACGAAGAACGGGGAGGTCGCGCTCCGCCTCGAAGGCAAGGCCCTCGGCGCGCGCGTCACCTGCAGGGTCGGCGGAAAGATGCGCGTCGACGAGGTCTCGGGCGGCGACGGCTACCTGTCCGTCAACGAGCGCGTCCTGAGAGTCGGCCTCGGCGGCGCGAAGGCGCTCGACTTCGCGACCGTGTGCTGGCCGGACGGGAAGACGAGCACGGCGAAGGCGCTCGCGGCTGGGACGTGGACGTGGAGGGAGGACGCCGCCCCGGTCCAGCGGTAGGCGCCTCTACAGGTCATCGGACGTCAGACGCCCGCCGCCCCGGATCCTGCAAGCGCGGGGCCCAAGAAAGAAGCGCCCACCTGGGAAGGCGGGCGCTCGGGATCGAGGGAGAACGCGAGGGCTCAGATCGGTGGCGAGCCTCCCGCGAAGAGGTAGTTGATGAGGTAGAAGATGTCGTTGACGTCCGTGACCAGGTCCCCGTTTACGTTTCCGGTACCGGCGCACGTCGGTGGGTCGCCGCCTGCGTAGAGATAGTTGATGAGATAGAAGATGTCGCTCACATCGACGTGGCCGTCGCCGTTCACGTCGCCCTTGACGCAGCCGGGCGTGAGGGTGAGCGCGAACATGCCGCGTCCGTGCGTGGCGCTGACGAGCTGCCCGTTGCTTTGGTTGTATTTCAAGCCGAAGACGGTCACGTACGGGTGTCCGCTGTCGATGAGCACCCACGTGGTGCCGCCGTCCGTCGACTGGAGGACGCCGAAATCGGTGCCGATGAAGATGCCGTCGACGGGCGTCAACGCGATCGCGTTGACCGGGACGTCAGGAAGGTCCCCGGAGATGTCCGTCCAGGTCGCGCCCGAGAGGCCGTTCGTCGTCTTGAAGACGTGACCCGGCGTGCTCGGCGTCGTGTAGCCGAAGCCGGAGAAGGTCGCGTAAACGGTGTTGCCGGTCGGATCGGAACGGTCGACGGCGACGTCGGTGACGAAACGGGGCGGGAGCGGCGCGGAGTCGATCTCCGTCCAGGTCGCCGTCGCGGTCGCGTCGAGGTTCGACGTGACTTGCACCGCGCCGTCGGCCGCGCCCGTGTAGACGACTTCCTTGCCGCCGATGAGGTTCGGGAGGATGCCGATCGCGGAGAGATACGCTCCGCTGCCATGCGTGAGATCGGGGCTGACCGACGTCCAGCTCGGCGCGTTCGGGCAGACGGGCGTCGGGAACCCGCACGCCGTCGCCGGGCCCGTGCCCCAGGCGTCGCAGCACGCCGGAATCGGGTCTGCGGCGCGATAGAGGTGGTTCGATCCGAGGTAGATGACGTTCGGCGTGTACGCCGGGTGCTGCGCCATCGGGATGTAGAAGGAGACCGGATCGAGAGGGTTCAGGCCGTTGTAGAAGGACGGGCCGTAGCCGGAGTACGTGCCGACGAACGACCACGAGCCGGGTCCGCTCACCCCGCCGTCCGTGACCTTGGAGGGGCCATAGAAGCCGGGCACGTTGTAGTACGTGTGCAGCATCCGGCCCGGGCTCGTCGTGTCGATGAGGGACTGTCCGCCGTCGCCGAAGTCGGTGTGGAACCAGGCCGGCGGAGTCGCGAGGGCGGAGTCGAGGAGGTTCGTCCCGTTGTCCTGCGTACCGCCGAGCACGATCGTCGCGTCCGTCGGGTGCTGCGACACGCCCTGGAACTGCGTGATCGCGATGTTCGTGTTCAGGTCGGTCCAGGTGGCGCCGGCGTCCGACGATCTCCACACGCCGCCGTCGTTGCCGTCGTAAACGTTGCCGGCGGAGAAGGCGATCGCGTGATCGTCCGTGTGGATGCCGCCGGTGGTCGCGTCTCCCTGCGAGACGGACGCCCAGTCATACGTCGTCCCGTCGCTCGAGGTCCCGCGCCACAGGTAGTGCGGGTAGCCGGGACCCGGGCTCGAAGTGTCGAGGTTGTAGCTGTGCGGATTGCCGCCCACGTAGACCGTGTTGCCCGTGGAGTCGGCCGGGTCGACGCCGATCGTCATGTCGTAGAAGCACTGGCCATTGCAGAAGAGGGGATAGAAGCCGATGGTGAACGGCACCTTCTTCCCGTGCAGCGGGTTGCCGTCGACCGTGACCTTGCTGCCGTTGCTCGAGACGGAGACGACGGTGCGGTCGGTCGTCTCGTTGTCGTCGTAGATGATGATGCGGTGGCCCACGGCCGACTGGGGGACGGCGGGCCCTTGCACCTTGTTGAGGTTGAAGTGCGACTCGACGTTCGCGACGCCGTTGATGCCGTTGTCGATGTGGAACCAGGAGCTGCCGCCGTCGGTCGTCTTGAAGAGAGCCCAGAGATTCGAGGTGGTGCCGTCCTCGAAGGCAGCGTACAGGGTCAGATGGGCGGCGACGCTGCCGATGCCGAGGGTCACGCGGCGGATCGGATTGATCGTCGGCAGAGCGACGGTCCCGTTGATCGGAGGAAGGCCGCCCGCGAGGCGCGTGAACGCCGGCGGATTGACCGTGTCGTTCGCGTTCGTCGACTTCCAGATGCCGTTGTTGCGCACCGCGACATAGAGGACGCTCGGGTCCGCCGGATCGAGGGCCATGTCGTGCATCCGGTTGTTCGCGCTCACCGTGAAATCGGGGGACGTTCCCGTAGGCAGATCCTGGAACGTCCAGGTCGCTCCCGAATCGGTGGACCGCCAGAGGGCGCCGTTCCGGAAGAGCGGCCCGAGGGCGCACTGCTCGGTGCCGCTGGCGATGAAGGAGAGCGCCGTCGTCGCCCAGATCATCGTCGAGTCGGCCGGGTTGACGATGACCTTCGAGATCGATTGTCCGTCGAACGCGAATCCGGTCAACGTGGATTGGCTGCCCGTCAAGAGCGTCCACGTGTCGCCGCCGTTCGTGGACTTCAGGATGCCGGTGCCGTAGTACGAGTCGCACGAGCCGTTCGCCTCGCCCGTGCCCGCGTAGATCGTCAGATGGTCGTTCGGGTCGATCGCGATGGAGCCCATCGCCAGCGAGAACTCGTGGTCCGTCTTCGGGGTCCAGGTCGCTCCGGCATCCGTCGACTTCCACACGCCGCCCTGGGCGCCGCCGACGTAGATGATGTGCGCATCGGTCGGGTCGACGGCGATCGCCGACACGCGGCCGCTGACGTTCGTCAGGGGACCCGAGCAGTCGCCGTTGCTGCACGTGTCGGTCTGTCCGAGCGGGATCGTGGACGGGCCGAGAGGCGACCATGCCACCGATGCTGCCAGCGGCGAGATCCGGCTGCCCTTCCCGTGGTTGTTCTTCTTCGCTGCCGCGAGCGCCTTGCCGCGCGCGTTGGGCGCGATCGAAGCGGCCGGATAGGCGCGCTGACCGTAGAACCACTTGTACCAGCGGTCCCGCTCGCCCTCCTTATTCGCGCCGACCGCCGTGCTTTCCGCTTCCTCGCGGAAACGGCGCGCGACAGGACCCTGCGCGTCGCCGCGTCCCGCGGCTTCGTGGGCGCTCGACGTGGCCGGCGCGACCGCCGTGGTCCGGACGGGCGTCGTCTTCGCGGGCTTCGCGGGAGCTGCGAGAGCGGTGCGGGCCAGCGTGCGCCCGACGGGGGCGGCGGCGACGGCCGTCATCGGCTTCGAGGCATTGCCGGCAGCGGGCTTGGCGAGGACCGCATGAACCGTGTGCGGCCGAGCGGGCCGTTGCGCGTGCAGCGCCGCGACCGTCGCGCCCGCGAGCGCGAGCGCAGCCGTGACGAGAATCGCTCTCTGTTTACCGCCCATGGGGCCTCCTTCGGCGAGAGAATCGTCCGCGCGAGAGCACTTCCGAGGCACTCTTCCTAATCATCTGGGAATCGGAGCGCCGGCAAGCTTACGTCACGCGAATCCGCGGTCAAGAAGAATCTAGCCCGTAGGGAGAGCCGCGCGCTCGACCGGGCGAGTCTCTATTGGCCGCGAGGCGAGTACCGCGCGAGGAATGCCTCCACGTCCGGCTGCCCCGGCTCGAGCTCGAGCGAGCGGCGCCAGAGCGTCACGGCGCGCGCGCGGTCGTGCTTCAGCTCGAAGACGAGGGCGGCCAGCGTCTTCAGCGCGAGCGGCGTCGGCGCGAGAGCTACGGATCTCTCGTATGCAGCAAGCGCTTGATCGAGGCGCGACGCGCGCCCGTAGGCCGCCCCGAGCGTCGCCCAGAGGGGCGCGGAGGACGGAAGGACCCTCGTGGCCTCCTCCAGCGTCGCGATGGAGGCGTTCTCCTTTCCGGCGAACTGAAAGAAAATCGCGAGGTCGCCGTAGGCGCCCTCCTTGTCGAGCTCCGAAGCGACCGCCACGGCCCGCTGGAACGCCGCCTCCGCGCCCGCGACGTCGCCCGTCGCGGCGAGCGCTTTTCCGAGCTTTCTCTGGACGCCCGCGTCGCCGGCTCGCTTCCTCGCCGCCGCCTCGTAGAGGGGAATCGCCGCCGCGGGGTCGTGTCGCGCCATGGCGAGGTCCGCACGTACGATGACGACGGCGTCCTCGGGGAGGAGCGCGGCGGCACGGCGGAGAGCCGGCTCGGCGAGGTCGGGGCGCCCGGCCCTCGTCGCGATGTCGGCTTTCATCGCGAGCGCCTGTCCCACGAGCGCGTCCGCGTCGGTCAGCGCTTCGACGCGCGACAGGAGCGCGCATGCCTCGTCGTCCTTCCCGCGGCGGTCGGCGAGCGCGGCCTCGAGGAGATAGACGACCGGAAGCCGGTCGTCTATCCGTTTGGCGCGCGCGATCTCGGCCTCGGCGCCCGCATCGTCACCCGCCTGCAGCATCCACGTCGCGCGCTGGATGTGAAGCGAGGCCTCGTCCGGGCGCAGCGCCTCCGCGCGGTCGAGGAGCTCCTTCGCGCGCGGGAGCTCGCGCCGCGACGTGTAGATGCGCGCCGCGTAGACGAGCGCGAAGACGTTCGTGGGATCGAGCTCGATCGCCTTGCCGAACGCGCGGAGGGCGCCCGACTCGTCGCCGGATGCCGCGCGCGCGGCGCCTTCGTTGAGGAAGGAGGACGCCGTCCGTCCGTCGGCGTCGTGAGCGAACCGCTTGGTCGCGCCGGACAGATAGCCGAGCGCCGCGAGCTTCTCGACGGCTTCGCGATCGCCCGAGGCGGCCGTCTTCGGCGCCTCGCGCTTTCCGAGCGGCGGGTACGCGTCGACCAATTGGACCTTCGGAGGCGCGACGAAC
>WNFL01022611.1_pt2 | contig 12202 bp, 14 predicted proteins | sample 5400361 | NCBI WGS metagenome assembly WNFL01 (sample SAMN13153351, study PRJNA577476) | soil metagenome | isolation source: 40 cm soil on Douglas fir-dominated hillslope | place: USA:California | collected 2013-09-17
AAAGAGCGCCTGGGCGCCGCCGGCATCGAGCCGGTTACGAGCACCCCCGAGCAGTTCGCCGTCTTCATCAAGAGCGAGACGGCGCGCTACGCGAAAGTCATCAAGGATGCCGGCATCAAGCCGGAATAGGCCATCGTCATGATCGATGCCGCGATAGTCGGGCTCGGCCGCTGGGGCCAGAACCACGTGAACTCGGTGCAGGGCATGAGCATGAAGGTGCGATTTACGCGCGGCCTCGTGCGCAACCCCGCAAAGTCGCAGGAATTCGCGCACAAACACGGCCTGCGCCTGTCCAGCGACTACACGGAGCTGCTCGCTGATCCGGCCATCAGGCTGGTGGTGCTCGCGACGCCCAACTCGCAGCATCCCGCGCAAATCATCGCCGCCGCGGAGGCCGGCAAGGCGGTGCTGTGCGAGAAGCCGCTCGCGCTCACGCGCGTGGACGCCGAGCGCGCGGTTCATGCGTGCAGGCAGGCCGGCGTGCCGCTGGGCGTCGGCCAGGACAAGCGGTACTGGCCGTCAATGCAGGAATTAAAGCGCGTGGTCGACAGCGGCGTGCTCGGCGAGCTGTTGCACGTCGAAGGCCATTTCAGCAACGAGAATGCGAGCCAAAAGCTGCACTACGGGTGGCGCGAGTCGCCTGCCGAGTCGCCCGGCGGCAGCATCACCGCGACCGGCATTCACGTGCTTGACGCGTTCGTGAACCTGGTGGGGCCGGTGCACCGGTTGAGCGCGCAACACATCCTCCAACGGCCGCCGCCGGAATCGCTCGACACGCTGGCGATCACTTTCGAATTCGCCAACCGCATGAGCGGCGTGCTGTGCGGCGTGCGCGCGACGCCGCTGTTCTGGCGCGTGCACGTGTTCGGGAACCGGGGCTCCGTCGAGGCGATCGGCCCGACCGAGGTCGTCATGCGCATCAGCGGGGCGGAACCCCTGCGGCAAACGTTCGAACGGCCCAACGCGCTGCGCGCGAACCTCGAGGCGTTCGCCGACGCGATCGAGGACCGCGCGCTTTATCCGATTCCGGTGGTGCAGATGATAGACGTCATCGCCGGCCTCGAAGCCATAGTGACGTCGATGCAGACGGGTAAAGCGGTGACGCTCGCGCCGGGGGCCGCCGCCGTAATGACCTAGCCCAGCTTCCAGCCGAAGCCGTGGCATTCGCTGCAACTCAGGCTGCCGACGCGGCCATAGCCTTTGCAGCTTTCGCATTCCACCCAGACCTGCCCGAGCCCGCTTCTATACACCCCAGAGCAGCGCCTGCCGGTCACGACTTTATTGCAGCGGGTGTTCACGTCGACCCGGTTCATGGTCAATGCGCGACAGACCGTGCAGACGGCCAGCGGTTTGGATTTTTTGAGGAGCGGCATGAGTCAGGCCAATGCGGCCGGCATTTTCGTCAGCGTGCGAGCAGTTGCCCCGCGAGCGTGATCTGGCAGGCAAATCCCACGGCAAAAGCCAGCGTGCGCACCCATGGCAGCGCGAGCGCAAAAGCCGCGAAGTGCGCGACACGCGCCCAGAAATAGATCATGCACGCCATGACCGTCGTGCTGTTGCTGACGCCTGCATCCTGCGCGACCAATACGAGTGCGGCGAATACGACGAGGTTCTCGACGGCGTTTGCATGCGCCGCCTGCATGCGCTGCGCCCACGGCGATTGCGGTTTGGGATTGACCGGATAGCCCACCGTGTCCGCGATGCCGCGCACCATGATGCGATTGAGGATGTAGGGAATCCACATAACGGCGGTGAGCATGGTCGCCCACACCAAGTACATGAGTTCTGGTTTCATGCTACCTCCTTCGGTCGTTGCCGGTTGGCGGGCGGCGCGGACATTATTGCGCGCCCATCGGCTGGAGATGTCAACCCGGTGGCGCGCGGCGGCAAACCCCGCCCGGCAATGCTAGATGTCGTGCACGTAAGTGCCGGGCGCCGCCTCCAGCACCGGAAAGTCCGCGCTGCCGGGCGTGCGCGCATCGGTTTGCGGGCCGCAGTGCTGCGCGAGCCACGCGTCCCAATCCAGCCACCAGGTGCCGTCGACTCTTTTCTGATGCTGGTGCCATTCCTCGGCAGAATCCGTGCCGATTTCGCCGCTCCAATACCAGCGCTTCGGCGGGTTGGCCGGCGGATTGATGATGCCCAGTATGTGGCCGGAGCTCGACAGGGTGTAGCGCACGGGCGCGGCGATGCGGCCGATCTTGAACGTCGCTTTCCACGGTGCGATGTGGTCTTCGTCGCAGCCGACCGCATAGAGCGGCTGGCGGATCGCACCGAGATCGATCGGCTGGCCGGCAATCGTGAGCGCATTTTTCTGCACGAGTTTGTTGTGCAGATAAAATTCGCGCAGATAAAAGCTGTGCATCGCGCGCGGCATGCGCGTGACGTCGGTGTTCCAGTACAGCACGTCGAACGGCGGTGGCGTTTCACCGTACAGGTAGTTGTGCACGAAGTAGTGCCAGATCAGGCTGTTCGAGCGCAACAGGCGGAACGAGCGCGCCATTTCGCGCCCTTCGAGAAATCCCTGCTGCGCCATCATGTGCTCGAGCGTTCCGATGGTCTTCTCGTCGATGAATACCTCGATGCTGCCCGGTCGCGAGAAATCGACCAGCGTCCCGAACAAGGACCAGTGCGCAACCGGCACGTCGTTTTCCGCCGTGAATTCCCGGTTAAGCCATGCCATCAGCGTGGCCAGCGCGGTGCCGCCGATGCAATAGCCGACCGCGTGCACGCGTGGCACATCGCAGATCGCGCGCGCCGCGTCGATGGCGCGGCGGATGCCTTTCAATAGATAATCTTCAAACGTGGTCTCGGCTTGGGCCGCGGTCGGATTTTTCCAGCTTACGACGAATACTGTAAAGCCCTCGCTCACAAGATGGCGCAGCAGGCTTTTCTTTTCGTTGAGATCGAGGATGTAGTATTTGTTGATCCACGGCGGAACGATCACGATCGGCACGGTGCGCACGGTCTCCGTCGTGGGTGCGTACTGGATCAGTTCGAGCAGCTCGTTGCGATAGACCACCGCGCCCGGCGTGGTCGCGAGGTTGCCGCCGACTTTGAAGGCCGAGCGGTCGACCATTTGCCCGTCGCCGCTGCGCAAGTCGTCGAGCCATAGCTTGAGTCCCGCCGCGAGGCTCTGGCCACCCGACTCCCAGAATTTATGCAGGGCGACCGGATTGGTCAGCAGGTAATTGCTCGGCGCGAGTGCATTCAACCACTGGCGTGCCCAGAAAGTCGCCTGGCGCCGTGTTTTGGCAGGCACGCCCGGGGTTTCGAAGAGCGTCTCGTTCAGCCAGTGCGTGTACAGCAGGTAATACTGCTTCAACACCGAGAATGCCGGCAACTCGGTCCACAGCGGATCCGCAAAGCGCGCGTCGTCGGGCGCCGTCGTGACCGGCGTCGGCGGTGCAAGGCCGCTCGCGGTTCGCCAGGCGTGGAATTGAATTTCCTGCAGGCTGCTTCCGAGCCTGGCAAGAGCGGCTGCCAACTCGGTCGGATGCGCGAGCCAACCTTCAGTAAGTTTGGCGAACGAGGCTTCGATGCCGAACGGATCGACTGCCTGATCGAGCTTGGCGAACTCGCCGGTCCAGCGCTCGAGGTTCGCGTGCAACGCTGCGGCGTCGGGCAGCGGCATGACGACGGGTTTATCCATGTTGATAGTCTACCGCGCGCCCGTTCGCGGGCGGATGGCTACGTGCGGAGGTACTGACCCAGATCAAGCTTGGCCGGCAACGCATTTTGCATGGCAGACGGTTTCAGACGATCAGGATTGCCCGATAGTCGTTCACATTGGTGCGGGTGGGGCCAGTGACCACCAGGTCGCCGAGCGCGGCGAAGAAACTGTAGCCATCATTGTTGGCGAGTAGTTTGGCCGCGTCAAGTTTCAACTGCGCCGCGCGCACAGTTGAATCGGGCGCCGCGACGGCGCCCGCATTGTCTTCAGTGCCGTCGATGCCGTCGGTATCGCACGCCAGCGCATGAATGCCTTCGGCGCCGTGCAGATCGTCGACCAGCGACACCAGAAACTCCGCACAGCGCCCGCCGCGGCCGTCGCCGCGCACGGTGACCGTGCACTCACCGCCGGAAATTAATGCCACCGGCGGCTGCCACGGCAGTCCGTGCGTTTTCACTTCGCGCGCGAGCGCGCCGTACACCTTGGCGACCTCGCGCGCTTCGCCGGTCACGCTGTCGCCGAGGATCGCGGCGCGTACGCCGTTGGCTTCGAAAAACTTTGCCGCGGCCTGCAGCGATTGCTGGGCCGTGGCGATCACCCGGTTCTCGGTCCGCGCGAATATCTTGTCGCCGGGCTTCGGCGTTTCCGCGAGTTCGCCGCGCACGCCGCGTTCGAGCGTGGCGCGCACCGCGGCGGGAATTTTGCATGCATAGCGCGTGAGTATGTCGAGCGCATCCTGATACGTGGTCGGGTCCGGCGCGCAGGGGCCGGATGCGATATGCGTCGGATCGTCGCCAGTCACGTCCGAAATTACCAGTGCGAGTATCTTCGCCTTGCAGACGGCGGCGAGACGGCCGCCCTGGATCAGCGACAGATGTTTTCTGACCGTGTTGATTTCCTGGATCATCGCGCCGCATCGCAGCAGTTCTTTCGTGACCGCTTTCAGGTCGGCCATCGATATCGTGTCGACCGGCAGGCTCAGCAGCGCCGAGCCGCCGCCCGAGACCAGCACGAGCAGCAAATCGCCCTTCGACAGGCGCCGGGCGCTGTCGAAGATGCGCTGGGCAGCTTTTTCGCCCGCTTCGTCGGGCACCGGATGACCGGCTTCGATCACGCTGATGCGATTGGTCAGCAATCCGTGCGCGTAGCGCGTGATGACGGTGCCTTCGAGGGGCGCGCTGGCGGGCCAATGTTGCTCCACGGCGAGCGCCATCGATGCCGCGGCCTTGCCGGCGCCGACGACGAGCGTGCGGCCTTTCGGCGGCGCCGGCAGATGCTGCGGCACTATGTGGAGCGGGTCGGCCGCCGCGACGGCGGCCTTGAAACTACCCAGCAATAGTTCGCGCGGAGACAACATTAGGTCATTAAAGCAGGTTGGCCGCCGATGAACGCCGATGAACGCCGATGCAACCCGAAAAATAAGGCCACATTTCAATGTCCTTGCGTTTGAGTTTTTTGCCTTTATCTGCGTTCATCGGCGTTTATCGGCGGTTGCATTGCAGATTTTTTAGTTGAGTACGTTCTTGAGATACTGCCCAGTGTAGCTCGCCGCGTTCTTGGCGACGACTTCCGGCGCGCCTTCGGCGATGATGCGCCCGCCGCCGTCGCCGCCTTCGGGACCGAGATCGATGATCCAGTCGGCGGTCTTGATCACGTCGAGATTGTGTTCGATCACTACCACCGTGTTGCCGTGATCGCGCAACCGGTGCAGCACGCGCAGGAGCAGATCGATATCGTGAAAGTGCAGGCCGGTTGTCGGCTCATCTAGGATGTATAAGGTGCGGCCGGTATCGCGCTTCGAGAGTTCGAGCGACAGTTTCACGCGCTGCGCTTCGCCGCCGGATAGCGTGGTCGCGCTCTGGCCGAGCGTGATGTAGCCGAGACCGACGTCGAGCAGCGTGTGCAGCTTGCGCGCAACCACCGGCACCGCACCGAAGAACTCCGCCGCCTGCTCGACCGTCATAGCCAGCACCTGCGTTATGCTTTTACCCTTGTACTGGACTTCGAGCGTTTCGCGGTTGTAGCGCTGACCGTGGCACACCTCGCACGGCACGTAGACGTCGGGCAGGAAATGCATTTCGACCTTGATCACGCCGTCGCCCTGGCAGGCTTCGCAGCGCCCACCCTTGACGTTGAACGAGAAACGGCCGGGGCCGTAGCCGCGTTCGCGCGCTGTCGGCACGCCTGCGAAAAGCTCGCGGATCGGTGTGAAGAGGCCGGTGTACGTCGCCGGGTTGGAGCGCGGCGTGCGCCCGATCGGGCTTTGATCGACATTGACGCGAGGCCGTGTATCGCGGTGTGCGGCGCCGGTTCCGCGGTGCTGCCATAGAGGTGGCGCGCGGCTGCGCTGTACAATGTGTCGTTGATCAGGGTCGACTTGCCCGAGCCCGACACGCCGGTCACGCACACGAGCAGACCCACCGGCACGTTGACGGCGACCTCCTTGAGATTGTTGCCGCGCGCGCCCTCGATTTTGAGCAGGCGCTTGGGATCGGGTTTGTGCCGCAGGCCCGGCACTTCGATGCGGCGGCGTCCGGTCAGATACTGACCGGTCAGCGATTCGGGCGCGTTGCGGATGTCGTCGGGCGTGCCCTGCGCGATGATGCGCCCGCCGTGCTCGCCGGCGCCCAGGCCGATGTCGACGACGTGATCCGCGTGTTCGATCGCATCCTGATCGTGCTCGACCACGATCACGGTGTTGCCGATGTCGCGCAGGCGTTTCAACGTGTCGAGCAGCCGCGCGTTGTCGCGCTGGTGCAAGCCGATCGACGGTTCGTCGAGCACGTACATCACGCCGGTGAGTCCCGAGCCGATCTGGCTCGCGAGCCGGATGCGCTGCGCCTCCCCGCCCGACAGCGTGTCCGCGGAACGGTCGAGCGACAGGTAATCGAGACCCACATCGTTCAGGAACGTGATGCGGTTGATGATTTCCTTGACGATGCGGTCGGCGATCGCCCGCTTCACGCCGGGCAGTTCGACCCCGGCGAAGAATACCGCGGCCTGCTTCAATGGCAGCGCGCTGATTTCGTAAATCGCCCTGCCGGCGACCGTCACGTGGCGCGCTTCGCGCCGTAAGCGCGTGCCGTCGCACTCGGGGCAGACCTGGCTGTTCAGATACTTCGCGAGTTCTTCGCGCACCACCAGCGAATCGGTTTCGCGGTAGCGCCGCTCGAGATTCGGGATGATGCCTTCGAACGTGTGCTCGCGCTGCGACTTGTTGCCGCGTTCGCCGATGTAGATGAACTTGATCTTGTCGGTGCCCGAGCCCTGCAGCACCGCGTTCTGAATCGACGCGGGCAGTTCCTCGAACGGCGTCTCGAGATCGAAGCCGTAGTGCGTGCCCAGGCATTGCAGCATCTGGAAATAAAACTGATTGCGCTTGTCCCAGCCGCGGATGGCGCCGGCGCCGAGCGACAGGTGCGGATAGGCGACCACGCGCTTCGGATCGAAGAAGCTGATATGGCCGAGCCCGTCGCAGCGCGGGCATGCGCCCATCGGATTGTTGAACGAGAAGAGGCGCGGCTCGAGCTCGGGCAGCGAATACGTGCAGATCGGGCACGCGAATTTGGCGGAAAAGAGGTGCTCGCGGCCGGTATCCATTTCGACCGCAAGCGCGCGGCCGTCCGAATGGCGCAGTGCGGTCTCGAACGATTCGGCGAGCCGCTGTTTCAGTTCGGCGCGCACTTTGAGCCGGTCGACGACCACTTCGACGGTGTGCTTGATGTTCTTCTTGAGTTTCGGCAGTTCATCGATCTCGTGGACCTTGCCGTCGATGCGCACACGCACGAAGCCCTGCGCGCGCAGCTCGTCGAGCAGATCGACCTGCTCGCCCTTGCGCCCGACGATCAGCGGCGACAGGATCATCAGCCGGGTGTCTTCGGGCAGCTGCAAAACGTGGTCGACCATTTGCGCGACGCTTTGCGCTTCGAGCACGATGTTGTGATCGGGACAGTGCGGATCGCCGACGCGCGCGAACAGGAGGCGCAGGTAGTCGTGGATTTCGGTGACGGTACCGACGGTCGAGCGCGGATTGTGGCTGGTGGCTTTCTGCTCGGCTCGATCGTGTCCACGTCGGGACGGTCGAGCCTCTCCAGGAACTGCCGCGCGTACGTCGAAAGCGACTCCGCGTAGCGCCTCTGTCCCTCGGCGTAGAGCGTGTCGAACGCGAGCGAGGACTTGCCCGAGCCCGACAGCCCGGTGATGACGATCAGCCGGTTGCGCGGCAGGTCGAGGCTGATGTTCTTCAGGTTGTGCGTGCGCGCGCCGCGGATGCGGATCAACCCTGCGCTTTTGACGGAGGCGCCGGGGTCCGCGGGCTGCAGCTGGACGACGGTGGGACGGTGGTTGGGCAAAGGCTGGGCGCTCAGGTAAACCTGTTAATATACCGGACTTTTGCGTCTCTTCCCAAGCCGTATTTCATCATGTCTCCCGCTAACCGCATGAGCCCCACCGAATTGCGGGCCAGCCTGAGCCTCGCCAGCATTTTCGGCCTGCGCATGCTGGGCATGTTCGTGATCCTGCCGGTGTTCGCGATCTACTCCGAGCACCTCAAAGGCGGCGACAACCTCACGCTGGTCGGCGTCGCGCTCGGCGCCTACGGGCTCACCCAGGCGATCCTGCAAATCCCGTTCGGCTGGCTGTCGGACCGTTATGGCCGCAAGCCCGTCATCTACTTCGGTCTTGCGGTCTTCGCGCTCGGCAGCTTCGTCGCCGCCAGTGCCGACGATATTTATATCGTGATCCTGGGCCGGGTGCTGCAGGGCGCCGGCGCGATCTCCGCGGCGGTGATCGCGATGGTCGCCGACCTGACGCGAGAAGACCAGCGCACCAAGGCGATGGCGATGATCGGGTCGACGATCGGCTTGACCTTCGCGGTGTCGCTGGTCGCGAGCCCGTGGTTGAATCATGTGATCGGCGTGCCGGGCATCTTCGCGATGACGGGCGTGCTGTCTATTCTCGCGATGCTGGTGGTTTATGCGGTCATTCCGGACGTGCCGGACGACGTCGGCGCGCCCGCGGCGGGCGCGAACAAATCGGCACCGGGTTTTTTCGACGTGTTGTGCGACCCGCAGCTCGCGCGGCTCAACTTCGGCATCCTCGCGTTGCATGCGGTGCTGATGGCGTTGTTCATCGTCGTGCCGCTGTCGTTGCGCGAGGCGGGGCTCGCGGTCGGCGAGCACTGGCGCGTATATCTGCCGGTGATGCTGGGTTCATTCGTGCTGATGGTGCCCGCCGCCGCGTCAAGTTCATTTTCGTCGGCGCGGTCGCTCTTCTGCTCATCGGCCAGTTGACGATGCCGTGGCTGCTCGGCGGCGTCGCCCAGATCAGCGCGTTTCTGCTGATTTTCTTTACCGCGTTCAACGTGCTCGAAGCGATGCTGCCCTCGCTGACCTCGAAGCTTGCACCGCCCGGCGCCAAGGGCGCGGCGATCGGCGTGTACAGCAGCGTGCAGTTTCTCGGCACCTTCATCGGCGCCGCGTGTGGAGGGTTCCTGTACCAGCATTTCGGCGCGCGCGGCGTTTTTATCTTCGACTTCGCATTACTGCTGGCATGGCTGGTGCTGGCCGCCGGCATGCAGACGCCGGTGAAGGTGCTGACCCGCGTTTATCCGCTGCCGGTGCTCGATAACGAGCAGGCGGGGTCGCTGGAGGCGCAATTGCGCGCCCAGCCGGGTGTGCAGGACGTGCAGCTTGCGCCCGCCGAGCGCACCGCTTACCTGAAAGTTTATGCGGCGGGATATGACGAACGCGTCGTGTTACGATTGATTCAAGATTTGACCTAGGAGGCCGCTATGGCGTCGGTAAATAAAGTAATTTTGGTGGGTAACCTCGGCAAGGACCCCGAATCGCGCTTTTTGCCCGACGGGGGGGGGGTGTGCAATTTCAGCGGCGCGACCACGGACAAGTGGAAAGACAAGAGCGGCGAGCAGCAGGAACGCACGGAATGGCACCGCATTTCCACGTTCGCCAAACTGGCGGAAATCTGCGGCGAGTATCTGAAAAAGGGTTCCCAGGTTTATATCGAAGGCCGCCTGCAAACGCGCAAATGGCAGGACAAGGAAGGTCACGACCGCTATACCACCGCGATCGTCGCCGATCGCATGCAGATGCTCGGCTCGCGTGCCGGCGGTTCCGACACGATGTCGCGCGGCGAGCCCAGGGCCGCGGCCGCAGCGCCGGCTGGCGGCGGTAAGCCTGCGGCGAAAAAAGGCGGCGGCGCCTCGTTCGACGACATGGACGACGATATTCCGTTCTAAGAGCTCATAACGCGTGAGCGACATCGTTGCCGCCTGCAAGGCGCAGGCGCGCGCGCGCGGCAAACGCCTGGTATTCCCCGAGGGGCACGACGAGCGCATCGTTGCCGCCGCGCGCAGTCTGAAAGACGAGCAAGTCGCGCTGCCGATTCTGCTTGGCGCGGCCGCTGAAATCGAAGCCGCCGCCACGCGCGCCCAGGTCTCCCTCGACGGCATAGTCACGGTCGATCCTCAGAACAGCGAACGGGCAGGCGCTTATACGAGTCTTTATGCGGCAGGCCGGCCGGACGGCAACCCCAAGGTCGCGGCGCGGCTGGTGAAGAAGCCGCTGTTTCACGCCGGCATGATGGTCAAGGCGGGCGACGCCGATGCAATGATCGCCGGCGTTGCAAATCCCACGGGGCGCGTGATCGAGGCGGGGCTGATGACGGTGGGACTCGCGCCCGGCATGCGCATGCCGTCGAGTTTTTTCCTGATGATCGTGCCCGGCCGCGACGGTGCGCCGGTACGCAACTTTATCTATGCCGACTGCGCGGTTATCCCGACGCCGAAACGCTCGCGGACATCGCGCTCGCGTCCGCGGCAACCTGCCGTGCGCTGCTAAACGAAGAGCCGCGGGTCGCATTGCTGTCGTTTTCGACCAAGGGCAGCGCCCAGCATGCGCGCATCGACAAGGTGACGCGCGCGCTGGCCCTCGCGCGCGCTCGCGCGCCGGACCTCGCCATCGACGGCGAACTGCAGGTCGATGCGGCGCTGTCGCCGCAGGCGGCGGTGAAGAAGCTGAAAGAGCCAGGTTTGGTCGCCGGCCGGGCAAACGTTCTGGTATTCCCCGATCTCGATTCCGGCAACATCGGCTACAAGCTCACGCAATACATGGCGGGTGCGCGCGCGGTAGGGCCGGTGTTGCAGGGGTTCGCGCGGCCGCTCTCCNNNTATAACTCGATTCGCTCGCTTAACGAGAGATGTTGATAGTTTTCCATGGCAACACCACGCTATCATGGTGTTGCACTTGTGCCGTGAATTCAGGGAATCGAGGGCGCTCGAACGTCTGGACGCCGGCCTGCGCCGGTGTGGCGTCAGGCGTCGCTAACGTTTCTCGATCGGCACGTACTCGCGCGGTTCCGGACCGTTGTACAGGGTCAGCGGGCGCAGCAAAATATTGTTTTCGATCTGTTCGATGACCTGTACCGTCCATCCGGGCACGCGGCCGACCGCGAAAATCGGCACGAACAGGTCTTCGGCAATGCCGTTCAGGAAATAAACGACGCCCGCATAGAAATCCACGTTCACGTTGACGCCGTGGCGCGCGTAGGGCTTCATCGCGGCGACGACCGCCTCGAGGATCAAATACCACTGCGGCTGGCCCATTTCGCGCGACAGCTTTTCCACACCTGCGCGCATGTGGCGCGCGCGCGGGTCTTCGGCGCGATAGACGCGGTGGCCAAAACCCATCACGGGTTCTTTGTTGGCGCGCTTGGTTTTAACGTAGTCCGCGGCTTTCGATGCGTCGCCGATTTCCTGCGCCATACGCATCACGTTTTCAGCGGCGCCGCCGTGCGCCGGACCGGCCAGCGCCGCGACGGCCGCGGTGATCGCGCCATGCAGGTCGGCATCGGTGCCGGCCACCACGCGTGCCGCAAACGACGATGCGTTCGAGCCGTGTTCCGCGTGCAACACCATGTCGAGGTCCATCAGGCGCGCGGCATCCGCGCTCGGCTCCTTGCCTTTCAGCATGTAGAGAAAGTTGGCAGCGTGGCCCAGCCGCGGGTTCGGCGCCACCGGCTCGCGGCCGTTGCGGATGTGCTCGTGCGCGGCGACTATCATCGGCACCTGCGCGGTGAGGCGCACGCCTTTGCGCAGCGTCGCCGCGGGCGATTTGTCGGCGGTTTCGGGATCGAATGCGGCAAGCGCCGACACGGCGGTGCGCAGCACGTCCATCGGATGCGCGTGCTTGATCGTGCGTATCACGTCGTAAATTTGTGGCGGCAGCGTACGCGCCGCTACCAGTTCGGTGGTGAATGCGTCGAGCTGGGCGCGCAACGGCAGTTCCCCTTTCAGCAGCAGGTAACAGCTTTCCTCGATGGTCGAACGCTCCGCCAACTCGTGGATCGAGTAGCCGCGGTAGCGCAGTTCGCCGTTGCGCCCGTCGATGTAGCACACCCGCGAACGGTCGAAGTACAGGCCCTTCAAGCCGCGATGAATCTCGATTTTCTCGGGAGTTTCGTCCATTTCTGTCCTCGCCTGGTGCCGGTATTCTACACAGACGCGTTTCCCGG
>WNFL01135143.1_pt2 | contig 12202 bp, 9 predicted proteins | sample 5400361 | NCBI WGS metagenome assembly WNFL01 (sample SAMN13153351, study PRJNA577476) | soil metagenome | isolation source: 40 cm soil on Douglas fir-dominated hillslope | place: USA:California | collected 2013-09-17
ACCGCCACATCGAACAGCCATTCCCACGCGAACCACGGCCGCGTCGTTACATTTGAGAACAAGTCCGTATGCGGGACGGCGTGATTTTGCAGAATCCACTCACCGGTTCGGATATGCCAACCAATGCCAGGGTCGTTCAAAAGCCGTAGGCTCGGCGTTCCGTATGCCAGCGCCAGCACCAGGCTGATGAACAAGGCATCGACGAGCGACGGCAACAAGTAGGAAGAAAAGCTGTGCTGGCGCATCGGAGAGGTCGGATTCACGCTCACGGAATCTTACCGGATCAGGGCAGGGATACAGCGAAGTTTCTTGCACCGCGACAGGGATGTTGGAATCTAATTTATGTGGCGACTCAATCACAATCCGTTAAGCCCCGCGTTGTGATTATCGGAGGTGGTTTTGGCGGCCTGAAGGCGGCTCGCCAGTTGCGGAACGCCGACGTCAGCGTCACTCTGATTGACCGAAAGAACCATCATACCTTCCAGCCGCTCCTGTACCAGGTGGCGACGGCGGGACTTTCACCCGGGGAAATCGCTGCTCCAATTCGCTGGATTTTGCATTCACAGAAGAACGTGGAAGTCCTGCTTGGCGAAGTGACCGGCTTTGACCTTCAGCGAAAACTCGTCAAGCTGGCGGACGACGAGATTCCCTTCGACTACCTGATCGTCGCCGCCGGCGCGAGCCACGCGTATTTCGGACACGACGAATGGGAGCCGCTGGCTCCAGGACTCAAGTCGATTGAGGACGCGACGGAGATTCGTCGTCGCATTCTCCTGGCGTTTGAACTTGCCGAGCGCGACGCTGCCCGTGGCGCGCCGCAACGCGAATTGAACTTCGTGGTGGTGGGTGCCGGCCCGACAGGAGTAGAACTGGCAGGAACTTTGGCCGAGATCGCACGCCACGTGCTGGCCAATGAGTTCCGCACGATTGATCCCAGGCACACCCGGGTTTTGCTCGTCGAAGGTGGCCCCCGCGTTCTTGCCAGTTATCCCGAAAGTCTCTCCCACAGCGCGGAACAGCAGTTGGCCAAACTTGGTGTTGAGGTGCGCACGTCCACTCTGGTAACCGGCATGGAGGCCGGCAGGGTTCGTTTCGGTGATTCCTGGGTGCCCGCCGTCGTAACTCTCTGGGCCGCGGGCGTTGCCGCTTCACCGCTAGGGAAACTCCTGAGTGCCCCGACAGACCGGGCAGGACGGGTCCGTGCGCTGGCCGACCTTTCGATTCCGGGGCACCCAGAAGTGTTTGTCATCGGCGACCTAGCTGCCATGGTCGATGCGAAGGGAACACCCTTGCCGGGCGTCGCTCCAGTCGCCATGCAGCAGGGAGTCGCAGCTGCGAAGAACATTCTGCGCGCGATCCAGGGCGAGACCGCCGAACCTTTCCACTACCACGACAAAGGCAGCATGGCGACTATCGGACGCGCCGCCGCTGTTGCAGATTTCGGCAGGCTCCAGCTTTCGGGTTTTCCGGCTTGGATGACGTGGCTCTTCGTTCACATCTTGTTTTTGATAGGATTTCGCAACCGCTTGATGGTGATGATTCAATGGGCTTGGTCCTACATCACGTACGAGCGCGGCGCGCGGCTCATCACGGGCGATAGCAATCTTCCAGGGTGGCATAGCGCTTCTGTGAATGTCCGAGCAGCAAATACCCCCGAGAGTGCGATGGTTTCCGATGTCCGCGAGGCCGAGACTCAGAGAGTGGCTGCGCCCGGCGTGCCACTATAATCAGGCTGTGCTCCGACCTATCTCGATTATTTTTGTTGTCTGTCTGTTGCAGTGTCCTCTGTATTCTCAATCGCCAGCCGCGTTGCTCCCGCCGAAAACTCAAAAGTCCCTGTTGATCGCCCCCTTCGAGAACATATCCAAAGCCCCCGGCATCGAGTGGATCGGCGAATCCTTTCCGGAGGTCATTGGCCAACGCCTGGCCGGCGGCGCGGGACAGGTCGCCGTGCAGACCGAAGTCCAGATAATGAGCCGCAACGATCGCCTCCACGCTTTTGACCGCGCCAGCCTGCCCTCTGGAATGCACCCTTCCCGTGCCACGATGTTTCGCATTGCGGAACAGCTCGATCTCAACTATGTGGTGATTGGCACCTACGATTTCGATGGCCATACCTTCACGGCCACCTGCCAACGGCTCGATGTAAAGCGAGCCCATCTTTCCAGCAAGATCACCCAGTCCGGGCCTTTGCTCAAGCTCATCGACATCCAAACCGCGCTGGCATGGGATTTGCTCCGGCTAGACGATGCCGCGCTAACCATGAGCCGTGACGCTTTCATCGCGGCAGCTCCGCCCATTCGCCTCGATTCCCTCGAAAACTACACCCGAGGCGTCATGGCCGGTTCTTCCGCCGACAAGATCAAGTACTTCCGGGAGGCCTTACGCATCAACCCTTCCTATGCCGAAGCCCAGATGGCTTTGGGTGAAGCCTACTTTGACTCGAACCAGTACGACGCTGCGGCCGCGTCGCTGGCTAAGATTCCTCCCATGCATCCAGCCTCAGGGCGGGCGCAGTTCCTGCTGGGTTTGTGCGCCCTCTACCTGGGTCAGCCGGACAAAGCGGAGACTTCTTTCGCCGATCTCGCCAGGCGCGTGCCCTTGCCCGAGGTCTATAACAACCTTGGCGTGGCGCGGGCGCGGCTCGGGAAATCCGAGCTTGAGTCCCTGCAGAAAGCCGCAGAGACGGATCCCGACGACGCCGACTACCAGTTCAATATGGCGGTAGCTCTTTTTCGCAAAGGCGATGCCACGGCTTCCACCTGCGAGTTGCGCAGTTTCTTGGCCGTGAGCCCGAACGACTCCGAGGCCAAGGGCCTGCTCGAGGCTCTGATCGCAGCCAGCGATCCGAAGTATGCCGCCAGCGCCCTGCCTCCTAAGTTGCCGCTGGAACGCATCAAGCGCACCTACAACGAAGAATCCTTCCGCCAGATAGCAGCTCAGATTCAGGCGGCAGATGAGCAGCGCCTGGCCACCAGCGATCCCCGCACGCAGGCGCGCTTCCATGTAACGCGCGGAAGGGAATTGCTCGCGCAGGGGTTGGCCGCCGAGGCCGTCAAGGACTTCCGCCAAGCCGTCGCTCTTGACCCCGGCAACGCCGACGCGCAAGCTGGAATCGCGGCCGCGCAGGAGGCGATGAACAAGCCATGATGATTCCGCGATCCAATCGCAAAGCACCCGTTGCTTCCTCCGTAGCACGCCTGGTCCTGATGTTGATGGCATGCGCGCTCCTCACCGGATCTGCCCGCGCGGAAGTCCTCAAGATTGTCATCAACGACACTATCCACCCCATGACCACCGAGTACGTAGAACGTGCCCTGGCACAAGCGCAACAAGACAACGACAAAGCCGTGTTGATTGAAATCAACACGCCCGGCGGGATGCTGGATGCCACGCGAGAAATCATCGAGAAACTCCTGGCCTCACCTGTTCCCGTGATCATCTACGTAACGCCGAGCGGTAGTCGGTCGGCGTCGGCGGGGTTTTTCATTTTGCAGGCGGCGGATGTCGGCGCGATGGCTCCCGGGACCAACACTGGCGCGGCCCATCCCGTGTTGCCGGGCGTCAAGCTCGACGAGATCATGGCGAAGAAGATCGAGAACGACGCGGCCGCGCTCATGCGGTCGGTCGTAACCAAACGCGGCCGCAACGTCGAAGTCGCCGAGAGCACAGTGCGCGAATCAAAGTCTTTCACAGAGCAGGAAGCGCTCTCGCAGCATCTCATTGACTACGTCGCCTCCAGCGAACAAGACCTGTTCCAGCAGATGCGCGGCAAGCCCATCAAGCGATTCGACGGAAAGACTTTTACGCTCGATCTAACGGCCGAACCGATCCGGCCGTTTGACAGGACGGTCAAACAGAAGATCTTCGGATTCCTCATGGATCCCAATCTCGCGTTCGCGATGCTGGGGCTGGGGCTGTTCGCCATCTACGCCGAGTTGAACAACCCGGGCACCGTATTGCCGGGAACGGTGGGCGTGATTCTGATCGTGCTTGCGGGATTCGCGCTGAATCTGCTCCCGGTGCGCTTTGCCGCCCTGGCACTGATTGCAACGGCGTTTGTTCTCTTCGCTCTGGAAGCGAAGATCGCTTCCCACGGGGTTTTGGGAATCGGCGGTGTAGTGGCTCTCACGCTGGGAGGACTATTCCTGGTTGACGGCCCAATCCCGGAAATGCGAGTCCGTCTTTCGACGGCTCTTGCCGTCAGCCTTCCGCTCGGCGCCATCACGGTTTTTCTGATGACCATGGCGCTGAAAGCCCGCGCCGGGAAGCGGGTCAGCGGTGTGGAGGGCATGGTAGGCGAAATCGGCACCGCCCAGACGGCGCTATCTCCAAACGGCAAGGTTTTCGTGCACGGCGAGTTGTGGGATGCGGCTGCCTCTTCCCCCGTGGCCCTGGGCGGTCGCGTGACTGTGAAGCGCGTCGACGGGCTGCGCCTCAATGTCGATCCTGTCTCAGAATGAATCGGTCGCCTTGGCTCCGACGTGCCAGTCATTCGCCTATCGGAACCATTCTAAATACGGTTCGCCGTCAGCTAAAGATGAGAGCGCACCATCTGCTTGCGATAAAATCGGGCGGGGAGCAGTTTGCGCCCGGGAGGTACCGGTGGAATTCTTCGGCCCGTTAGGCATCGTCGTCATCATTGTCGTCATCTACGCCCTCAGCTCCATCAAGATTCTGGCGGAGTATGAGAGGGCAGTGATCTTCCGTCTAGGACGCTTGCTCGCAGAACCAAAGGGCCCGGGAGTAATCCTTGTTCTTGCTCCGTTCGACCGCATGGTTCGGGTGTCTCTTCGGCAGGAAGCGATGGAAGTTCCGCCGCAGGACATCATCACCCGCGACAACGTGACTTTGAAGGTCAACGCAGTGATCTTCCTCCGCGCCATCGAGCCGCGTAAAGCCATCAACGAAGTCTCGAACTACATCTACCAGACCTCGCAGTTCGCGCAGACCACGCTCCGCTCCGTGCTCGGCGAGGTCGAACTCGACGAACTCCTGGCCCATCGCGAAAAAATCAATCTTCGCCTGCAAACGATCCTCGACCAGCACACTGCACCTTGGGGAGTGAAGGTGACGAACGTTGAAGTGAAGCAGGTCGATATGCCCGAAACCATGCTCCGAGCCATGGCCAAGCAAGCCGAAGCGGAACGTGAGCGGCGCTCGAAGATCATCCACGCCGAAGGCGAATTCTCGGCCGCGCAACGGCTGGTCGATGCTGCCGCGTTGTTGGCCACCGAGCCCGTTAGCGTGCAACTCCGGTACCTGCAAACGCTGACGGAGATTGGAGTGGAGAAGAACACTACTGTGATTTTCCCGATACCGATGGACCTATTCTCCGGTATGCACAAACTTCTGGCGCAGACCGTCGGCGCGAAGGATGCTCCGGCGAAACCTTCCGGCGACTAGGGAGCCATTGTCGGGTAGAAGCGGCTCAGGCTCGGAGAAACAGGCAAGCAAGTGCTCCAGCGCATCGGTTTTAGCCGCCGAGGTAAGGGTCCGGCAAGGGAATTGTTTTTTGGAGGAAGTTCCCGAATAGCAGCAAGATTCAACTGGAAATCAGCGGAGACTGATGACATGGCAAAAGATCCTGAAATTATCGTCAGCACAGGTAAGATGGCGAGCCTTTTCTTGGTTTCGGTCGTGTTTTCGGCTTTGTTCTTCGGTTTCGGCTACTCCATGGGGAAGGGTGCAACGGTCAGCGCCAACGGAGCTGGTGGTTCGTCGCCGGCGGTCGTAGTGTTGGGCCAACGCGCCGCAAGCAAGAGTCCAGCCCAGGCGGAGGCGACGGATAGTTCCGAAACCCCGGCATCCCCAATTCCTGCCGCTGCTTCGGAAGCGCATCCAACGGCCGGTGGTCTTTATTTTCTGCAAGTCGCCGCAGTCACGAAGCAGGAAGACGCCGAGGCCCTGGTGTCAGCTTTGCGCAAAAAGGACTACGCGGTCTTTGCCACCAACAGAGGGCCCACTGACAAGCTGTTTCATGTGCAGATTGGCCCCTTCAGCAATCAAAAAGACGTGGAGGGTCTTCGCGCCAAGCTGGTCGCCGCTGGATACAATCCCATTGTGAAGAAGCAGGCTTAACCAGCCTCAGTCCTCGCTGTGCCGCTGCTCTTTCCAGGGATCGCCATACATGTGGTATCCGTTCTGTTCCCAGAACCCAGGCTGATCTCGATCCAGGAACTCCAGCGCGCGCACCCATTTCACGGACTTCCACGCATACAGATGCGGCACCACGAGACGCAACGGGTAACCGTGATCCGCTGTCAGCGGCTGTCCGTCGTGATGCGTAGCGAATAGGACGTCTTCACGATCCAAGTCCGCCAGGGGCACATTCGCGGTAAAACCCTGTTCCGCATGGACCAGAACGAAGGCCGCGCCAAGTCGCAGCCGGACACGACGAAGGATCTCGCGAAAGGAGACACCTTCCCAGCGGTTGTCAAAGCGGCTCCAGCGCGTGACGCAATGGAAGTCGCGTGTGACCGAAACCCGCGGCAGGGCACTGAATTCGGACCACGTGAGCCGGAGAGGGTCCTCCACCAGGCCGCTTACACGGAAGTCCCAGCGTTCAGGATCGAAGTGCGGTACCGATCCGTAATGAAGGACGGGCCATTTCAGCGTGGCGGACTGGCCGGGAGGCAGGCGCGCCTCCGCCTTCATTTTTCTCTCGAGTTGCCGGCGCGCGTCACCTTCGAAGAGCATCGTGTCCTCCGATCATAAGACACCTCTCGGAGGAAAAAGCCGCAAATATGCATGAACGGCGTCGATGCTGACGAAAACGGGTCATGCCGCAGACGGAGGGGGCATGAGGCGAGAACCAACTACACCGCGGCAGCGGCTCGTGTCTTGCGCAGCAAGTTTCGTGTGTTGTTGATCAGATCGGCAATCTCAAACGGCTTCAGCAATGAAGGAATGTTGTTCTTTTCCAGGAAAGAGCGCGTGGCTTCATCCGCTACGTGGGCAAATGTGAACAGGATCTTATGTTCCAGCTCGGGATGCTTCTGGGAGAGCCAGTCATGCATGCTGGCCACGGTCATGCCACCGGGCATGCGTCCGCTCATGATGACCCCGTCGAAGGATTCCCGCTGTAAGCGAGATTTCGCTTCCTCGGCGTTGCTGACGGCCACCACCTCGGCCCCCGCTCCTGCGAGAACCGCACTGGCGAACTCGCGAACCGATTCCTCATCCTCCGCCAAAAGCAGCCTTCCCTGGATCACGCCGTCGTGAAGCACCGGAGCGTGTACTGTTTCAGCAGACACACCTTGAACCGCGGCAGGTAAGCGCAATTGGATCACGGCGCCGCCCTCGGGGCTATTGCTCGCGGTGATTTCACCACCATGTTCCTTTACAATCCCATAGCAAATGCTGAGCCCCAGACCCGTGCCTTTGCCGACCGCCTTCGTGGTATAGAACGGATCGAAAATCTTCTTGGCGTCCTGAATGCCCGGGCCGCTGTCGTGAAACTCAACCCACACCCGTGCGTCGCTGGCAAACGATCGGACTTTGAGCACGCCTTTATTTTGCGTTTCGAGCATCGCATCCAGAGCATTGTTGATGATATTCAGGAAGACCTGCTCGATCTGATGCGGATCCGCCACGACACCGGGCAGCGTCTCATCAATCTGCCTCTCGACCCGGATATTGTTCACCCGGAAGTCATAATCGCGCAGCGCCAGTGCCTCATCCAGAACGCGCCGTAAATCCACTTCCGCTTTCTGCGGCTTACGCTGACGGGCAAAAGAAAGCAGGTTCTGCACCACGCGATGGGTCCGTTGCGCCTGCTTGAAGAGCTTGCCCACAAAGTCTTGTGCGCGTTCGTTCAAACCCTCGCCTTCGAGAAGCTGCGCATACCCGAGTATTGCCGTGAGAGGATTGTTCAGTTCGTGGGCCACACCAGAGATCAGCTGACCCACCGCCGACATCTTCTCGCTCTGCAAGAGCTGTTCCTGCGCTAGCCGCAGATTTTCGTAAGCGCGGCAGCTTTCCTCGTAGAGCCGTACCTTCTCCAAGGTCGCCGCCAACTGCCGGCTGATCGCAACCAGCAGGCTCTCATCGCTGCTGTTGAACTCGCGTGCTTCGCGGCTGCCAATGCCAATCATCCCAGCCGGGCCATTTTTGCCCCACAGAACTACCCAAATCCAGGAACGCAGTCCGTCCGCTTTGACGAACTCGGCCACCACGTCCGGAATATGCGGCAAATAATCCGGCGTAATCACTTCAGTCCGTGAGCGCGTGATCAGTTCGCCGAATCCCTCGGGCAGGCGCAGCTCGGAGAAGCGTGCGCGGCCCTCGCTGCGATGCCCCCAACCCGCGCGACGACGCAGCACTTGCCCTCCCGGATCCGCCAGATAAATCGAGCCTGACTCCGAAGAAAATAGGGTCACGACCTGTCGCAACGTCAGATTCAAGATCTCATCCAGGTCGAACGACTGCGTGGAAATTGTCGCAATTGCGTTGAGCGCATTCAGCTCGCGATTGCGGCGGCGAATCTCATCGTCCGCGCGGCGCTTCTCGGAAGTATCCAGCAGGAAGCCCTGGTAGCGCTCCACGTGTCCCTCGGCGTCGCGCGTGGCAAAACTGCTTTCCATGGCGTTCAGAACCGTTCCATCTTTGCGCCGCAGAGCCACTTCGAAATTGCGCACGTAGCTGCGCGCCTCCAATTCCCGACGCACCGACTCTCTCTGCTCCGAGGATGTATACACGCCGTTGTCGAGGTGGAGCGCCATCAACTCGTCCCGGCTGGAGTAGCCCAGCATCCTGACGAAAGCATCGTTGCAGTCCAGCAGCTTACCCTTGGGGTCAGCAACAAACACGCCTTCCTGGGCCTGCTCAAACAGCATGCGGTACTTCTCCTCAGCCGCGCGCCGGGCAGAAGTATCGCGAATCACGTGGATGGTCCCCCGACGCTCCTGGCCGTGCTCGCGATAAGAGGATGTCGAGACCAGGGAAAACCCTCCCAGGCATGGATCGCGATGTTCCGCCAATCCCTTCTCTTCCTGCAAGCAGTACGGGCAGTTTTCCCACGAGGAGTGTTTGGGAAGAACTTCCTCGCACAGTCGTCCAACCATTTCCGCCGGACGTAATTTCAACCGGCGCATCAACGCGCGATTCACTTTCAGAATTTTATGATTGGCGTCGTGCAGCAGAATCATGTCCTCAATGGAATCAAACGTGTTGAGCCATTGCCGCTGGGACCGCACGATCTGTTCGCGTAGCCGAAGGTTTTCAGCCGCGATACCAAGCTGGTTGGCGCTGGTGGCGAGAAACTCCAACTCCTCCCGGCTATACGCCCGTGGACGCGCGCTGCCCAGGGAAAGCGTGCCCAGTATGGTCTTCTTGCCGCGAATTGGCACCAGAAGAATGTGGTGGAAACCTTCTGCCAGCGCCGGCCCGCGCAAACTAGGGTGCAACGTGCCTATTCTCTGCGCCACAGGCCACCCGGTATGGAGAATTTTTTCCGTGGCCTCGTCAAGCGTCGTGATCTGGCTCGTTTGGGCAAACTCCTCGGAAACGCCGACCTGCTGTACCAGTTTCAGGCTGCCGTTTTCCAGGAGGCGGAACCACCCTCCCTTGGCATTCATCAGCCGCACTAATTCGTCGAGCGTCGAAAGCAGCATAGTCCCCGGATGCTGCGCCCGTGCAATGGATGAGGTCAATGCCGTTACTGCCGCCAGCCGCAGCGTACGGTCGCGGTATTGATCCAGCACGACCATCAACATGCTCATGCCGAAAAGAAGGTCAATAAAGAGGTCTGCTCCCGGTGCCGGGTGGCCCGCCCATGGCCCCCAATCCAGGTGTAAGGCCATCAGCGTGATGGCCAGAGATATGGGCCCAATCCGCCATTTCCCGCGGATCGAAGCAAGGAGATAAAACGCTGCCCCAAACGTAATCACTCGATAAAGAATTTCCAGGGATGCCCGCAGGACCACTTGCCCCGGCCACAGCACCGCCTGTACGGCCGCCGCACTCACCGCCAGGGAGCCGACAAACAGAACGACCAGCAGCGCCCGCCGCGCGTTCACCAGAAGCAAAATCGCCGCCGCAAAAATGCACACCGCCAGGACAAACCCAGTTTCACCAACGGCTTGGGAATAGCGCACAGGCAGGGCAGCCATTCCACCCGATCCCGCAGTCCGCGCCGCCAGATACACCACCCACCCCAGAATCCACACCAGGAGATAGCGTTCGCGGAACGTGCGAAAAACCAGCAAGCTCGCCGCCAGCATAATGAGGGCGGCAAACGCCGACGGCGTCAGCTGGGGAACCAGCGGTTCCAGGCCTGTAAGCCAGGCACGCACTTGCGTGTAGGGCATGGGGTCTTATTCAGTTCTGGTGTTCCAGGGGAGAGGGCTACCCGTGGTATATCACGAAAAACTGCGCCGGGCACCGTTACCAGTCGAAGGTGTAGTTACCTTCGGGTAAGGATTGGCTTGAACCACTAGGGTAGAATGAAAGGGTCTTTCCCTATGTCAACCGAACGTATTTTAGTGGTGGACGACGAAGAGCCTATTCGCGAAATCGTCACCGCCATGCTGCAATCCAGTGGCTATCAGTGCCAGCAGGCAGCCTCGGGCAAGCAGGCGCTCGCCCTCCTTACTTCGGGGGACGCGTTCGAACTCGTGCTTTCCGATTTGATGATGGCGGACATGGACGGCATCGGCCTTCTGGAACGCACCAAGGAAAAGTATCCCGACATGCCGGTCGTCATGGTCACGGCGGTGCACGATATTTCTGTGGCCTTAGCCGCCATTCGCAACGGCGCCTACGACTATCTTCTGAAGCCTTTTGAGCGCGAGCAGTTGCTGGCCACCGTTCGGCGCGCTCTGGAAAACCGCCGCCTCAAAACGGAAAACCGCACCTACCAGACCAATCTCGAATCTCTGGTCGCAGCCCGAACCGAGCAGCTCCGCGGCGCCATGTCCGGCCTCGAACGCTCCTACGACATCACACTTGAGGCTCTGGGCGACGCGCTCGATTTGAAAGACGCTGAGACCGAAGGCCATTCCAAACGAGTAACAGCCTTCACCATCGCCATGGCCCGCCACCGCGGCCTTTCCGACGATCAGGTTCGCGTCATCGCCCGCGGCGCTTTCCTCCACGACATTGGGAAAATGGCCATTCCCGACGGCATCCTGCGCAAGCCCGGCCCGCTTACCGCCGAGGAAGTCAACGTGATGCGCGAGCACTGTTACCACGGCTACCAGATGCTGCGTAAGATTCCCTTCCTTGCCGAAGCCTCCGACATTGTCTATGCGCACCAGGAAAAATGGGACGGCTCCGGATATCCCCGCGGCTTGCGCGGTGAGGAGATTCCCCTCGGCGCTCGCATCTTCTCAGTCGCCGATACGCTCGATGCCATCACCTCCGATCGCCCCTACCGGCCCAAACAGACTCTGTCGGCCGCCAAAGAGGAAATCCAACGGTACGCTGGGCGCCAGTTCGATCCTGATGTCGTCGCCACCTTCCTCGCCATGCCCGACCATATCTGGGACGACCTCCGCCGGGAAATCGACAATCAAATCCATAAGTTCGGTTACTCCTCCACCGCTACCCTCGGTAGATAGCCCCCGCGGCATTCCATGAAGCTCAGGCAGCGTTTTTCCCATTCCACCCATCCAACGAAGGGAGTAGGACACCGTTCCTGCGGAAGGATTCTTCACGAGGTGGAGCATGGCATACTTTCGCGGTGTGTACTTGGGGTTGGCAACGCTGCTTCTCGGGAGCGGCTTACTGTCCGCCCAAAATCACTCATTCGCCCCCCTTCCATCCGTCAATTCGAACGAAATCCCCGAGGGTAAGAGCGTTCTCATTCGCCTTGGGCAGAGCCTCGAAACCCGCACGGCACGTCCGGGCCAGCACTTTAAGGCGTCTTTGGCGGAAGACCTCATCGCGCCCAACGGAAACATGATTCCGCGCGGCAGCCACGTTCGCGGCCACATCAGCCGTGTCTCCCAGGGCGTACACCCGCGTTTGCTGTTGAGCTTCGACGGCGTTCAATCCCAACGAGGATGGGAGCCTTTGATTGCCTCCGTAACCAGCGTTCCCGGGGAACACGGTGTGAAAGACAACGACGATGGCTCCATCGAAGCAGCGTCCCGTCCTTCTTCCCCGAGCGATGAGCCGCGTTCCCCCTGGTCCCGCATCGGAGGCGTAGCTAACTTCTTCGCCGATCACAGCGTTCGCTTGGAAAAGGGCGCAATCCTGC
>WNFL01375705.1_pt2 | contig 12197 bp, 8 predicted proteins | sample 5400361 | NCBI WGS metagenome assembly WNFL01 (sample SAMN13153351, study PRJNA577476) | soil metagenome | isolation source: 40 cm soil on Douglas fir-dominated hillslope | place: USA:California | collected 2013-09-17
CATTCCGCCGTCTTAATTAACACCACCTGCCACGTTCATACCATCGAGAGGGACGACGGTCGTCGTGCATCTAATCGTATCTCAGCCTGTTACATAATACCAATGTTTCAACGCTCATGTAAGCATTCCATTTCATGAAATGAACCGCGCAGCGTTCAAATCCTCGTCGGGTACGGGGTCGCGGCGTAAATATATTCCGTTGCCACGATCAACCTTGAGGCTATCCGTATCTTCGAATGCTTGTGGTGTGACTGGCTCCGATTTCAACACCCCGTTCTTCGTCGCAAGAGTTCAAATGCTGCCCCGAACGGAGCAGTGTACCGTTTACCCGATTCTTCAGGATCATGTACCCTCTTACAGTTCACTGTGTGCGCAGCTCTGTGGTTGGGACCCATCACCAAAACTCCTTGACTGCAATTCACCTGTACGAGTGGGAGAGGTCGCCGAATCAAACTTCACAGGTGAGCACTTTCTTTAATGTTTTGCGTGAATTATATCACTAACTCGATGGGAGATGGAGGGTAGGAGGTTGCTGGCTGTAGTTTAATAGCAAACCCGCACCCCAAGAAATCCAAAACAAACTCATTGCATTACCAACTACTTGCGATCTCCAAAGCATTGCCACAGGCCGAGTCAAGTCACGGAGCCAGTGCTGGGACGCTGCCTCCTTCCATGTTGCTAGGAATTGCACCAAATATACTGCTCAATTTATCCGATGACCTACCAATTGTCGTCCCATCTGTCAATGGTGGCACGTTAGAAGGTCTCAGTCACATCGCAGAGCAGTAAACGAAACTCACTTAGGTCTTTGAGGTAACGTGTCGAGGTTTCCAATCAGCACCTCGACTTTCTTCTCCGGGGACCAGCAAGCGAGTGTTTCCAAAGGACAGCCGGCTTGTTCTCTCGCGACTGCGACGGCTGATGCCTGTGTCACCGTCCACTCTCCATCGCATTCCTGCGCTATTCCGGCTCGATGCTTTTGTGGCATCCTTTTCGTAGATTTGGATATGGGAGGAGTGTACAGATTACCCGTCGAGTAATTGACCAAAAGCACTTTGAGGTTCGGGACGAGGATGCGGTTCGCACGCTCGTCTGGATGGGACATCGGGAGCCATACTCGCCATGTTGGCTTACTTGAAGGTGTCAATCCTTCCCAAAATGCATCCTGTGCGATAGTGCCAGCGACTTGAAGCCCTTCCAACCAGGGCAGTCGACCCAACACAGCGATCAGCGCTGCATCTGTAAATGCGCAATTCAAGTGTAATGATTTGGGGGTGGGCATGTGGACTGAACCATCGAAGAGTTCGAACAAGGCCATCGGCTCCTGAGCTGCCGATTGGATTGAGAGGTGCTCCAAAGCTGGTGTTTGAAAACCATGTATGTTTATTATATCACAGATTTCAGCATGTATTGCCACACGCAAGTTCGGGAGGGTGATCGAGCTGGCCGATAAACGCTCATTAACTATCCTACGGTGCGTGAGGATGAGAGTATGCAAGCGTGGGGCGGTAATAAGGTTGAGCGTAGAGTAGGTTGAAAGCGACCANNGGTAGTGTTAGAGCAACATCCAGGCCGCCATCGATACCAAGTTCGCGAAGTGATGTCGACTCATCAAGTAAACAACATGATTTGTTGGGATCCAACCAACCCAAAGATTCAATTCTTTTCATCCACATCCCTGATTCGAGGTCCCCTTGGTATCGATAGAAACGTATATGCCGTAGTGAGGGGGAGAACTTGATCAAAGATCGAAGGAAGTCGGATCCAGGATCCGGCTGCCATATATCGATGTAGAGTGAAGAAAGGAGTGGAAGAATCGTCATGTTCTCGACCACCATCCGCAATCCGTCGTAATGGAAAGCGGTATTGTAGCACCTTAGGACGAAATATGTGCACCGTCTCAATATATTATTATCGAGGATAAGGCTGATGGCTTCGTTGTGATTCGCAGCGGCCTGATGCTCATAGTGGAGGGAAGAGGATTGCGGAGATTCATTGGTAACTTTGAAAGCTGAAAATCTACTGGTGGAAAGTTCAAGTTGCAGAGGACTGGCTTGGGAGCGAGAGAGGACTGAACGTAAATAGTCGACGGTGACACATACATGAGCACCCTGAACGACGACGCTGTGTGGACTATAATCGATAAGGGCTATCCTTGACCAAAGTCGGGGGCTACTGTACGCTACCGTTGTCCACCGTTTACACACGAGCAGCATAGTCTTCAAATTTCCGCCCATCAACATGTCCCAATTGAAGACCTCTGCTGTGACTTCATAGGGAAGAACCAAGATCGGAGAGTGGATCACAGCCAGCTCGTGCTTCACATCCGCCAATTTCCTCCTCAATTCCTCTAGTCGTCTTGTCCCTTCCTCGCGGACCGCCGCAACGCGTTTCTCCCACTCAGCATGCTTGGAGGTGATCACCCCATAGCTTGGGGCCACTTCCTTCTCCGAGGTATCGATGTCTACTTGAATATCGGGGGCAATGCGGGAAGCAACCACATCCTGTGCGTTGAGCTCGCAGGCGATGGCCCTCTCGAGGACATCAACTTCATCGAATAAGGATTCGACGTTTTCCACTCGGCCGAATGTATACATTGCTTCAGATAGGGATCGAGGGGTTGGAAAGATGGGTGGCAAAGCCGACTTGTTTCTCGGAACACGAGAGTCGAGAGTAGCAACTCGTGAGACAAGGTTTTGATCCGTTCGAGAGGGAAGAGGTCAAGTTCTTCAGAGAGTGGTCAAAACCCGGTGGCAAACGGTTGCGATGCTACCTTAGGGCAAATTATTTGGAGGTAAATTGCCCAATATCCGGGATTGGCATTCGTTTGTTCCTATGTGCGCGTACCTGGAGGAATGGATCAGTTGCTACCTTGGAAGGAATTGCAGGCCAACCTGTCGATCAAGCAAGAGAAATGGTGGTGGGATCTCTTCAGGCTCGTTTCTGTCGACCAGTGCTTGCTCTGAAATTGGTGGTTTTGCTTTGAACAGAGAGGCGCGCCGATGGAGCAGGTTCCAACCTTGCAGCCTTTGTTTTCCACAAACGGGACTTGGACTCAGACGTGGACGATTTGGTTCTTTGGCCGACCCTGTGGATAGCAGAACCAACTCATCAATCTCCTTCCCACTGTCAGGGAATTTTTTTTTTCCTTCTGTCTACCATTCTCAATGGGCAGAAGTGCTTGAGGAGTTGGTTAACGGCTTATGAGAGAAGAGTTCACCTTAACTATGTCGTTTAGGCTAATAGTAAGTGCTCTATGTCAATAAACCTTCGGACTGTCACGGACTACCATCTACTACGCCCTTTATCGATTCCTGAGCCACATACACTGGCCCGGTACAAATATGTCACGTGCGTATGACCGCCCATTTATATCTTTGTATCCTTTTGGTGTGACTCTTGGTCGATTCCAATTCCTGTCCCCATCGGTTATGCGCCACCCTCCCACCCTCTGTGTACAAAAATCTAATGCAACTCAGAGGGGGATAAACCGTGAGGTTCCTCCCTCTGAGATGCGCACTATATATACATGTAGCAACCCCTGACCCCTGTCTCCTGCCAGCCTCACAGGCTACGTCATCGCCAAGCGTCAGCACAAAGCCAACCGAGTACGGCATCACTAGGTGGGTTGGGTTAACGTTTTCGACATAGAGGCCTCTCTAAGCACACGGGCGTAAGCTACTACTCTGGTGGGGTTCTCTGATTCGATCCTTACATGTTTACCTCCGTCGTCGAAAGAGAAACGACATACGAAGCCATCATGAAGATCACGAATTCTACCATACTGGGGTGCGTTTTTTTTGCCTGAGGCTATTTGTCTCTTCAAATGCTTGTGGTTTGACTGGGTCGATTTCAACACGCTTCTCCCCGAGAATTCAAAAAATGCTGTCCCGAACGAAGCAATATATGCTCAACCTGACTCTGAAGGATCATCTACCCTCTTAATGACCACTGTTTGCGCAGCTCTATGGTTGGGACTCGTCACCAAAACTCCCTTACCGCGACTCAGCAGTGTAGGCGGGCAATTAAGGCCACAGAATCAAACTTCGCAGTCGAGGAGTTTTCTTAAAAAAACATTCACTGGAGTTTGCGTTCGGCGAGCGAGGTCTGAGTCGGTCTGAGTCGGACTGCGACTCAGACCTGTTACACCCCGAAGTGACGTGGATATGTTGCAGGTCTGAAAGGTCTGAGTTGGCGGGGGCTCCCGGGCCACTTCGGTCTGAGTCCTCCCGGGCCACTTCGGTCTGAGTCGGGGTCATGTCTGATGTCAAATGACCTGCTGGGTGTGGTAAGGTCCGAGTCGCAGTCCGACTCAGGCCCAAGTCGCCCCCCCTTGGAAAGTCAACGTCAAGCGAAATTTTCACTGATCTGAAAAGGGTGGTAAGGTCTGAGTCGCACTGCGACTCAGACCCAAGTCGCCCCCCCTTGAAAAAGACGAACTCCAGTGATTGTGAGTATATCACGGACTCAACCGGGAGATACAGGGGATGAGTGCTGGCTGTGGGCTGTGGTTTAATTAATCAGACCCGCACCCAAAGAAGTCCAAACAAATTCATCGCATTATCAACTAATTTCAAACTGTAAAGCATCGCCACAGGCCAAGTCAAGTCATGAACTCAGTGCTGGGACGCTGCCTCCTTCCATGTTACTAGAAATTGTAACAAAAATATTGCTCAATTCATACGATATCCTACCGATGGTCGTCCCATCTGTCAATGGTAACACGTAAGAAAGTCTCAGTCACATCACAGAGCAGTGAACAAAACCCACTTAGGTCTTTGAGGTAACGTGTCGAGGTTTCCAATCAGCACCTCGACCTTCTTCTCCGGGTACCAGCAAGCGAGTGTTTCCAAAGGACAGCCGGCTTGCTCTCTCGCAACTGCCACGGCTGATGCTTGCTTCACGGTCCACTCTCCACTGAACACCTGCGCTATGTTGGTTCGCCGCTCTGGCGGCACCCATTCCGTAGATTTGGATATGAGAGGGGTTTACCCTATACCCTTCGAGTAGTTGACCAGAAGCACTTTAAGGTTCGGGACGAGGATGCGGTTCGCACGCTCGTCTGGGTACGACGCCGGGAGCCATTGGGGCCACGTCGGCTTACTTGAAGGTGTCAGTCCGTCCCAAAACCCATGACGTGCGACAGTGCCAGCGACTTGAAGTTCTTCCAACCAGGGCAATCGACACAGCACAGCGATCAATACGGCATCTGTAAATGCGCAATCCAAGTGTAATGATTTGGGGGTGGGCATGTGGGCTGAGCCATCGAAGAGTGTGATCAAGCCCGTCGGATCGCGAGCTGGCGATTGGATTGAGGGGTGCTCCAAAGCTGGTGTTTGAAATGCACGTATGTTTATTAAATTATAAATATCAGCATGTATTGCCACACGCAAGTTCGGGAGGGTGATCCGGCTGGGCCGTAAAAGCCCTTGAATAGATATCCTCTGGTAAGTGAGGATGAGAGTATGCAAATTTGGAGCAGTAATAAGGTGCAGCGTATAGCGGGCTGAAGGCGACCACCTGAGTACCTGAAGTGCGGGTAGTGTTAGAGCAACATCCAGGCAGCCGTCGATACCAAGTTCGCGAAGTGATGATGACCCATCAAGTACACGACATGATTCGTTGGCATCCAACCAAACGCAGGATTCGATTCTTTTCGTCCACACCCCTACTTCGAGGTCCCCTTGGTATCGACCGAAATGGATATGCCGTGGTGAGGGGGAGAACTTGATCAAAGATCGAAAGAAGTCAGATCCAGGGCCTGGCTGCCACACGTCGATGTAGAGCGAAGAAAGTAGTGGAAGAATGGTCTCGTTCTCGACCACCATCGGCAATCCGGAGTGAGGGAAAGCGGCATGGAAGCACCTTAGGACGAGATATGTACACCGTCTCAATATCTTATTATTGAGGATAAGGCTGAAGGCTTCGTCGCGATTCGCAGCGGCCTGAGGCCCATAGCGGATGGAAGAGGACTGCGGAGGATATTTGGGAGCACCGAGATCTGGAATGCCCCCGGTGGAAAGTTCGACTTGTAGAGGACTAGCCTGGGAGCGAGAGAGAACTGAACGTAAATAGTCGACGGTGACACATACATGAGCCCCCTGAATGACGACGTTGTGTAGACTATCGATGACGACTATCCTGGACCAAAGTCGGGGGCTACTGTACGCCACTGTTGTCCATCGTTTACACACGAGCAGCATAGCCTCTGAATTTCCGCCCATCAACATGTACCAATTGAAGATCTCCGCCGTGATTTCATGGGGGAGAATCAAGATCGGAGAGTGGATCACAGCCAGCTCGTGTTTCGCGTCCGCCAATTTCCTCCGCAAACCCTCCGGTGGTCCTCGCTCTTCTTCCTCGCAGACAGCTGCAACACGTCCCCACCGCTCAGCGCGCTTGGCGGCGATGACCTCATGGCGGCGAACTGTCTCCTCCTCCGAGGCATCTATGTCCACTGGAATTTCAGCGGGAATGCGGGATGTGTCCACCTCTGGAGCGCTGCGTTCGCAAGTGATGGCCCCCTCGACGACTTCAACTTTATCGAACAGGGGTTCCACGTTATTCATTCGGCGGAACGTATAGGTCGTTTGAAATAAGGGATCGAGTGCTGGGTGCTGGGTGGCAACAGTCGGCTCTTTTCTCGGGACACAGGGCCGAGAGTAGTACCTCGTAAGACGATATTCTGTTCCTTTTGAGAAGGCGAGGCCAAGTTCTTCTTCAGGGTGCAGTCGAAACCCAGCACAATCGAGTGCGATGTTGCTTAGGGCGATTTATTTGGAGGTGAATAGCCCAATATCGTTCGGTTGTGTCTATAAGCGCGTTCCTGGAGGAACGAATCAATCGTGGCCTCAGGAGGAAGCAATTGCAGACCGACGTCTTGATTGATCAGGAGAAATGTCGCTGCGAGCTATTCAGACGCGTTCCGTCAATCAGTGATTGCCCTGAAATTGGTAGTTTTACTTTTGGCGAGGGGTGCGCAGATGGAGCCAGGTTTCAACTTTACAGTCTTTGTTTTCCACACGGCCTTGACTCCCGTCGATAGCTTTCTGACCAGTAAATTCTCACCCGCCTAGCATAGTCCTCTAATGGGAAGACCCTTTCGATACAATGGCTCATGGATGGCTCATAGTCTAAATACAGTTGAGTCGCTCATACTGCATCACTTCGTACCGCATAACGCATCGCTTCATGCGTCGATAGAGTTTGCCTGACCAATACATTTCAATTCAGTTGGAGCTCTAGTAATGCATAATATCGATACTGCATAGCTTTTGAGCGTTGACCGACACTATGCATTATGAGCGATTCAACTGTAGATCAGGGTGATCAATTTCACTGCAAATTCGAAAGCTGTTCCTGCCAACACAGTGGAATCTGGAACCTATACTCGTAACCATCAATCTCTCGTGGGACCACGCAGTGCTAGCCGGACTTTGGAAGGATAGCGGCTTTGGAGGTGAATATGGGCTGGAAAACTGATCGGTTTGGAAACCCATTAGTGCCGTTTTGGTACCCTTTCCATTGACTCATGTCAGCTTGCTTCACCCACACTCTGCTCCTCGTGCCGAGTAACCCGAGCGGCCGCCGACCCCTTTCCACATTCCAATCTCTCGATCACAATGACTGGAGAGCTCTGGCAGAGATAGGAGATCACGTACTTTCTGTCTAAGTAGGAGCAACGTCGGGCTTCTGGCCGATTTACAACGCCGCGCGCCTGTCATGATTTGGAGGGAAAAGTTTAATGTCGCCCTCATATGCGCACATAAGCGCGTAAGATCCGCTAGAAGTGAGGTGTTCCGGTTCTTTCTCTCTCTCGTCACTCGTACCGGATCTTCCGCGCTTATGTGGCGATTGATGAGGGCGACAGTAGTCCCTCTAGAAATCCAGTGGACAGTTCTACGAAGGTAGATTTGTGAGGAGACTGAGCCGGCCGAAATGGACCGCCAACCCGTGTGCGATGTAAATCGAATGTCGTAAACAGGCGAATCAGAACCGATAGAGTTTAATTGAAGGTATATTGTATCTAGAATTATCGAGATATTGGGTGCGGAAAGGAGTTGTTGGGGCTTTTGTGGGGACGAAGAAGACCTCGATTGTTGGACTGCGCTCCGTTACGACGTTCTCGAGCGTCCAGACGCGCACTTCCGCAGTCCACACCGATACCGCGAGAAAAAAAACCGAACTTTTGCTTCCGTAACTAGAGTGTTAGCCTATGTAAATAAAACAAATGGACATAAGCTGAATGCCACCCAGCCTCTTATGGATCCCGCGATCGGCATGGAAGCCATGCGGCTTAATGGAGGAGGGAATAACTGGATGAGTCTAGCGATCAAGTTCAGATGTTCAAATATATTTCGTATTCCGTGCGAACAATGTGAGAACAAGGGTCGCTCACCGCAAACCGCTATCATGTGGTCGTTTGAAGGGCTGTAAAAACAAAGGGGGGCTTGGCACATCCTGTGCACACACAGTTTCAGACATTGTTATTCATTGGATGTTTCGAACCCGCGGGACAAGCGTCAGAGCCATCGGGCCGAATGGATAGGTCGCTGCCAAAGTATTTGCACTGACCAGCGGCCTGTATATTACATCTGAAGGGACAATATCAGTGGTGAATTGGATAGGCTTCTTGGCTGGTCATCCCAGTCTGCAACATTGCTCTCATCCTCGTGCTTCCTCCGACACTCAATTCTAGTCTCAGTCTTCGATCTTTCAATAACCCGTCAAGCTCTGTATTAGTCGTACCCACGTTCCAGAGAACCGGTCCGATGCACAATAGGAATGTGGCACCTATTGACTGCTCGATTCTGGCGCATCTGAGCGGAGTTTCAGCTAACCCGGGGTCGTGTGGCCGAAAAAGTCAGCGCGGTGTGTCAACAATCTTGGAAATGCCGCGAACTGTCACACTGGTATACCTTTTTATTCGATTTCTAAGCTACCCGCGCTGGTTCGGTGTGGCAACGCATGTGTAGTAGCATACATGCAACCTTGCAGCTGTTCTACGCCCGGAACAACGAGACTGTAGCGTGATTGGGATACGAATGACTCCTTACTGGATTATCTGCGAACGCAATAAGTATGACAAATTTGCTCTCTAGCTCTCCCTACTAGATACGTACGTCGTGCCGCTCTTCCTACCAAGACATATGCGCTTGATATGCCTTCACTAGTGACATACGTCCCCGTTAGCACCTACCTCCTGTCTCACGGTTGCTATCCGACCACCGGTAACTCAACATTTCATATGCCCGCCCAGCGGTGTGGTGAATATTCCCGCCTAGTGTGGACGCCTAAAGAGCATCACATGAGGTGCATTGAATCCTGCACCGCATAGATCCGCCCCCGATCCCGGTAGTGGTGTTGACCTTCATGCCGTACTCCAGATAGATTCTGCACGCCGATCTACGGCGAATCCGCTTATCAGCACATCTATTTTGCATTGCCGAGCCTTTCTTTTTTTAGTGCGCTTTTGACGTCATTTGGGAACGAGTGAAATTATCAATATTAATGTACGCGGTCGTTCCTCGTTGTATCGACCGTCCCCATTGCCTATATAAGGAGCCAACAGGCAGGTAGGATGAAAAATAAAAGCGCTCTTCCAATATGAAGTTCAACACTACACATCCTGACGCTACACCACCTTTCGATGCCTTCACGGTCTACGCTGGTGGCCATTTTGGAGCATCCGACAACCCCCTACCAATATCTAGAATGTCTGGCTCTACCGTCTCCCTCCCTACCCCCTTCACTAGATCGACCGTTGTCAGCGTTATCATTATACTTCTATCGGTTTACCTTTGTGCTGTCCGATACCTCCGTTACCAGCACATCGATAAGATCCAGCAAAAATATGGCCGGACCGCTGCTGAGTTTGCCAAGATCGACTATAAAGACGCGCAAGCCATTTTGGGAAGCCTCTTCCTTCTCGACTCTCCATGGATTTTCCTTCAAGCCAAGGACTTTGCTTTCCTGAGGGTATGCACCCCTTTCTTTATATATATTTATCGTGTCAGCGCTGTCTGATCCGGTGTTCATCCAGGCATTCGGCATTCCATCCATTTCCGCCGTTTCCGTCAAGGCGAAGAAGATGGTTGATCAACCCGGGCTGCGTTATTCGGACACTATTGTGTTTGCTTCAGAATGGATCATGAACCCTCTCGATTCCGAGCGAGCGAGACTGTCGCTCAATCGTGTCAACTTTATACACTCCCGCTATCGGAATATCACGAATGACCAGATGGTGTACACTCTGTGCCTTCTTGTTTCGGAGACATTTGTAAGTGATCAATAGTAACAGGATCCCACCCCATTTGCTTATCTTTCTCAAATAGAGGTGGATTGATGCCTACGATTGGAGGAAGACGACTCTATTGGAGAAATATGCATCTTGGGTCTTCTGGTATGACTTTATCTTCTCCCCAGAGCCTCGTAATACTTAAGGAGTCGGCCTTACCACAGGAGGGAAGTCGGAATCCGCATGGGTATCGCGGAGAGGCTCATACCTGACAGCTTTGAGAAATGCGCAAAATATGTATTGGTAAAGTAAACTGGTACTCACAAGATGCTTGATGGCTCACTACATGACAGGACTATGAGGCTCGCGAAATGACGCATTCGGATGCGAATGCGCGCATCGCTCAAGGGATAGTGGACATGTACAATTCCGTCATTCCCCGTATATTCCGACCGATCTTTTCCCAAGTTGTGATCAGCTTCATGGACACTCAGTTACGAACAGCCCTCGGATTGCGCAAGCCGAATCGTTTCATCACTTCCGCGGTCGTTTTCGCTCTCCGCGCCCGCAGCATTTTTGTTGAGCATTGCATGCTCCCCAGGTGTAGCCTCCCGAACGTGTTCCATCGAAACAAAGATGGGTCGACCAGTGTGGTTTATTGGATGATGCAGCCCTGGTACGCACGGACGACGTTCTGGAGCCAATGGGGGCCTGTGGCTTTGTATGCTAGAGCGTTTGGGCTGCCAATACCCGGCAAGGATTGGGCACAGGAGGGATATAGGCTGGAGTCTGTTGGGTACGGTGGGCGTGGTGCGGACAAGGTGCTTGAAGTGATGGAGAGAGCAAAAGAGGGTGGATGTCCCTATAGTACATTTGGCATGGTCAAGGATGAGGCGAAACTCGGGGGCGTCTACGCACAGCATGCGGCCGGGAGTGGTTGCCCATTCGGCCATTAAATATCGCGTGGAAAATAAATCATACCGGCGTCTTGAATGCAATTGAATTTATGTTTGTCCAATTTGCTGGTTGATTTCCGCATTGACCGCGCAGGGCATCCAACAAGAAGTTAAAGACTGTGCCGTGCCTGAACGTAACCATTTCATTTGTACCTTGCGGATTTGTGAGGAGCGTAGATGGTTGGACTGGGGCGCGCGGCTGCACTAGCGAGATGGCGGGGAACACTAAATTCTTCCAAAGTGCAAAGGGTCAGATATACAAGAGGGTGAGACTAATAGATGACCTAAGAGGGGAGGGTGCAAGGGGACCGCCATCGTCATCGCCACCACCACCTAGTAGATCCCGGATTCTGCGAGTCGGCGCAGTACGTCGGCAGCGGGCGGGGATGCTTGGAGGTAGCGTTGATCTAGGATTAAACCTCCATCGATGATGTCGATAGAGTGATTGTATTAGGGCTAGCTTGGGCTCTCGGGGCAGTTCTGTTCCAGTTCAAACGCGAAAACATGATCCTACGCAGTTGGTTGTGTTGTCGACGGCGGCGGTTCGACGGTTCGACGGTTCGGTTTGATGGTCGAAGGTTGGTGAAATTCCGTTTTATTTGTTTATTTGTTTGTTTATTTATTTATTTGTCTGTTTATTTGTTTGCTTGTTTGCGAAGCAGGAAATACGTGGTTGTCGAGCAATGCAACTATGGGTCCCAAGAACGAGAACCTGTGAGCACACCTTGACAGTTAGATAGTGTCGTGTGCATTCTCACTGATCAAGAATTCCAAGCTTGTATCTAGAACGTGAGATAGTTGCTGGTCGGTTCACGGCCCTTCGGGCCTGGTTTGTGCGCTCATTTATGATGTATATGTGACTTCGTTTGTACTGTATGTGTGTATGTTATTCTGTGTATAAAATGTGTGGATCGGCTGCTGGTTATACCTCAGCCGATCTTGGTTCCCTGCCTTGATACTCATCGTCCCGCTCGATCTCTTAGCTCGACATCTAGTGTGTCCTG
>WNFL01003259.1_pt1 | contig 12196 bp, 11 predicted proteins | sample 5400361 | NCBI WGS metagenome assembly WNFL01 (sample SAMN13153351, study PRJNA577476) | soil metagenome | isolation source: 40 cm soil on Douglas fir-dominated hillslope | place: USA:California | collected 2013-09-17
GCTGAATTTGCAAAAACAATGTGCAGAATGATGCGAAGTAAGCATTGTCTCTCTGCGAAAGATTACGTTAAATCCTGAATGCGCGTTGGACTGGCCCCATCGCAACACTTGGGACCCCTTCGATGGAATATTTTTTTCAACAGCTTATCAACGGACTGACGCTCGGGTCCATCTACGGCCTGATAGCCATCGGCTACACCATGGTCTATGGCATTATTGGCATGATCAACTTCGCTCATGGCGAGGTCTTCATGATAGGGGCGTTTATCGCCTTGATCGCCATGCTGTCGCTCTTCGCCGTTTCGGTGACATCGGTCCCGCTGGCCTTGTTCATCGCGCTTGTAGCCTCCATGATCCTGACTGCGGCGTGGGGCTGGACCATCGAGCGCATAGCCTATCGCCCGCTGCGCTCCTCATTCCGTCTGGCGCCGCTGATTACCGCGATCGGGATGTCGATCACCCTCCAGAACTTTGTGCAACTGACCCAGGGAGCACGCTCAAAGCCTTTGCCTCCGCTTATTCGAGGCGGGTATGTCCTCACCGAACACGACGGTTTTGAAGTCAGTCTCAGCTATGTGCAGATCCTGATCATCGCCACGACCGTGGTCCTTATGGCCATTTTCTCGCTCATTATCAGCCGGACAGCACTTGGGCGCGCCCAGCGCGCCTGTGAGCAGGATCGCAAGATGGCGGCGCTGTGCGGCGTGAATGTCGACCGGACGATCTCGCTCACCTTTGTCATCGGTGCCGCGCTTGCCGCTGTCGCCGGTTTGATGTTCCTCACTTATTACGGTGTCATCGACTTTTTTGTGGGCTTCGTCGCCGGCATCAAGGCCTTCACCGCAGCGGTACTTGGTGGAATTGGTTCCTTGCCCGGCGCGATGCTAGGCGGCCTCATCATCGGTTTGATCGAGGTCTTTTGGGCCGGCTATTTCACCGCACAATATAAAGACGTTGCGGCATTCTCGATTCTTGCGATTGTTTTGATCTTCCTTCCGTCCGGGCTGCTCGGGCGGCCTGAAGTGGAAAAGGTGTGATCGATGGCTGACACGGCTAAACCGGCAGCCGCATCGTTTGCCAAAGGCGCAGCGGCTCCTTGGCATGTCAGCGGCGCCCTACGCGACGCGGGCGTTACCTTCCTTCTCGCACTGGCCCTTTTTGGCTCGCTTGTCGGGTTGAAGACCGACAGTTCCAGCGGCGCCCTGGGAATCACAACTCAGTTCGGCAAGGCGGCGATGTTTGCAGCCATTGTCGCGGCAGTCCGTTTCGTTGTGGACGTCTTCGTTTGGCGGCGGCTGAAGGATGGCCAAACGCTTTCCTCGTTCATTCCCATCGCAGCGCCCATCGTGCGCGCCCTTTCCGTCGGCGCCTTGGCCCTTGGATTGACCCTTTTCCTGACCCCGGGACTTCGAACCGACATCATAGAATGGGCGGCGGGTCACTTCTGGCTTTTCGGTACGATTACGGACCTCGTTACCTTCGCCTGCATGGCGGCGTTCGCCATTGTGCTTGCGATGGCAGCCGTACGCGCCTTGCGCGTCCTGCTTCGGGGCAATGAAGATTTGCCGGCTTCGGCGGAATCTAGCCTGAAACAACGGTTTCTCAGCCACTTCGGAAGCGAACTTCCCTTCGGGCTTTTTATAATTGCCATCGCCCTTCCCCTTCTCGTATCGGGGCCGCCTCAGCGATACGCGGTCGATACAGCAACGCAAATTCTCATCTACGTCATGCTTGGGTGGGGACTTAACGTCGTCGTGGGTCTCGCCGGGCTTCTCGATCTTGGTTATGTCGCCTTCTACGCGGTCGGCGCTTACAGTTATGCACTGATCGCTACGGAATTCGGATGGTCGTTCTGGGTTTGCTTGCCGCTTGCCGGACTTTTTGCGGCGTTGTGGGGGATTACGCTTGGATTTCCCGTGCTTCGCCTTCGAGGAGACTATCTCGCGATCGTCACGCTTGCCTTCGGTGAAATGATCCGGATCGTGCTGTTGAATTGGCAAAGCCTGACGGGCGGCCCAAATGGTATCAACCGAATCCCGAAGTTGAGTTTTTTCGGTTTGCCTTTCGATCGGTCTGCCGAACCCAACTTCTATAGTTTTTTTGGGCTGGAGTATAATGCCGCCTACCGCATCATCTTCCTTTATTACGTCATTCTCTTTCTGGCCCTCCTGACAAATTTTGTGACGCTCCGTCTCAGGCGATTGCCCATCGGCCGTGCTTGGGAAGCGCTTCGCGAGGATGAAATCGCCTGCCGCTCGCTCGGCATCAACACGGTAACGACGAAACTGACGGCGTTCGCGATCGGCGCAATGTTCGGCGGGTTTGCCGGCGCTTTCTTTTCCGCGCGGCAAGGCTTCATAAGTCCGGAATCCTTCACCTTCCTGGAATCCGCCCTCGTACTTGCGATTGTCGTCTTGGGTGGACTTGGCAGCCAGCTCGGCGTTGTCATTGCGGCGGTAGTACTGGTTGGGAGCGCGGAGCGATTCCGGGAGTTGCAAGATTACCGGATGTTGATTTTTGGACTGTCCATGGTGCTCGTCATGATCTGGCGGCCTCGCGGGCTGATGGCTGGGCGCACTCCGTCCGCCTTCATTCACAAGGCCCGCACCATCTCCAACAGCTTCGTGAAAGGTGGGCAGGGCTGATGAGCAGCGTTCATGTCCCGACCCGCCCAAAGACAGACGAAATCCTTCGCGTGGAACACCTGTCCATGCGTTTCGGCGGCCTTGTTGCGGTGGACAAGCTGTCCTTTTCGGCGAGGCGCGGGGACATCACAGCGATAATCGGTCCTAACGGAGCGGGCAAAACAACCGTATTCAACTGCATCACCGGCTTTTACAAACCGACGGAAGGCCGTATTGCTCTCGCTCATGGAAGCGCCGCCCCATTCCAATCGCTGGGGGCCTTAACCGCCGGCGGCAGGCAGTGGATGAACACCTCCGATGGCGCCCTTTTTCTGCTTGAGCGCATGGAAGGTTTCGATATCGCAAGAACCGCGCGCGTTGCCCGAACCTTTCAAAATATCCGCCTTTTCGCGGGCATGACCGTTCTCGAAAACCTCTTAGTCGCCCAACATAACGTCTTGAACGCGGCCTCGGGATACACTTTCGGCGGACTTTTCGGACTTAAAAGCTATGCTCAGGCTGAGGCGCATGCCATGGAGCTGTCAGCCTATTGGCTTCGTGAAATCGGACTTTTGGACCGCGCCGACGATCCTGCCGGCGACCTCCCCTACGGTGCTCAACGGCGGCTCGAAATTGCGCGCGCAATGTGCACGTCCCCGGTGCTTTTGTGCCTCGATGAACCGGCGGCCGGTCTTAATCCGCGCGAATCCGGGGAATTGAATGAACTCCTCCTTAAAATCCGCGAAGAGCATGAAATTTCGATCCTGTTGATCGAACATGATATGGGCGTCGTGATGGGTATTTCGGACCGTATTAACGTCCTCGATTATGGCCGGAAGATCGCTGAAGGCACGCCAGCCGAGATCAGGACGGATCAAAAGGTTATCGCCGCTTATCTCGGCGTGGAAGATGACAAAGTTGAAGAGGTTGAGGCGGAGACAGGATTATGAGCCCGCTCTTATCCATTCGCGGCGTTGAAACCTTCTACGGAAATATCCGTGCGCTGAAGGGTGTCGATCTCGATGTTTATGAGGGCGAGATCGTCACCTTGATCGGCTCGAACGGGGCGGGAAAAACCACCCTCATGATGACGGTCTGCGGCGACCCCCGCGCGCGTCGCGGACATATCGTTTTCGACGGTCAGGATATCACGCAGCTGCCGACCCACGAGATCATGCGGCTTTCCATTGCCCAATCACCCGAAGGCAGGCGGATTTTTCCGCGCATGACCGTTTATGAAAACCTACTGATGGGATCGTTGCTTGCGCCTTCGGAAGCGAATGCGTTGCAAGATGATCTGGCAATGGTTTTCGAGCTCTTTCCCGTGCTGTCCAAGCGGCGCACGCAGCGTGGCGGCACATTATCAGGCGGAGAGCAGCAGATGCTGGCGATTGGTCGCGCGCTCATGGGCCGCCCGAAACTGCTTCTTCTTGATGAGCCTTCGCTCGGGCTTGCGCCGCTTATCGTGCAGCAGATTTTCAGGGTCATTCGCGATCTGAACCAGAAGCGCGGCCTGACCGTCTTTCTCGTCGAGCAAAATGCCTATCACGCCCTCAAGCTAGCCCACCGCGGCTATGTTATGGTCAACGGGCAAATTACCTTAGCGGGCAAAGCCGCTGACCTCCTCAAGCGAGACGAGATCAAAGCGGCGTATCTTGAAGGGGGGGCGCATGCCTGAAGAGAAAGAAAAAGGCGCGCGATGGGCGTAATTTACGAGACTTCTCTTTACGCTTTCCTGCTCGTGACCGTGGTCGCGGGCGGAGGGGCTGCCTTCATGATCGGCCGCGCCGCCGCAAAGACCTGGAAGCCTTTTTGGCAGGCGGTCATCTATGTCATGATTCTGAGCGCCGCCATCCGCTTCCTTCATTGGGGACTTTTCGCCGGTGCAACCCTCCAGAGCTGGCGAGAGGCGCAAGGAAGCCTTTTGTCCCTGCATTACTATCTTTCTGATGCTCTAATCCTGCTCATTTTCGCGGCACTTGGCTTCCGGCTTCGCAGAACGTCGCAAATGCTACGTCAATATAGCTGGCTTACGAGAAAAACCACCCCGCTAAGCTGGAAGTTGCGGTAAATTGCCACCATGCAGCCGCAATCCAAAGGGATAGCATGAATGTCTTCTCTCCGCAGTCCTAAAACATCTTTAATTAAAAGGGCAATAATAATGCGTGTAATCCTGACAGCACTTGCTGTTGTGGGAGCTGGCCTTGGTCTCACTGCACCAGCGTTCGCTCAATCGGAAGTCACGATCGCTGTCGCGGGCCCGATGACGGGCGAAAACGCGACCTTCGGCGGTCAGTTCAAGGCAGGTGCGGAAGCGGCTGTTGCCGACATCAACAAGGCCGGCGGCGTGCTTGGCAAGCAGATCAAACTTGAGCAAGGCGACGATGCATGCGATCCAAAGCAAGCGCGTTCCGTTGCCGAACAGCTCGCGGCCAAGAAGGTCGCCTTTGTGGCCGGTCACTATTGTTCAGGGTCTTCGATCCCCGCTTCCGACGTCTATAATGAATCCGGCATCATTCAGATTTCTCCCGCTTCGACAAATCCGAAATTTACCGACCAGCGGCCGAAAGACGGTTATAGCTACCGCGTTTGCGGCCGCGACGACCAACAGGGCGAGGTCGCTGGAAAATACCTGGCAACGAAATTCAAAGATAAGAAAGTCGCCATCGTCCAGGACAAGTCGGCTTACGGCAAGGGCCTAGCCGATGAGACCAAGAAGGCGATGAATGCCGCTGGCAAGAACGAAGTCTTCTACGACGCAATCACGGCTGGTGAGAAAGACTATAGCGCTGTTGTAACGAAGCTGAAGGAAGCCAAGATCGATCTCGTCTATCTCGGTGGCTACCACACCGAAGCGGGCCTCATCATCCGTCAAATGCGCGCTCAGGGCATGAAGACGATCCTTATGGGCGGCGATGCGCTCGTTTCGACCGAACTCGGTCAGATCGCTGGGCCGGACGTCGAAGGGACTTTGCTCACCTTCTCTCCGGACCCGCGCAAAATTCCGTCCGCTGCCGACGTCGTGAAGGAATACAAGGCCAAGAATATCGACCCCGAAGGTTATGTTCTTTACACCTACGCCGCAGTCCAGACCTGGAAAGGCGCCGTTGAGAAAGCCAAATCTTTCGACGCGCCGAAAGTCAAGGCAGCCCTGGATTCTGGCGAGTTCAGCACCGTTCTCGGGAAATTCAAGTTCGACAAAAAGGGCGATCCGACTTTGCCTCCCTACGTTGTTTATAAGTGGAACAAGACCAATTACGAACAAGAGTAGTCAGCAAACGACTTAACTGCATTAAGCCCGCGGTCTCTGCCGCGGGCCTTTTTTATGGGAGAAAGCCATGGCCGCTACCGGCGCCCGCAACCTGATCACCGATGTTGCCGGACTAACGGTAGGACACGCCCATGATCGAACCCTGGCGTCGGGCGTGACCGTTGTCTTGATGGATAGCAGCGCGGTTGCCGCGGCGTCGGTGTTCGGCGGTGGCCCCGGCACGCGAGAACTCGATGCGATTGGCCTCGAAGGCTCGGTCGGGGTTGCCGACGCGATCGTGCTGTCGGGTGGCTCCGCATTCGGGCTAGATGCTGCGACGGGCGTTCAGAGTTTCCTGCGCGAACAGGGACGCGGCTTCCAGGTGGGCACTGCCCGGGTTCCGATCGTCCCGCAGGCTATCCTCTTCGATCTCCTCAATGGGGGCGACAAGGGCTGGGGCCGTCACCCCCCTTATCGCGACATGGCTTACGAGGCTGGGTTCTGCAGGGGCAGGATTTGGGGCAACTGTGGCCGCAGGCCCCGGGAAACGCATGCGGGGCGGCCTCGGAAGTGCATCGGAGATACTTACCGGTTTCTCTCTCCCAGAGACAGAGGACATAGCCGTCGGTGCATTGGTGGCGGTCAATGCGGTAGGAGCCGTCAGCGTTGCGGATACCCGTCATTTCTGGGCCGCACCATTTGAACAGGCGGCGGAATTCGGTGGATTGGGCTTGCCGCATCCCTGGCCCGCGAAATCCTTGGAACCCTCGTTGAAGTTTGCCCCTTCCCCTCGTACCAACACGACGCTTTGTATCGTTGCAACCGACGCTCCCCTAACGCGCAGCGAGTGCAAGCGGCTTGCAACCATGGCGGGCGCCGGCATGGCCCGGGCCATCTTTCCCGTTTTCACACCGTTCGATGGCGATATCGTCTTTGCGCTATCAACCTGCAGCCATGCCCTTCATCGGAGCATCCGCCGCGAATTGCCTCGCAAGAGCCATCGCGAGAGGCGTTTACGAAGCCGATCACCCCCTTCCCGACGGAACGCCCGCTTATCGCAACCTTTTCGCAAGCACCTAGATGGAGTATGGAGGGGCGCTGGAGCGCTCGCTCCGGGCTAGGCGAGATCGACCATATGACCATCCCAGGACGGCCCCCGCGGCTTCTTTTCATTGATTCCGGACTTGGCGGGCTCACCGTTTTGCGCGCCGCACGCCAAGCCATACCAGAAGCCGATATCCGCTTCATCGCGGATGATGCGGGATTCCCTTATGGGACGATGATCGAGCCTCTCCTTATTGACCGGCTGCTTCACCTCGTCGAGAACGCACTTCAGGACTTTGCAGCCGACAGCATTGTTCTCGCATGCAACACGGCCTCGACCGTAGCCCTTACCTTTTTGCGGGAGAGCTTCCCACTACCGGTCGTTGGAACGGTTCCGGCAATCAAACCGGCAGCCGCGCTGACCCGGAGCGGGCTTGTTTCGGTTCTCGCGACGCCTGGGACCGTCGCCCGCGAATACACCCGCACCCTTATCGAAAAATTCGGCAATGGAGCGCGCTTTACCCTCGCCGGCGCACCGGAACTCGCGAAGCTCGCCGAAGCTTACGCCAGTGGCGCGGCCGTCGACGACGCCGCCATTAGCCATGAGATCGCGCCCTGTTTCATAGAGGACGGCGGCAAAAGGACCGATGTCGTAGTTCTTGGCTGCACTCATTATCCGCTTCTGATCGACAAGCTCGATGAACTAGCGCCTTGGCCGGTGGCGTGGCTCGACCCCGCACCCGCAATCGCGCGGCGGATCGCAAACGTTCTCGCCGATGGAGGACATATCGTGGGGGTCGGCGCTAAGCGCGGATCGGGCGAAATCCAATTTACGTCTGGCCGCCTGCCCTCGCCCGCTTTGGCTGCTCTCCTTCAGTCGCTCAATCTCACTCTATCGCTGCCTTCCGAGGCGGCGTTCGCAGCCTAGGGCAACCTGCGTCCCACGGAACGCAGATCAGTTGCTCTAACACTTTAGGGCCGAACGACTTACCCGCCTTTAATCGATTCCGATTAAACGCGGGCTGATCTAGACAGGATATTTCATGATACCGCGTTATTCCAGGCCGCAGATGGCGGCGATTTGGTCGGATCAAACCAAATACGAAATCTGGCTCGAAATCGAAACGCTCGCAGCCGAGGCCATGGAACAGCTCGGGCAAATCCCGGCCGGAACCTCGAAAATTCTTCGCGAGCGCGGCGCGTTCGATATTGCGCGGATCGACGAGGTCGAACGCGAGGTGAAGCACGACGTCATCGCTTTTCTGACGAGCGTGACAGAGCACGCCGGGCCGGAAGCACGCTTCATGCATCAGGGCATGACATCGTCCGATGTGCTTGACACCTGCCTTGCCGTCCAGCTAACCCGCGCGGCCAATCTCCTGCTCGCCGATCTCGACGCACTGTTGGGCGCGCTGAAGCGCCGCGCCCTAGAGCATAAATATACGATCACCGTCGGCCGTAGCCACGGCATTCATGCCGAGCCGACCACATTCGGATTGAAGCTTGCGTCCGCCTACGCCGAATTTTCGCGAGCGAAGCAGCGGCTTCTTTTGGCGCGAGACGACATCGGAACCTGCGCAATTTCCGGCGCGGTTGGCACATTCGCGCATCTCGATCCCTTCGTCGAAGCCTACGTCGCCGGCAAACTCGGCCTGACGCCTGAACCTGTCTCGACCCAGATCATCCCCCGCGACCGCCATGCCATGTTCTTCGCGACGCTGGGCGTGATCGCCTCCTCCGTCGAGCGGCTCGCAATCGAGATCCGGCATTTGCAGCGCACGGAGGTCGGCGAAGCCGAGGAATTCTTCTCCGAGGGACAAAAAGGCTCGTCGGCGATGCCGCACAAGCGGAACCCTGTCTTGAGCGAAAACCTGACAGGTCTCGCCCGCCTCGTCCGTGGCTATGCCATGCCCGCGATGGAGAATGTGGCCCTCTGGCATGAGCGCGACATCTCGCATTCGTCGGTTGAGCGCATGATTGCGCCGGATGCGACCGTAACGCTCGACTTCGCGCTTTCCCGGCTCGCTGGCGTGATCGACAAGCTCGTGGTGTACCCGGACCGTATGCGTGCAAACCTTGAGCGTGGCGGCGGGGTGGTGCATTCGCAGCAAGTGCTGCTTGCCCTGACGCAAAAGGCCGTGAGCCGCGAAGATGCGTACCGCCTCGTTCAGCGGAACGCTATGCGAGCCTTTCGCGGCGAGGGATCGTTTGTCGAGTTTTTGAAAGCGGACCCCGAAGTTAAAGCAGCGCTGACCCCGGCCGAGATCGATGGGCTTTTCGATCTGCGCTCACACCTGAAAAGCGTGGACATGATCTTCGATCGTGTCTTTGTCTAAGCGAAGTTGCCATTCTTGCGCCAAAAACACAACCATACGTATATGTTCACTGCGCGGCCACATGCCGAGGTAGCCAGTGTCCGTGTGTCCGGAGACACACAGGCGGCACGACATACCGATGGTTTTACATTTTGTTTTACTTGTCGTTTTCCAAGGTCGATGGGGTCATTAGAGAGATTTGGGGGGAATCATAGTGCCCTCCTATCGACCCGAGATCGACGGCCTGCGCGCCATCGCGATTTTGTCTGTTATGCTTTTTCATGCGGGCGGAGCAGCTTTTCCGGGAGGCTTTGTCGGTGTCGACATTTTCTTCGTTATTTCCGGCTTCCTCATTACCTCGATTATCAAGAGCAAAATCGATAATAGCGCATTCTCTTTCGCGGACTTCTACGCGCGCCGCGCCAGACGGATTTTGCCAGCCCTTTTTTTAATGCTGACGGTGACGACCATTCTCTTCGGCGCCGTGCTAACGCCCTTAGAGATGAAGAGCTATGGCACCTTGCTCAGGGCCACAGTCTTGTTCACTGCGAATTTTTTCCTCGCGGGTGAGCCGGGATACTTCGATGCGCGAATGCAGGACAACCCGCTTCTTCACGTCTGGTCGCTGGCAGTTGAGGAACAATTCTACATTTTGTGGCCTCCGATTCTCCTGCTGCTCTATAAATTTAACAATGGCCATCGACTTTCACTTTATGGCGTGTGGAAAGGCCCGCGATTCGCATTCTACCATCTACCGCCGCGAGGCTTTGAACTTATCGCGGGGGGAATACTTGCGCTTGGGATCTTGCCTGAGGTCTGGTCGCGCAAAAGTGCGGAAATAGCGAGCTTCTTGGGGCTTACTCTTCTGGTGGCCCCTGTCTTTGCCTATACGAAGCAAACGCCTTTCCCCGGCGTGGCAGCACTGCCTCCTGTACTGGGCTGTACGCTCGTCATATGGGCAGAAACTTCGTTTGGCACACGAGTTGGGGCGGTTCTGAAATGGCGGCCGTTCGTCTTTATCGGGCTCCTGTCTTACTCTCTCTATCTATGGCATTGGCCCATCCTGTGCCTGCTCAGAAGCTTGCTATTTCGCAACCTTACGGACATCGAGGCCGCGACAGCGTTGCTCGTGACGTTCGCGATATCGGCACTATCTTGGAAATTCGTCGAGCAGCCCTTTCGGAGGCACGTTTCGGCCAAGCCTTCCCGTAGCGAACGGCCATCTGGTGTGCGGAGGCAGGCCGCAATAGCTGTAAGCCTTGCCGCCGCACTATTCATCGCCGGCAGCATCGCGCATAATGACGGATTGCCCTGGCGATGGCCGCAAGCCGACCTGGACCGTTTTAGTCCTAAAAGCCCTGTTAGTGGAACGATCGAGCACCCAGTTGAAACCATCGCGTATACCAAAAACGGCGGCACTCTCTATGAAATTAGGCCAGCCAACGCGCAAAGAAATGAGATGGGCTCGTTCTTCTTATGGGGTGATTCACACGTTGGCAATTACGCACCGGCTCTTAGGTCGATTCTCGGGCAGGGGACGATTTTTTGGTTTGGCGGATGCGTACCCGTTCTCAACGTGACGTGGTTCGTAAACTCTCCTAAGCCGAGGACACCCGGTTGCTCCGAAGCTAGGCAGACAGTTATCGAAGCTATACAAACTCGACGGCCAAGATTGGTAGTCTTAGCCTCGCGATGGATTATTTATGGTGTCGATAAGACTCTAGGCGGCGTCCTGAAAGAACACCAAAATGATTTCTCAGATCAAGAGCTTTCGCGAAAGCTATTTACCGAAAACCTCCAAAAGACGCTGAAGCTTTTGACGGCGACTGGTGCAAAAGTCCTGATCATGGCAGAAACACCCGAGGTTGGAATTGACGTTCCTAAATGCTTGGCAATTGCCTCGCGCTTCAACTTCGACGTTGGGCGCTGTAGTTTCGTGAGCCGAAGGGCCGTGGAAGAACGGCTTGCATTCGTGAATACGGCTCTCGCCAAACTTAGTGCGGAAAATCCAGACGTTCATGTTTTCTGGCCGCTCGATTCCCTCTGCGACACCGAAGTTTGTTATGTGACAAGATCTGGATCGGTCTATTTTAGCGACAGCAATCATTTGGCCTGGGAGGGCTCAATGGCCATGGCGGCGGGCCTTGCAAAATCTTTACAACAGATCGGCATCACATCCCCTGGTCACTCGGGAAAAACCGCTTCCAAGTAAATTACTAACAACCGTTTCCCCGCCGGATGCTTGCATCAAGAGTTTTCAACCGAAGTCACGAACGTCACGTTCGCGATACTACTTACGCTGGCCGCGCGGCCGTTAGGAGCGTTTATCTTTGGTATTGTGCCTACGAAAAGGCGCTGACCCGATGAAGGATGTATCAAGGAAATGAAAGAGCGTGACGCCTCCGTGCGGGCGCGCCATCCGCACCTACCCGGCGATCAACGCTCTGATCTTATCCGCGGAAAGTGCGATGAAAATACCGGCGGCAAAATAGAATATGTCGCCCTTCAGTCCGTAACGCAGCCTGTCTCGCAGCGGCGGGAAAAAGGCGCGCGCCCAACTCTTGTGGATCGTCAGCGATTTATAGGTAGTGTACGCGAAACTCGCGATCATCTGCACCGCCTTGATGACGATGAACAAGGCAAGGAACAGCAGCACATCGTAAAGGTAAGCTATGGAGAAAGTCCTCTGCAAGCCGGAGGCAGGAAGCTTAGAGGAAGAGTGCCTGCTTTTGCGGGCCCTAGATCAACCCGTCTTTAATCGGAATCGATTAAGGGCGGACAACTTGAACGATTCTAGAGTGTTAGAGCTTTGTTTGAAAATGATCTTATCGGAAAGCCGGTTTCCGCTTTTCCGGATCATGCTCTAGGGTCTGTTGAGATTTAGGATTCCCTTTTTATGCGAACACTGATTCAAGCTCCGCAAAGGAGCTTTCAATGGATCGCTTTGTCCTTACAGACACTCA
>WNFL01005897.1_pt5 | contig 12195 bp, 12 predicted proteins | sample 5400361 | NCBI WGS metagenome assembly WNFL01 (sample SAMN13153351, study PRJNA577476) | soil metagenome | isolation source: 40 cm soil on Douglas fir-dominated hillslope | place: USA:California | collected 2013-09-17
TGCGCGCGGATGCCGCCGGCGACGCTCATCGCGGCGCTCATGATCGCGACCGGCTTGCCGTCCCAGGCGTTGTCGCCGTAGGGCCGCGAGGCCCAGTCGATGGCGTTCTTCAGCACGCCAGGCAGGCCATAGTTGTACTCCGGCGTCGAGATCAGGATGGCGTCGGCGCCGCGGATGCGCTGCTTGAATTCAACCACGCGCTGCGGCGCGCTGCGCTCGTCGTCCTGGTTGAAGGGCGGGATGCCGGCGAGGTCGAACACCTCGAGCTTCGCGCCCTCCGGGCAGAGCTGCTGTGCCATGCGCAGCGCGCTCTTGTTGTAGGACTGCTTGCGCAGGCTGCCGGCGATTCCGAGGATGCTGAGAGGCTTGGCCATGGGTTCCTCCAATGCGATCCGGAGGACCGTGCCAGAAACGTGCCCGGGGCTAGGCGGGCTGCTTGAGCACGTGCGAGATCACTTCGGCGAGCTGCGTCTTGCTGTAGGGCTTGGTGATGTAGCCGTCGGCGCCGAGCGCCAGCCCGTTGCGGATATCGACCAGCTCCGCCTTCGCCGTGAGCAGCACGATCGGCAGCGTGGCGAATTCCGGGCGACCGCGCAGCTGCGCGAGGATGTCGAAGCCGTAGCCGTCGGGCAGCATGACGTCGAGAAGCATCAGGTCCGGACGCGGCTCTTCACGCAGATAGCGCGAGAGCGCCTTTGCGTGATCGACGCTGCGCACCTGATAGCCCGCCAGCGTGATGCGCAACTCGCCGAGCGCCTTCTGGTCGGGATCGTCCTCGACGAGCAAGACCACGGTCTGGACCGGCAGCTTGCGCAGTCGCGGCAGGTTGGCGATGCGCTCTGTGGCGAGAAAGGTGCCCGAGCGCAGCAGCGTGGCGCCTGCGACGACCGTGGCCTTGGCCAGACGCCTGCGATCCTCGTCGGTCAGCGGCGGCTGCGGCGGCAGGACCGCGCCAGTGAAGGTGATCGCGTCCAGTTCTCCTGCCTCGCGCGACTCGACCAGCTTCAGGTCCTCGAGCTCTTTCAGCCACTCCTGGATCAGGTGGTCGGGGAAGCGGCGCAACCGGCCGCGGATGACGTCGACATGGCCCCCGACCTCGATCATGCCGAGCAGGCGGCGGTAATCCTGGGGAAGATTTCCCTTGCTGGCATCGGTGGTCAGGGTGTCCTGGCCGAGCTCGGTGAGGGCATACACCAACGGCATGGGTCGGGATTGCTTAGCCGCAAACGCCGACGTAGCCGCAAGACGTGCAGTAGTCGCAGCCGTCCTTGCGGATCAACGTCGTGTTGCTGCACTCCGGGCACTTCGCGCCGGCGAGGACCGGTGCGCGCTTCGCGGAGGGCGTCTCGAGGATGCCCATCTGCGAGCGCGGCACGCCGTTCTCGTCGAGGATGCCGAGCATCGCGTAGCGGTGCAGGATGAGCGTGGCGAGATACGAGACCGTCGAGGGGTAGGTTTGCTGCTTGCGGCTGCCCGGCACGAAGGCCATGAAGTCGCCGAGCGGCTCGGGGAACTCGAGGAGCTTCTTCAGCTTCATCCCGATCCACGCCGGGTCGAGCACGCGCATGTCGAGCGACAGGAGCTTGCACAGCCCGTCGAGCGTGCGCGGATATTCGCCCGAAAGCCAGACGGAATAGGGCCGGGTTGCGGGGAGGGCGATCTCCTTCAGCCCGAGCACGAAGTCGTCGCCGGTGCGCGGGTTGAGAATGTCGACCGTCCACGAGATCGTGCCGTCGGTGCCGGTCTTCGGCTCCTTGAGCGCGAACATCGCGTCGATGAGCGGCGAGGTGCCCTGTTCGCCTTTCAGCGAGAACGTTTCCTCGTGCGCGCCGGTGGCGAGCTGCTCGATGCGCCAGCGCACGATCTGCGCAAAGGCCGAGACCAGCGAGGGCATGCGCTTCACCTCGCCCCTGGGCGGGAACGGCATGTCGAAGGCGTCGTCGCCGCCCGCCTTGGCGAGCGCGTCGAGCTTGAGCCGCAGCCACGCGGTGTCCTTGGCGCGCATGTCCATCGACAGCGTCTTGGCCAGCGCACCGAGGCCGCGCGGCTGCTCGCTGCCGTTCACCCAGACTTCGAAGGGATGCGGCGCGCCGTTCTCGACGTGCGAGACGAACACCGCGAAGCGTGACGTCGGGTGCTCGATCAGGTACGTCCACGACGGATTACCCGCGGGAAGCTCCGGCCGGTTCGGCCAGCGCAGGGACGCCAGCACGGGCGCCGGCACCGATTTCACAGTGATGCGCCGGTTCACGTCCTCCTGGACGAAATCCTGGGGTTTATCCACCCGCAGGACAGCGCCGAGGATCTTGTTCGGTCGATAGGTCGCCAGCCCCTTGAGCCCGGACTTCCACGCGTGGAAGTACAGGTCCTGGAACTCCGAGTAAGGGTAGTCCTCCGGGACGTTCACCGTCTTGGAGATGCTCGTATCGATGAACGGCGCCACCGCCGCGACCATCTGCTCGTGCGCGTGTGCGGAGATCTCCAGCGCTGTCACGAAATAGGACGGAAGATCTTCAGAATTCTTGTTCAAGGCTTTGTAGCGGCGGAACGCATGGTCCTCGACCGAGTATTCCTGCCAGCCGTCCTGGACGCGCTTCTTGCGCGTGTAGGTCCAGGAGAACGGCGGCTCGATGCCGTTCGAGGCGTTGTCGGCGAACGCGAGGCTGATGGTGCCGGTCGGCGCGATCGAGAGCAGATGGGAGTTTCTGATCCCATGCTTTTTTATTTCTTCCTTGATCGACGCCGGCAGCCGCGCAGCGAAGCTTGTCCCTGAAAGGTACAGGTCGGCGTTGAAGAGAGGGAACGCGCCGCGCTCCTTGGCCAGCTCCACCGAGGCGCGGTAGGCCTGATCGCGCAGGGTCTCGGAGATGCGCGCCGCCATGGTGCGCGCCTCGTGGGTGTCGTAGCGAAGGCCGAGCATGATGAGCGCATCGCCCAGGCCGGTGAAGCCGAGGCCGACGCGGCGCTTCGCCATCGCTTCCTTGTGCTGCTGCTCCAGCGGCCAGGCGGTGACTTCAAGCACGTCGTCGAGCATGCGCACGGATGTGGCGACGACTTTGCCGAACTTCTCGAAATCGAATCTCGCTGCCTCGGAAAACGGCGATGAGATAAACCGGGTCAAATCGACAGACCCAAGGCAGCAACAGCCGTAGGGCGGCAGCGGCTGCTCGGCGCACGGATTGGTCGCCTCGATCGCCTCGCAATACTTGAGGTTGTTGTCGCGGTTGATGCGGTCGAGGAAGAGGATGCCCGGCTCGGCATGGTCGTACGTCGAGCGCATGACCTGGTCCCACAGCTCCCGGGCACGGATCGCCTTGTAGACCCACAAGCCGTCGGCGCGCTGCCGGCCGTCGGTCCACGGCTTGGACTTGTGGACCAGCTCGAAGTCGAGGTCGCGCTCCACCGCCTGCATGAACTCGTCGGTGACGCCGACCGAGATGTTGAAGTTGGTGAGCTCGCCCTCGTCCTTGGCGTGGATGAAGTCCTCGATGTCGGGATGGTCGCAGCGCAGCACGCCCATCTGCGCGCCGCGCCGGGAACCTGCGGACTCGACCGTCTCGCAGGAGCGGTCGAAGACGCGCATATACGACACCGGCCCGCTCGCGCGCGAGTGAGTGCCCTTCACCTCGGCGCCGCGCGGGCGGATCTCGGCCGCTTCCTGGAGCGCGGTATAGATGCCCGGCTTGCCGTCGACGACCTCGGAGATCGAATCGCCCACCGGCTGCACGAAGCAGTTGATGAGCGTCGCCTGCATGACGATGCCGGCGGCGGAGTTGATGCGGCCCGCGGGGATGAACCCGTCCTGCTGCGCCTCGAAGAAGCGCCGCTCCCAGCTCGCCCGACGCTCTTCCGGCTCGGCCTGGGCGAGGGCGCGTGCGACGCGCGCACGCACCTGATCGACGGTCGATTCCTGCCCCTTGGCGTACTTCTCGAGCAGCGTGTCCCGGGAAATGGGCTGCTCCGCGACCTGCTCGGCGATGAGATGCTCTTGCATATGGGTTTATATACAGTATAGCCCCGCCAGGGGCTAGCTGCACCAACTCAGAAAATACTACTGCTTTCCCGTCAGGCGGGCTGCTGCGCGGGCTCGGCGGCCGGGGCCTCGGTGGGGCTCGTCTGCCGCGCACGCTTGAGCGCATCGGCGACGTCGGCGTGGCCCATGCGAAGCGCGAGCTCCACCGCGGTGTCGCCTTCCTTGGTGACCTGGCCCGGATCGGCGCCGTTGCGCAGCAGGAGCTCGATCATCGGCAGGCTGCCCTTCATCGCCGCGTAGGCGAGCGGCGTATAGCCGTTCTCGTGGTGCAGGTTCGGGTCGAAGTTCATCGACAGGACCTTCTGCGCGTACACGAGGTTGTTCTTCTCGATGCCGTAGAAGATGGCCTTGATGCCTTCGGGGCTCTTCTCGCGGGCCCTGGGCTCGAGGCCGGTGGGCACGAGCTTGACGACGTAGTTGATGAGGCCGACGCCCACCAGCGCGACGAGCGCCAGCACGATCGGCACCTTCGAGATCTGCAGGCCGTCGGCGATCTGCTCGGGCATGTTGGCGCCGGCGATCAGCAGCAGCACCACCACGAACAGGCCGAACTTGAGATAGAGGAAGAGGCCGAAGATCACGGCGATGGCGAGGATGGCGAGCAGCGTGGTGTGGCTGACACCGAGCGTGTCCTGCACGTATTCGTGCGGCAGGTTGGCCAGCACCGCGGTGATGGTGATGAGCCCCATCAGCACCATCTCGCGGATGCGCAGCCTTGTCAGGAAATCGAGCTTCTCCCTTTTTTCCGCCATTTCTTTCCCCTGTCCCTGCTCCCTTGGACGCTCATTCTAGAGCGCGGCGCGCGGGTTGCACAGGGGGAGCTAGAATCGGCGTGAGGTCAGCATGTCGAAAGCTTTTGTCAAGGAAGACGAGCACGAAAGCGCCGACCCTGCGCCTGCGCCGCAGGTCCCGCAGCCGGTCGGAAAAAATTACATTACTCCCGCCGGCCACGCGCGCCTCGAGGCGGAGCTGAAGCAGCTCGCCGAGGTCGAACGTCCGGCGGTGGTCCATACCGTCGCCTGGGCCGCCTCGAACGGCGACCGCTCGGAGAACGCCGACTATATCTACGGCAAGCGACGTTTGCGCGAGATCGACCGGCGCGTGCGCTTCCTGGTGAAGCGCCTGGAGATCGCCGAGATCGTCGACGCGCGCGGCCGCGACACCGACCAGGTGTTCTTCGGCGCCACGGTGAAGCTGAAGTCGAGCGACGAGGTGCGCGAGATCACCATCGTCGGCATCGACGAGGTCGATCCGGGGCGGGGCCACATCTCCTGGATCTCTCCGGTCGCGCGCGCACTGCTCAAGGCGCGCGAAGGCGACATCGTCACCGTGCGCACGCCGGGCGGCGAGGAGCGCATGCAGGTACTCGAAGTGAGGTATCCATCGTGAGCTGGCTCAAGGAGTTCCGCGACTTCGCGGTGAAGGGCAACGTCGTCGACCTGGCGGTCGGCGTGATCATCGGCGGCGCCTTCGGCAAGATCGTCGCGTCGCTGGTCGCCGATATCGTCATGCCGCTCGTGGGTGTGATGGTCGGCGGCATCGACTACAAGGAGCTCTACGTCCTCGTCGGCGGCGCGAAGGTGATGTACGGCCTGTTCATCCAGAACTGCGTCGACTTCGTCATCATCGCGGCGTCGATCTTCCTCGCCGTGAAGCTCATCCACCACTTCCGGCGGAAGAGCGAGCAGGAGCCGGCGGCTTCGCCGCCGCCGCGCCAGGAGAAGCTGCTGGAGGAGATCCGCGATCTGCTGAAGGAACGCCGGAGCGGTCCTTGAAATCTCCCGCGGCGACGAGCGCCAGGCGGGAAGGGTCGATGTGCCGGCGCAGCGTGGCGTTCACCTCGGCGGCGCTGAGCGAGGCGATCTTCGCCTCGAGCGCGATGTCCCATGCGAAGGTGCGGCCGGCGAACGAGTAGCCGGCGAGCCGGTTGGCGAGCGAGCGGTCCTGCGTGCGAGCAAGGCGTCTCGCCTCCAGCACCGCGCGGCGCGCGGCCTGCACTTCGGCGGCGCTGAAGCCCTGGCGCACCGCGCGGTCGATCTCCTCGCGGATCGCCTGCTCGACGCGCGCGCGGTTCTGCGGCGCGAAGATCGACTGCACGCGGAACACCGCCGCGTCGTCGAACGGATTGGTGGTGAGCGTCGAGTAGGTGCTGTACGAGAGGCCCTCCTTCTCGCGCACGCGCGCCGGCAGGCGGGCGGTCGAGCTGCCGCCGAGCAGGTAGTTGGCGAGCACCATCGCCGCGAAGTCGGGGTGGTTCTCGCCCAGGCGCACGTTGTGGCCGGCGCGCAGCACCGCGTTCGCCTTGTCCGGCGTGGCGATGAACTCGGTGGCGAGCCCGGGGCGCTCGAAGTAGCGCGAGGCGACGCGCTCGAAAGGCGCGGGCGAGCGCCAGGCGCCGAAGAGCTCGTCCACGGCGCGCGAGAGCTCCGCCGGATCGAAGTCGCCCACCGCGACGAAGTCGGCGCCGGTCGCGCCGTAGAGCTCGCGGTAGCACGCGGTCGCGTCCTGCAGCGTCGTGCGCTTGAGCCAGTCGATGCGCTCGTCGACGGTCGGCGTATAGAGCGGGTGCCCCTGCGGATACGCCTGCAGGTAGCGCGACAGGCGCACGGCGGCGAGCGCGGAAGGATCGCTTCTCTGCTCTTCTGCGCTGGTGAGCGCGCCGCGCTTCATCTCCTCGAACTCGGCGGCGGGGAACGCGGGCTCGCGCAGCACCTCGGCGATGAGCGTCAGCGCGGGAACCAGGTTCTCGCGCTTCACTTCCAGCGACGCGCCGTCGCCGCCGACCGAGACGCTCGCATTCAGGCGCTCGAAGGCGTCCTTCAGCTCCGCGCGGCTGTGCTTCGTCGTGCCGCGCATCAGCATCGCGCCGGCGAACTCGCACGCCACCTCGCGGTTGGTGAGGCGCTTCTCGTCGCCCCAGTGCAGCGTCAGGCTGGCGATCACCCGCCCGCCGCGCGTGCGCTTGGGCAGCATCGCGGCGCGCATGCCGTTCGCCAGCTCGCGGCGCACGAGGCGCGACTCGATGTTCTTCGGCGAGGGATCGAACGCCTCGCCCAGGCGCACGCTTTCGCCGCCCTTGTACCCCGACACCGCCGCCTGCAGGTCGGGCGCCGCGGGGATCTGCGCGCGCTCGGGGCGGTCGGTCGGCACGAAGGCGCCCAGGACGCGGTTGGCGGGCTTGAGATAGTCCGATGCCACGCGCTGCACGTCCTCGACCGAGACCTTGCGCAGCCGGTCGCGGTAGAGGTGGAAGAGGCGCCAGTCGCCGAGCGCGACGAACTCGGCGAGCGAGCGCACGAGCAGCGCCGTGTCGACGCTCGCCTTCTCGAACTCGTTCAGGAGCAGGGTGCGGGCGCGCTCCACCTCCGCGGGCTGGATCGGCTCCTTCGCGGCCTGCTCCACCACGTCGATCAGCGCCCGACGCGCGGCGTCGGGCTGCGCCGCCTTCGGCAGCACCGCGCCGAAATAAATGAAGCCCGGATCGTGCAGGCCGCGCTCCGCGCCCCAGGCGTAGCTCGCCAACCCCTTTTGCACCAGCGCGCGGTGCAGCCGGCCCGCGGGCGCATCGCCCAGCACGTTCACCAGCACGTCGATCGCCGGATAGTCGGGATGGCTCGCCGCCGGGACGCGGTAGAGCGTGGCGAGGATCTGGCTGTCGCCGGTGCGGCGCAGCGTCACGTCACGCTCGCCGTCCTGCACCGGCTCGACGGTGTAGAACGACGGCAGCGTGCGCGCCGGCTTCGGGATCGCTCCGAAGTGCCTGGCGACCAGGCCCAGCGCGCGCGCCTCGTCGAGGTTGCCGGCGACGATCAGCACCGCATTGTCGGGCTGGTACCACGTGCGGTAGAAGGCCTGCAGCTTCTCGATCGGCACCTGCTCGATGTCGGCGCGCTCGCCGATCACCGAGTTGCCGTAGTTGTGCCAGGGGAAGGCGGCCTGCTGCATGCGCTGCAGGAGAACGCCGCCGGAGTTGTTCTCGCCCATCTCGAACTCGTTGCGCACCACCGTCATCTCGCTGTCGAGGCCCTCGCGCGAGACGAACGAATTGACCATCCGGTCGGCCTCGAGCGCGATCGCCCACTCGAGGTTGTCGCCGCTCGCCGAGAGCGTCTCGAAGTAGTTGGTGCGGTCGTTGGAGGTGCTGCCGTTCCAGCGCCCACCGCGCGCGGTCAACTCCGCTTTCACGTCCGGATGGCGCTTCGAGCCCTTGAAGAGCAGATGCTCGAGGAGGTGCGCCATGCCCTTCTCGCCGTAGCCTTCGTGGCGCGAGCCGACGAGGTACACGATATGCACGGTGACCGTATCGACGCCCGGGTCGGGAAGGATCAGCACGCGCAGCCCGTTGGCGAGCCGGTACTCGGTCACGCCCTCGATGGTCGCGACCTTCTGCGGCACGGCGTGCGTCTGCGCCGCGGCGATCGCCGCGCACGCGAACAGGAGGAAGAGTCCCGCAACCAGCCGTCTCATAGGATCCAGTCGAAAAGATGCAGCGCCAGCAGACCGGCGGCTATCGTAGCGGAGGTGCTGCGCCAGTGCCACGCCACAGCAATTGCGACAGCGCCGGCGAGCAGGCGTTCATCGGCCGCGACGAATACTTCCGGCACCCAGATCGCCGTCAGCACCGCGGCGGGAACGTAGCGCAGCGCCCGCCTGAGGAGCGGCGGCGTCTCGACGCCCGGCGGAAGCAGCAGGAACGACGCCCGCAAGAGGTAAGTCACGATCGCCATGCCGATCAGCGCCGTCCAGACGTTCATACGCGCCGCCGCTCCAGGAATAAACCCGTGGCGATGCCTGTGATCGCCGCCGCCGCGACCGAGAGGCGAAGCGGCAGCCCTTGCGCCGCGATCACGGTGATGCCGGCGGCGAGCGCCGCGCCGACCATGGCGCGGTCGCGCAGCATCGGCACCGACAGCGCGATGAAGGCGAGCGGCGCGGCGAACTCCAGGCGCCAGGACGCGGGGACGCCGGCGCCGATGACGATGCCCGCCAGCACCGCGAGCTGCCACGCGAGCCAGATCAGCGCCCCGGCGCCGAGGAAGTAGTCGAGCTTCGACGACTCGTCGCCTTCCCTGCCGAGCAGCAGGCCGTAGACGTTGTCGGCGGTGAGATAGGCGGCGAGCAGGCGCCAGCGCAGCGGCGCGTGCGCGAGATGCAGGCGCAGCGATGCGCTGTACATCATGAAGCGCAGGTTGATGAAGAGGGTGGCGAGGACCGCCAGCAACGCCGGCGAGCCCGAGGCGAGGAGCTGCGCCGAGGCGACCATCGATGCCCCGGCGAAGACGAGGAGCGACATCAGCATCGCCGCGAGCGGCGGGATGCCGCTCGCGACCATGGCGACGCCGGTGATGACGCCGAAGGGCACCACGCCGAGCAGCACGGGCAGGGTCGCCCGCGCGCCGGCGGTGAACGAGGGGTGGTTTATTTGCCCGGGTTACGCTTCTCGGCGCGTTCCTTGGCGTGCGCCTCGCATTTCGCCGCGTCCTTGGACTGCGCGCACATCTCGTGGCGCATGCAGGCGCGGTGCTCGGCGTCCTTCTTGCCTTCGCAGGCCTGGCGGGCCTTGGCCGTCGCGGCCTTCATTTTCTCCGCGCGCGCCTCGCAGGCCTTCGGATCCTTGGACGAGGCGCACATCTCGCGGCGCATGCACTCGCGCCGTTCCTCGCCCTGCTTCGCTTCGCAGGCGCTGCGCGCCTTCTCGTGCGCGGCCTTCATCTTCGCCTGGCGCTCCTCGCAGGCCTTCGGGTCCTTCGCCTGCGAACAGTCGAAATGCCGGCGCTCGGCCTTGGGTTGTTCGGCTTGGGGCGCTTGCGCCCAGCTCGCGGTACTCGCAGCGAAGAGCGCCGAGGCGAGCAGGATGGAAAGTTTCATGACAGTCTCCTCATTGATGGGGGTATCCCAATCCCCATCAACGGCCGGCGCCTGAGCCCGACGACACCACTGTGTAACCCTTTGTATCAGCCGAGCTGCTTGAGCATCGTGCCGGCGTCCGAGACCTCGAACTTGCCCGGGCCCTCGACGTTGAGCTGCTTCACCACGCCGTTGTCGACCAGCATCGAGAAGCGATTCATGCGTGTGCCCATGCCGCGCCCGTTCAGGTCGAGCTCGAGGCCGAGCGCCTTGGCCCACTGCGCGCTGCCGTCGGCGAGGAAGCGGATCTTGCCGAGCGCCTTCTGGTCGCGGCCCCAATGCGCCATGACAAAGGCGTCGTTGGTCGCCACGCACCACACCTCGTTCACGCCCTTCTTCTTCAGCTGGTCGTTGTTCTGCACGTAGCCCGGCACGTGCTTGGCCGAGCAGGTCGGTGTATACGCGCCGGGCAGGCCGAAGATCGCGATCTTCTTGCCCTTCACCGCTTCGCCGACATTCACTTCCTTGGGCGGCATCGCGCACTGCGTGCCGGAATCGAATTCGGTGGACTCCATGAGCTTGCCGTCGGGCAAACGCTCGCCGACCTTGATGGTCATAGGGATCTCCTGTGGGATGGCTGACGGGGAAGGGGGAGAATGATACCGAATCGTCCCGTGAAAGAGATATCCGAAGCGAAACCGCTCGAGGGGGAAGTCCTGCCGCCGGAATCCCCCGAGGAGCGCCGGACGCGCGAGCGGCTGCGCTTCGTCGCCTGGCTGCTCGACAGCTCGATCCCGATCCCGGGCACGGCCTTCACCATCGGCCTCGACGCGCTGATCGGTCTGGTTCCCTTCGTCGGCGACCTGATCGGCGTGCTGGCATCGACCTACATCCTCGCCGAGGCGAACCGCCTGGGCGCGGGGCGCGCGGTGCTCGCGCGCATGGCGTTCAACGTGGCGGTGGAGGGCGTGGTCGGCATCGTGCCGCTCTTCGGCGATGTGTTCGACGCCGCCTGGAAGGCCAACGTGCGCAACGTGCGCCTGCTCGAAGCGTGGGCGGCGCGCCCGCACAAAGTCGAGCGGACGAGCCGCCTGTTTGTCATCTTGCTGACACTCGGGCTCTTCATCCTGCTCTCGGCGTGCGTTGCGCTCACGTGGCTCTTGCTGCGCTGGTTGCTGCAGGCGTAGCCTGCGTGCGAGGAGGAGTCCCATGATTGCCAAACTCTTTATCCCGTTGGTCGTAGTTTTTTCGGCAACCGCGCAAGCGCAGATCGCGCGCATCGAGATCCACCCGATCGCGTCGGTCACGCAGTCCGACCAGGATTTCCTCAATGGCCGCAAGGACGGCAGGCCGGTCATGCTCGCCGGCGAGCTGCGCATCCCGGCGCCGGGGACCGGCCGCTTGCCGGTGGTCGTGCTCGCGCACGGCTCGGGCGGAGTCGGGCCCAACGTGGCGGAATGGGCGAGCGAGCTCAACGCGATGGGCATCGCGACCTTCACGCTCGACTCGTTCACCGGCCGCGGGCTCGTGTCGACGAGCGCCGATCAGGCGTTGCTCGGCCGCCTGGCGATGACTTACGACACGTATCGCGCGTTCGAGGTGCTGGAGAAGAATCCGCGCATCGATCCGCAGCGCATCGCGGCGATGGGCTTCTCGCGCGGCGGTCAGGCGGTGCTCTACGCTGCGGTGAAGCGCTTCCAGAAAATGCACGGCCCCGCCTCGGGCCGCGACTTCGCCGCTTACCTGCCGTTCTACGCGAGCTGCGGCACGGTCTTCATGGGCGACGACGAGGTCACGAAGAGCCCGATCCGCATGCATCACGGCGCGGCGGACAACTACGTCCCGGTCGCGCCGTGCCGCGGCTATGTCGCGCGACTGAAGGCGAAAGGCGCCAACGTCACGCTCACGGAATATCCCGGCGCGCATCACGCGTTCGACCGGCGCGGCCCGGTCGCGGTCGCGGAGAAGTCGCAGAGCACGCGCAGCTGCGAGCTCGCCGAGCGGGCGAACGGCGTGGTGGTGAACGTCAGGACCGGCCAGCCCTTCCCACCAAGGCGGTGAAGGAATTCCTCGCCGCGACCCTGCTCGCGCCGTGAGGCGTTGCGCGGCCGGCCTCGCTGCGCTCGTCTTCGCCGGCTGCGCGCTCGCACAGGGGTTCTCCTTCGCGCTGCTCGGCGACACCGCCTATGGCGCCGAGGAAGAGCCGCTGCTCGAAAACCTGCTGAAGGACGTCAACGGCGAGCGGCTCGCGTTCGTCGTGCACGACGGGGATCTTTCCTCCCCGCGCGCCGGCTCGTGCAGCAATGCCCTTTGGG
>WNFL01428139.1_pt2 | contig 12195 bp, 15 predicted proteins | sample 5400361 | NCBI WGS metagenome assembly WNFL01 (sample SAMN13153351, study PRJNA577476) | soil metagenome | isolation source: 40 cm soil on Douglas fir-dominated hillslope | place: USA:California | collected 2013-09-17
CGTTGAAGGCGAGGTCCTTAGTACTTGCCGTAAAACAGTCCTGACTGAGGTAGCCGTGCCTGAGGTTGACTGTGAGTCCTTGAACTGAGCCGGCAAAACCTGCCTCTTTGGCTCCGGGGATGACCGTGGCTATGAATCCGCCAGACTCCCAATGAACGCCAGCAACGATATTAGCATCTGGCTGACAGGTAAACTCCAGAGTCGACTTGTTGATGCGAAGGCTAAAGGTAAGCTGTAGATTTCCCAGGTCTTTTGAATAACTCTCTGTCTGAGAAGGGACCTGAAGTGCTTTGGGCTTTGTTGGCTCGGGGGGAGCCGTGCTCAACCTCGTTTCTACGCGATTCATTAAACTGGAAACAAATTGGAGTATCGACGGTCGAAGGATGTTTCGACTGGAGTGGATAGTGGCCCGAAAGGCTAAACTGCCCGCTGAGACTTCTCTTGATGAACCCTTTTTGAGGACTGTCATCGGGGGTCTCCACTCGGTCCATAGCGAGAGACGAGGGAGTTTCAGCTCGGCAACGACGTCTTCTCCAAGACGATACGAAAAGGGAGGGAAGGTTTGTGATCGGGAACTAGCGATTGTCTCGCGATGAAGTCGGACATGTCCACTGTGGAAGAGCAGGGTTGCCAGTACGTGTGTGCGACGAAGACTTTGATCAGTCGGTAGTGGAACTGGCGGCGGATCGGGGGGCATCTGGGTGGTTTCGCTCGGGGGAAGGATGGTAGCAAGCTGTTCCAAGCGCTCAGCCCCGAACCTATAGACGTCTAAGAGCGAGAAAACACGCGAAGCGATGGTCGGATCCATATCAAGTTCGAAGCCGTCAACCGTTGCGTTCACAAACCACTCTCGTGCAGCAGCACTGACTTTGGAACTTAAGTCTGCGATCACCTCTGGGTATAAGAGCCGATTGTGAGTGAGATGTGATTGACCATCGAAGTGTCCAGCGATGCCCTGGTCGAAGCTAGAATAGATATTAAGTTTCTAGCCCATCAACCAAAAGGGACGAGAGCGAACTTATCGACGAATTGGCAGGCGAATTTGTGAACTCTTGCATTATTGACTGGACAGAAAAGAGGAATGCTGGAATGGCACTGGAGTCTCTACTTACAGAGATCCCTTCCATTCCGAATGTCAAGGGAATCGCAGCGCCGACATTACTGATGTCTATAACTATAGTGCGTTGTTCCAGCCAAGTTGGTGCAGCGGGTCTATTCTCCTTAGCTTCGAGAGGGCGTAGTCTTGACTCTTTCCGTCGTCGACGTCGCATGGACCGTTGCCGTGCCAACTCGTCACGACCGCTACTGACTTCGACCTGATGTAAATATTAGAATCGGCGAGCGTGTCCCCCCTCAGTGCTTACTTGATATGCATCAAACAAGTCACCCAACACGCCGAGTGCAGCCGCCTGAAAGACGGCATGCACCTTGGACAAGTGCACTGTAATCCTTTGTTCGGAGGTGCTTGGCTCTAGTTTGGAGCTCGCCGAGACATCGACCACCATATAAGCAAGACGGTATCGACGATCGAATCCAGGGTTATTACTACCGCCGCCCTTCGCTGCAGAGAGTGCCAGGTTGCGCACATCAATATCCCAACTAGATTGCTTCAAGTCGGCAGTAGTGAACCTGACGCGTTCAATGTCGAGAATACAGAGAGAAGATTGTGACTGGTCTTTCAAGACGAACCGCAAACCATTTGATCGGAGTCGTATATCCACCGATGGCGTCAACTCTGGCCTGCCTTTATATAGATCCTTGCCCTCCCTTGATTCTTGTCGCTGCTTAGTCCCAGAAAATAAATGCAGAAGGGGGTCGAGGTCGCTGGAGACAAGCTGACGCGACACACGCACAAGGGTATCAATGGTATTTGCAGTAAGGTGTATCTCGAAGAAGTTGAGGATACCGAGAATTCGTACTATCTCGTTGCGGTAGTCGATGGATATATGCATAGACGGCAAAGCCCAAGTGAAAGAAAATTGCGGCATTAGGCTCTGTTTATCGTCAGGGTCGGCAAATGTCTGGGCGATTACGACTTGAGACGCGACTTCGAGCATTCCAGAAGTGATTACTTGGCTCGACCCATCAACCACTGGGTGGTGTAGGGCAGAGAGTGTAACAGTCTCGAATCTCCAAATACCCCAGGTGCCTAGAACGACATGCAGGTGAACTTCTACGAGTTCCAATACGACTTGCACATCGACCTTGAGGTTGGGTATCGTCTTGAACGAAACGATGCGCTTCGGGCGAGGTGGTGATTTACGTGTGATGAGTTCCTTGAAAGGAGCAATTTGCTGCCTGCGAAAAGAAAACTCAGGGGGTGTCCACAGTCACCACCAGAAGCAAGCTTACCTGAAGTAGCCATCGTACCACAATTCGGCAGATTGAAACAGTCTTGTAATGTGGCGTGGGATCGCCAAATGCATCTCCTTCATACCAACAGTGGCCCGTACAGTCCGCAATTCCCGAGCGTTTGTTGAAATAGCAACGCTAAGATCCAGACCATCCATCGCGAAGTCCGCCAGTGTGTACTGTCTACGGTCAGCGTGCTCCTTAACCTGCAGCTGGAATCGATCCCAGGAAAGGCACAGAGTTGCAGCCTTGTCTGCACTCGATTGTCCATATTGAGCAGGCGACAAAGAACCAAATCGTCCATTCAAAACCAAAGTGGGACGGCGCAAGGTGCCTTCAAAGGAAAAGTTGTGTGCTGTGGTGACAAGGTTGAAGTCATGGAGATGAACAGAGATATCTATTACCACACTTGTGGGAATCGCCTTGGATAAAATAGAGGGCTGGAGACGAGGAGAGCGAGGGCTTGAGGGGACCTTTGAAGCACCTCCCAGTATACGTCGCGCACGATAGATTCGGCCAACGAAAGGAAGGAGGGCCGGTGAAAGCACAATGTATACTCTTCCCAAATCGCAGGTTCCGCCCCAATGCCTAACGATGATTGACTGGGTGGAGGAAATAACACGGAGTATCGAGGTCGCAGAGGCGTCAGCGCCAGGAAGTAATAGGTGTTGATGACGCTCTACGAGGTCAATACTGAAAGGTCCCAGCCTGACTTGGCTGCCCTCTCCTTTATTTTCGTCGACCAATTTGAACCCAAAGAACCCAGTCCGAACGGACATTGGGGGAAGGTGGTCCGGCTTCTCGCTGGTGGGCTTTGACGAGTAAAGCAGCTTGAGCAAGGGAAGATCATCAAGAGCATCTGCTTGAAGATCGGCGGTCCACTCTCGCCACTCCCTTTTGAAGACAGCTGACATATCGGATGTCGTCATGGTTGGTATGCGTCGAGTACGGTCATTGGCGACCACAACAATTCGCGCTCTTTCTTTCTCTGGCAGCTCCGCGAGTTTTTGACGCGCGTGGTTGAGTATTGCCCAGGAAGGGTCAGAACGCAGCTGCTTTGGACGACCCCTCTTCACGAATTCTGGAGTAGGAATCTGAGCAAATGGGTTGCTCGTCGCTTTGTCCGTGGCCTCCAGGACCGCCCAAGTGATGTACCGGGTTCTTGAGGTCGCCGATGTTGACCACTTATTGATGGTCGATGACGCTTGTTTGATAATCTGGCGACCGACCTCAGCCGTGGCCATGATCGCAGCTGGTGAATCTGCTCGAAATTCAACATTGACATTTCCCAATCGAGCTTGAACTTCGCCATCGAACTGTAGACGAGAGTCGTCTAGCGAGAGAAGGAGTTTTTGTGTTGCTGAGGGTCGCATCTTCCGGAACCGAATCCCGGGGACGGGAGAATGGTAGGTACCGAGTTCGAGGGTAGCTTTCTTAGCTCCAAGCATAGCACAGCGACTATCTCCACCAACACGACCATTAAAAGACGGTTGGATGACATGAAGGTTGATGACGGATATGATACGGGGGCCAGCGGGGGGGACAAATGACGGGCTCTGAATCTCATCGAATGGAGCTCGCAAAGCCTCAGCTTCGACAACCGACATAATGCTCTGGATCGCTCGAAGGCGCACTGCAGGCAACGAAATATTGAAGGACGGGGAATTGGTCGGTGTTGTAGCGATGGACATGCCCTGGACTCGCGCCATCACAATGTCAAGCTCCATTTCGAGACTGGCCTATATTGGTCGATCAGGGGCGGACCAAACTATCAATTTTGAACCACATACTGCATTCCTGTGCCAAGCAGGGAGAAGGATCTTAACAGCATGTAGAACTAGTGGACTCAAAGTGGCGTCAACACCGTACTGAGATGTCACTTTGATGATGTTATTTCCGAGCCCGTCCAACTTTTCGTCTTCCGACCCGAGGTTCTGTGAAGTGAGGGTCTCGTCACCCTCCGCAGTCAAAGATGGGGCTGCACGTCCGGCGGGGCTAGGGTCCTGCAAGAAGAAACGCGTCAAGCCAACGATAACTGAAAGCGCCTTGGACTAACGCTAGTCAAAACGAATGATGACGACTGGCTGAGAGTATTTGGTCCTTGCATGTGCTGGAAACGCCGTACAACATTCCAATAATGATCGAGATGAGGCCACCCTAGTTGGTCTGTCTACTGTTTAGAGGAAAGGTCCCTAAAACAGGCAACCCTTACCTTGGGCCGAGCTGGGAGGGTCCCTGTCATCACTCTGTACTGAGCTCTCTGGGCTGGAAGGCCCCTCTGAATCATCGGTTTGGTTCTGATTATCGTTGAGTTGTCGTCCACCGGGATATGGTGAAACCGGGCGTGATAAGCTACGAAGGACTTGAGTATTGTCAGATTATGCCGAAGACATAGACGTACGCCAAACGCGTATCCGAGTCAATCATGGAGAAACTAGTATCGTCAATGGACTCAAAGGAGGTCTGCTGATGCAAATTACTGGTGATGTTTGGTAGTGGCTTTGTATCCCTGCTCGAACGGGATGGCCAGCCGGGAACGGTAAGGTGACGAAGGACAACATGCCCATGGTATGAATATGCTGCGTCTAAGAGGAGTTAGTTGACAAGTACATGTGGAGCGATAAACTGGTCACCTCGTCCACGAAGGCGCTCATACGCAAAAGGTATCCGGCGCGTCGCCCGGTCTTCGGCTTGAATGAACGAAAGTTGTTTGTTTCTGGCTTCTTGCCAGCCCATTGAGGAAAGTTGAGCATCAACATTCAGGTCAAGCGTGACGGATGCCGTTTCCAGCCAGCTGTCTCCGGCAGATGTATCTCTCAAAAGACAGCGAACTCGTGCCCGGGGAAGACGAACATGGTTCGCCTTCTGGTAAGAAAGGGTGGCCAGATCGTTGAAGGATAGAGTCAAACCCTGCGGAAGAGAGGCTTCTACTTTGACCTGATCAGTTCCCAAAACCAGGCCGACTGAAGCGAGGTTGACCCGTAGAAACATCGCTACAAGGACTTGTCAATCAAAGCATCTACCGTTGAACGAGCCGTTACCATCGGGATCCACCGGGACGGTTAGTTCTTCGGCTGGGGCATTGAGTTCATCTTCGAAGCTGAGTTTGAAAGATGACAGGGCCAAAGAAATACCCTGAGCTTCCTGAGGCGTGATGGAACCCTTGACGGCGCCGACGTCGATTTCCCATATGCAAACATATGTTGTATATCTTGGAGGAGGTCCAAATAAGTGAAGAGCCATGATGCTGACATCTGCAGAGGAATTAGAGAGGTACTAAAGGGCCTGGTAACTCTGCTAATTGCCTTGTACTGTGATAGCGTCCTTTTTGTGTCGTTTCCGTAGCCCCTTTCCTCTTTCCCATAACTCATTATCAGGACATTTATGCAAAATCTGTAATCCGATGGAATAAATGTTGATATTCATTTCTGAGAGGTCAGACGTGAGCGCTAGACACTTTGCCCATACGGGACTCAAAAGACTCACCCATGAAGTCATCACAAAGACGAAAACCCAACTGTATTTCTGGGATGGTTGCCAAGGTACACGCACCAATATCGTAGGCCCCTGGCTGGGCCGAATCTTCACGTGCCTCATAACCAAGAAGAGATTGCGGGACAGCAACGACCCCATCCGACAAATTGATATCTAAAAGGACCTCCATGTTGTTTGACTGATGCTAGTTAGTGTCCAGTATATTGTAAACACTTGAAAACATACGTGACCAGGCCGGTACTTCTCTTCAACGGGATCTCCACCGCCGTCCTGCTCGTCCAACCTTTCTCCAGTCTGGAAGTGTATGTGTGACCCAAAGTAGTTCTGTTGTAAGATCACAAAATGTCTGATAGTCCAGCCGAATGCCTTATAAGCAATATTCCTTGCCTGGAGACGCATCAGGGACGGTACCACAGGCTAACCAGAGACTTACATGTATATCAAGGCGAAGGCGATCCAAATAGTCATCTCTCACTGAGCTATGATAGAGATACGAGGCGTCAAGCCTGAGGCTGCCGATTCTTCCAATGTCGCTAAGTTGAGTGGTGAGGTGTGCATAGCGGCTATCCCATCGAGGAAGCGTCATGTGGACCTCAAGTTGATCAGAAGATTCAATCCAGAATGGCACTGTCGTAGAAGTAGAACGATAGTGATTTGAGGGAATATCTACTTGACTCTCGAGGCTTGGTCCACGGAGTGTTAGCAATGCTGAACAACACCTCAGTATGTATGGCGATTGAAACCCTTTAAGTAGGGGCGTACCATTTTCCTGAGGATCGGTGGGAGAACGAATAATGTTCTGGTCATTAAGGTACAACGACAGGTTGTATTTCTTCAGAGTAACCCTGACGCGGTAGAGCATTGGTATGAAGTGCGACCACTGGCTTGGCGGCCCAGCACTCCAGTCTTTGCCCAAATCGGTGAAAAGGTTGATATGATCACGAAGTAAGAAGATAGTTGGCTGTTGAAGAACGATATCAAAAGTCCACTGTCGCTCCGCATTCCAAAGCGGTGGTGTTGGCAGATGACATATAACCTTGTGTATGGTAAACTATGGGGATAGTGATGAGCGCCAGAACTTACTTACCCGACAAGAAGATGTTTCCAGGAACACCTTTCCATTTAAACTGCTCTCCACAGAGACCTCCTGCAAATGCACGTCCAGGCAGGTGTCATAGCCTGTGGGAGAAGCAACCATTGGCACAGTACAGTTCATAGTAGAGCCATTCCCCAGTTTGCAACTCAATTGTGCAGCTGTCCGTGTTGGCTTCTGACCGGTTCGTTTCCTCTCTGAGACTTCGTCGTAGAGCCAATCCTATGGCGAACTCAGTGGTCTTTCAATATTGCAGGGTGCGGACCATACCTTCGAGGATTCGCGGCATGGAATTCTCAGCTCCGTCGCTTCGCGCAGCTCAACAAATAGTCGAAACTCTGTACAAAGGCGAGTTTCGTTGGCTTTGAGCTGAGGCGTGGGTATGACATTGGTGAACGACGGGGGAGAAAATGCCTTCTGCAGTTGGGCACTGGTATAGTTAACTACAGGGTTACAAGGAGCGATATGAGAGCTCACCGTTCGCGATCCGCCCAAGGGCCATAATTGATCGTTCCGCCGTAAACATACAACTCAACGCCCCATTGAGGAGCGACGTCTCCATTTCCGATATCAACGACTTCAATTCCATCGAGTCTTCTTGCACCAGTTGGTACGAGCCCTAGATTCGAGTCAAATCCGACCAGTTTATGCGCACTTTGGCTTTGGCTACGAACCTGCGACATCCGCGTAATAGACGACCTCCAACCGTGGAGTATCCAAGAGCTGCCTCACAATGGCGTATTCAGGGCCCACTTCATACCTTCTTGCCTCTGCTGCCCTTTTTGCTTCTTCCGTTTCCTTCCGTTTCTGTTCTTCCTTCTCGGCGGTCGTCATAAACGCGCTAAGTCCAGCCCATGGTGCTGGTTGAGCCGGTTTCTTCGTCTTTATTGGTTGTAATGGGTTGAAGGAGAAGTGGCGCATGGAATTCAAGAACCCATTGAACGAATACGATAAGACGGAATGAGGCGGTTGTCGCTTGCATTGATAGTGTAATCGCCGTCCATTTTCTACCATGTCGTGATGATAATCTTGGTTCTCTTCTGCCCTGAGAGTGACCGAGCGGAAATCGAAATTGTAGAATTGCTTGTACTCGTCGTATTTTGAGCGACACTGAAAAAAGACCGTCATAAAAACATCCTTCGATTGGGATCGCACGCACTGGTGCAACACCATAAGTGCCAGTGCCAGACCCAAAGGAGATAATGAACCGGCTCTCCATTGAATGGTTTCCAAAAATAATAGCCCCTTTCTTTGCTTCGAACTCGATGGGTAAAAGATCACTGAAATCAAACCTCGGAAGGAGTGCCATCAACCATTTCCAGAGGCGAGAGGAGAAGTCAGCGATGGGCTGTGCCATCCTTAAGGCGAAGGGCGGGTATCTTTCTGGCTGCCCCGAAGCACTGTTCGATGCGGCTCCTGGTACTTGAGCCTCCTGGCCCGTCTCTTGAGAATAGCAGTCCTTGTAGATTTGATCTTGAGTGGGAGGGAAAGTTCTTGACGTTCCGGATCCGTTGGAGCCCTGGAAGGTGTCCTTCGATCCCTCTTGCGCCTTCCTGAGGACATCGTCGAACACCACGGTCCGGTTGTACATGATCCACTCGACGCCTTCAAGACGAATCAAAATCCTGCAGGGACGAGAATGGTTTTCTTTCTCGTCTGGACTTTTGTTAATAATGAACCCGGTGCTGGGTTTGCATTCTCACCTTCTCCGGATTCGAGGCTGCGAGGGTGCGTATCATCGCGCTCTCTCACTTGTCGGAGCCAATATCTCCAAGAAATGAAGCATCTCACAGCTCGAATACTCTGATTCGCGGAATGATATTTGAAATCGCGTATCATAATCCTCCCCGCGAGGAGTGAGACCTGCGCCGACTCTGCGAGGTGGAATCAACACAATTCCCGGAGGCTGAAGGTTTCATACCGGCATTAATCCATACGCTTCCATTGGAATCCGCATCCCAAGTCTTCAGACGGAGTAGCCAAAACACCAGTCGTGCGAGAAGCCGGTTCCAATAGAACATGAAGACAAGAAACAGGACGGTAGCACCGACAGAGAGCCCAAGTGCACTCCTTTTGCCATCATTAGCGATGTGAGGTATATCCAGCACTGTGTACGTACCATTGCGTGGGGGTTGGCAGGAATATATCTCGTCTCTCGAGGACGTGCGTCTCCATAGAGCCACCCAAAAGCAGCTTATGAACCACTAAATGATCTCCAGATACTCCGTGGCCGTCTGAACGTGGTCCAGGGCGTGGTCGAGGTCGAAGCTTGTTCTGACCTCCAACCACATTCCACATTTCTCAAATGAGCACGCCTACACCCAACGGCGACGTTCCGAAGGAAGTACCTGGTTCAGAAATACCGGCAGTGGTCGGTATCAACTTTGGAAACTCATATGCGTCGATATCTGTCCTTAATAAAGTGCGAAATCGCCATAGAATTTGCGCGTCGAGCTCGGAGTTAACCTGGATCTACAGGAAGGGTTACCGGATTGCATCGCGAATGAAGATGGCGAGCGGCAAATCGCTACAGCCATCGCTTTTCACGGTGAAGAAATGGTAAGTAACCGCGAAAGAAAAAAAACGAAGGGCGCGTAGTTTACGCAAAATGATCGTTGGACATCCAGTACATCGGTAATCAAGCGAAGCCACAATTGATAAAGAATGCAAAAAACACGATTCAACACTTTCGAAATCTCTTGGGCAAAAGGTGAGCATGCGCACTTAATTCTATCGCATTCTAGCCAATATTAACATGTGATCGCGCAGCTACCCTGAGGTTGCCAATGTGTCAACCATAGCGGCTCCGATCGTTCCCCAGGGTGACGTGCCTGCCTACACCGTCTCTATACTCGAATCAGCAACTCCGATAGCTACTGCACAACCAACTCCAAAAGGATCAACAACTGCGACACCAATTACTTCACCCCCGCCAGAAAGAGAGGAACCTCCCTACACTGAGAAGACCCTAACCGTCTCCGAGGTTGCCACCATCGTGCTCCGCTCTCTCATCGGGTCTGCTGTCGATTTCTTGGGAAAACCTATCGATGGCGCCGTCATTACCGTCCCATCTCATTTTACCGCACAAGCCCGACAAACCCTCCAAAAAGCAGCAGAAACCGCTGGTATCCCCGTGCTGCAACTGTTAGACGAAGCTGCAGCTGTTGCAATCGCTTACACATCTCTCAACCCCCCGTCAACAACAGACACCATATCCCTAATCCTTGATCTTGGCGCATCCTCTCTGGACTTGTCTCTCCTCGCTATCAAGCAGGGGCTGGTCCACCAGCTCGCGTCTTCGCATACTCCAGGCGTTGGTGGTGATGCAATGGATGACAAGCTCATCGCCTTCTTTGTGAAGGAATTTACGAAGAAGACCAAAATCGAGCTATCGCCTTCGAGCAGGTCTGGCGCAGACATCCGCGCTCTCACCAAGCTGCGATTGGCTGTAGAACACACAAAACGAACACTGAGTGCGAGTCCTGGTGCGGCAGCCTGTAGCGTGGAATCATTGAAAGAGGGAATGGACTTCAGTGGTTCAATTAATCGGATTCGATTCGACGTTGAAATGGGCAGCATCTACAACATAATAACCACAACAATCAGGTCTCTGTTGGAGTCAGTATCCTTGGATGCTGTACAGATTGATGAGGTGCTCCTGGTCGGTGGCTCAACATTGCTGCCCGGATTAACCAGCAAGCTGTCAACCATTTTCGAAGAATCGACCCAAATACGATGGGACATCGATCCCTCTCAGGTACTCAGTCGAGGTGCGGCAGTCCAGGCTGGCATCCTGGCCTCGCTGTCACCTGATGACCCACTACGGGAGGCGTTCAAGGAAGGCTCCTCAATTTTGGAAGCGAAAGTGACAAGCCATCCGGTTGGAATATATTTCCCTGGAGACCCCTCCAGTGGAAAACCCGTCGTGGAGCAGTGGCTACCCGTCATCGCATCAGAAACGCCTTTGCCTGCCCGACGAACTGTCTCCTTCAATGTTCAGCTACCTGAAGGCGAAGGGAAGAAGCGAGTTGGGTTCGAGATATGGCAAGTGAAAGAAACAGTCAGCATAGAAAATATCAAGCCTCCAGTCGAGGAAGATGACGAGGAAGAGGAAGAGCTAGAAGAAATCGAAGTTCGTGAAAGGTCGATTGAAAAGGACACACACCTCGCGTCCGTGGAGCTATTCGTAGATGGGATAAAACATTCTAAAAAGCAGAAACGCCTTCCTCAGGTGAAGTTGCTGGTTACCTTCATCGTGACTCTCGATGGAGTAGTGGAGGTCATCGCGAGGGCGGAGGGCGCTGTCGAACCTGTTTCATTGAAAATCGGAGCTTAATTGGTTCTGCATAATACATCATTTTGCATCGTTTGTCTTCCTGTTGAGGAGTGGGTAGTTTCCCTAAACCTAAACCTGAACCCTCCCACAATGTCCGCCAACAAGGGTCTCAAGTCCATCGCCCCTGTACCGACCGCAAATGACTTCTTGGACATCGTTCTCTCGAAGACTCAGCGCAAGACGCCTACAGTACGCCGATCGAAAATTCTCGCCAAACAACGGCGACTCTAATTAAGTATACAGGTCATTCACAAGAACTTCAAAATTAGCAGAATACGCAACTTTTACATGCGCAAAGTTAAATACACCCAGGATTCGTTTGATGAAAAACTGAGTGCCATCCTAAACGATTTTCCTATCCTCGACGTGAGCTAAGCCAGCTTGAAGTAGGTCTGAGCAGTAGCTGATCTATCCTGTAATCTTTAGAATCTACACCCGTTTTTGTCCTCGCTCCTGAATGTTTTATACGACAAAAACCATTACAAGCTAGCTCTGGGGCAGTTGAATACTGCGCGACACTTAATCGACCAAGTTGCAAAGGACTATGTTCGCCTTCTCAAGTTTGGCGATAGTTTATACCGCTGCAAGCAGCTTAAGAAAGCCGCTCTTGGTCGGTTAGTTATCTTCCATCGATATCTGTCTTAGCTACAGTGTTCTCTTCACATAGGATGGCAACCATCATGCGAAGGCAAAAAGATCCGCTAGCATATCTAGAACAAGTCCGGCAGCACATTTCTCGCCTCCCTTCAATTGACCCTAACACTCGCACTCTACTGGTCTGCGGCTATCCCAACGTCGGCAAGTCATCCTTCGTGAACAAGGTTACTCGAGCAGACGTTGATGTTCAGCCGTACGCCTTTACGACAAAATCGCTTTTCGTCGGACACTTGGATTACAAGTACTTGCGATGGCAGGTGAT
>WNFL01449721.1_pt1 | contig 12195 bp, 9 predicted proteins | sample 5400361 | NCBI WGS metagenome assembly WNFL01 (sample SAMN13153351, study PRJNA577476) | soil metagenome | isolation source: 40 cm soil on Douglas fir-dominated hillslope | place: USA:California | collected 2013-09-17
GTGGCGGAAAATTCCTTGCCGTCATTCAACTCTTTGCCGCGCTTGGCGGTGCCGACCATGCGGCCCAACGCGCGCATGTAATAGCGGAAGTCGGTCAAGGGCAGCGCCATCCGCGCCAGAAATCCCTTCTGCGCCTGGTTGTAGGCCATCCAGTTGACGAAGAAGACGATATGACGGGTTTCCTCATACATCAGGGTTTCGAAGATGGTGAACATCTCCTTGGGCAGGAATTGCGATTGCATGGCGATCTTGAAGACGCCGAATCCCAGGAAGGAATCCATGCATTCGCCGAAACCGAAATCCTTGAAGCGGGTTTCGACATTGTCGCTGACGTCTTCCAGCGGCCGTTCGGCGGCGTCGATGCCGTATTTCTCGATCATCACCCGGATCAGCTTGGCATGCCGGGCTTCCTCGAAGCCCTGCAGCGCCACCGCCTCTTTCATCACCGGATCATTTACGGTCTTGACGAATTCGGCGACAATCGCGCCCGCACGGCGCTCGGTGTAGAACACTTCTTCCCAGAAGGGCACGGATTTCAGGCGCTGCAGCGCCGCTTCATCCAGGTCCGGCCACGGCAAAGTGTCCGGATCGAACTCGGTATAGGTCTGCATGAAATGCTTGCAGAAGGTGTCGCGATGTTCCAGCGATCCGATTTTCATGGTCAGGCGGCCTTCTTTTTCTTCGGGCCGATGAACTTCAGCGCCAGTCTTGCCATGAAGGGCACCAGGCGCGGGCGCTTGAGACGCATGTCATAAGGCGCCAGGCGCCGGTCGTTTTCGGACACGCAGAGCGCGATCAGCTCGCCCACATTGATATCCGAACCCAGCTGTTCGGCGCCGGTGACGGTGAAATTGTTGTCCTGCTGACCGTTTGAAACATCGGAGGCGATGCCCATCCGTTCATAGATGAGGAACAGCCAGACCGCGACAACCTTGAGCTCGAACCAGGGCCGCCGCCACCAGGCCATGTTGCGGCGATGCCAGGCAACCCAGTTGACGAAGAACAGGATGTGGCGGGCTTCCTCATTCACCACCGGATCGAAGGTCTGGACCAGTTCCGGCGGAAAGTACCCCGTATCCTTGGCGGCCTTGAACAGGCCGAAGGCGAAGAAGCTGTCGATGCATTCGCTGTAGCCGGTGACCATGAAGGCCCATTCCGGATCCCTGGGCCGCTCGTAGACCGGCTCCGGCGCCAGCTTGATGCCGTAAGCCTCGACCAGGTTGGCCAGCACATGGCGGTGCCGGCGCTCCTCGAAGCCGTTCAGCTCGATCGCCTTGCGCAGCAGCGGGTCCGGCACGCCTTCGGCATAGGTGCAGACATTCAGGCCGGCGCGGTTCTCGGTCTGCACCGCAATGTCCCAGATCGGCAGCGCGGTAATGCGCTTTTCGGCTTCCTCGCCCAGCTTGGGCCAGTCCAGCACCGCCGGCTTGTAGGGATCGTGTGTATCCAGCAGCGTCTTGCAGAACAGCCGCTTGTGCGCGTCGCTGCCAAACTTGATCGGCCCGTCGCCCGGCCACAGGCCGGTGTCGCGCGTCAGGTCGGGCGGAATGGCGAAAGCCGGACTGCTCATGGAAGCTCCAATTCTCGCACCTGCAATACCCCTTTGCGGAGGTCAATTGAACTCAAAAATGCGGCCCCGCAATTCGGATCTAACCCCTTGATTTTACTTCTGTGAAAAGTCCCCAAAGCCGCCGGTTTTGATCCCCCTTGCCGCCAGGCGCCCCGGCATCCCCGGATCGGTCAGCGCCGCCAGTTCGGCGGAATATCGGTAGCCCGGCGCCGATCCCGAATAGGGCCCGGTGGCTGGGTGCATGTAAATCTCGGACAACCCGGCAGGCAGATGGTCGATCAGGCCCGCCAGGCGCTGTTCTGTCATGGCGCCCGACCAGGCCAAGCCGAATACCCAATCCGGTACGGTGATGCCCGCACGGCGCAAGCGGCCGCGCAGGCCCAGCGCAAACGGCGCAGTCAGCGCCACCACGCCCGATGGCTTGTGCTTTTCGATGCGGCCCAGCACCGCCTGCGGCTCCAGCGGCACCCGTGCGCCCTTCAGCCCATAGGCTTTGCCGATCTTGATCGTCAGCGCCGCGATGGTGGGATGAAGATGGAAATGCTTATGCGCGTTGACGTGGTCCAGGCGAAGGCCTGTCGCGGCGAAAGCCGCGAACTGGGCCTCGATCTCGGCAGCCAACTGGGCGCGCACCTTGGGGCGGAAAAACATGGCGGCCCCGGCCCGCGCCATGTCGGTGCGGAAATGACCCGTTTTGTCGACCAGGTCCGGTATGGCGCTGATCGGCAAGACCGGCTTGCCCTCGACCAGCACCAGATGGAGCCCGACGCGCAATTGCGGCATGGTGCCGGCGCGCATCACGGCATCGCCCGCGGCCGCACCCGCCACCATCAGACTGGCGGCGGACAGAATCCCGTCGCGATGGGCGCGCTCGACACCTTCGTTGACTTCGACGGCGGCGCCGAAATCGTCGGCGGTGACGATCAGTTGTTTCATTTTTCCAATTGCCGCGTGACCTTGCGGTGGCAGTCAAACCGGGCCGCGAATATTCGGCCGGTCACGCGGCGGGGCATCACGAAACGATCATGTCTTCGCGGTTCTTGAGGAACTGGAAGAACTCCACGCCTTCGCGCAACCGGCGCACCAGCATGTCGCGCGAGGTCAGCATTTCCTTCAGGATCTCGGCGATCTTGGACGGGCGGAAATAGAACTTCTTGTAGAAGACCTCCACCGAGTCGAAGATTTCGGTGTGACCCAGATGCGGGTAGTTCAGTGGCGCGATCTGGGTGCCGTCATCGGTCAACAGATCCACGTCGGACGCGAACCAGCCATTCTCCTTGGCCTGTTTGTAGAGAAAGGTGCCGGGATAGGGGGCAGCCAGCGACACCTGGATGGTGTGCGGATTGACTTCCTTGGCGAAGCGAAGGGTTTCCTGGATGGTTTCGCGGGTTTCGCCCGGCAGGCCCAAAATGAATGTTCCGTGCACCACAATGCCCAGGTCATGGCAATCGCGGGCGAACCGCTTGGCGACTTCGACCAGCAGGCCCTTCTTGATATTGTGCAGGATCTTCTGGTTGCCGGATTCATAACCGACCAACAGCAGCCGCAACCCGCCCGCTTTCATCGCTTCCAGGGTCTTGCGCGGCACATTGGCCTTGGCATTGCACGACCACACCACGCCCAGCTTGCCCAATTCCTTGGCCAGGGCTTCAACGCGATCGTGATTGTCGGTCAAGGTGTCGTCGTCGAAGAAGATTTCCTTTATCTGCGGGAATTCGCGCTGCACATATTTCACTTCCTCGACCACCTTTTCGATCGATTTGAAGCGATAGTTATGCCCGCCGATGGTCTGGGGCCACAGGCAGAAGGTGCAACGCGACTTGCAGCCCCGTCCGGTGTACCAGGACATATAGGGGTGCATCAGATAACCGCCGAAATACTTCTCGACCTTGAGCTGCTTGTACATCGGCAGCACCGAGGGCAGCTGGTCCATGTCCTTGAGAATTTCGCGCTCGGGATTGGTGACGATCTCTCCGTCCGCATTGCGCCAGGTCAGGCCCTTGATGCCGGCCCAATCATTGCCATTCGCCAATTCCTGGATGGTGAACTCATATTCGTTGCGGCAGACAAAATCGAGTTCGAGACAGGCGTGCATGCTTTCCAAAGGCTCGACCGCAACTTTGGCGCCGATAAGGCCTATCTTGGCGGCGGGATTGATGGCGCGGATCATGCCGGCCGTCCGGCAATCGGATTTGAAGCTGGGGGTTGAGGTGTGAATAACGATCAGTTCATGCGCCTTCACCTCTTCCTCAATATCCTTGAAGGAAAGATTGTGCGGCGGAGCGTCGATCAGGCGGGCGCCGGGCACCATCGCGGCCGCCTGGGCCAGCCAGGTGGGGAACCAGAAGCTCTTCACTTCCCGCTTCATCTGATAGCGGGCGCCAGCGCCGCCGTCATAGCCGTCGAAGGACGGGGCTTGGAGAAAAAGGGACTTCATCATCGTCATACCTCATGCCCCATAGGGGCGGGAACATCTGGAACTTTCAGGTCTCAGACCTGGGACATTGCGCCCGAAGGCTCTACCGCAAAGTGCGTTCCGCGCCAATGCACGGTTTCGCCGAACAGGGACGCCACGAACACCGCAAAGCTTAACAGATCCCGCAGCGGCAGCAGCCAATAGGGTCCGGCATAGGTCCCGAAAAGCCCGTCAATCCGGCTTTTCAAGACCAGTCTTGCCGCCAGGGCCGCCGCCAGGATGACCAGGCTGACGGTGTTAAAATCCAGCAAGACGCCGCTCATCAAGGCGAAAACGAAGCCGTGGGTGACAAGGCTGCCGACATGTCCCGCCGGATTCACCGTGCGAATGGTGCGGGTCCAGCGCAACTCGTGACGGAACAGCGCGGTCGCGCTGTTTTCCGCCGCGGTGTGACCCACGCCCATGGCGGGAATCGCCAATGTGTAACCCTTCGCCCGCACGGCACGGCCGATCTCGTAATCATCGGCCAGTTGGTCGGCGAAGGCGGCAAAACCGCCCACCTCGTCCAAGGTCTGACGCCTCAGCGCGATGGTCGAGCCGAAGCACGGCGCGGCCAGGCCCAGGGTCGTGCCCAGCACGGCATTGGGCAGGAACGTGTAGGATGTGCTCATCGCCGCCAGCGACGACCAGAGTTTGTGGCCATCCTTGGCGGGCTCGCCGGTATAAAGACAGGTGACGATGCCGACGCCGGGGCGTGCCAGCGCGGCGGTGACCTGTGACAGCCAACCGCGACCAACGGCAATGTCGCTGTCCGACAGCACCAGCGTGTCGTGCTTGGCCAGCGGCAGCATATTGATGAGATTGGAAATCTTGGCATTGGCGCCATACAGCGCCGCATCGGCCACAATGGCCGTGTCGAGATGCGGATATCTGGCTTGCAGTTCGCGCACCACTGCCACGGCCGGATCATGCTCGTCATGCACGCCGAACACGATCTGGACGGCACCGGCATAGCCTTGCGCGAAGAAGGTTTCGAGATTGCGCGACAGTTCCGGCTCGCCTTGATGCAGAGGCTTGAGAATCGTTACGGCAGGACCGTGGAGGGCCACGCTCTGCGGCACGTTCATGAAACGGCCGACCAGCACCGCCGCCAGCAGGGCATAAGCGGTACCCACGACCGCAAGGGCCGCCAGGCCCCAGCCGACATCAATGAAAAGCCAATGCATGGTCATGTTCTAGAAGTCTCGCCCCGAGATACGTATTAGAGCATCGTTATTCGAGGGGGGAAGGCCCTATCGGTGACATTTTGCGACAATTGGAAATTATGTCGCTGTTTTTTACAAGCCATTGAAAAAATTAGCATAATTCTGTGTTATGGTTGCTTTTTGAACCTGACAAGCCCCGTATCTCTCCTATAGGGTGGCCCGATGGTCACACTCCAAGCCAACCCCGCCGTACCACAGACGCTCGCCCTGGCGAGTCAGTCCTTGCAGGCGGGCGACGCCGAAGGGGCGGACCGGCTACTGGCCCCGGCACTGGAACGCTTCTCGGCCGACCCGAGGCTGTTGCATATGGCCGGGCTGGTGCGGATGCACCAGCAGCGCTTTGAGGAGGCTGCCAATTTCTTCGCGGCCGCACGGGCCGCCAATCCGCGCGAAGCCGTGCTGGCTTTCAGTCACGGCACGGCGCTGCGGTGGCTCGAGCGCCACCGCGAAGCGATTGATGCCTTCAAGGACGCGATCACGCTCAAGCCCGATTATGCCGAAGCCTATTACGAGGCCGGCACCACGCTGCAGCAGCTGGGCGAGGTGGAGCAGGCGGAGAAAGTGTTCCGCCAATGGCTGGCCGCCCTGCCCGACAATCCCCGCGGCAGGCTGGCCCTGGCCGATGTGCTGCTCGTCATGCGGCGGCCGCAGGAAGCCGAAACTTTTTTGCGCGAAGCGCTGCGGCAACCTGTCCCGCAACAGATGCGCGCCATCCTGCATAAAACTCTCGGTTTTGCCCTGTACCGCCAGAATAGAAATCAGGACGCGCTGGAGAATTATGAAAAATCCTCGGCACTGAACCCCGAACTTTCCACAGATGCGATCCGCGTCGACATCCTTCAAAGGCTCAGGCGCTATGAGGAAGCGGGCGCAATAAGCCGGCGTGTGGTGGCGCAAGACCCCACCAATCCAAAATGGCACAAATTCCACAATGATCTGATGTACCGGCTGGGAGACCCGGACTATCTCAAATCCTATGACCGCGCGCCCAAGACAGTGGAGCTATTGCTTTCCAAGGCCTATTTCCTCGGCCACGAGAAACGGGGAGAGGAAGCCTATGAAGTTCATCGCGAAGCCCTGGCGTTGGCGCCCGACAATCTGCTGGCGGCCGCGGGGGTGGGCAACACGCTGAATTTGATGAAGCGGCACGCGGATGGATTGAAAGTGCTGGAGGAGCTTCTGACCAAGCACAGCGACGACGCAGATCTGCTGTCTTGCGCGGCGGAAGCCGCGATATCGGCGGGCGATCGGCAGCCCTGTGCGAGAAGTGCATCGCGCTAGCGCCTTACGACCAAGTGGCGCTGGCGATCCTGGGAACGGCATGGCAGATGCTGGGCGACGAACGTGAGGAGGCATTGACCGGCTACGACTCGCTGATCCAGATCTACGATCTGGACCCGCCCGAGGGGTTTTCCGACATGGAAAGCTTTAACGCCGAGCTCAATGCCTATCTGGACCACATACATCCCGTGACCCGGGAATATCTGGCCCAGTCCCTGCGCAACGGCACCCAGACACCGGACAGGTTGTTCGGCGCCGGTCATGACCTGGTGGAGCGGCTTCAGATTCGCATTCGCGAGGGGATCACCAGTTACATCGCCGGCATGAAGCAGGACGACAAGCATCCCCTGCTGTCACGGCGAACCCGCGCCTTCGACTATACCGGCTCCTGGTCGTCGCGGCTGCGCGATTGCGGCTTTCACACCAACCATGTCCATCCGGAAGGATGGATCAGCTCCTGTTATTATGTGGCTTTACCGCCGGCAGTCGAAGATACCGAACGCCGCCAGGGCTGGATCAAATTCGGTGAACCGAATCTGGAGGTGACGCTGAAAAATCCGATTCGCCGCGCCATTCAGCCGCGGCCGGGCCGGCTGGTGCTTTTTCCGTCCTATATGTGGCACGGCACCGTGCCGTTCCATGATGCACAGCCGCGCACGACGATTGCGTTTGACGTTGTGCCCAAAGATTGAAGCCGACCGGCCGCGCGCTCAAGCTCGCGGCGTTCGTCGCTCGAAACGGTCCACTGGCCGTCCATACGCTGACGCTATGGACCGTTCGCCTTCGGCAAATCGCTCCTCACTCCGAAAGGCTAGGAGGCGCGGCGGCGGGTCGAAACGGTTTTTGATGCCGCGCGGCGGGCCTTGGTGGCTGCCACCAGCAGCAACCAGTTGCTGAACAACCGCACGGTGTTGGAGCGCCAGATTTGGCGCGGCAAGGCGCCCAGCACCACCTCCCGATAGAGCGACAGGTCGGATTTGTCTGCGATCCCGGCCAGCCGGTTCTCGGTGGCGCGATCGAAATAATGCTCCGGGACCGACGGACGTTCGTCCGTCTCGCCCTGCAGGAAGCGGCCGATGTCGCGCAGATATTCGCGGCCCAAGGTGCCGGGATCATATTCCGGATGCCCCTGCAGGAAGACAAAGCGGCTGTATCCCGGCGGTTCACGGGTAAAGATATCGACCGCACCTCCATCTTTGGAGTCCAGCCGCGCCAGCACACGATAGCCCCTGGCCAAAAGGTCGCTTTCCGCAACATCGTTGCGGCGCGAATGCGGCACCGGCGCTATCGCCGCGGTGTTGAAGAACAAGGGATCGTCTTCCACCCGGGCGCTGCCATAGATGCCCGACAATTTCGCCGGCAGCGGCCGGCACGCGATGCCGTCCATGTGCAAAATGGCCGCATGCGCTGCCGAGTTGGAAAACAGGGTGGAGACGGTGCCCATACCGGCCCAGTCGATCAGAGCCGCCAACTCCTTCCTGTAGGGCTCGTTGCGCAGGTCGTCCGCGACGGGCCCGGCGCCGGTGACGATCAGCGCGTCGATATTCGCAGCCTGCAGGAAGGCGGCATCGTCATAGAAGCCGGCCATGCGCGAGCGCGCCTGTTCGTCGCGCGCGATGGAGCGCAATGAGAAGAGCCGCAGCCGTACATCCAGGTTGCCTGCGGCGTCTTTCAGCAGCCGCGCGAATTGCAGTTCGGTGGCGCGCATGGCGGCATCGGGCATGTTGTTGACCAGCCCGACATGGATGGCGGTGCGATTGTGGCCATTGCCCAGCAGGAATTGCTCGACCCCGCTCATCGCGCCACTGCCGTTGTAACGGAATCGGCGTCAAAACAGGCGTGCAGTGTGTCGTCGCGCATGATGGTCCTGATGGTACGGCGGGACAGAATTTAGGTCGCTTGGGATTAACAAAATATCGGCGCAATGCTGGAGCGGAAGAAGATCGGCGTTAACGCTGGTCTCCCATGCGCCACGCCATTGCGCAGGCGTGGCGGCGTTTCAGTTTGAGACAGCGCTACCAGCTTCATGCGCATTAAAGGCGCGAGCGATCCAGGGCATTCAAGCTGACAAAAAGTCGTCAGGTCCCGCTGCCCGCGCGACAATAGCTATGCCCGGATCAATTCCTGCCTGATCCGTCTGCGAAACCTGCGGTCCGGAAGCGGGGGCAGTCTTACGGCGTAGCGGATTTCCGTCCCGATGATGCGCATCGCTTCCATCGCATAGGGAATCATCTGCGGCATGCAATAAAAGTAGTGAATCATGCCGGGATGGCAGCGGCCATGCACCGGCACGCCAAAGCCGCCCAGCCGCTGGGCATACTCCTCGCCTTCGTCGCCAAACGGATCGAACTGGGCCGTGTGGATGAAAGCGGGCGGCAGATTGGCAAACTCCTCGGCACGGAGCGGCGACAGGCGCAGGTCCGTCCGTTCACATTCCTCCGGCACATAAAGTTCGAGGTCGCGGCGCAAAGTCTCACTATCCAGGAAATAGCCATCGGACAGTTCGCGGCGCGCGGCGGATTCACGGTGCACGTCGAGGATTGGACAAAGCAGCAGCTGGAAGGCGATGGCCGAGCTGCCCGCGTCCCGGGCGACGCGACACAGCGCGGCGGCCAAGGTGCCACCCGCGCCGTCACCCGCCACCCCCAGCCGCTGCAGGTCCAGGCCGAACATTTGGGGGTTGCGCATCACATGGTTCAGCGCGGCGACGGCGTCGGACAGGCCGTAAGGAAAAGGATGCTGGGGCGCCAGCCGATAGTCCACGGCAATCACCCGGCAGCCGGTCTCGTTACTCAACCGCCGGCACAACCCGTCATGTGTGTCCAGGCTGCCCGCCACCCAGCCGCCGCCATGGAAGAACAGGATTCCCGGCAACAGGCGGGCCGGTTCACCCAGCGGCGAATACAGGCGCAAGCTGATATGGCCGTCATTGACCGGCATAAGCTGCTCGCGCACGCCGCCTATCGCTTCCAGGCCGGGCGGATCCGCCAGATCGGCCAGGTCTTTCAGAGCCGAACGGCGGTCTTCGACATCGTCATAACGGCCACTTCTGTGTCCCGCGGCAGCGAGCATTTCGAGAAGATGGCGGGCATGGCGATCGAGGGGCATCACATGTTCCTGTAGGGCGTTTCCCCGGGGGCAACCCCAAGCCGAAAATCAGGCTGCTTTCGCAATGATGGCGACACCTGACCGCCAATTTAGCGCTCAGCCGTAAAGCATTGGTTGAATGGACGCCGCATTGCCTGCGGTGAACTTTAACCATCCGCTAATGGCAAATGCCGCATAAAGGCTTTGGGCTTTCCACGCACGACTGTCGAACCAAAGGTTCGCCATGACTATTGCACCTCAAAGATCCGGCCGCGTCCGTTGCCGTCCCATCGCCGAAAGCGATCTTGAGGATCTCGCCGATCTGCTGATGCGTGGTTTCCCCCGCTCTCACCGCAGCACCTGGACGCGCGGCTTCGCCCGCTGGAAAAACCTGCCCGTGATCGAAGACGTGCCGCGCTACGGCTATATGCTGGAGGGCGGTTTCGGCCCCGTTGGCGTGCTCCTGCTGATTTCCTCAAAGCGCGGCGATCAGATCGTGTCCAATCTGTCGAGCTTGTATGTCGAGCCGCAATGGCGCGCCCATTCCACCCTGCTGCTGTCGCTGGCAACCAAAATCAAGCATGTCACCTACCTCAACACTTTCCCGGCCCCGCACAGCTGGCGCACGCTGCAGGCCCAGGGCTTTGCGCCCTATAATTTCGGCCGCAGCACGCTCTTCGCCCTGCCCGGCCGCGGCGCGGTCAGCGATCTCATTCCCGACAATCTTCCGGAGGCGCAGTTGCTGCGTGATCATCGCGCCATGGGCTGGATCAGCCTGACGGTGGAAAAAGACGGCATTTTATCGCCCTTTGTGTTCAAGCCGCACCGCCTGGACAGGGTTCCAGTCATGGACGTGATGTTCTGCCGCGGCGCGGAAGACCTGCGGCGTTGCGCGCCCGCCCTGGCCAGACATTTTCTGCCGCAAGGCCGTCTGGGGTTCCTGATAGACGGTGACATAGAGGCGACGCTGTCGCACTATGTCGAAGGCAAGGAACCGCGCTACTTCAAGGGCCCGTATCGTCCTATCCTCGGTGACCTTGCCTATACCGAGAAAGCCCTGTTTGGATGACCGTTCACGCCCCACTTGCCACCCGCTCCGCTGCACCCCAAACGCGGAGCGCGGCAAAAGTGCTGGTCGACCAGCTGCGTATTCAAGGCATTGCCCGCGTCTTCTGCGTACCGGGTGAATCCTATCTGCCGGTGCTGGACGCGCTCTATGACAGCGGCATCGCCGTCACGGTCTGCCGCAACGAGGGTGGCGCCTCAATGATGGCGGAAGCCTGGGGCAAGCAGACCGGGCGCCCCGGCATCTGCTTTGTCACCCGCGGTCCGGGCGCCACCAACGCCTCGGGCGGAGTCCATATCGCGCAGCAGGATTCCACCCCCATGATCCTGTTCGTGGGCCAGGTGGAACGGGAAAATCGCGGCCGCGACGCGTTTCAGGAGATGGATTACCGCGCCTTTTTTGGCGGCATGGCCAAGTGGGTGGCGGAAGTGAACGAGGCCGACCGCATGGCCGAAATGGTCGGCCGCGCTTTCTCGACCGCCATGGCGGGGCGCCCGGGCCCGGTGGTTCTGTCGCTGCCCCATGACATGCTGCCTTTGGCGTCGCAATCGCCCGATGCGCCCTTTGTCCAGGCTTTGGAAACTGCACCCGGCGGCGAACAGATGGCCGAACTGGAAGCGCTGCTGGCTGAGAGCAGCCGTCCCATGCTGATCCTGGGCGGCGGCCGCTGGAATGAAACAGCCTTGGCCCAGATCGCCGGTTTCGCGCAACGCTTCGGCGTGCCGGTCTGCACGTCTTTCCGCCGCGCCCATCTGTTCGATCCGCTGCATCCCAATTATGCGGGCGACCTGGGCCTGGGGGCCAATCCCAAGCTGGTGGCGCGGGTGAAGGCCAGCGATCTTGTGATCGCGGCCGGGGCACGGCTGAACGAACTCACCTCCCAGGGCTATACCCTGTTCGACATTCCCGCGCCTCAGATGATCGGGCGGGTTTACCGGCCCCATCTGGCTATCCACACTTCGCCACAGGCCTTCGCCGCCGCACTGGCCAATCTTAAACCCAAAAGTCTTGAGCCGACGTCCGCCGATGTCGGCGCTGCGCATCAGCACTATCTCGACTGGTCGCAGCAGCCCTTGCCGCAGCCCGGCGCGGTCAATCTTTCCGAAATCATGGTCTGGCTGCGTGGACACCTGCCTGCCGATGCCATTCTCTGCAACGGTGCGGGCAACTATTCCGGCTGGATTCACCGCTTCTATCGCTTTCGCCATTTGGGCACCCAGATGGCTACGGTCTGCGGCTTCATGGGCTATGGCGTGCCGGCGGCGGTGGCGATGAAAAGCTTGTATCCGCAGCGCAAGGTGCTGGCCGTCAATGGCGATGGCGATTTCCTGATGAATGGTCAGGAATTCGCCACCGCCGTGCAATACAAGCTGCCGATCCTTGTGCTGGTGTTCGACAATGCCAGTTTGGGCACCATCCGCATGCATCAGGAACGCGAATATCCCGGCCGCGTCTCGGCGACTTCCCTGGTCAATCCGGATTTCGCGGCCATGGCCAGGAGCTTTGGCGG
>WNFL01043893.1_pt1 | contig 12194 bp, 14 predicted proteins | sample 5400361 | NCBI WGS metagenome assembly WNFL01 (sample SAMN13153351, study PRJNA577476) | soil metagenome | isolation source: 40 cm soil on Douglas fir-dominated hillslope | place: USA:California | collected 2013-09-17
ATCTTCCAAATCTATCAAAAAACACCCTCACTGAGAGAGCCAACGCCCAACAAGGTGGCCGTCACATTGCGACAGTCCATAGCCAAAGCCGTCAACGAATCCTAGCTCTGATCCTGGTACAGGTGGAAAAAGTGAGTCGGACGGCCACACAACCCATTGGCCGTCGTCGGCGCCGCGAGTGACCACTGCTGACACCTGCCATTGTTCTTCGGTGCCTATGGGCTGGATGAATTTTGATGGTTCGGTACTAGCGATTCCATACGCAATTCGTATTGCCGTCTTTGCATCCTGGATGAGAGGTGTCCCTCGGCACGCGCCTGCGACGGCATCAGGTGAATGCATCAGACTTGTGCACGAGGAGATGAGAAGATAGCCGACTGCTATAGCTATAGAAGCGAGACGCTTCATCACCGCTATTTCAGCAGATCGATTGATTTTGGATCGGGCGGTTTTGGCAAGCTCGCGAGATAGGCGAACATATCGGCCGCTTGCTGGTCGGAAACCAGCGCTTCCTTGTAGGGCGGCATGATCGTGCGCGGCTCGCGCAATTGCGCCACGAAGGCCGGGAAGGCCGTCGTCGGCACGAGGCGTGGTCCTTCGCGACTGCCCTGGCCGACATAGCCGTGACAGGAATAGCAGCCCTTCGATTCGAAGAGCTGCTTGCCGGTCTGCGCGTTGCCGCGCGGCGAATCCTGCGCCGCCGCCGCTGTTGCGCAGGCGAGCGCGAGCGCGAGAGTGATTCGAAAGTGCCTCACGCCTTCCTCCTCAGCGCGGCTGCGACACGACGTCGATCAAAGCGGGCTCGCCGCGCTTGACCACGTCCATCGCGCGCTTGATCGCCGGTCCGAGATCTTTCGGATCGGAAATCGGTCCCTGGCCATAGACGCCCATGCCTTTGGCCAATGTCGCGTAATCGATGTCCGGCTTGGTGATATCGGTGCCGAGATGAATGCGGTTGGTGTCGCGGCTGCGCCGATCGGCCATTCGGAGCGTATGCATGACCTCCATGTGATAGGAACGATTGTTGTGCACGAGAGCGAGCAGCGGAATCTTGTGGTGGGCCGCCGTCCACAACATCGTGTTGGTCATCATCAGCTCGCCGTCGCCGATGATCGCCGCCGTGATGCGACCTCTCTCCTTGTTGGCGAGCGCGGCACCCAAAGCTGCGGGCGCGTTGTAGCCCACGCCTTGCGCGCCCGAACCGCCGATCCAACTGTGCGGCTGCTTGATGTCCCAAAGACGGTGCGGCCAATCGCTCAAGAACACGGTCTCGGTCGGCAGCGTCCAATCCTCGTTCTTCAAATGCTCCCACAATTCCATGCAGGTTCTCGCGATCGAGATCGGGCTTGCATCCCAGCCATAAACCGCATCGGCACGCGCCTGTTCCAAGAGCCGCGGCGCCATCTCGGCGAGCTTCTGCCCGCGCGCCGCAAGCGAGGCCGCGCGCGTGGGCGTGATCTCCCGTTTCACCGCTTCGATGAGCGCGGGCATCGTCGCTTCCGCATCGCCGACGAGCGAAAGATCGGCCGAGCCATAACGCTGCCCTTCGCCATAATTCGGTTTGACCAGCAGGTTTTCGGTGCCGATGTGAATAACTTTCAGATTGACCTGCCGGTTCAAGCGCACATTGGGCCGGCCGATCAGATCGCGCACATCGTTGGTCAGGCCCCAAAGCTCTTGGGGTTCGAGTGCCAGAATCACATCGGCCTGGGAAAACGCTTGCTCGCGGCGGCTGGAGTGATTGAACTTGTGCCGGCTAGGGAAATTCATGCGCAGGCGGCCATCGATGACGGGCGCATTGAGCAATTCGGCGAGCTGAACGAGAAGCGCGGGCGCCTTCTCGGTTCGGCCATAGCGATTGGCATAAATGACGGGATTCTCGGCGGCGACCAGCATGTTCGCCGCTTCGCGCACGCCGCCGTCGTCGCCCTGCGGATGGGAACGCGCGCGCAGCTTTGGAATCCGCAACCGCGCCTCTTCCTCGCGCGAAAGCGGATCTTCCTGCAGATCGGCATCGATGGTGACGAGAACCGGACCCATCGGCGCGGTGGTCGCGAGATCGTAAGCCTGCACGAGGGCTTCCGCGCATGCCTGCAGCGAGGTGGGCTGCGCGTCCCATTTGGTGAAATCGCGCACCATGGCGTTCTGGTCCAAAGCCGCGTGATTCCACTCGACATTGGGACGCCGCGCGGCGCTGTTCTGGATGTTGCCGGAAATGACCACCACCGGCGTGCGGTCCGAATAGGCATTGTAGATCGCCATTGCGGCATGCTGGAGCCCGACCGTGCCGTGAACCAGCGCGGCCATCGGCTTCTTCGCCACTTTGGCGTAGCCCTGCGCCATCGCGACCGTGCACTCCTCGTGCAGGCACATGATGAATTCCGGCTTCTTGTTGTCGCCGTAATTGATCAGCGATTCCTGAAGCCCTCGGAACGTCGAGGCGGGAAGCGAGGCGATGTAATCGAAGTCGAGCGTTTTCAGCACATCGACCATGAAGTCCGAGCCCGAGCGGCCTTCGGTCAAGGGCGTCGCCGGCGGCAGGACGTTTTCGTTGGGCGGTGTTAAGGGCACGCTCGGACGAGGCGCGGCCGGCTGCGCGGAGACTTTGCCCGCGGCAGCGGCGAGTCCAACCGCGGGCCCCGCGGCGGCAACGCCGGCGAGGAATTGGCGGCGCTTGATCTTGGGCGATTTGGGCATGGGCGTCTCCCGTCGTTTGCCGGAATTTGCCATTCGCAGCAGGCAAATCCAATGGCGAGGCGCGGAAAACACAGCCTCCTCAGCGGTCAGCGCCGCCTAAATTTGCTATAAACGGCCCGGCCAAGCCTGGGAGGACGCTTATGGATCCGAAATTTGTCGAGCTCTATCACGAATATGTTCACGTGCATTTCGACCGCCGCGTGTTCATCGAACGCGCCACGAAACTCTTAGGCAGCACGGCTGCCGCGACAACGGCGCTGGCGTTGATTACACCCAATGATGCCGCGGCGACGGTCATCGCCGAGAATGATTCGCGGGTCGTGAACGAGCGGATCACCTACCCCGGAGCGACCGGTGCGATGAAGGCCTATCTCGCGCGTCCCAAAGACAACGCCAAGCACGGCGGCGTCGAGATCGTGCATGCCATCGGCGGCATCAGTCCGCACATCGAAGACTTGGCGCGCCGCCTCGCGGTGGAAGGTTATGTCGCGATGTCGGTGGACTTCCTCTCGCCGCTGGGCGGGACGCCGGTGCCGCGCAATCCGGACGTGGCCAAGATGACGCAATCGCTCAACAGCGACCAGGTCACCGCCAACGCGGTCGCAGGCGTGAAATATCTGCGCTCACGCTCCGAGGTGAACGGCAAGGTCGGCGCCATCGGCTTCTGCTGGGGCGGCGGCGTGATCAATCAGCTTGCAGTGCACGATCCCTCGCTGAACGCGGGCGCGGTGTTCTACGGACGTCCGCCGGTGGCCGAGGACGTACCCAAGATCAAGGCGAGGCTCTTACTGAATTACGCCGATCCCGAGCTCGACAAGGGCCTCGGCATGTTGTTCCCGACCTATGCCGAGCAGCTGAAAAAGGCGGGCGTGAAATCCGATCTTCATGTCTACAAGGGCGCCTATCACGCATTCTTCGATGACACAGGACAGCGCCATGATCCGGAGGCCGCCAAGCTCGCCTGGGGCCGCGTACTTACGACATTCAAAGAAACGCTGGCATAGCGTGAAATAGAAAAGCCCTCATGCTTCTCGAAAGCGTGAGGGCTTTTGTTTGTGCGCGCCGTCAATTCCGCAAGATCGAGATGCTCGCCGGATCGGGCGGCTTCGGGAATGTCTGGATGTGCGCGTAGATGTCGGCGGCCTGCTGATCGCTCAGCACCTTTGCCGTGTAAGGCGGCATGGCCTGACGCGGCGTGCGCAGCTGCACGATGAAGGCCGGAAATGCCGGCGGATCGATCAGCTTTGGACCTGCCCCGCCGCCCTGACCGACATAACCGTGGCATTCGAAACAACCGATCGTCTCGAACAATTTTTTCCCATTGGCAGCGTTGCCCCGCGGCGTATCCTGCGCGCTTGCCGCGGACGCGAAGACGAGACCGGAGAGCACTCCGACTGCAAATGCCCAACCCTTGCTACGCACTATGCCTCCATTGATCCTTGTTCAACGCGGCTGTGACACCACGTCGATGAGCGCCGGTTCGCCCTTCCTTACCACCGCCAATGCTCGCGTGATCGCCGGACCCAAATCGACCGGATTGCTGATCGGACCTTCGCTGTGGACGCCCATCGATTTCGCCAGCATCGAGAAATCGATATTCGGAGTATCGATCGTCGTGCCGATGTGGGCGCGATCGATGCCGCGCTGGTTGCGCTGGGCGATGCGCTGCACATGCATGTATTCCTGGTGATAGGCGCGGTTGTTGTGCACGACGTAGAGGATCGGAATCTTGTGATGCGCCGCCGTCCACAGCACGCCCGGCGACATCAAGAGGTCGCCGTCGCCGTTCAAGGAAACCGTGATGCGGCCGTGCTCCTTGTTCGCCAATGCCGCGCCCAGCGACGCGGGCGCCGAGTAACCGACGCCGCCGCCGACCGAGCGACCCATGGAATTGTAGTGCTTGTCCATGTTCCACAGCCGGAAGGGCCACTCGCTCAGGAAGTTTGCTTCCGACGACATGGTGTACTGGTCGTTGCCGGTCTTCAGTTGTTCCCAGATTTCGGCGCAGGTGCGCGCGGTGCTGATCGGGCTTGCCGTCCAGCCGAGCACGGCCTGCTCGTGAACCGCCTTCATGAAACCGCCGCTCATCTCCTTGAGCTTCTGGCCGCGCGTCGCCATGGCGGTTTTTCTCGCCGGCGTGACTTCTTTTTCGACCGCCTGGATAAGATGCGGCATTGTCGCTTCCGCATCGCCGGTGATGCCGAGATCGGCCGGCGTGTAACGCGCGTATTCGGCGAAGTTCGGCTTGATCTGGGTATCGGTCGTCCCGAGCACGATGACTTTGGTGCCGGGCCGGATCTTCGACGTGGCCGGACGGCCGATGACGTCATTGACATTGTTGAGCGTGCCGAAGAGGTCCATCGGTTCGAGGGCGAGGACGACGTCGGACGCGCGCAACGCGGCAGCGCCGCGTTCGGTGTGATTGAGCGGATGACGATTGGGCATGTTCATGCGCGAGCGTTCGTCGATCACCGCGGCCTGCAGGGTCTCGGCCAACTGGACGAGATGCTTCGGTCCCGCTTCCGTGCGCGTGTAGCGGCCAACCACGATCACGGGATTCTCCGCCGCGACGAGCATTTTCGCCGCCTCGGCAAGGGCGACGGCATCGCCGATCGGCTGCGAGCGCTTGCGCAATTTTGGGATGAACAGCTTGCGCTCTGGCTCCAGCTCTTCTTCCTGCTGGTCGGCATCGATGGTCACGAATACAGGTCCCATCGGCACGGTTGTCGCGAGATCATAGGCGCGCACCAAACCTTCCGCGAAGTCCTGCAGATTGTTCGCCTGATCGTCCCATTTGACGTAATCGCGGACGATGACGGCCTGATCGTGCGCGCTGTGCGCCCACTCAACGCCCGGACGCCGCGCGGTCCCCTGGTCGGCGAAGCAATTGTAGATCGCTATCGCGGCGTGCTGCGTGCCGACGACGCCGTGAACCATCGCGGCCATCGGCTTGCCCGCAATTTTCGCGTAGCCATGGCTCATCGCCACGGAGGCTTCCTCGTGCAGGCAGGTGATGAATTCGGGTTTCGAATTCATCGCGTAATTGATGATCGATTCTTGCAGCCCACGGAACGTCGAACCCGGGCATGACGCTACATAGTCGATATCCAGCGTCTTCAGCACGTCGACCATGAAGTCGCCGCCGCCTTTGCCGCCGTTCGTCAATTTCGGAAGACTGGATGGCGGTTGCGTGTCGCCGGTTGTTTGCGGACGCGCAGGAACAGCCGGTTTCGCCGCTTCCACCGCGCCCGCGCTCTTCACGGTCGCTGCCAATCCCAGCGCCGGTCCCGCGGCGACTGCTCCGGCTAAGAATTGACGGCGTTTGATCTTTGGCGTCTTCGACACGGTTCCCGTCCCCATGGTTCGCGTTGCCCTCATCGGCCGAGGAAAGCCCCAGCCTTGTAGATTATGATGGCTTTAGCACCTTGGAAAGTCACCAACAAGATTTTGATGTTAAATACGAATTAAGCTCGTCAGAATCCCGTTCTGCTGGGGTTGATGCGCGTTGGAGTCGAATTTGCCCCCGACTGATCTTACCGGCCTCAGCATTCTGGTTGTTGAAGATGAATCCGTCATCGCACTGATGATCGAGGACATGCTGTCGCTGCTCGGCTGCACCTCCGTGTTGCATGCGAGCGCGGTCGCATCCGCACTTGCGCTGCTCGCGGAGGGAAAGCCGGATGCCGCTTTGCTCGACGTCAATCTCGGAGGAGAACCGGCTTACGCAATCGCCGAACGATTGGAGACGCTGCGGATTCCCTTCGTCTTTGCCTCCGGCTACGGCTCGGTGGGGCTTCCGCCCCGTTGGAGTCAAAAACCGGTGATTCAAAAACCGTTCACGCCGGAGATGCTGGCGGCCAAGCTCTTGTCGCTGCTTCGCGGCTAGCGAATCGGCGGCGCGTACATCAGCCCGCCATTCGTCCAGAGCCGGTTCAAGCCGCGCGCGAGCTTCGCGCGGCTTCCCGCGCCGAGATGACGCTCGTAAATCTCGCCGTAATTCCCGCCCACTTTGACGATCCTGTATGTCCAGTCGGGAACGAGACCCTTGGCGCCGGCGGGCGGCGCCGCGAAGAACCGCTTGATTTCGATATCGTTGCTCGTTCGCATGCGCTCGAGGTTCGCCGAATTGATTTTCAGCTCTTCGGCGTTGATGAGCGCGAAGATCGTCCACCGCACGACGTCAAAGAATTGCTCGTCGTCCTTGCGCAAGAGCGGAGCCAAGGGTTCCTTGGTGAGCTGTTGGGGCAAGATCGTGAATTCATCCGGGTGCGGAGCTTTCGCAATCACGGCTTCGGCGAGTTCGGAAGCGTCCGCGGCCATCGCCTCGCATTCTCCGGCGAAGAATGCGTCTTCGGCATCCGCGCGCTTGGCCTTGACCACCCCGCCTTCAAGACGAGATTGCGTGCCCGAAAATAGGTTTGCAGCTGGGGACCAAACTCGGCGTCGGTGGAAACGCAAATCGTCTTCCCCGAAAGCTGTTCCGGCGTTTGCACGTTGAGGCGCTTGGGCACCAGAAAGGTCTGGCCGTCATAGAGGACGATCGGCCCGAAGCGTAAGGTGACTTGGGCGTCGCGTCCAAAGGTCCAGGTCAGGCCGCGCAGCACGAGATCGATATCGGGCGATTGCAAAAACCGCTGTATCGTGTCGATGGGTTTGAAGACGATTTTTTGCGGGTTGCCGAAAATCGCCGCCGCCACGGCGCGGCAAATATCGACGTCGAAGCCGCTCCATTCGCCTTTCGCGTCAACCCGCGAGAAGCCCGCGACATTGGCGCCCGTGCCGCAAACGAGCGAGCCCTTCTCCTTGATGGCATCGAGTCGCGCGCCGGCGTCAGCCGCTGAAGCGCACAGCGAAAGGCCGATGACGATTGCCGATGCCAAGCTTTTGTACATGGAACTCCATGGAAGCTGCCTGCCGCGGATGATAAAGATGGGCGGTTATGGATCAAGCTATCAGGAGGCCATTGAGGGTCGGCCGCAGGCGCTTTCTAAAAGGCGCGCTATCCGCGGTTGCCGCGGTTTCCGCCGGCAGCGCAATTGCAGAGAACCGACTGTTTCCCGCACCTAAAGGCGAAACGATCCTCATCGTGGGCGCCGGGCTTTCGGGTCTGGTGGCGGCTCATCGGTTGCGCGAAGCCGGCAAACGCGTGATTGTGATCGAAGCCCGCGCCGTTCCGGGCGGACGCATACGCACCGTGCGCAGTTTCGACGCGGGGCTTTACGGCGAACTGGGCGCGGCACGCATCGCCGATACGCATGAATATGCGCTGCATTGGATCGGCGAGCTGGGACTGTCCCTCACACCGTTTCAGCCGACCGGCGAAGCGACGATCCTATCGGTCAACGGCATGCGGGCGCGCGCCGATGATGCGGCAGCGCGAACGCGGCTGGTGCCGAACATGACGGCGGAGGAGCGCAAGCTGTCGCCGGCACAGCTGCTGCTGAAATATATCGCGGGCCTGCCGGAGGACCTTGCGAGTCCAACCTTCGATCCGGAGGCGCCGCAATGGGCAGCCTATGATCGCGTCACGTGGGTGGATTGGCTGCGTTCCCGCGGTGCATCGCCTGCCGCGATCAATCTGATGACGCTCGGCGGCCACTCGCAGCCGCTGTCGGCGCTGTATCTTCTACGTCAGATCATGCTGCACCGCGATTCCAGCGGTTACATGAAGATCGAAGGCGGCATGGAGCGGCTGCCGCGTGCACTGGCGCAGCGTCTCGCAGGCACGATCCGCTACAATTGCGAGCTCGTCCGCCTGGAGCGCGCCTCTCGCGGCATTCGTGCGACCGTGGAGACGAGCGGACGCGAGGACATCATCGCGGCGGATCGTGCCGTGATGGCGATACCGTTTTCGACGCTGAAGCGCGTGACGGTCGAGCCGGCATTCTCGGCGGCCAGGGCGCGGGTGATCTCCGACCTGCCCTACTACGAAGCGACGCGATTCCTGCTGCAGACCAAAACCCGCTTTTGGCAGAAGGACCGTCTCTCGGGCGGCGCCCGCACCGATGGTCCGGCGGACATCTGGGATATGGGCTACGGGCTCCCGGGCACGGCCGGGCTCATTTCCGTCACGACGGGCGGGCCCGAGGCCGAGAAGACGCTGGCGGCGATGAGCAAAACCTCACGACAAAGCTATGGCGTGGGCTTGGCGCAGGCAGCTTTTCCGGAAGTTGAGAGTCAGTTGCAAAAAGCCCTGGTTCATCGCTGGATGGACGAGCCCTACGCGCGTGGGGCCTTCAGCGTCTTCCTGCCGGGTCAGATGAGCCGCTGGACCAGCCTGATGCTGAAGCCGGAGGGTTCCATCCACTTTGCCGGGGAGCACCTGGCGGCCTTTAGCGGGTGGATGGAGGGCGCCTTGTGGTCGGGCGAGCGCGTGGCGCAAGAGATTTTGCAACAATAGGGTGTGATCAAGGGCCTTTTCCCTTATTCCTTGATTGGTTTTTTAGGGCGAATTCCTATATATTTGGGGTACCGGATTGCGCGGGCCGGATCCGCGCTTGAACTATTCGGAGAGGCGGACATGAAAAAGACCACAGCGTTAATCTGCGCGAGCGCGGCATTGGCCTTCGCGGCGGGCGTTTTTGCTGCCGCTCCGGCATTCGCCAACGGCGGCGATTTCTTCAACGAGCTCTCCGAGAGCTGGGGTGCCAATAGCGACACGGGCGTCCCCTATTTCGGCTATGTCCGCGACGCGAGAGGCAAAGCTATTCCACGCGCCATCGTCACTGCAACGGTGCAGGACGGTCCGGACGGCCAAAGCGTCACCATCATCTCCGATAATCTCGGCCACTATCGCATTCCTGGTCTTGGCAAGGACATTGATCCGAAAAAGGTAGTCATCGATTGCGCAAAGGCCGGCTATCGGGCGATCGCGCAGGATCGCCGCACGTTGCGGACGATGCCCAAGGCGCCCGTCGAAGTGAATTGCAAGCTCGCGCCGCTGGCAGCAGCCACAAGCTAAGAGCATCGCCTGCCCAATCGCTTTGAATCCGCATTGCCATTGCGGCGATGATTCTGCATCATTGCCCGCAAAAGGGGATCGCTTGGGGCGTTTCGCAATATTCTTTACACGGATGTAACCGGCTGCGGATCGACGGCGGGGCTAAGTCCGTGCCCGGGATGAAACGAAAAATCGTAAGATGGTTGGGGGAGCAGACCCATGTTTACGTTTCTCTTGATAGTGCATGGCATCCTCGCCTTGTTCCTTGTCGGCGCGGTGACACATCAGGCATTGGGCGTGTTCTGGCCCAGGCGCCCCGGGCAAACCGATTTTCTCGCCAATGCGCGCGGCATTCGTCCGCAGGTTTACGTCACTCCGATCGTCATCCTTTTCACGATCACGTTCATCCTCGGCGCCAGCATCTATCCGGTTTACCGAGTGTATGTGCGGCCGCCGCTGGAAGATTTGCGCGTGCTCTACGGCATCGGCCTGTTCGAGATCAAAGAGAACTTCGCCGCCATCGTGCTCGCGGCGCTGCCCGCCTATTGGTATTTCTGGAAAAGGACCTCCGATTATCCGACGACGCGGGCTGCCTTGACCGCGATTGTTTTCGTGACGGTGTGGTACAATTTCGTCGCTGGACACATCCTCAACAACCTCAGGGGATTTGGCTAATGAACAACAGCGTCATCGCGCGGGCGTTCCCCGCATTCGCAATAGGCTTCGCGTTGTTCTACGCGCCGGCCTACAGCTTTACCGGCGGCAACTCGACCTTCTCATGGCCGCTGTTCACCTATTTCCCTTCCGTGGGGGATTACGGCGAGTTCCGCTGGCTGCTTGTTCCGGGCAGCGACACGCTCGGCCCGCCCATGTGGTGGTATGGCTGGATCGCCTCCGCCACGCTCGTCGGTCTGGTGTTCGCGGTAATCGCGATGTTGTTACCGGCGAAGGCCACAGAGCGGATTTGGGCGACTTTGGTCTGGATTGTGCCGATTGTGGCGTTCATCTTCCTGGCCAATTGGGAACGCGCCTGGTTTAACTTGTAAGCCCGCTTCGGGTATACTGCGCGCTCGTTTCGGCATGGAGATGAGCATGTCAGCGCGTTTGAGTGGCATGGCTGGCTTCGCCGTCGCAGCTTGCCTGATCGTTTCGCTTCCTGCCTTCGCCAATGGCGGAGACTTCTTCGAGGAGCTGGCCGCAAGCTGGGCCAGCGCCAACGCCGATTCCGGCCTGCCCTTTTTCGGTTTCGTCAGGGATTCCCGCGGCAAGGTCATTGCCAATGCCAGCGTGATGGCCACGACCGCGTCGGGATCGAGCTTCGTCGTCCAGGCCGACAAGATGGGCCGCTATCGAATTCCCGGCTTCTCCAAGAGCGTCGATGCCAAGAAGGTTCAGATCACCTGCAGCAAGACTGGCTACAAGCTCATTGCGCGCGACCGCCGCATCCAGCGCGGGGCGCCGGATGCGCCCATCGAAACCAATTGCATCTTGGCGCCTGACAGCAGCAAACCGACTGCCTAAGCGGTTATACCGATGCAGCCGGCGGCTTTAGACCGTCGGCTTTTGCGTTTGTCCTACTCCGCTTCCCCCGCTCAAATCTGGTACAATCTGAGCAGGATTGGGAGGATGGGATCATGGCCAAATTTGCTTTCGTTGCAGGGGCTGCGCTTGTGGCTCTGTGCGTTGCACCGAGCGCTCAAGTCGCCGCGCAATCATCAGCGCCGCCCGATTTTTCTTCGAACCAGACCTCGTGGATCGGCGGCATCGGCGTGGACTTCACGCCGGTTGAGGGCTCACCAAGTCCGTTGCGCCAGGACCCGGCCCATCCCTTCGTGCCGAACGGCACGGGCAAGCAACCGACCTACCGCATTGCCGACTTGTCCAACCCAAACCTGAAGCAGTGGGCCAAGGACATCATGAAGAAGGACAATGACGAGGTGCTGGCGGGCAAGATCGCCTTCACGCCGCGCCAGTCGTGCATGCCCGCGGGCGTTCCGGGCTTCATCCTGTATGGCGGCGGTTCGGTGTATTTCAGGCAAACACCCAAAGAAGTCACCATGATCTTCGACGGCGATATGCAGGTGCGGCACGTCTACATGGATGTGCCCCACTCGGCCAATCCAAAACCGTCCTGGTACGGAGAATCGGTCGGCCATTACGAAGGCGATACGCTGGTCATCGATACGATCGGGCAAAACACCAAAACAGTGTTGGATGCTTACCGCACGCCGCACAGCGCCAAGCTGCACACAGTGGAACGCTGGCGCATGATTGAAGACGGCAAGACGTTGGAAGTTGTCACCACCATGGACGATCCCGAGACATACAATGCGCCGTGGCAGGGGTTGCGGAAATACCGCCGCGGCCAGGCGCAGCTCGGCGAGCAGATCTGTGCCGAGGGCAATTTCCTGCTCTTCGATTACGGCATTCCCGTCGCCAACAAACCGGACTTCTGAAGTGAAGCGCGCGCGTCTACTCGGTAGTGTTATTTGCGCCGGCGTCATCGTTTTACCGGCCTCCGCTGCCGATAATGCGATTCCGAATTTTTCTCCGGACA
>WNFL01069794.1_pt1 | contig 12193 bp, 13 predicted proteins | sample 5400361 | NCBI WGS metagenome assembly WNFL01 (sample SAMN13153351, study PRJNA577476) | soil metagenome | isolation source: 40 cm soil on Douglas fir-dominated hillslope | place: USA:California | collected 2013-09-17
GGCCCTGCAAAATTCTATGGTGATTATTTTATTTCCGCGATGAGCCCGCTTGGCTTTACAAAGAATGGCATCAATTTGAATTATTATGATGACCGGCAACTCCAACAGGCTATAACTCCTTTTATCGTTAATAACCTGAAAAAACAATTGGCGTTTGGCTTTAAAACCGATCGCTGTATTTGTATTGGAGGCGAAAAGAATTTTAAGTTCCTTTCGGGCTTGAATTCTGAATACAATTTTTTTGAGGAAATCATTCCCCTTCCGCACCCTCGTTTCATTTTACAATACAGGAGAAAGCAAAAAGAGATATTCATACAGCAATATTTAAAAGCGCTCAAAGGAAAATAAACCCGCAATTGCCATTCATAAAAATTCTTATTCACATTTTGATATAGAGACAACAGGCCTTACCTTTGACACTTCAATTTTTCGAATTATGAAAGTCATCGTTCTCCGCCCGGTCTTCTAAGGGCAATTTCCGATCAAAGTTTTGAATGGCATTCCCATTCAGTTTTCTTTATTTATTAATTACCATTAACTATTTTGTATGCCACAAGAGTCTATGACTTCGAATAAATCATCTTTATTTTCTTTAATAAAACAATCACTTCGTGGCGGTGAGCACGACTATACGCAGGGAAGCATCCGGCAGGCTATTGTCTTATTGGCAATTCCCATGATTCTCGAATTGAGCCTTGAAAGCGTATTTGCCGTGGTAGACATGTTTTTTGTCGGCAAACTCGGCTCCCACGCTATTCAAACCGTGGGGTTGACGGAATCGGTGATTACCATTGTTTATACGGTAGCAATTGGCTTAAGTATCGGGGCAACAGCAATGGTGGCAAGAAGGATCGGTGAAAAAAATCCTGAAGGTGCTGCCCATGCGGCCGCACAATCCATCGTGATGGCGATCGTGGTAACGATATTGGTGAGCATTACCGGTGTTGTATTTGCAAAAGATATTTTACGATTGATGAAGGCAGCTCCCGATGTCGTTGAAGAAGGAGCAGTCTTCACCCGGATTATGATGGGCGGAAGCCTGGTCATCATTTTACTCTTTCTCATCAACGGTATTTTTCGTGGTGCGGGTGATGCAGCCATTGCCATGCGAAGCTTATGGATCGCAAGCGGCATTAATATTTTCCTTTGTCCCATGCTAATAAATGGGTATGGACCTTTTCCGGAATTAGGATTGAAGGGAGCTGCTATTGCAACAACAATCGGACGCGGCGCCGGCGTGCTATACCAGTGTTATTTCCTGTTCGGCAAAAAAGGAACAATAAAGATCAATAGATCACATTTTAAATGGGATCTGCCAGTCATGAAAACTTTGTTTGAAATTTCATGGCCGGCAATTTTTCAATTCTTTATGGCCTCCGGCAGCTGGATCATTTTGGCAAGGCTGGTGGCAGAGACAGGTGGAACGGATGCAAGCGCCGGTTACCAGGTAGCGATCCGCAATGTCGTATTTTTCATATTACCCGCGTGGGGTTTGAGTAATGCTGCAGCCACGCTGGTCGGTCAGAATCTTGGAGCTAAACGACCGGACAGGGCTGAAAAAAGTGCACTGCTTACTACAGAGTACAATGCTATTTTCATGACAGCTGTAATGGTAATATTCCTGGTTTTCGCTTCACCCGTTATCAGCATTTTTACATCAGATGCGGAAGTACATCGTTACGGTACGCTTGCTTTACAGACAATTGGCGCCGGATATATCTTTTACGGTATCGGTATGGTGATGATACAGGCGCTCAACGGAGCCGGCGATACTAAAACACCGACATGGATAAATTTCATTGGATTCTGGCTTTTCCAGATACCGCTGGCGTATCTGCTGGCTAAAGGTCTGCATTTGGGTCCAATGGGGGCATTCATTGCCATTCCCGTTGCTGAAACAGCCATAGCCATCGCAGCCTATATTATTTTTAAGAAAGGTAAATGGAAGGAAATAAAGGTTTGATCATTATTCCTGAAGATCATAAATGATTGGAGAGTAATTTCTATAAGTGGAACTACTAGCTTTTTATTGACATATATATGACAGGTAAAATAAGTAGTAGTTTTTCCCAGTAACTATTTTTTCAGACGCAGGTAATTATGCGCAAGGCTGTATAAAACAGAGGTTTGTTCTTTGCATTTGCTCCGCGTGTACACTATTTTTGTTTCGTACCACGTTTTAATTCTGAAATCTGTATCCCTTTGAGAAGACTCATTGTTTATATTTTTGTGTCCTGCCTTGGCATCCTGAGCAGCAGCTTCTCGGGCATACCCTCTGTTCATGATACCGGGATCATGCAAGCACGCCTTTCTGCATTAATTGATGTTACCGCAAAAGTATCCTTGTTGTACGAGGAGTTGAACCTCGACGAAAAAGGTTTGTCCAAAGAAGCGTTTGAATATGCTTATAAAGGCTATGAATATTTACTGGAAAAGAAAATCATTGGGCAGCCGGAGTATCTGACGATCTGCGATTTCAGCCAGTCATCGAAACAAAAAAGATTATACATCATCGATGTAGTGAATGATACAGTAATCATGAATACGTACGTGGCGCATGGACATAATTCGGGTGGTGAATACGCCACGAGATTCTCCAACAAACCGCGCTCGAAACAAAGTAGTCTCGGGTTTTATGTTACAAAAGATACGTATCGCGGTGAACATGGCCTGTCGTTGCGGGTAGAAGGACTGGAGCCGGGGTTTAATGACCGGGCATATCGCCGGGCAATCGTCATTCATGGCGCCGGCTATATTGGTGATGGATCAGCGGGAAGGAGCTATGGCTGCCCTGCAGTGCCTTTGAAAGAAAGCAGGACAATTATTAATACGATTAAGAATGGAACGTGTTTATTCATATACAATCCTCAAAAGAAATATCTGCAAAGCTCAAAAATATTAAACGACTGACTGGACACATCAAGGATGGATGATAACAAGGAGCTTCCCGGTAGACATCGGGAGGCTTTTTTGTTTAAAATAGTTTACCAATACTGTCGCTGATCGTTTCAAATCCCATCCAGCCCATTGCTATTACGACAATCCATCCTGCAGCCTGCATCCATAGTGGATGCTGATATCCTTTCATTATTCTTTTTCTTGTCGCCGCTATTAAGATTACTGATAAAGCTACCGGCAATATCATTCCATTGATGGCTCCGGCAAATAATAATAGTTCCTTTGGTTTCCCGATCCCGATAAATATACAGGTGGTTAAAACAATGAAAACTGAAATGCACAGCCGTTCATGCTTTGCCAGCAAGGGATGAAATGTTTTGAAAAAAGAGACAGAAGTGTAAGAAGCCCCGACGACAGATGAAATGGCAGCACTCCATAATACAACACCAAAAATGCGAAGACCCACTTCGCCCGCAGCAGTTTGAAAAATGGTTGATGCAGGGTTATCTTTATTCAATATAGCGCCCTGAGAGAGCACCCCAACGGCCGCCAGGAAAAGCACAAATCGCATGATGGTTGAAATCGTTATGCCTGTTAAAGCGCTTTTATCGACCCTTCTCAAATTTTGCTTTCCTTTTATTCCGGCATCCAGTAAGCGATGTGCCCCGGAAAATGTCAGGTAGCCGCCGACCGTTCCACCAACAATAGTAACAATAGCGATCATACTTATATGTTCCGGAATGAAGGTGTGATGGACAGCTTCCACTAATGGCGGATGAGCCCTGAAAGCAATAAATAGCGTGAGAAAGATCTTTATGGTGCCCAATACCTTTGTAAATCCATCAAGCATCTTACCAATTTCTTTTATCCAGAATAAAATCAACGCGACGACTCCACTAATGATAGCCCCTTGCTGATAGGAAAGACCCGTTAACACATTTACCCCCAGCCCGCAGCCGGCAATATTTCCAATGTTGAAGGCAAAACCCCCCAATACAACCAATACAGATAAAAAATATCCCAGACCAGGAAAAAGCTGGTTGGAAATATCCTGTGCCCTCATTTCACTTGCCGCCAGTATGCGCCATGTATTGAGTTGCGCCCCGACATCAATCAATACGGATACAAGTATCACGAAGCCAAAGCTTGTCATTAGCTTTTCGGTAAAGAATGTGGTCTGCGTAAGAAACCCAGGGCCGATGGATGAATTCGCCATCAAAAAAGCAGCGCCCAAACCGACACCACCGAATATTTTGAATTTAGATGGCTTTAATGACAATGTCGTTTTGTTTCAGGTTCTCATAAATATTCCTTGCAAATTCATCCGCATGTTTCCCATCTCCATGAATACAGATAGTTTCAGCGACGACCGGAATATTTTTCCCGGAGACCGTGATTACTGTTCCCTTAGTTATCATATTCAATGCTTGCTGAATTGCTTTATCACTATCTTCTATCAACGCATTTGATTGCGACCGGGGAGTCAAACTGCCGTTATCCTGGTAGGTGCGGTCTGCAAATACTTCACTGGCTGTTTTTAACCCGATCGAATCTGCCTCACGAATCGAATGGCTCCCGCTCAATCCAAACAGGACCAGGCTTTCATCCAATTCTTTTATTGCTGTGGCAATCGTTTTTGCAAGCATTGCATCCTTTGCCGACATATTGTACAGGGCGCCATGTGGCTTAACATGTTTCATCCTGACATTAAGTGAACCTGCAATTTCTTGCATAATGATCAATTGTTGACGGACGAGCTGATAGATGCTTTCGGCCGGCAAACTCATCTCACTTCTTCCAAAATTCTCTTTATCGGCAAATGAAACATGAGCCCCGATTGCTACTTTGTATTTTACTGCCCCTTCAATTGTTTTCAAAATTGTTTTCTCATCACCTGCATGATAACCACAGGCAATATTAGCTGAAGAGATGAAAGGCATAATGAGCTCATCCTTGCCAATGCCTTCGCCCATATCGCAGTTGAGGTCAATAGTGCCCGGCAAACTTTTTTCACGAGGAGATTCTTGTGAGGAGCTATTTATCTCTTGTTCTTCTGACGGGTTTGAAGTCATTTGCCCAACAATTGTTCTAATTTAAATTTACAGGCAATCTGCAGTTGCAGTACATGCTGCTGCTGTTTTATGAAAATTTCTTCAGCTGTTTGCTGGTCCGTGAACCGAATACTGAAGTGATCCCCGGGCTTCAATTGCGCAAGCCTGGTATGGTGCGCCGAAATCACATGAGCTAATCTTGGATAACCCCCGGTCGTTTGATGATCAGCCATCCAACTGCACCGTTCCAAAGCTAACGGCAGAAGATATTGCTTCTTCACTTGCAATAGTCGACAATGCATCTCCCTTCAGATGATATCCCATCCTGTCGGAATGCCCGCTAATTAGAAATGCCTGGTCAAAAAACTTTTGCTTTGAATGATCATTCAACCGGTTCCACTCATGGCCCGGTAGTGCCAATATTTGTTCGGCGTTATTATTGCCCCAGTCATCATCAGCTTTCCAGGGCAAAATTTCAAATTCTTTTTTCGCTAATAATCGGGAAAGATCCACTTCTGTCCGAAAGCCAATCTCATCGTCTTTTTGCAAAGCCCTTCCCTTAAATCCACCGGCACCGGCTTTGATAAGGGTACTAAAACTATTCAACCAGGAAGGTATGGCCAATCCGCCATGGACAGCCAGGTATGACCTCGCTCCATTTTTTACACCGTGAAACTGGAGGATGCTATACTTGCTTACAAGTATCGGCCGCATGCCGGGGACTTCTTCGCCATTCACATTAGCGGAAAAGTCGGCGCCGCTTATAGCAATTAAAGAGGGTTGTTCAAAGAAAAATGCTGCGGCTGGAAAATGCAGTTCAATTACGGCTTCATTGGTTTCATTGCCTACCAGGATGTTAGCGATTTGCGCAGACAGTTTATCCATCGCGCCACCCGGGTTAATCCCGAGATGTTGCCACCCATAGCGACCCATATCCTGCACGGTGTCCATTACACCGGGCTTAATAATTCTCAAATTCATTTTTGCTTATTAAAACAAAGCGAACAGTATCTCCCGCTTTTAATAAAGTTGGCTCTTCTTTTCCGGCGTTAAATAACTTCAGTGGCGTTCTCCCGATGATCTGCCATCCGCCTGGAGATGCTAAAGGATAAATACCGGTTTGTCGTCCGGCAATACCAATGCTGCCAGCTGCCACCGGTTTGGGTTGTGATTTACGCGGAACAGAAATTCTTTCATCCACTTCGCCCAGGTAACTAAAGCCAGGCAAAAAACCAAGCATGTAAACCCTGTATTGGATTGAATGATGAATGTCTGTCACTTCTTCTACAGAAAGGCCTTTTTTATTTGCAAGCTCAACAATATCGGGTGCAAATTCACCCTCATAACAAACAGGAATTTCAACCAGTCTTGCGTCAATTTCATTCGCCTCAGTTGGTTGTTGTAATCTTTTTTCTAATTCAGCGCTTATCCATTCATACACCGTTCCGCCCGGGGGAATGGATTTGCTTAATTGAAAAACGTCATAATAAACGGTAAGCGAGCTGTAAGCCGGCACAGCTTCTATCACACCTGTTGGCGGATTCGTTTGAAAGTTGCGAAACAACGAAAGCACTGTCGAATTTATATTTTCATCAATGACGTTTCCAAAATCAATCGTCAGCGCTGAATCGCTGATGGGGAAAATCGTATGTCGAATCGATCCTGGCATATAATTTATACCGGCCGGTCATCGTTATCCTGGCTGAAAACAACGCTGTTGAGAAATAAAAATAAGACGAATATCATTTTCATAAAATAAGATTGTCCGAAGATATTACTTTAATCATATATTGAACCGGTGAGCAGACAGGAGGAATGTTTAACTTTACGGGCTGATGTCAAGATTCAACCGTCGCGATAGTTTCAACCTATTATCCAAACTGACACTACGCCGTGCCTGGAATGGAATGAAAGTCCTCAGCAGTTATTACGTGAGTAAATGGACAAAGAAGCCGATACAATGGGGCTATCCTGTTTCCATCTCTTTTGAGCCGACCACTTCCTGTAATCTCCGGTGTCCGGAATGTCCGAGTGGACTCAGGGCGTTTACCCGTCCAACGGGAATGTTGCAAAAAGATTTTTTCAGCCAAACAATTGATCAGCTTTACAAAGATCTTTTTTATCTCGTTTTTTATTTCCAGGGTGAACCTTATCTGAACCCTGATTTTTTGGACATGGTTAAATATGCTTCTGAAAAAAATATATATACTGCCACCTCCACCAATGCCCATTATTTGAGCGATGCCAATGCAAAAAGGACGATTGAAAGCGGGCTTGACCGTTTAATCATTTCTATTGACGGCACCACACAAGATGTATATCAGCAATATCGTGTCGGCGGAAAATTGGATAAGGTACTTGAAGGAACGAAGAATATTATCAAATGGCGAAAAGAGATGAAGAGCAAGACGCCTTTTGTGATTTTTCAGTTTTTAGTGGTAAAGCCTAAGTGTGGATGACGTGTGGTTCAAAACAGCGCAGGTATATGATTATGAAAAGGACCCCAACAACCTGATTCCAACAATTGACAGGTATAGCCGTTACCGCAAGACAAGCAATGGTCATGAATTCAAAGGCAAGCTTGCCAATCATTGCTGGCGTCTTTGGCATGATCCCGTTATTACATGGGATGGGCTCGTGGCGCCCTGTTGTTTTGACAAAGATGCTCAGCACCAGCTGGGCGATCTGAAACAAAAATCATTTAAAGAGATTTGGAAGAATGGAGAGTATAAACAGTTTCGGGCAAAGATCCTACATGGCCGGAAAAATATTGACATTTGTTCAAATTGCAGTGAAGGCACAAAAGTCTGGGAGAAATCCTAGGATTTTTCGATGAACAAAATAAGATTTGCCATCCCTGGCAGGCAATGACTGTTCAAATTGCGTCAAGGAGACTGACTGTAAATGAACTGATCATTATGCAAATTCCCTCTTCAATCTCTACCCGGCTTCAGTACCAGCACAAATCGTTGCTTGATCTTATTGAAGGACTTTCTGACGAACAAATTCGATTACAGGTGCATGCCGGAAAATGGTCAATCTTTGAAAACATTGTGCATTTGCAAACCTATCAGCATTCTGCTATCAAGCGAATACGCCGCATATTAGAAGAAGATAATCCCACTTTTGAGCGTTACACTGCCGAAGCCGATCCTCTATTTCATGACAATTGCACAAAATCGACGCGGGAGATAATGCAGGACCTGCTGACTGCCCGTAAAGAGATGTCGGCAGGTATTCTTTCTTTCACTGAGAACGATTTGAAGAGAACCGGTGAGCACCCTGTTTTTGGTAAAATGAACATTGTTCAATGGCTAAACTTTTTCCTGCTACATGAATCTCATCATCTTTTTACCATTTTTAAAATGGCGGCGACTTTGAAAAAGGGCTAAGAGGGCAAAAGAGAATAGGGAGGTAGCCCGCGATACCAGGAAACATTTAAAGATTTCTTGCGGGATAAGTCTTTATCCCGTTTAATCTAACATTACAGATAAGGAGCGTTCAACACAGGAAACTACGGCAAAGGAGTATATATCTCACTCTTTCTCTCACTCTTTCTCTGTTAGCCTACCAGCTTTTCATTTCCTGATAAATCGATGTATAAAAGGAAATAAATCCTTCAACAAAGCTTTTGATTGATTCGGAAAGCATTTTCATGAAAAAGAGTTTTAGATGAATCGCTCAAGGTGAGTTTGTCTTGCAAAACACTTCTTTTTCATAAAATCCGGATATATCACATAGAGGAATTTTTTATGACGAACGCTGCATCTTGTAGTTAATAAATCGTGCACCCGGGTAAAGCTTACTCTTTATCCCGAGTTAAAAAATTATTGGGTACTACTTAATTAATGGTAAACGTTCTATTTTTATTGCTAAATCCGGGTGATCATGGGTATAGACCAGGAGATACATCAGTCAAAGTTTCGGAATGAGCATCAAAAAGCGGCAATCAACCTGCTTTATACATCTGGTTGGCTGAACGAGAAAACGAAGGAACTGTTTGCTGAAGAAGACATTACACCTCAGCAATTCAATATACTCCGGATCTTACGCGGCAGTCACCCGCAACCATTGTCCACCTTGCAAATCCGGGAGAGGATGCTTGACAAAATGAGTGACACGAGCAGGATTGTCGACCGCCTGATCACTAAAGGTCTTGTTAAAAAAGGAATGTGCAAGAAAGACAGGAGACTTGTCGATATTATTATTAGCGAAAAAGGAAGAAAATTGCTGGAGAAATTTGATGCCCGTCAAGACGAGCTTGACGGTATCCTGGGCAACCTTAGCAAAAAAGAAGCCGCCGTATTAAGTGATCTCCTGGATAAGATCCGGGATGGATCTTAGAAAATCAAACGTCCCTTTCATCATGAAACGATTAAACCTGTACTCCGTTTTCCTATTTTTTTTTCCGCTGATTCTTTGTGCCCAGCCCAAACCGCCTGCTGTTGAGTTTCGTGGTGTGTGGATAGCTACCGTCGATAATATCGATTGGCCATTAAGGGGAATGACCAATGTTGACAGCCAGAAAACTGAATTTATCCGGCAACTGGACCTGCACCAGCGAAATGGGATGAACGCAGTTATTGTGCAGGTGAGGCCGGCTGCTGATGCGTTTTATCCATCAGCCTATGAACCCTGGAGCCAGTGGTTGACAGGAAAACAGGGACTGGCGCCATCGCCTTTTTATGACCCTTTGCAGTTTATGATCGAAGAAGTGCATAAGAGAGGAATGGAGTTTCATGCCTGGTGCAATCCATACCGGGCAAATTTTAATATTGAAAGTTCATCCATAGCCCCGGACCATATTACCCGGACCCATCCCGAATGGTTCCTCACATACGGAGAGGCCAAATACTTCGACCCCGCTAACAAACAAGCCCAGGAATTTGTGGTGAAAGTAATTAGCGATATTGTTCAGCGTTATGATATTGATGCCATTCACATGGATGATTATTTTTATCCCTACCGGATTCCCGGGAAACAATTTCCTGACGAGGCGGCGTACAGAAGATCGGGTTCAAATTTGTCAAAACCTGACTGGCGCAGAAGCAATGTTGATTCAATCATTCGCGTGATCAGCACGTCAATTAAGAAAATCAAACCCTATTGTAAATTCGGTATTTCACCTTTTAGTGTATGGCGGAATAAAAATGTCGATCGGGATGGCAGCGATACGCAATCAGGGATAAGCAATTATGATGACCTGTTTGCGAATATCTTGTTGTGGCTGCAAAAAGGCTGGATTGACTATGTGGCTCCGCAGCTTTATCTTGAGATCGGCCATGATAAAATTGCATACGAAAAGATCCTTGATTGGTGGAGCAAACACAGCTATGGCCGCCATGTGTATATTGGACATGGTATTTACCGAGCCTATGAAAAAAACAAAGCGTGGAAAAACCCCGATGAGCTTCCCAACCAAATAAAACTCTTACGTACGTATTCAAACATACAGGGTAGCATTTATTTCAGCAGCAATTCATTTAACAATAACCCGAATGGCTGGAATGATTCCCTTCAAAATAATTATTACCGGTCTCCCGCGGTTATTCCACCAATGAACTGGCTTCCGAAAAGATAGCTAGTAGTCAGATCAGACCTGCTTGCCCTTCAGACTGCTTACCATGTCCCCCAAACGGATTAATAGAGATGCTTTCCATTTTACGGTCGCTGCTGCTGATCTGACAGCCTCAATGAGGTTTTAAGGCGTTGGGCTTTTGTTCCAGGTAATTAACATATTCAAGCGACCCAAGACGAAACCGTAGCGCTACGGCGGTAGCTTTTTGAAACTTTAATTCCTGGTTGCAGAAAAAACTAAGATGACCGGAATAAAATGCCGGAGACAAGACAAATAATGGCTGTTTTGATTGAATATACCCGGAATCGCCGTTTGTTTTTCCGTAGTTGATCATCGAATCATTGTGCCCATAGTCTAACTTTACCTGATTGTCAAAATCAAATTTCTTTAGCGTTTCATATTTGATCGGTAGTTTAGTACACTCGGACACCTTTTGCTGCGAAAAAATTTCCACATTAAAAAATAAAATTGACACAACAACAAAAAAGAAAACCCGTTGCGACATGAGTATTACTTTAGTTTTGTAAATTTACGGCCTGATTTTTGTTATTTGGCCGGGTTTTTGAAAAAATTCGGGCCACAATGCTCCATTAAGTAAGAACCATGGCCCTAAGCCAATCATTACAACAGAAGTTATTACAGAAATTGTCTCCGCAACAGATTCAATTAATGAAACTGTTGCAAGTACCCACCGCAAATCTCGAAGAACGTATAAAAGAGGAACTGGAAGAGAATCCTGCCCTCGAGCTTGACGAGGAAAAACATGAGGACACAGCCGAAGACATTAAGGATGAATTCAGCGAAAATGGGGATACGGAATTTGAAGAAAAGGATGGAAGCCAGGATGACTACAATGAGGTCGACGTAAGTGAATACGTTCGCGATAGCGATGACGACGTGGCCGATTATAAACTCAGGGACGACAATTACCCAATTGCCTTTTAAAACGGAGACGAGCTTTTACCAGGTGTTGCTGGACCAATTGGGAATGCTTAAGCTGGATGAAAAAGAACGGAAAATAGCTGAGCAAATAGTGGGCAGTATTGATGAAGACGGTTACCTGCGCCGGGAGACGTCAGCTATTGTTGATGACCTCGCTTTTCGTCAGAATATCATGGCCAGCGAAGAGGAAGTAGAAGCCATCATTCAGCGGATCCAGCACTTTGATCCACCCGGCGTAGCCGCAAGGGATTTACAGGAATGTCTCCTGTTGCAGCTGCAACGCCAGAAAAATGAAGGCAAGAACGTGGATACAGCCATGATGGCCATTAAAAAGTACTTCGACGAGTTTACTAAAAAACATTACGAAAAAATACAAAGAGGATTAGGGATCGATGAGGAACAATTGAAAGAAGTCATGCAGCAGATCATCCGCCTCAATCCAAAGCCTGGCGGAACTGTGGGCGGTATAAGCAAAGCAGAAAGTTATGTAGTTCCGGACTTTTTCATTTTTAACAACGCGGGAAAACTTGAGCTTACCCTGAATTCACGCAATGCACCCGAGCTTCGCATCAGTGAAGGTTATCGTGACATGATGAAGGAATACGACAGAGGCGCCAAAAAAGACAAGCGCCAGAAGGAAGCCGTGCTTTTCATCAAACAAAAAATCGACGCCGCAAAATGGTTCATCGATGCAATCAAGCAGCGACAACATACATTGCTTAGT
>WNFL01106645.1_pt2 | contig 12193 bp, 7 predicted proteins | sample 5400361 | NCBI WGS metagenome assembly WNFL01 (sample SAMN13153351, study PRJNA577476) | soil metagenome | isolation source: 40 cm soil on Douglas fir-dominated hillslope | place: USA:California | collected 2013-09-17
GAATATTGACCATCAAAATCGGTACATGATGCGTCCCCGTGCTGTAGGGGCCGCTTGCGGCCCTCTCATTACCGGTTTTGGTCGTCAAAACTCATCAGGACGGAAACGGATAGCCTATTTTTTAGTACCGAGTGCTTGAAGGAGGAAGACCAGTATCTTGCTTACTGCATCGATACGTTGCCGGGCAGATCTCCCGACACCATGTCCGCCGTCCTGCTCGATACACAGCAGTACAGGATGTGGACCTGCGTTTGCCGCCTGCAGCGCTGCCGCGAACTTCATCGCGTGGGCGGGAACCGCCCGTAGATCGTTTTCTGCCGTCGTGAGAAGCGTAGCAGGATAGGCTTCTCCAGCACGCACATTGTGCAGCGGAGAATACGCGAACAGCGCGCGGAACTGCTCATAGTCAGCCTCAGCATTCCCGTATTCTGCCACCAGGTGCGCGCCAACGGTGAAACGATGATAGCGGAGCATATCCGTCAGCGGACTCTGGCACACCACCGCTGCGAGCAGCTCTGGATGTTGCACCAGGCACGCGGCTGCAAGTAACCCGCCGTTACTCATCCCCATCAGAGCCAGGCGTTCCGGGCAGGTGTAGCCCTGCTCAATCAGCCATCTTGCGCAGGAGACCAGGTCATCGATGCTGGTTTGTTTGCGCTCGCAGACCGCTGCCCGGTGCCACGCCTCACCATACTCACCGCCGCCCCTGACGTTCGCGACCGCGAAGATGCCCCCCTGCTCCAACCAGCAGAGCTGCGAGAGCCAGAACGCGGGCGTGACGCTCATGCCAAAGCCTCCATATGCGTAGAGCAGGGTCGGCGTCGTGCCGCTGTGTGACAGCCCTTTCTTCCGCGTGAGAAACATGGGAATACGCGTGCCGTCTTTCGAGGGGTAGAATACCTGGATGGTCTCATAGCACGAAGCATCGAAATCGATATTCGGGGAGTGTAGAAAGGTCAACTGTTCTGCCTGCATATCATAGCGGTAAATGGTTGGTGGGCACAGGAAGGACTCCCAGCTCAGGAAGACTTCAGGATCGCTTCTCCGCGCCCAGATGCCGGTGATAGCTCCCAGGGGAGGCAGTGCCAGTTCGCGCACAAAGGTTCCGTCGAGCGCATACAGGGCCAGGCGATGCCAGGCGTGATGCAAGAAACCTACCAGCAGGTGCTCTCCGGCTAAAGTTGAGAAGGCAATGCTCTCCTCCTGCTCAGGCAGGATCACCTGCCATCGCTCGCGTTCCGGCGAGGCCAGATCACCCGCTATTACGCAGCCTCGGGGTGCATGATGATCGGTTTCCAGGTAGCAAGTGCTGCCTACATTACCGATAAACCGGTAATGGGCCTCCCTGCGGTGCAAGAGAGGAAGGAAAGGACCGTTCCCCTCAAGAGGTCGATAGTACATATGGTCGTCAGGTACTGCGCTCTTACAGACATGGATCAGCACATAGGCCCCATCCTCCGTGACGATGGGAGTACAGATGACCTCACCGGCTGCTGGTCTGAAGATGAACTGGTCGGCAGATTGTGGCGTGCCCAGCCGGTGAAAACGCACATGATTGTTGCCGTGCAGCGCTCTCTCGTGAGTGGTTTCACCCGGGGCAGGGTAACAGTTGTAGAAAAAGCCAGCATGGTCAGGTGCCCAGGCAATACTGGGAAACTTGCACCAGGAGAGCGTGTGCTCCTCTTCCGTGCCGCTGTCCAGGTGAAGCACCCGGATTTCTTGCCAGTCGCTTCCCCCGTGTGAAAGTGCGTAGGCGAGAAACGTACCATCAGGGCTGACTGCATACGTGGTCACAGCGGCTGAACCATCTTTACTCTGACGACTTGGATCAAGAACGACGCGGAAGTCACCTTCAAGCGCCTCTTGCCTGTACAGGACGGGTTGTTGCTGGAAATCTTCCTGTGCGGATAGATCTTGCCCCCAGAAAAAGCGCCATGTGCCATGTTTGAACGGAACCGAATATTTCGGAAACTGCCAGAGTTCAGCGAGCCGGCGTCGTACGGCTTCGTAGGAAGACTGTTGCTCGAAAAAAGTAGCAACCGCCGTCCTCTGATCCTCAATCCAGGAGCGGGTCTCAGGTGAATCTAACTGCTCCAGCCAGCGGTAAGGATCGGGAATGCTCACCCCGTGAAACTCATCCACAATGGGATGAGCTGAAGGCGAGAAAGCGAGAGAGGATTGTACTGTTCCTGCCATAACACTAAACTCCTTTTTGTCAGCAATAATACCCTGGCGAGAGCTTATTCTCGTTCTCACCGTCCCTTGTAGTGGGTGAGAACGAGAATAAGCTCTGGCCTACGCCCTACTGCAAAAACGGTGGCTCAATACCAGGCCTTCCAAGTCCAGCAGGGCAAGTGAGTGGCCACGCACCCGGTATCATGTGAGGGCGATCCAGGAGCGCCGGCCTGCGGACGATCTTGACCATCCGGCGACGAGGACGCATTGTTGGTGAGATGTAGTTGGTACGACGCATAGTTGTGTGTTCCTTTCTTTTCTTGCTCTGATTGATCAGGGCAGGGGTTTTCTCAATTTACTAGGTAGACAGGTGTGCCTGCCATGCTCGGCACATACCTCGTCATTCGCCGGCAAAATCTGGTATGATAGAGCTACTTGAATTTCAAGAGGGAGTATGGACTCGTGCGTATTCGACCCCATACACTCCGTCGCGTAGATGTTTGACTCAAACCGTTGAGGACATCCACTGCTCTCAAGTGTAGCGGCAGATGGACGAAAGATCACTGGGAGTCCAGGGGAGTTCCACTTCATATTGCATCGCATTTAAAGAGCAGAAGAATCGAGCACAGCAATGCCACCTTCCTATCAGTACCGCGAGCGGGACTACGAGTTCCCCAACACCTTTGTGACTCTACGGAGCACCATCGGACTGACCCAGCAGAGCCTGGCCACGCTGCTCGGGGTCTCGAGCAGAGCGGTCGAGAACTGGGAACAGGGGCTCACCAGCCCCAAAGCCGAGTATCTCAAACAGTTCATAGCGCTATGTGTGCGAGCCTCGGCCTTTGCCGCCGGGCGCGAGGAAGAGCAGATCCGCGCCTTCTGGCAGGCGGCGCACCAGAAGGTCTTGCTGGATGAGTACTGGCTCCAGGAGCTACTCGCTCGGCCCTCTCCCTCCTCGGCAGGGCGGGAGCCGTCCCCTGCTGCCTCCGAGCAACTCGCGCTCTGGATGGTGCCGTATGCCCGCAATCCCCATTTTACCGGGCGCGACGAGCTGCTCTCCCACCTGGAGCAGCAGTTTGCTCGCAGAGCAGCCGACCAGCCCACGACCATCCACCATGCCGCCCTGACTCAATCGCAGGCCATTAAGGGGCTCGGTGGCATCGGCAAAACGCAGACCGCCATCGAATACGCCTACCGCGCGCGAGAGCAGGGGCGCTACACCCATACCCTCTGGATCAGCGCCGCCAGCGAAGAAGCCGTCCTGGCCAGCTTTGCCGCCCTCAAAGAATGGATGCCTGCTCTTGGACAAAAGGAGGAAAGCGATCAACGCGTTCTGACCAGCAAAGCCTTGCGCTGGCTGGAGCAGTGCCCAGAGCCCTGGCTGCTGATCTATGACAACGCTGATGAGACGGCATTTCTCCCTCCCTATCTGCCCATCCAGGGCCAGGGCAGCATCCTGCTCACTACGCGCGCCAGCGCGGTGGGTGCCCTGGCCCCGTCGCTTGAAGTGGAAGCGCTGCCTCTATCGGAGGGCGTCCAGCTCCTACTGCGCCGGGCAGGCCGCGATAGCGATGTGACGGAGCAGGAACGGGAGGAGGCCAGCACGATTGTCCTGGCATTGGGCCAGTTTCCGCTGGCCATCGACCAGGCGGGAGCCTACCTGGAAGAGACGGGATGCAGCCTGGCTGACTACCTGCAGATCTATCGCCAGCACCAGTACGAATTGCTGGCGCGGCGTGGGAAGCAGGCCAGTGGCTACCCCGACTCGGTAGCCACCACCTGGTCGCTGGCCTTTGAGCAGATCGAACGGACCGACTTGGCGGCGGCAGAGCTGCTGCGGTTGTGCGCGTTTGTGGCACCGGACCAGATCCCCGAAGAGCTGCTCACCGAGGGCGCTGCCTGTTGGCCCGCCGCCTTGCAAGAGGCGGTGACGGATCGGTTGCGTTTCAACCAGATGCTCTCCATCCTGCTGGCCTTTTCGCTGATCAAGCGGGTGGGACGAGAACGCCAGCTCAGCATTCATCGGCTGGTGCAGACGGTGCAGCAGGCACGCATGACGCGAGAGGAGCAACGCCAATGGGCCGAGCGGCTCGTGCTCGCCATCCATGCCGTCTTCCCGCGTGATCCGGAGGTCAAGTCTGGTGCGTGGCCCCAGTGTCAGCGCTACCTGGAACAGGCCCAGGCCTGCGATACGCTGATCCAGCAGCATCACCTGCTGCTTCCTGAGGCGGCAGATGTGTTCGATCGAACCGGCGACTATCTGATCAGACGTGGGCTGTACAGCCTGGCTGAGCCACTTTTGCGACGAGCGCTCGGCATGCGCGAGCAGCACCTGGGCGGCGCGCATCCCGACGTCGCCACATCGCTTTACCGTCTCGCGGTCCTCTCCGCGAAACTGGGAGCATACGCCCAGGCCGAGCCGCTCTACCAGCGGGCGGTGCGCATCCGGGAGCAGCAGTTGGGACAAGAGCATCACCTGGTGGCCTACCCACTCAATGGCTTGGCGGACCTCTACCGGGAGCAGGGCAAGTATGCGGGGGCCGAGCCGCTCTACCAACGTGCCCTGCGCATCTGGACGTAGGCCGCCCACTCAACAACCTGGCGGAACTCTACCGTGAGCAGGGCAAGTATGCCGAGGCCGAGTCGCTCTACCAACGTGCCCTGCGCATCTGCGAACAGGCGTTGGGACCGGAGCATCCTGATGTAGCCATCCCACTCCACAATCTGGCGGAACTCTACTCTGAGCAGGGCAAGTATGCCGAGGCCGAGCCGCTCTATCAGCATGCTCTGCGCATCAATGAGCAGGCGTTGGGACCGGAGCATCCCCTGGTGGCCCACCCGCTCCACGGCCTGGCGATCCTCTACTTCAAGCAGGGCAAGTATGCCGAGGCCGAGCCGCTCTACCAACGCGCGCTGGCCACTCGCGAACACGTCCTGGGGCTGGATCACCAGTTGACTCTCGACACCCGCGCGCGCCTGCAGGAAGTGCTGGTTGCGCTGGGTCAGGCGCAGGAAGCGGCACGTGTGGAAGCACCGCACAAGGAGGAGGAGATGGCTGCTGCGAGTAGCCAGATGCCGGAAGAGTGAAGCGGACACTCACACCATTGCAGACTCCCAAAGAGAAGTGTACGGCAGATGACGGAGCAATTCATATCGCTTCATAGTATTGCGCTCCGCTGAGTCACGAGCAGAGGAGACCTCACATGAACAAGTCCTCGTATGGTGAAAGGGACTATGCTTTCGGTCAGCTGATGCTGACCCTGCGGACGCATATCGGCCTGACACAAGCCGAGCTGGCTGAGTTGCTGCATGTCTCCCGGCGCGCTGAGGCGGAGTGGGAGGCCGGCAGCAGTTATCCCAAAGTCGACCACCTCAAACGCCTCATCGCGCTGGGAGTACGAGCCTCTGCCTTTGCCGCCGGACGCGAGGAAGAGGAGATCCGCGCTCTCTGGCGTGCGGCACATCAGAAGGTGCTCCTGGATGAGCGCTGGCTCTCTGAGCTGCTGGGTCGGCCAGCTCCCTCCCCGGCCAGGCTGGCGGGGGAGCAGACCCCTGGTGCCGGGCAGGGCAGCGCGGTTCCCTCTGAGGCAATCGCGCTCTGGACGGTACCCTCTGCCCGCAATCCCCATTTTACCGGGCGCGATGAGCTGCTCGACCAGCTGATGCAGCAGCTCTCTCCAACAGAACCAAGCCAGCCGATGGCCTTGCGCCGCGCGGTTTTGACGCAGGCGCAGGTCGTCAAGGGACTGGGAGGCATCGGCAAGACGCAGACCGCGGTCGAATACGCCTACCGCGCCCGCGAGCAGGGCCGCTATACCCATACGCTCTGGATCACGGCCTCAAGCGAGGAGGCCATCCTGATGAGCTTCGCCGCCCTGGCAGAGTTGCTGCCGGGCGTGGCCTCGGCAAGGGAGACCGAGCAGCGCAAGCTGGTGGCCGCGGTCATCCGCTGGCTGGAGCAGTGCAAAGAGCCCTGGCTGCTCATTGTGGACAACGCCGATGACCTGTCCCTGGCCCAGCCTTACCTGCCCCTGCGGGGCAACGGCAGCGTGTTGCTCACCACGCGGGCGAGCGCTGTGGGCTGGCTGGCGCCCTCCCTGGAAGTGGACACCATGGGGGTGATGGAGGGCATCGAGCTGCTGCTGCGCCGCGCCGGGCGCTTTACCGGTGCCACGGAGGAGGAGATCAACGAGGCGGGCAATCTGGTGGTAGCGCTGGCACAGTTCCCGTTGGCCCTCGACCAGGCGGGCGCTTACATCGAAGAGACCGGCTGCAGCCTGGGCGACTATCTCCAGCTCTATCAGGCGCATCGGCGCACCCTGCTCACGCGGCGCGGCAGGCAGGCCACGCGCTACCCGGCCTCGGTCGCTACCACCTGGGGGCTCTCCTTTCAGCGCGTCGAGCAGACCAACCCGGCCGCCGCCGATTTGCTGCGACTGTGCGCCTTCCTCGCCCCGGATGCCATCCCCGAAGAATTGCTCACCGGGGGCGCTCCCTACTGGCCTGCCGCCCTGCAAGAGGCCGTCACTGATCGTCTCAGCTTCAATCAGATGCTGGAGGCCCTGCTGGCCTTTTCCCTGGTGAAGCGGCTCGCAGAGGACCGTTTGCTCAGCATCCACCGGCTGGTGCAGGTGGTGCAGCAAGAGCGCCTCTCAGCAGAGGAGCAACGCCAGTGGGCCGAGCGGCTGGTGCGTGCGGTCCATGTCGTCTTCCCGCGTGAGCCACAGGAGGTGGCCTCCTGGCAAGCGTGCCTGCGCTACCTGGACCAGGTGCAGGCCTGCGACACGCTGATCCGGGAGCAGCGGCTCCTGCTGCCCGAGGCGGCCGAACTTCTCGATAGGGCAGGTACCTACCTGCGCGAGCGCGCGTTATATTCCCTGGCCGAGCCGCTCTTCCAGCAGTCCCTCTCCATTTGGGAGCAGCAGTCCGAACCTCAGCCCGCCAGCAAAGTGCAGAGTCTGAATCATCTGGCAGACCTCTATGTCTCACAGGGAAAGTACGCAGCGGCCGAATCCCTCTATCACCTGGCCGTACCCATCATCGAGCAGCAGGTGGGAGCGGAACACCCTCTGCTCGTCGATGCACTGAAGGGACTGGCGCACATCTATAGCAATGAGTGGAAGTTTGCGCTGGCTGAGCCCCTCTATCAGCGAGCGCTCCACATGTGGGAGCAGCAGGGGGGACCCGAGCACCCTCTGCTCGTCAATGTGCTGACGGGGCTGGCCTTCGTGCAGATGCAGCAGGGGAAATATGCCGAGGCAGAACTCCTCCAGGGGCGGGCGCTGTGCTTGGACTGGCCCAGATCACCGTCGAGAAGGGGGAGTATGCGCGAGCCGAGCCGCTCATCCAGTGGGCACTGCGCATCCGCGAGCGGCAACTGGGACCCGAGCATCCCCTGGTGGCCATGGCGCTGCATGCACTGGCGAAAGTGTATGCCGGGCAAGGGAATGAAGCGGAGGCCGAGCCGCTCTTCCAGCGGGCGCTGCGCATCAAGGAGCAGCAGCTGGGGCCCGAGCATCTCCTGGTATCCGACACGCTACACGGGCTGGCGAACCTGTATACACATCAAGGGAAGTATCCAGAGGCGGAACCTCTCTTCCAGCGGGCGCTGCACATCGTCGAGCGGCAGCTGGGACCCGAGCATCTCCTGGTGGCCATGGTGCTGCATGCGCTGGCGGAAATGCTTGCCGGGCAAGGGAATGACGCGGAGGCCGAGCCGCTCTTCCAGCGGGCGCTGCGCATCCGCGAAGAGCAGTTGGGGCCGGAGCATCGAGGGGTAGCCGATCCGCTGCTTGGACTGGCGAACCTCTATCGAGAACAAGGAAAGTATGCACAAGCCGAGCCACTCTACGTGCGGGCGCTGCACATCCGCGAGCAGCAGTACGGATCGGAGCATCTTCAGACGGCTGAGGCGCTGAATGATTTCGCAGGCTTGCAGCAGGTGCAAGGCCAAACCCCAGAAGCAGCTGGCTTGTACCAACGCGCGCTGACGATCCGTGAGCACGTCTTGGGACCGGATCACCAGTTGACCCTCGACACCCGCGAGCGCCTGCAGGAAGTGCTGGTTGCGCTGGGTCAGGCGGAGGAAGTCGCCTTGCTGACATCCAGGCATCCGGAGGCAGAGACAGACAGCACTACTGGGCAGCATCCACCGGCTGCGCAGGTGTAAGATAGCCCTCAACGTGGGTCAGCGGACTCCGCACAAAAGCGAGCGCCAGTAAGACCAGAAACACGCCCAGAATGCCAAAGACCAGGATAACATTTTTCACCTGGTCTATCACCAGCCCACCCAGTATGCTACTGAAAGGGACGCTGAAAATGGCCACCACACTCGTAAAAGTCAGGACGCGCCCGAGCAACTGATTAGGCGCGATGGCCTGCAGAATACTGTTAAAGGCCACATCAAAAAGGCCGATCAACCCGAACATCACCCCGAAACAGACCAGGTCAACCCAGAAGAGCCGTGTAGCGATCAGGGCCAGGACACACACGCCGGAGAGCAGTATCGAGCCAAGCAACAGCATCCCGTAGGAGAGACGTTTATGCAGGAGGCCGGCCGAGAGCATAAAGATGACCGCTCCAATGCCAGCAGCGATGAAGAACTGGCTGACCTGGGCATCGCTGGCAACTAACACCTGTTTGGCGTAAAAGACGATCTGCGGGTACAGGACAGCCACAGCCAGATTTGCCAGCAGAGAGAATAGCGCCAGGGTCCGTATCACCGGCTGGGCCAGGACGTAGCGCAGTCCGTCGAGGATGTCCCGGCGCAGGCTCGTTTTCGTCCGGGTGCGGGGGGCAACGGCGTTAAAGCTGGTTTTGATCAGGGCCAGTGAGAGGGCTGAGACGACAAAGGTGAGCGCATCGCACCACAATACAACCTGCAAAGATGTGACAGCCAGCAACAGCGCTGCCAGCAATGGTCCGATGATGGTGGCGAAGGGAGTGCTTGCCTGTATGCGCCCATTCGCCTTCACCAGATCATCCCGGGTAACCATGCTTGGAATAGCGGCAGTGGTGGCGCCCTGAAAGCCAACGGTCAGCGTGGAGTTGATGAACGTGACGAGATAGATCCACCAGATCGGTAAATGCCCGAACAGCGCCAGCAATGGCAACACCGCAAGTACAACCGCGCGGCAGATATCCAGGCCGATCATCAAACCCTTACGGTTCACGCGATCCACCCAGGCGCCGATGAAAAGCCCGAAGAGTGGGTATGGTACCCAGGTAGCCGCCGAGGCCAATCCCAGGTCTAAGGCTGAGCCGCTGAGCTTGAAGACCAGCAGGGACAGTGCCGTACCGGTGAGTGCACTACCAATTTGTGAAATGGTCTGACCCGTCCAGAAGACCCAGAAGTCACCGGCTCTTCTCCCAGGAACGGCCAGCCTATTTTGTGCTATCATACGTTCTTATCCTCTCTTGTAAGTTTGCGACGAAAGTAAAACTTGCTCTTCTCTTCCCTCTATGAGAGCAGAACTTCTCATAGAAAGAGCGTAGCAAGTAACCTGTAAGTCCCCAGGTGACCATCAGCCAGCTATTTCAGCCGATGTTGTTCCATAGATGACATTGTGTTCCGTCCACATGTAAGAGTAGAAAAGGATATTCTAAAGATGACACACTGTTCGTCTTCATGCAAGAATATCCAAGAATGCTCCAAGCATAGTATGAGAGCGTGAAAAAAGGCGTGGGGAGCTCCATAAAAAAGAAGCGCTTGTTGTGACATGCTTGTCGGTATAGTGAAGAAAGTAACCCACTGTTCATGAAATTCGCGTCGGTGCCAAACTAAGAAAAAGTTTTACGCAGCTCCCCACGCTTTTTTTCACGCTCTCCGACTATGCTTTACGGGTGCACAGGCACTGCTGCAGGCCAGGACCTGCGCCGCGGCAGTTCGGTTTCAGGGAGCCATCGACGACTTCGTCAAGCTGAATGCCCTGGCACACACCACGGCGGCGCGTGCAGCGACTGCCCCTGCCACGGCCCGGCTCGCGCGTGATTCTCGACGCAGAAGAAATGAGCGGGACAATCTGACCGATTGACCCGCCTAACACACCCAAAGGAGTACCATATGACAGTTCTTACGACCCATGAACAACAAGAGATCGACCGCACGAACGCGCAGGGGAAGCAGTCGGTGGTCTTCGTACACGGCCTCTGGCTCCTCGCATCCAGTTGGGACCCGTGGCGTACACTCTTTGAAGAGCAGGGCTATACGACCCTCGCGCCGGGCTGGCCCGATGACCCGCAGACCGTCGCAGAGGCGATTGACGACCCGGAGGGCTTTGCCAACAAGCGTATTAAGCAGGTCACCGATCACTACGCCGACGCCATCCGCCAGCTCAACAGGAGACCCGCCGTCATCGGCCATTCCTTCGGCGGCCTCATCGCCCAGCAACTGGCCGAGGAGGGCTTATCCGCCGTGACGGTCGCCATCGATCCTGCTCCGTTTCGTGGCGTACTGCCGCTGCCACTCTCCGAGCTCAAGTCTGGCTCGCCCGTCCTGCGCAATCCCGCCAACTACCACCGGGCCGTCGCACTGACCTACGAGCAGTTCCGCTACGGCTTTGCCAATGCGCTGGAGGAAGACGAAGCCCACCAACTCTACGACAGGTTTGCGGTCCCCGGTTCCGGCACGCCCCTCTTCCAGTCCGCTGCTGCCAACCTCAACCCCTGGACAGAAGACCGGGTCAACACACAGAACCCCGAGCGCGGACCCCTCCTGCTCATCGCGGGCGAGAAAGACCATACCGTCCCGTTGACGGTCGTCGCTGCTGCTTACACATTGCAGCAAAACAATCCCGCCGTCACGGAGTTCCGCGAAATACCCGGTCGCGGGCACTCACTCACCATCGACCACGGATGGCGTGAGGTGGCCGAGATCGCGCTCGCCTTCATCGCCCAACAGCTGAAGATCGGCCAGTAGTCTGTCATTACTAGTTCACTCAAGTGGTCGAACACGAGAATTAGCCGTTGGTTCTTTCATACAAGATGGGGTGTGGCAGGTGCAGCGGTTCGTCCGTCACACCCCATCTAATCTGCGATGTCAAGCACCCTGCCGAGCTCGTTCCGGTTCGGATCGGAGCGCGGGTGCCCTGCCCGTCACGGACCGGGTGGGTAGACCGAGACGAGCTGGAAGGAGCCCGATTTCCGTTGACAAATCTCCGCGGCCGGCAGCTGAGGCGCGAGCGCCTCGAGCGAGCGCGCATACGCGGTCAACGGGTCTTGCTGGTCGGTCTCGAAGACCTCGAGCCAATCCGGCGGCTCGGGAGATCCCTCTATGATCCGGAACCGCGATGCGGCGTAGAAAAGTCCTGTCTCGAGCACTGCGGCCTCCCACCGCTCACGCGATGCCTCATCCGCACCGTCCGTGAGGACGATGTGCGCGCCGGTTAGCGCGCCATGGGCGGCTGGCGTCTCCAGTGACCCAACGAGCGCGTACGACGCGCGCAATGCTGGAGCCACGAGCGCACTCCTCGGGTCGTCAAACAAGGAAGTCGGATAATCCGGAGACCCTGCGGTGCTCGGCCAGGCAGTTGCGGGGTCCGGCGTGACGATGTCGTAGATCGCGGCATACCGCGGGTCGTCGTCGTTGCCCGCTGCGCCGGGGTTCTCGAACCGAAAAGCATTGGCGAGAAAGCCCGGACGCGTGATGCCGGCCCCATAGGTGTCGTACCAGGCGCTGTACTCGTCCGCCCGGCTGGGGTCGGCCGCATTTGAAAGAACGAAACGGACGCCTGTTCGCTCGACTCCGTGCATAGTTACTACCTACCTTTCGTCGTGGGAAGCGTTCATATGAGCACACGTCTAAACAGGGAGAACTTCATGAATGTACTGCTTTAGTAGACAGGCCTTCAAGACGGGCGGCGCGTTTGAGCGCACGATATTGCAATACTTTGGTGTTCGTCTCCGTCAAACCCATCCTTATAGCCGTCTCCCGTACTGAAAGGTTGAGTAGGAAGCGGGAGGTCAAGACCTCCTGGTCACGTTCGGGCAACGCCTGTAGGATCTCCTGCACCAGCTCGGC
>WNFL01396747.1_pt2 | contig 12191 bp, 9 predicted proteins | sample 5400361 | NCBI WGS metagenome assembly WNFL01 (sample SAMN13153351, study PRJNA577476) | soil metagenome | isolation source: 40 cm soil on Douglas fir-dominated hillslope | place: USA:California | collected 2013-09-17
CGGAACCTCGATGAACAGCAGCGGAGTACGCCCCGGCAACCGCGCAATCTCCACCGTCAAACCCTTGATCGGCTGCCGCTTGCACCACTCCGCCAGCAGCACGACGGCCTTTTCCATAGACCCATGGGCTTCCCAGTCCGGATCGAACAACGGCGACTTGTTCGGAATGCGCACGAAATCACATAGCGTCGGAATGATCGATCGCTCCCATGTTTCCGCGATGTGAGAAGACAGATCGCTGATATTCATGACTAAATCGGCTCACGTGTTTGTACGGATGTCATTTTACCCTGCTGGCCGGAATATCATGCCAGTTTCCCGGTCGGCGGCCGTGCGCTGGATCGCGGGTGGGATATCAGGCTCGCTCGAAGCGAGCGACGGTTTCAACATGTTCGGTAAACGGCAGGAGATTGAATGCGGTGAGCGCGGCGAGGCGTAGCTTTCCGCCTGAGGTCAGGCGCGCGGTGTCATTGAGGAGCGAATCGAGACCGCAGCTCACGTACACGAAACGTTCGGGGGGATGCTGGCTCAGATGCTCGATCAGCTCAGGATCGAGACCCTTCCGAGGAGGGTCGGCTATCACCACCTGCGCCTCCGACGCGGCCGGGCTCGCAGCTCCAGCCGGGCCCGGGAAGACGGAAATTTTGGCCCGATCGGCGGGGTCGAGTTCAGCGAGCCCGAGCTCGAGCCCGTGCAGCGAATGCGGGCTGACTTCGTTCATTCGGATCTCGCCGGCCTGACCCAATACCGACAAGCCAATGGCGCCGACACCCGCATAAAATTCGGCGATCCGCGCGCCTTGCGGGATTTGGGCGCGCACGTGCTCGATGATCTCCTGCGCGATGTCGAGATTGTTCTGCCCGAATGCGCCGGGCGGGTAATGCACGGCAGCCCCGCCGAAGCGTTCGACCACGCTGGCCGGCCCGCACCAGTGTTGGAAATCGGGACCGAGGATGGTATTGGAGCGCTCCTGATTGGCGTTGAACCACAGGCTGTGCAACTTCGACCCAAGCCGCTCGCGGATCAAATCGAAGCTCGCTGCCAAGGGCGCGGGCGTAGCGCTGTTGGCGACGATCACCACCTGCGCGGATTGCGAACTGCGCTCCACCGCCACCTGCAGATAGCGCGCGTGACCCAAGTGGGCCTTCTCCGAGTAGCTGGTCACTCGGGCATCGACCAGAGCGCGCCGGACGACGGCAGCGACGTGGTTGATCAAGGGGTGCTGAACACTGCAGTGGGGGATGTGGACCACGCGGTGGGTACCGAGCTCGAACAATCCCAGCTTGGGCGAGCCCAGCCGGCCCCGGATGGCCAGCCGCGCACGGAGGCGGAACCCGGCGGTTTGCCCGGAAATGACCTCAACCTCGGGCAAATCGTGGGCGCGCGCCAGCTCATCCAGCGCGCCGCGCGCGGCAGGAGCGATGCCGCGCTCACCGAACCGCGGGCAGCCCGGGCAAGGTGGGCGGTGCGGGCAGGACGCCATCAGTTTCGCATCAGGCTCTTGCCGACTCAACAATGGCCTTCACGTCTAGAATTTGTTCAGGAAGATCGTGTTCTACGGATTGTCAGTGTATCCCTTCCCGTGGGCGACGTTCCATGCTCCGCTACAGTAGCGTCTGTCTAGAGCCTATACCGCGCCTTGAACCCGAACGTCCGCGGCGGCATATGGAACATCGCCTCCTCAAGCTATATGATTCCTAGAAATACTATCGTTGTCTTTACAGTTGTAGCTAATCTAATAGCACTCTTTGCGATATCTCGCGTCACTACAGAAACCGATATCACTCCTTGTTTGACAACGCTAGTACTGCTAGTGTATTTGTGCACCCACGATCGAACCAACTGTGAGGAAGGGATGGCGGCAACCTCAGCACTCCGATGCGGAGCGGTCATGCGTCACGCGAGCGCCGCGGCCCAACTACCTCTCCGATCGAGGTAAAGGTAAAGATGATCAGTTTCCCGCCGTCGCTCAATAGCCGCTGTCTGACCCTTGCCGCGATCGCGCTGAGCGGTGTGTGCGCCGTTTTTGGATCATCCAGCGCCGGCGAGGTGAACCCCGTCGCCGCGCCGCAGTCGATGATTTGGCCATCGGTGGCGAGTCCTGTGCCGCGCGAGCCGCTCATGGAAGCGCGCATCGCCGACCTGTTGCGGCACCTGACTCTCGAGCAGAAGGTTGCGCAGATGGTCCAGGCGGACATACGGTATGTCACGCCGGAAGATGTAAGGACCTATCGGCTGGGCTCCATACTCAATGGCGGCGGTGCGTTTCCTGCCAACGATAAATATGCCAAGGTTTCAGATTGGGTCGCACTGGCGGACCGCTACTACGACGCATCCATGGACTCGTCGGAAGGCGCTCCGCCGATACCCGTCATTTGGGGTACTGATGCGGTGCATGGCCACAATAATGTCATCGGAGCTACGCTCTTTCCGCATAACATCGGCCTGGGTGCGGCACATGACCCCGATCTCATTCAACGCATCGGCGAAGTCACCGCGCGTGAGGTTGCCGCGACCGGAATCGACTGGACGTTCGCGCCGACCGTGGCCGTCGTTCGCGACAATCGATGGGGGCGCAGCTACGAAGGATATTCGCAACGGCCGGACATCGTGCGCGCCTACGCCGGGCGCATGGTCCAAGGTCTGCAGGGCACGCCGGGCACGCCTACATTTCTCGACATCAACCATGTCGTGGCCGCGGCGAAACACTATATCGGGGACGGCGGGACGGACCGCGGGATCGATCGCGGCGACAATCTCTCGTCCGAACAGGAACTTTTCGATATTCACGGCCAGGGGTATGTCGCGGCGATCCAAGCCGGCGTGCAGACCGTCATGGCGTCCTATAACAGCTGGCAGGGCAGCAAACTGCACGGTCAGCATCATCTGCTGACGGATGTTCTCAAGACGCGCATGGGATTCGACGGGCTGGTCGTGAGCGACTGGGACGGGATCGATGAGGTACAGGGTTGCTCCAAGGACCGCTGCTCGCAGGCGGTGAACGCCGGGATCGACTTGTTCATGGTGCCGGAGCAATGGCATGCCTTCCTGCAGAACACCGTCGCACAAGTACGGGCCGGAGACATACCCGAATCGCGAATCGATGACGCAGTTACCCGAATTCTGAGAGTGAAGCTTCGGGCCGGCCTGTTCGAGAAGGGCCGTCCGTCATCCCGGCCGCTTGGAAATCGGCTTGCGCTGGTCGGCGCGCCGGAACATCGCGCGGTCGCCCGCGAAGCCGTCCGAAAGTCTCTGGTGTTGCTCAAAAATTCGGACGGGCTGCTGCCTCTGCGCCGCAGGATCAATGTGCTGGTTGCCGGCGATGGCGCCGACGACATCGGCAAGCAGTCGGGAGGCTGGACGATTTCCTGGCAAGGCACAGGCAATACCAACACGGACTTCCCGGGTGCAACATCCATATTCGGGGGTATTCGCGCCGCAGTAGTACCGGCAGGCGGCACGACAACTCTGAGCGTGGACGGCACGTATCGGTCCCGGCCGGATGTCGCGATCGTTGTGTTCGGCGAGAACCCCTATGGCGAGTGGCATGGCGACATCAAGACGGTCGAATTTCGAGGAGCCGATCCCATCGACATTCTCCGGCCTGCTCCCGAAGTCAGTCCGCGCGGGGCCTGGTCCGCCCCTCGAACACCGGCAGCCGTGCCTGACGAGTCTGGGCCCGATTCGAACTTGGCGTTGGTGCGGCGCATGCGGCAAAGAGGCGTGCCGGTCGTCGCGGTGTTTTTGACCGGCCGCCCGAGAGGCGTCACCGCAGAATTGGACGCAGCCGATGCTTTCGTAGTGGCGTGGCTGCCGGGTAGCGAAGGCGCGGGCATCGCCGATGTCCTATTTCGTGCAAATAATGGCGCAATCAACTACGACTTTACCGGCAAATTATCATTCGCGTGGCCGCGGAGCGCCGCGAATGGCAACCCCAATCGCAGCGGCATGGGCGACTCCCCGTTGTTCCCGTACGGATTCGGCCTCACCTATTGCATTCGGCACTGCGACGCGCCATTGTCGCAAACGGTATGGCAAACTCAACCATCATCGATGTCGCAAAACACGCCGACGTCTCGATAAAGACTGTCTCGCGTGTCATCAATAATATAAAGAGCGTCAAGCCGCAGATTCGCGAGCGAGTGTTGCGGGCGATCGAGAAGCTCGACTATCACCCCAATCCTTCCGCGCGTGGGCTTGGCGGTAATCGCTCCTATCTGATCGGGTTGCTCTACGACATATCGTGCGGCTACTACACGACCAGCGTATTGGCGGGAGTGATAGAAAGGAGCCGCGCGGCCAAGTATCAGGTCGTCATGGAACCCTGCGACTACAACGCAGCCTCGCTCGCCGCAGATGTGACCCGCAACGTGCGCCAATCGCGCGTCGACGGCGTAATTCTGACGCCGCCTCTGTCGGACTTGAGCGCGGTGACAACGGTTCTGGAGAGCCAGAAAATTCCTTTCGTACGCATTGCCCCAGGAGAGCACACCGATACCTACCGCAGCGTCTGTACCAATGACCGGGAGATCTGCGCGAGCATGACCGAACAGCTCGCCGCCCTTGGCCACCAGCGCATCAGCTTCATCATCGGCAATCCGGATCATGCCGCGGTCATGAACAGGTATCGCGGGTATCTCGACGGACTAAAGACCTGCGGATTGCGCCTCGACAAATCTCTCGTCGCGCAGGGCTACAATTCCCACGCTTCGGGAGTTCAGTGCGCGCGCAAGCTTCTCACCGTGCCGGTGAGCAAGCGGCCCACTGCGATTTTCGCGAGTAACGACGAGATGGCGGCCGGTGTACTGACGGTGGCACACAGTATGGGACTGGGGGTACCCGAGGATCTCTCCGTCGTCGGATTCGATGATGCGCCGCTCGCGAGCCAAGCGTGGCCGGCGCTCACCACCGTTCGCCAGCCCATCCCGGACATGGCAGCGCAAGCGGTGGATTTGCTGTTGGGCATGCTGAGCGGGGAGCCGGCCGACCATTCTAAACACATGCTGCCCTCCTCCCTGACGTTCCGCCACTCGACCGGTCCGGCGCCGAACAGGATTCGCCATCAAGCATCCGATCGGACGGCGGCGGACGGAGGTAGGTTCAAGAGCGCTGCTGCGAAGGTCTAGAAGATTCACCGAGCCTTCCTCTGAACTTTGGCCTGATTTCCGCCCATGATCTCCAGGCAGAACTCTATGAACGCCCGCACCTTCGCCGCGCGGTGCAGCCGTGAGGGGTAGATCGCGTACAGGGGAAAGCGTTCCTCCGACCATTCCGGAAACAGCTCGATCAGCCGGCCACTGTGCAGAAGCTGTTCGCAGCCGATTTCCAGGATCTGGCCGATGCCGGCGCCCGCCTCGCACGCGCCGATCAGCGTTCCCGAATCCGACACCAGAAGGCGCGCCTTGACCCGCAGCGGCAGCACCTCCTTCTTACGTCTCATCTCCCAGTCGTAGGGCCGCGCGTTGGCCGCATCGTAGAAATCGATGCAGTCGCGTTCTTCGATCTCTTTGGGATGCCGCGGCCTTCCATGGGATTTGATGTAGGAAGGCGAGGCCACGGTCAGCACCCGCGTCTCGATCAGCTTTCGGGCGACGAAAGATCCAACGGGCGGCTCGCCGAAGCGCAAGGCCAGGTCAAATCCGTCCGCGACTAGATCGCCGACGGAATCCCGCATGATCAGTTCGACGGAAAGGTCCGGGTAGCGCGCCAGAAACGCCGCTAGATGCCTCGACAAGACAATCCTGGAGAAGAACGGATCGATATTGACCCGCAGCCGTCCCCGCACTTTGCTGGCGGAACCCGCGGCCTCGATGGCTGCCTCCTCGATGCCGGCCAGGTGCGGCCCTACTTGCTCGTAGAATCGCCGGCCTTCATCCGTCAACGAGAGCGACCGGGTGGTCCGCGCCAGCAGGCGCGCGCCCACGCGTTGCTCGAGACGCGAGAGGGCCCGGCTCACACCGGAGGGCGATACTCCGAGTGCTTCGGCCGCCCTCGCGATGGTCCCGGCCTCCACCACCGCGATCAGCACCGTCACTCCGGAGAGCAGCTTGCCGTCGAAAGCCATATTAATTCCTGCCTTTTAGTCATGACTTTATTCACATAAACGCTATTTAATCACGAATGAGCCGGTGGGATATTGCCGTCCACGCCGACGGCGGCGATTTACTGAAAAGGAGCAGCGCGCATGTTTGCAATTACCGGTATCACAGGAAAAGTCGGGGCAGCGGTTGCCCGCAGCCTTCTCTCGGACGATCAGCCCGTCCGGGCGGTCGTCAGGGATCGCAGCAAGGGCGCCGCCTGGGCGCAGTTGGGGTGCGATATTGCCGTTGCCGACATCTCAGACACGGCGGCACTCGCGACGGCGTTCGAGGGCACGGCGGGCGTCTTCGTAGTGCTCCCTCCGGTGTTCGACCCCGCCCCCGGCTTCCCCGAGGCCGCCCGCTTTATCGACTCACTGCGTGCGGCTCTTGCGCGAGCCAAACCCACAAAGGTCGTGGCGCTGTCGACCGTCGGTGCTGACGCGCCGCAGCCGAACCTGCTGAACGTGCTCGGCCGGATGGAGGAAGCCCTCGGCAGCCTGCCGATGCCCGTGACGTTCCTGCGCGCGGCCTGGTTCATGGAAAACGCCGCCTGGGACATCGCCTCGGCGAAGAAGGGACTCATCCAGAGCTATCTGCAGCCGCTGGACCGCCCCATCCCGATGGTCTCTACCGACGACGTGGGTCGTGCTGCCGCAGAACTCCTCAAAGAGCGTTGGGAGGGCAAGCGTGTAGTCGAATTGGAGGGCGCGCAGCGCGTCTCGCCGAATGCCCTGGCCGCAGCGTTCGCCAAAGTGCTCGGCACACCAGTACGCGCCGAGGTCGTGCCGCGCGATCGCTGGGAATCGATCTTTCGTACTCAGGGCATGAAGAATCCCACGCCCCGCATGCAGATGATCGACGGATTCAATGCCGGCTGGATCGATTTCCCGGATCGTGGCGCACACGCCCGCAAGGGTGCCATCAGCCTCGACCAGGCCATTGCAACTCTAATCCAGAGAGAACGCGCATGAAAGACATCACCGCGTTGCTCAATGCCGGCCGCATTACCGCAGCCTCCCTGTTGGTCTTCGGGCTCGCTAGTGCGGGCGCGACGGCCGGTCCCGACTCTGCTCTTCACGTAGAAGGATACAAACCCATGTCAATGAGAGACGATCTCGCCCACCGCTCTCCGGATATCCACTGGCCGGCCGGCTTCGATCCGGCCAAGGCCGACCTGTTCGCCCACAACGACTTGATCATCAACGCGTCCTGCGAGCGAGTCTGGAGCCATATCGTCGACGCCAACAACTGGCCGACCTGGTACCCCAACTCCAAGGATGTCCAGATCCAGGGCGGGGATCCAGTGCTCCGGGACGGCACGGTGTTCCGGTGGACCACCTTCGGCTTGGCCATCGAAAGCAAGGTGCACGAGTCTGTACCGAACCAGCGCCTGGGCTGGTTCGGCTATGCGCCGGGGACCCCGCCGACTTTCTATCACTCCTGGTACCTCGAACCCAAGGACGCCATGTGCCGTGTGGTCATGGATGAGGCCGGGGTCGGCAAGGATGCGGCCGGCCTGCGCCAGAGCGACGAGACCCTGATGCATTTGAACGCCAGCGCGAACAATCGCCAAGGCCTGAATCCCTCGTGGTCATAGTACGAGTCGTCTTCCACATGCACCTGGACACCCGCGCAGAGCTTCCCCGCGTGCTTATGAAACGTGGGCTCGAACCAGCAGGGCCGCAGCCGACAGCCATTCATCCATGGCGCTGCCAGCAAACGCATCTCCGCCAGCAACACCCTCACGTCCAGATCCGGCGCACCCAGCACCTCCAGGGGCCGTGTGGTCCCACGACCTTCCGACAACGTCGTGGCTTCGAGCATCACCGAGCCCGGATAGCAGCGCGCCATCCAGAGATTGGGTGCGTTGGGACTCGGGTTGACCCACGTCCGCCCGCCGAGCGGCCATCCATATCCCGGTGCGCCGTTTGGCTCCCAACCCTCCATCGGCACGACGCGGCAGTCGACGTCAAGATGGAGAGTCCGCACGAACCACTGCGCAAGCTCACCGAGTGTCAGGCCGTGACGCATGGGCATCGCGCCGGCGCCGACAAAGCTTTCGCAGCCTGCCTTGAGGGTCAGCCCCTCCACGGGCCGGCCCACCGGGTTCGGACGATCCAGAACCCACACGGCCTTGTGCTTCTTCGCAGCCGCCTCGAGCATGTAACGCAGCGTGGTGACGAACGTGTAGATTCGGCACCCGACGTCCTGCAAATCAACGAGCAGAACGTCGAAGCTATCCATCATTTCGGGGGTCGGCCGGCGTACTTCACCGTAAAGGCTGAAGACCGGGATGCCGTGCACGGGGTCGGTGTAGTCCTGCGACTCGACCATGTTGTCCTGCTTGTCGCCGCGCAACCCATGCTGAGGGCCGAACGCCGCGCTCAGACGTACGTCGCGGAGCGTCGCCAGCGCATCGAGGGAATGGACGAGGTTGCGTGTTACGGAAGCGGGGTGCGCCAACAGAGCCACGCGCCGTCCCGCCAGAGGCTTGCGCACCTCGGGCTCTTCGAGCAGTCGGTCGATTCCAAACCTCATGAGCGGGCAACTTCCAATGCGAAACCCTTCGGGTGGTGGAAATCGGGCTTGCCGGGCGGGTGCCGTAGTCCCCAATACGAAAGTCTACCATCCTCGTCCTCGATGACCGCGGCCAGAGCGATCCGCAGGTGACGAGCGTCACCCAAGTCAACCAGATGCGCTAGGTGCACAGTCGACTGGAGTTCGAGGCCGTCGTCGCCTCCACGCACGGAGATTTCCGGAATTCGGCCGATCTCGGCGATCGACATTCCCTCCCGGTAGGCACTGAACCGGTAGATCGCCCAGTCGAGCGAGGGCGAAAAATTGAATTCGTGGTAGCCGGGTGCATCCGCAGGCGCGACAAAGGCCTCGAAGCACGTGTGCTTCCATAGGGCGTCTGCCCGTCCACCCCCGCCGGATGGGGGATCGGGAGTGCGGACGCGGGACATATCCGCGTCTAGTGAAAACTGGAACACGAGAATACCGGGTTCTTCCGCTAGCACCTGCACCTCGAGGCTGCGCACGGCGTCGTTGGGGGTCGAAGGGTGGGCAGTCAGCACGGCCGGTTCCATATCGAAGGACGACATTCAGCTATTGTATTCGTGCCCTGCGCGCCGGTCACACGGAAATATCGCCTATTCGTTTGCAGCAGTACAATAGGAGAAATCGAGTTTCTTCAGGCGAAACATTTCGGGTAGATGAGAAAGCGGGAGAAATGGCATGTTTCTCAAAAACTGTTGGTACGTTGCGGCTTTGGATCACGAGCTGATCGACGGCAAACTGTTGAGCCGGACGCTGCTCGGCGAGAATGTGCTGCTTTACCGCGGCGAGAGCGGCAATGTCATTGCCCTCAATGATCGCTGTCCGCATCGCGGAGCGCTGCTCTCCAAAGGCCGCCTCGAAGGCGATGGCGTGCGTTGCATGTACCACGGCATCAAATATGACGGCACCGGTAAGTGCGTGCAGATTCCTGGGCAGGACATGATTCCGCCAAAGCTCAAGGTGCGCGGCTATCCTGTGGTCGAGCGCAGCCACTTCATATGGGTCTGGATGGGCGATACCGCAAAAGCGGACCCCGCGCTGATCATCGATCTTCCCTACCTGAGCGATCCGAATTGGAAAGGCATCCCGGCGTACCTTCACTATGACGCGAACTATCTGCTGATCGTCGACAACCTGAGCGATTTCTCGCATCTGGCGTTCGTGCACACCAAAACGCTGGGCGGGTCGGAAGAATATGCATTCATCACGAAACCGACCGTCGTAGAACGACTGGAGCGCGGCTTTCGCGTCGAGCGCTGGCACCTCGATAGCGATCCGCCTCCATTCCACAAGAAAGTGATTCGCAACAAAAGCGTCAAGGTGGATCGCCGCAATATCGCCACAATGGTCATACCCGGCATCTTCACCATGGAAACCCTGTTCGCCCCAGCCGGACAGGGAGCTCAGGCCGGCAACGTCGCTGGGGCCAAGGAGTACCGGAACTGCCAGTTCATGACGCCGGAAACCGAGCGGACCACACACTTTTTCTGGTCCTACCTCAACAATTTTGAGGGCGAAGACTCCACGATATCCCTTTCACTGCTCGATAGCCTGATCGAGGGCTTCATGGAAGACAAGGAGATCATCGAAAGGCAGCAGAGTACGCTCGAGGAGGATCCGAAATTCCAAATGCTCGCCATTCTGGCGGACGCGCCTCTCGCGCATTTCCGGCGCGTTCTCGACAGGCTCGTGAACGCGGAGAAGGATGGCGCGGCCGGTCAGTCTATCGACCCGCGCCAGACGACGACTGCCGTCGGTCAGACTGGAAGATAGTCAGCACTCTCGACTACTCCTACGACGGACCTCCCAAATCATCGCTCAATCCGTGCCAACACATTGGCGATCTATGGCGCCGCTATTCGAGCCTGCAACTTCTCGACGTCAATCCCGCGCAAAACGTGGGGAATTCGAAACCACAACGGGCTGTAGTGGAACGGGACCATTTCGCGGATTGCGTCGTCGGAATTCCACCGATCGACAACGATCCGGTATGCGGCAACATAGAATCCGACTCGATCGTTGCCTTTCCAACAATGAATAAAGACGGGCCAGTTTTCAGGATCCTGAATCACCCTGAAGAATGGTACGAGATCATCCTGCGTAGGGTTCAATGGCCGCATTGGAATCCAGATGTATTTCAGCTGCGTTCCTGTCAGGAGTTTAGCGTCATCGTGATCATGTCGAACGTTGATCACTGTCCTGACTCCAGCTTTCTCCAAATTCCGGAATCCTTCGGCTGTCGGCTGCGAGCCTCGCCACAGTGCCGGCGATACCTTCGCAAAGTTAGTAACGCCGCGCAGGCAGTCGTCGCACGGTGTCGCAAGCGGAACGGTTGCTGGACCGGCGGGCAGCGAAGCGCAGCCTCCCGCAAACAGCGCAACTAGCATAAGCACCGCGCCCATCGCCCTGAAGACAGTTTCCATCGTATGGCTAACGTTAGAGTTCAGGCCAAGGTCACGCAATCATGAGTAGACGTTCCGCGAAACGTACATTCATAAAGATTCTTTGTATATGCTATAACATATTGATTTATCCAAACAAATTGTGGAACAGTTGGTGCACGAGTGAAGATTTGAAGTTTTTGGCCGCAACTACGTTTTAAGGCGATAGCGTGCCGGCCGACGTGCTGTATTGAGGCCGGCGCAGCGAGCGCCCGAGCGCTTCGGCGATATCGCGGCGCACGAGGGGCTTGCGCAACAGATCGGCCACCCCCGCAGCGCGCGCGCGCTCCGTGAGCTGCGCGCCGCTGTAGCCGCTCATCAGGACGACCGGCAGCTCGGGTCGCACGCGGCGGATCTCCCGTGCGAGGTCAACGCCGTTCAGGTCCGGCATGGTCTGGTCGGTGAGCACGAGGTCGAAGCGCTGCGGGTCGGCGCGGAAGGCCTGCAGCGCGGCCACGCTCGAGCCGAACCCGACCGGCTCGTAGCCCAGCGCGGCGAGCGTCTCCTCCGTGAGTTCCATCAGCGAGTGCTCGTCGTCGACGNNNNCCACGAGCCTGGTCGTCTCGCCCGCCGCCGGCAGCCAGACCGTGAATGTGGTCCCGACCCCGGCTTGCGTCGTGACGTCAATGGCGCCGCCGAAATCTGCGACGATGCCGTGCACCAGCCAAAGCCCTAGCCCCGTGCCATCGCCGACGCCCTTGGTGGTAAAGAATGGATCGAACATGCGCTCGAACACCACCAGCGGAATGCCGCTGCCGGTGTCCCTCACCGACAGGCGCACGTGGGGACCGGGGGAGAGCGCGCCGTGCGAAAGCGCGCGGCGCTCGGGCACGGCGACTCGATCGAGCAGCACCGTGAGCACCCCGCCGTGCTCCATGGCCTGCAGCGCGTTCGTGCACAGGTTCATCGCCACCTGGTGCAGCTGAGTCGCGTCGCCGACAATCGCCGCGTCGCCCGCACCGAGCGCCTTCCTGAGCTCTACGTTGCCGGGAAGAGACGCCGCGAGAAGCCCCAGCGCCTCCTCGACCACCGCCTGCACGTGCACCGGCACGCGCTCGCCCAGGCCGCTGCGGCTGAAGGCGAGGATGCGCTCCACCAGCCCCTTGCCGCG
>WNFL01135587.1_pt1 | contig 12188 bp, 11 predicted proteins | sample 5400361 | NCBI WGS metagenome assembly WNFL01 (sample SAMN13153351, study PRJNA577476) | soil metagenome | isolation source: 40 cm soil on Douglas fir-dominated hillslope | place: USA:California | collected 2013-09-17
CCTTATTATCCATACTTCCTCCTACAGGCGCAGGGATGGCTTTACCGGGATCTTTTGGACCATCCCCCGGACGCTCATGCCCTTCATTTTTAGTACTATAATTCTTAGGGTCGACATCGACATTTTTAACATCCTTGTCCCAAATAATTAAATCATCACGTACGGGGTCCCCAGTACGAGTTAAAAGTTCTGGATCTTGATTACCACCAACAAAACGTTTATCTTCATTAGCTGGAGGTAAAGAACTAGGAGCAGGCTCATAGTCTTCATCATTAGGTGCATGAGTTCCCACTAAATCAAAAAGATGCACCTCATAATCCGTAACATCACGCTGAATCACATATCCACTTCCACATAAAGCACAAATATCCAGATCTTTTTGTGAATTAGCGCAAACTAAACAATAACCATAAACATTTTCCATATTATACTCTTGCTCTAATGTTGTTGTTTTCATCCAAAGGATTAGCCTGCCTATTCCCCACAACTGCTTTAATCAAACACCCTAAAGCAATATTTAAATCTCGATCAGTTCCTAATATGCAAACCACTCTAAAAGACCCAGACACAAATAAATCTGGACTTCTTACTTGATAGACATATGCACCATCGGTTTCTGTATAATCATCAGAAAGATAGCCATGATTATTAGCCCAAGCGGCACACATATCACCTCTTTCCCAAAAAGCTTTAGGGAAAATAAGAGATTGAACTTGACGATCCATAGGCTGGGGAAGTATTGGCTCAGCGAAACTTGTTTCAGCAGTAGCATCGGCCATAGTAATTTCTTTCGATAAATTAGTAATTTCTTCTGGACCAGGATTCTCAGCCACTTTACCACGGGCAAACTTATCACCAGGGGGGACAGAAAGCAAACTTGTAGTAAAAAATACCGGATTATGCAAAACCTTCGTTCTTTCTCCCTTGGCTTCCGGATAACCTAACATTACTTCAGTATGGCCAGCAATTACCGACATCGAAACGTCAATGGTTCCTCTAGAACTCATGTCTTTTAAAAGTCGATCAGCCAAATCTGAGTAACGCCACGCCCAAAGTGCCCCAGTTGCTAAAATACCCCATTTTTTGGCTACTTGATCATGAGCAAAACTGGTTTTATACCAGTATCCACGAGCGGTGAAGTCGTGGTCGTCATCAATCATTCCAGCATAAGGCGGAGCAAACAATCCTTCTTTTACTACATTTTGCAATTCTTCTTTAACAAAAGCGTCGCCATTCAAATTTCGGCCTTCATGGGCCATCCAAGCACTAATCACTAGCATTCTTGGTTTACCGTCTGGGCCGAAAGGCTTCACTCCACCCGCTTGCTGACTAGAAGCCAAAATGAATCCCCTACAAGATAAATTTATCTCCTCAAGTTCTTGTTCATCTGGTTCATGAACACTACCTTCACAGATGTAAGAGAATACTTCAGGTTCGTTCATTATAGACTCCTTCTCTATAAGTCCCAATAAGTTACGTAAATATATGAGGCATGTAGACTTATGAAAAATGATTCTATAACAACTTGTAGTTTATATACTTAGATTAAGTGCCCCCACTTAAAGATCCCTTAATAAAAAGATTTCCAGCAATTTGTTGCATGTTATCCAGCCAAGACACAATTGGAATATTCCCAACCAATTGATCAATAGATCCACTACTAATATTAAAGACCTTCGTAGTAGTTATTAAAGTTTGTAATTCATTAATTACATCTAATTTTATTGAAATAGTATTGATATTATCAGTAACCGTTACTATTCCAGCAAAACCCATTAATCTGGTTCCGGCATGACTAATTGGCCCATTAGTCCAAGTTCCTGAATAAGTTTGAGTAGTTTGATTCAAAGGAAATGGTAAAAACATTGTCAAATTATTACCAGTCCCGTCTGAATTGAATACATCATGAGTACCATCATCAATAGCTGCAGAGTGCATATCTCCACAAAAGATAATAATATTTGGATAATTTAAAGTTTTAATATAATCCGAAATAACCGTTCTTTGATTAGTGAATCCTCCCCATGAATCTGCGGCATTACCATCATTGTGTCCAGAAACAATCCATGGTACAGTACTAAACCAAAACGCTACTTGATTATTACTTCTGGCCAGAGATAACTCGTTTTTAAACCAATTTAATTGTGTACTATCTATCATCGTATGAGTAGGCCCATCAGTGTTATTATTGTTATCTCGTTCACTACGCAAATCCGTGAGAATAAACCTACATCTTCCTAATACAAATGAATGATATATAGACCCATTGCTAGCTGGTAGTGGATAATTAGGCCAATTTTCTCTATAAAAAGCTTGAGCTGCTGGTTCTGCAGCACTTCCCCCACTTGAATTGTCCGCACCAAAGTCGTGGTCGTCCCACATATAATCCAAAGCGACAGTTTTATATAACGCTTGTTGTTTTGGCGCTAGCATTGCAGTATCAAATGCTTGTCTAAAAACTGTTATATCGTTAGCATTGATATTATAATAATGTAAATCTCCATAGTTAATATGAATTAAAGGATTTTTACTTCTAATAGTATTATAAATATTGGAATTAGAACCAGTGTCTGAACAACCTCCACAAGAAAATACAAAGCTAGCAGGAGAATTAGGAGTCGGGAATGATTTAAAATCATATATAGACCCAATTCGAATATTGTTTATAACGATTTGGTAATAATATTGAGTATTAGAAGTAGTAGTTATATCAAATCTAGCTACAAGATTTGCGTTCACAGAAACGGGTCCATAACGAGTCGAACTAGACATATCCACATTTTGACTTAAGTCTACATACACATTACTTTCACTTATATTCAACTTGGTTGAAAGAGTTACTGTAGTATTAGTTACATTTCCAGCAATAGCCCATTTTACTCCTTGGGTAATAGACTGATTATTTTGAAATGCTCCTATTGTCCATGTTCCAATTCGTGGAGTTCCAGCTACATCATAACTATATGGAAATGGGGAATACACACTCGCATCAATACCATTGTTCAAAACTTGGTCACTAGCTTGGGGCCTAATGTCACCATTCATAGGATCAATTAATAGTATACCTTGTCCATTGAATGAATGCAGACCTTTTGCATCTGGAGTTCCAGCCTGAGCTGTTCCGGGCCAATAACCACTATTAATAATAGTAGCTGGACCACAAGTACTATAATTATTTTGACTTCTTGGACCAGGACCAGTAGAAGTATTCCATCCGTTATCACATCCCAAAGCTAAACAATTAATTTGAGTAACGTCTACGTGATCTTGGAATCCTTGATTACAATTAAATGCCGTACAATTAAGTTGTCTAATATCTTGATTAAAACAATTAGCGGTATTAAATCCGTTTAAAGTTATGTCTTGACTTAAGAAATCGTAAGCTATACAATTAATATAAGTAGCCTTAACTCCAACAACATCAAATGCTGATCCCGGAGCCATAAATCCGTGGCACTGAGCCCCACTAATTAAATTACCCTTAGCAATACAATTAATATAATAATGATCAGTAGGAGCAATCATTTGAGTTGAACCGATAATATAAGCATTATTCGTAGAAGTTCCGGAAGTAACATTCATTCGTAATTGAAATTGTTTAAATCTTAAAAATTCAGTTCGAACTAAAATTCCATTTTGACTTCCATCGGGAGTATAAAAATCAAATAGATAAGAACCTCCAGAAGCATCAAATAAGCCTTGATGGCCATTTACACAGTTTATAAATATATAATGTTGTGCATCTGTTTTATAACCAACATTACCAGCATTATTCCATCCAGGAATAATTAAAACAGCATTATCATTTTTAACATCAATTCCTGGGTAACAATCAAATTGTAAAACTATATTTTGAGAAATCAGATTTTGATGTAAGGTTAATTCTCCTTTTATCCCAGAAGCCAAAGATAAATAATCTCCACCACCACCTGGCTTAACAGTTTTAATTATGGTAGTAAAGGAGGGTACAGCTACATGTGAAAAAGCAACATAACCAACAAAGTCTTGACCAGAAGAAACTATGGAATGTTGAATACTAAACCCATTAGACTGAGTAGAGGTTACTGCAAACTCATTAATAATAGTCCCACTCATATTAGTTTTTATATAAGATTTGGAAGGAGAATAAGCAGCACCTTGTACAGTTGGAGCCACCAAATTCCGACCAAATACATATTGGTCCTCATTAAGAACAGACCCTTTAACAAAACCCACAGACCATTGATCATTAGCATCTATTTGATCTGATATACTAGCTGGTTTACCAGCACTAAAGAGCATTTCACCGTCAGGTTGAAAACTAAGATTATTTACTACTTGGTGCTCACTTAAATCCAATTGCGTTAAAAAGTTTCCAACCGACCAATTCCCTCCCTGAATACAAAGAGCAAAATAAACTCTGTTGACGGCTTTGGTCCAATTTATAGTAAATCCTAATGGGTCCATACTATTCAAAGAACCGTGTGTATCAAATCCATTTAATGAACTATTCCAATGAGTTACACATTCTCCAGATTTACAATAGGACATACACCTGCCAGAACCGGTACCCCCAGCATCATTTACTCCATCACCAAGAACAAATTGATTAAGGTTTTTATCTACTACTCCTATAAAAGTAGAAGAGTCATTTTCAATAGCATTGGTACTAGTATTAGTATGGCCCCCCATAAACATAATAAAATCTGGCTTAAATCCTGGATCGGTCCGACTTTCAAAACCTGTACCACTAGCACTTGTATATCCACCCAAATCCAACCTAGTTATATCAGTTCCACCAATTAATTGTAAATTAACTGTATAATTAAAATCAAAACCTTGAAGAACTTGAAAGGTAACAACTCCGCTATCCACCGCTATAAGTGACAAAATGCCCTGTGGAGAAGCCTGAACGGCTGCTCCAGAGGACATTGTAGCAACAATAGAGTCTTTTCTTATAGTATCAGAAGACCCAGTTAAAACAGCAGCGTCATCTGAATTGGTTCCAAAACAAAATTGAGAAATTGATTGAAGTGGGCCAGGTTTAATGGCTACTCCGAATCCTTTTTTAGTTCTGAGTCGTCCTGCAGTTTCTACAGTTTCAGTTCTACCAGAAATAGAAGCAAAAATAATTTGAGGCGTTACAGGAAGATTGTGTGGCACATTAAAAATCGTACCACTAGCTGGAATAATTTGAAAATTTAAAACTGTTGTATTTAGACCTTGAGCTTGATTACCAGATCCTACAGTAAATGCGGGTAACCCACTAGGCCACAGTTGTCTCCAACCCTCCTGCAAAAACCCCATAAGGTTACCTTTTTACTTCGTAGTATCTGAAATAGAAGTGCCTCTGTCTGGTCCTACCTTAGTTGTAAGAGATTTTGTTGGTCTTCCAGGAGTTGATCCTGGTGTGGCGCCTTGAATTCCACCCGGACCTCCTTTAAGATTGGGTGGAGGCATAAATAAATCATCGTCTTTATCACTCTTTTCTTCTTGTCTACGTAACTTTTCAGCATCAAAATCCTTATCCAATTCTTCAAGCATAGATCTTTTACTTAATAAACCACGATCATAAGCTTGAACCATAATTTTGGCATTGGCTTCTTTGTCAACAAGAAGATTTTTGTGGAATTCATAAACCAAATCCACATCATCAAAACCATTTTCCAGAGCAATACGTCTACCCAAATGAGTAACAGTTTGAGTCCATTCGTCTCTTAATTCTTCTGCTACTCCATCCAAAGCAATAAATCCAGCCCATCCAGCTCCTTTACCACCAGCACTCACTTCCCCAATAAGAATCGAATCAGGAACTCCTAAAGCCATTTTTAAACTATCCATGGCAAACTTGTGCCTATCCGTAGTATCTAATAGTGTTTCGTGGGCACTAATATCTACCTTCTCCACATCATGTCCAGCCCACACTACCATCATATTTGGTCCTATAATACTTGGGTCCAAAAGTTTTCTAAAAGTATTTACTCTTTGTTGAGCTACTGCGATATTATGGTAATCCGAATCCGGGTTAGGGTCTCCGATTTTAATAATGGTAAGTCTATTAATTAAAGACTCAATCGTTACGAAATCTAAGGCTTTTAACGCACGCGCGTAAGCCAAATCTGTAATAGCAGGTTCAATAACAGATTGTCCAAATACATCAGTATCAGTATTGGAATGTTTAATATGAGTTAGTAATTTAGGCTCTAGCCTCACCATATTATACTTTAAAAGCTGTTCTCTGACCTTGGTGGTAACAACCTTAGTAATTACCTGCTTAATTTCATCATCTGGAACAAAAGTTCCCATAGATCTAGGATTTAAAATGGTCATCAATACCCTAGGTTGCGGACGCCAATAAAAAATTTCTAAACCAGTACCGTATAATGGGGGAGGAACATAAATATCAGAAGAAGGAATAGCTTGTAAAGTCAAAGGCATCGTATAAGATTTATTCTCACCCAAAACTGGGATAGTAGTATCCATCCAAACTTGACGTAGAAACAAATCTCCTTCAATCATAGCTTGTCTAGCCCCACGTCTTATAACTTGCTTTAAACCACTCGAACCGGTAATAATGCCATAAAGATCATCAGCATTAATATTCTCAGTCCAATATTTAAGAACTATACTAAGCTCATTTATAACCGCGTCTTTTGGTCTCTTTCCTTGTTTCGCATACCTAATCTTAAAAGACCCGTCCTGAGCAATAAGTGAAGTAGTTTTTTTAATAGCATTATTAATCATACCTTCTGTAGCAGCTATTTGTCTAAATAAGGCTAATCGCTGCCTACGCAATCCAAAATCTGCATTAATATTATAGAAAATACTAAGTTTGGCAAAATCCGGTACATTTTCAAGTAAATAATCTTCTGATGTAGGAGGCAGTCTCGGAACTGCTGCAGCCATTGTAACCACTTTACCAGCCACATCAAAATCAGCCACAATTTTAGTACCTCGATATGAGGCTTCTCCTTTATCCTTTAAAGAAGTTCTTATACCTGAATAAGTTTCTCCAGGAAATAATTCTTCTAATGTTCTGCTGCCAGGATTATCAGCAAAACGAACTAATCCTTCTGGAAGTTTATTTAAAACTTCTTGAGGTAATTTAGAAGCCTTAGCCATATAGGTAAACTCCTTAAAATTTATCTTCTCTCAAATATTTGATTGCGTTTAAAAGTACGTCAATACTTTCATTTGACATGCCTATTATCCCATTACATTTAGAACATAATAATCCACGAACCTTTTTAGTTTTATGATTGTGGTCCACAGCTAATTTAGATAATATTCCCTTACATATTCTAGATTCTGGTTTCTTACAAATTTTACAAACACCACCTTGTTCCTCAAACATTTGATCATATTTTTCTTGTGTAATACCAAATTTTCTCTTTAATCTCTGATTTTCTGCTTGATGCTTACGTTTTGGCCAGCGTATACGATCATAAACTAAAAGATCATTTCTATGTTTTTTTCTATATTGTTTATTATATCTTTTGACATCTTCTTTAGATCTATAACTCATGGTGAATCAGTATATTTAGGAGGAGAGCCACGTAATACTCCTAAAACAAGCCGTTTACCAAAGAAATTAGAAGCAGCTTCTGTCATTTCTCTGGTCTTCCCTTCGTGACAAGATCTGCATACCAGAACCTTTACATTCTTAGTACTGGAAGCATAAACATACTTTTTCTCATCATTACTGTCTCTCACTAAATTACAAAAGGCACAAACGTATTTCATATCATTACTCCTTTAGTTTTATCTCCACCTTCCGCTACGCCGATCCATATAAAGTACTTCCGCATAAGCAACAGGTGGAGTTTTTTCTTCTTTAACAGTAGTTAACCATTCTCGTAAACCAAAACCAGCATATAAATAAGCCATAAACAAGTCTTTTTTATTTTCTATTCGAGTCACGTCTCCTGGCATTTCATACCTAACACTTTTTTGCATTGGAGTTAAAACTGCTTGAACTCGTAAAAGCTGGTGCTTTAAAACATCCACTCCAATAAAACCCATATACAACTTATGAGCTGGGTCTCTAATTAAAGTTCTAGATTTTGATGATCCAACATAAAGTTTACCGACTTGCATTTGACCCTTAGTAAATCCTACGAATTCCTGATTCATTGTATCCGTAGTCATTAACAATCTTAAACCACCCCAAGCTGTGGGATTAAAAGTCAAATCCTTACCAAAACGATCTTCTTTATCTTCGGGATCATAAATAATTTGTGGGGCTTGCCACCCTGGTAAAGGTAATCCAGTTTCTGGATCTATTGGCGGAGCAGGAACTGCTAACTCGTCTCTCACATTTGATCCTCCACCTCTAGCATCCATCACAATACCAGGACAAGTTCTAGTACAAACTATATTATATCGGGCTCTGAATCCTCTAATCTGTTCGACAATTTCTTTGACTGTCATTTGTTGATGTTGTTCAGCCCAAATTACATTAGACCATGGAGATTCACCATGATGGGTTTTAAGACTATATTCTCCTGAAGCTGTAGGCCCAATACGAATAATAACAAAAGCAGCAAAATCTTGGGTTCGAGCTATATCAACCCCTAATACACAAGGATCAGAACACTCATATAGCACTGGAGGACAATACCTCTGACCTTCTAGCTCAGAATTCCAATTTCTATTCTTTTCTTCGGTTGCTGTATAAATTGGTCCTGTAACGGTCTCAATCAAATCATAGGGATAGACATTTCCATCAGCCTGAATAAATAAATTTCTATGTTCTGCAGCCCAGGTCTCACGATCAATAATTCCTTCGTCTAAAGGCTGTTCGATTTGACGTTTGTCTACCGGATAAGTAAAGATATAATCACAATTATCCCGTTCATCATATTTAATTTGTTTACCAGGGACTGCTCCAGGATATTTGACTTTATAATTATTAATTACTGTAGGAATTAATAAATCAGTATAATCATATCTTGTCAAACTTATAGAAGAATTTCTAATTCTATAACCATGGTCATTCATAATTCGGTCATAAAGAGCCCAGTCTCCCTGCAACATTGCTTGATAGGCTTGATATTGAATTTGCAATACGTCCCTAGCAGACTGAATTTCTTTAAACCAATCCCGATAAGTATAATCTATAGTTCCTACATAAAAAACCTGGTTTTCATCAGACCCTTTAGCTGGACTTTCAAAATCTGAACCTACAGCCAAGAAGGGCAAATAGACTTGTTGAATTAATAAACCATCAAATACATTCCGTTCATCTACTACTAGAATATTAGCTCTCATACCACGTACAGATTCTTCATTTGACGTCGGAATAGTATATACATTAGAATTGGACGTAAAATCAATGTGCCACATATCAGGATCTTTTTTCACAGTCACAGCTTTATGTTGGAGTGAATTTAAACCCCAATTATTACCTACCTTTTGACTTTTTAGTGAGCCTCGTAAAAGTCTACTCGAATCTGTCAGGGTTAATTTACCACCTCTGAACTTAGAGGCTGACGCTACTAGAGTACTTATATTTTTAAATAAAAGTGCTTTAGTAGGAGGAAACAAAGATCCAATCGTAAAACTTTTAGAAGTACCTCTAGAACAAGTATAAATATTAATCTTATAACCGTCCCAGGCCGTTTCTAGCATAGCTCCTTCATGTGGAGGAATAACTATACCCCAAATTAAACGAGCCGCATGTATAGGATGGCGTCTTACAAATGCTAAATATCGTCCGTATAAACGGAATTCGAGAGCCGTATCAGCATCAATGAAATCGGTTTTAAGCTTCATCTTCTATTTCAGGCGAGCCAAGATCCTCGTCCGCTGCAAATCCTTCTGCGGCGATTTCTTGTATTGGAGTTTCAATTGTAGGAGCGGTAGTCGTTCCAATCTCCTCCAATCCAAAACCATAAACTTTATTGGCTTGTAACAGAGCCTGTTCAATTTCTTCTGGGGTAAAACCTCCGAGTAATTCATAAGAAGCCCCGCAACGGCAAGTAAATTTAACTGGACGATTTCTAGTCATGTGCCACAGCTCCCAATCATTTAATTGAGGAGTTCCATCTGGTCTTGAACTTTTAAGCATTCTATATTTCTGCAATAATTCTCTTAAAGCATCAAGCTTTTCGTATTCCTCCCATACTTCTCCATAAGACTCCATTTTAGCAATAAGACTACCTACATCAGCATTTTTTGCATCCAATTGCTTTCGTACTCTTTGTTCTGGTGCAATTTCCAAAAATACCATTAGTCCACTGATTTGCTTATGTAAAGATTCTCTAATCTTGGAAAGTAATTCTAATTCTTTTCCCCTAGAAAGAATAAAGTCTACAGAAATCATACGGCTCTTAACAATGGTTTCAGCCAATTCTTCCACTTTAGGTTTATAAACTGGACTATCCAAATGAGGATATTTATGAAGCAAATCTTTAATATAATCTGCTCTGAGTTGCATTCCTTGTTGGATATCTACTGAAGGAATTTCTGTTTTTTCACCACTCGCTCTAGTCACTATATTTCTTTGCTTTGTATTTTTTGGGTCTCTTACTCCAACTCCACGTTTCACATCAAAACCAGATAATTGAACTACTCTAGAAAAGAAATCAGAACTAATACCAAGCCACTCAGTCCCATCCAACTTAGTTCCATTTAAAGCAGCCTTCATGATTTTTTCAGCATGCTCTCTAGGGTCTTTAATTCTAGGAAAACGATCTCCAATCCACCAAATGAGTTGGTCGATCCATTTATGAAAATCTGCTTCTGTAAAGTCTTTTCCAATCGCATAGCGTCTAAGTACTGGAGACATTATTTACTCCCGATCATCGTGTTCTACTGGATAAGGATTTTTAAAAATAGGGTCTTGTATAAGATTACCGGAAGTATCTATTTGATAACCTTCCTCTTTTAATTGGTCTAGCGAATCAACCACCCAACGACCTACTTTTTTAGATCTAAGCACTTTAATTACCTTATTTCTAATAGTTTGTCTTATCGCAGCATCCTTTTTAGTAGGATCAAATTTAGAAGTATTTAATTTTTTGTCATCAAATAACCGTAACATAACTTCTTGAGTTACGTCCTCAGCTAAATCCGGATCACCACTATATTTACGTGCTATGTATTGAATTATTTTATAATAATTCATTATTTCGTCCCATTGCATGCCCATTCTCTTATAAGTCCCTTCTATTTAATCATTTTTTACGTTCTTTTATAGATTTAAAGCGTTTTGGATTAATCTTAATTCGTAATTTTGCAATTATAGCTTGAATCTTTACTCCAATAGACTTTCCATGGGCCTCAGCACGATCTTTATATCTAATTTTTATGATTTCCGCTATTTCTTGGCGGCTATAGCCGCCATTTAACCATAATAATAAAGTATCCCGCTCTTTTAGAGTTAGACACTTTAGCAACAACTCTGTATCTACCTTATCTAATAATAAATTAACTATGTCATCGTGTTTATTTATCATCACGATTCCAATAAGCCACTAGAAGAGCGATACTATCAGCAATATCATCATCACTCAGTTTTTTTGATTTTTTTTGACTGTATTTTAGTTTTAATCCAAAAAGTTCATTAATCTTATTGACCATAATCCTTTTATTATCATCATAGTCTTTACCCTTATGAACTTTCAGAAGTCTCTTAATAGAACGTGGATCTAAGAACCAATCCTCTTCCAGTTCTAAATCCAGTGTTAGGTAGGCACATAGCTCCGCAACAGCAATAAACTTGGACAAATTAGCCAAGACATTACTATTACGGCCTCTATATGGTTTTTCGATTAAAATGATGGTAGGTTTTTTAGCTTCTAGAAGACTAGTAAGCCAATCCGCAAATTGAGCTAGCTTCTTACCTTTTGATCCCGATTGTTTCTGTATATACTTGCCATAACTTGATAGCTTCCCATATAAACCCAAAGCCCATCCAGTGCAGGAACCGCTTATGTCAAGTGCTAAAATCCTTTCCGTGTAGTCATGAGGCATATTACCTATGTATATTTCTTATACGTGGTAACAGCTTCCAATAAACTTCACTTAAAATTCGAACATCAGCCTCACAATGTAAAACAATTTCTTTCAAAGCATCAATATCACCAAAGCGAGCAGCTTGCATAACTTCCGGCATAACATCATATTTTTGATTCTTAGTCCGAAAAAATTTAGCTACGTTATCCAATTTACGACTTGCGAGTCGAGCACTATTGCCTGCTGCATAC
>WNFL01276826.1_pt1 | contig 12184 bp, 13 predicted proteins | sample 5400361 | NCBI WGS metagenome assembly WNFL01 (sample SAMN13153351, study PRJNA577476) | soil metagenome | isolation source: 40 cm soil on Douglas fir-dominated hillslope | place: USA:California | collected 2013-09-17
AACTGAGATGACTACTTCTGTAGTTACACGAATGGACACTCATCCTCCTCTCAGACTCGAATCCCTTCCTTTCGTCCGGTTCGCCTGCTTCCTGTTCCCCCGCTTATCGGGTCACTACCTGACGGCCCCACACCCGCATTCCAAATATTATATGCTACTCGAACTGCAATCGGATGCATTCTACAGCACGTCCTACGCCCCGCAACAAGCCACACAAGTCGATTCGAATTGGACCGAGCACGCCGCATACGCGCCTCTGCAACCTCCAACACGCATAAATAGCACCACGCTCAACCCTTATCAAGCATGAGGACTGTTGCCGCGCGCGGTTCCTTGGAGACACCACAACCAGAGCGGAGTTCTGTGTTCCTGCTCCCCCCCGTGAGGGTAAGGGCAAGTGAAACCGAAGAATACACCAATTGGTATATACTGGAAGCAAAGAGCACGTCCTCCTTGCGGAAGGTACCTGCCTCCCTCGCCCCAACCGCCTCCTCAATTGCTTGCGCCGCCGCATTTCGAGCGCGAACCCTCAACGGATTCCGTATCAATTCAAACAGACACGTATGCACCATGCATCTCCGGCCAGCTCTCCTTCTCTCCATGAGCCAATCGTGAAGCCGGAATTAGCTCGGACGTCCCCATCAGGCTGGTTGCCCGGCTGGCTATGTGCCCGTGAGGCGATATCACTTCATACTATCGATCGAACTGTTCTGTTGTACCCCTTGTGCTCCGCCGTCCGCCTTGGGACGCCCAACCATTCCTGGTGTGGCGATGGGCGGCAAGATCAAATGACGTCGCGATGGGCAAATGGGGACCACAAGGTATACACTAGGCCCACAAACGTGAGGTGCGGGGGGTCCACGGCCCCGGTACGAGAGCGATCAGGGACGAGCGGGCCTCACATAGGGCTTTGTGGGGATTTTGGCATGCGTGTGTGGGTAGCCAATGAGACTGCCGGTGGGGTGGCCATGCTGCTAAGGAGGACTCGTTGGCCAGCTGGTGCCGAAATTTGAGGGGGGGCAGGTGATCGATCGCGGGTTAGGATCGTGCACGAGGCGGTGAGGGAAAGACGGGAAGGTTAAGATCGATTTTGTTATTTGCTCCTGAAGATGGGGTGAGTGTGTGCGAATGGTAAACTCATTTACTGACCATGCTACGAGATCGGCTGAAAGAGGAAATTTTGCTGGGCTCCTTAATCGCGAAACAGGACCGTGGAACCCATAGTGAATAAAGGTATTATGTGCATATACCTCTGGATCGTTGATAGGCATAAAGGTCCTTGTAGCAGTTGCAAATGGTTGAATGTTTTGCAACTTTGTTGGCATGTTCGTGTTTCGTTTCATAGCCGATTGTTTTGCCCTCGACCTTTTTTTCTCGAACGATCTGGACCACCGTTTATATGTATATAAGCCCCCTATCCCTGCCTAAAAAGGGCAGCTGTTCCTTGTGGGATCCTTCGATCTGAGGCTCGTTTTCTGTCAAAGCGAAGAGAGAGCACATGGACAGAGACGCCGCAGAATAGAAATCCAGTTGAATCGGGAAAATCCGTGCCAATATTAGGTGCTGGCCGTATTTTTCCTTCATTGGAACCAGGTAATTTCGGTCTGCCTTTCCGATTAAAAAAGTCATCGATTGTGCCCAAGCACCGGCACCACTGGAGCTATGTCCCAATGGTAGTGTATCGAACGCTGTGCGGTGGAGGTGGAGACCAAGTGAGTGGCTTATTTGTCGCTCAGATCTCTCCGAGCCATGTCAGGGAGCCTAGATAAAGTGCTAGTGAACACGGAGAATAAGAGGACGTGTGATTCAGGGTCCAATGTTTATCACCGAAATGACCCTTGATGACTCGTCAGCTCTAGGACTATCGGCATAGCTGGCTTGGGGGTATCTGGTCATGATAAAGGCTAAAGGGTAATTTGCAGTCGTAGAATCGTTTCTTCCACTGCACTGAACGAAGACCATGGACTGTTGTCAAGCGGATAATTAATGAGAAGGATCCGAGTGACACATGTTGCATCCACACGTGTATTAGAAGGACGACATTGTCCTGATTCACAATACTGAAAGTGGTACCGAGTTAAAGGAGATCGATTGGTGAATAAGAAAAGGCTCATAGGGGCATAGTTTAGACAAGCACCTGTTCGGGGAAAGATAATGCACTGGATATTAGGTACTGCAGTCATTCACTCCGCCTCCGAAAGCCTCCTGTACCATGAATAATCTTTAGGATACACGATCCTACTATATATATACATTCTCCCCATGACCAACTACCCGTTGAGCCGTCTAGCCACACGCGCGTTAGTCCAAAGCCCCGTTCTGAAGCACCATTTTGGTCACCCGTCAAGTATATCATAGACCCGCGATCCATAAAAAATATAGCACCTGTTTGTTAGTAGCACTCTTTAGATCAAGGTGGGCCGAGGACATATATCGGTTCAAATGCATTCCGCCCCCGATGGGCTTCTGTTTGCCATGGATCGAATACGAGTCCTCCTCACGGTGTACAACAAGAGCTACAATAAACCTTGCAAAGGAGTATACGTTTCAAAGAGTTCAAATTAGAACTGTAAAACGCGAGTTGGTCAACTCCAGAGGTGATTTGACATCCCCTTTGCGGAAGATTGCAGTCTGACCCATTTCAACCTAAGTACTTTCTTCTCTCATGGTACAATGCAGCATATCCCGAACGGGAAAGGACATACCCATGATATTGTACAAGGCCACCGTGCAACCGTTGGCATGTCGTACAATGGCAGTACTTGGCATCTAACGGTGTTGACTTGGAAATTTGGAACCGTACAGCGTTACAAAGGCCTACCCCTTCGTACTTGTTTCTATGCACTTCGGGTGGGTATTTCATAGCATACGGTGGGTAAGTCTCCCGGTCTTCGTACATAGGTTGGGCCAGGTGCATGGTAGGATGAATGACGTAGCAATGCAGTCAGATTGCGCACGTGGGCGGTAGTCGCTGGAGCAACGATAAAGAGCCTCGTGGAGGCAGCCTGGCAACAGGCTGCAGCCAATGAGACAATCAGGTGGGCATGCTTCCAGCGAGTTGGATGACTCGGGATTGCGTCATATAAGTCATGAAGAGAGGCTATCAATCGCTCAATTTCAAATATTGGCATGCGACAAACTGGCTCACCGGAGAAGACCCCCAGCCCACCGAGATAAGATACGTCGGTATGCTGAACAATAATATCACTGCATAGGTTAGCAACCCCCCGTCACTGGCCCGATTGCGGAGAACCCGGCTCAACCCCAATCTGAAAAGTCTAAAGAATGCGTCTAATTAGGTAAATATCGTGCACCTGCAGTCGCAAGTCTCAGCCGGGCCTTCGTCCAAGGTCCAAAACCTGGACGTATCATAGAGCATTCTCCTATGATATTTATGAGGCGGTAACTTTTTCCATGCACTCTAAATAAGCAATCAAGAAATTGGGTTAACCAAACCTTAAAACAAAGTAAAGAAAGGCTATACGAATACCTATCAAACTAACCAGAGGTGGTATGATCATACCGTCGTTCTTGCGCTCTAAGTCTTCACGGGTATGTCGCTTGGGAAGTGCAGAAATTGACCTCGTTATACACCATGGGCTTGGGTGAGTCTCACGTGGAAGACTTCTACCACTCATAGTATAGAGTAAGGATTGGCCTATGTGCAAATTTGATAAGCACATAGCGGAGAAACATCAATTGCTCTCTATGATAAAGCTCATCGCAGAGCGCATCAAAGGCACAATATATACGTAATAGGGTTGATGTCACAATCCGGAGGTGACATGAATTGACATCCTATGAATTTCCTGGCGTGTGTCAACTATTGATATTGGGTTGATCGGGAATCCATTTTTCAGGGTCCTTGCTACCAGCGCGGTCAAAAATCGCAAGATTGAAGATAGAGCGGCAAATTCTTGGGTGGACGGAGTACCCCGCGAAAGCGCGCACGCCAGGTGAAGTCAAACCGTGTTGGCCAGTTGAGCCACCAACCCAGTCAGCGTCGTTCCATCTACAGGATCCCGTCCGTGTGAGCGATCACTCCTCACTTCTAGCAAGGCTGCGAATGGTGCTAGGGACACCAGTCCAGTCGAGGTTCCTGAGTAAGATGATCAACTATTACAAGATCAGGTCGACGTTTTTCAAACATGTCGGCCGTGCCTTTGTAATCACTACCTCGAACACATTGTCGTTCCTTGGAGGAGCGGCGAACCTTGGAGGGATGGTAGTGTCCCCTCGCCTCGACCTCCCTGGGGTGAGGACGCTTGCCAAATGCGAACCCCCTGGGTGGTCTGTAGGCACCCCTGGAATAAACAGACCAAGGTCGGTGCTAGGAATGAGGTCGTGAACGTAGACCCAGGTACGGTTGATGCGTCGCGCAGGGTTGACGTTACCAGGGACGAGGAGGGGGAATTACCGCCATTATTGTCATCCCCATCCTCCTCTTTGTCGTATCCCTTGTTATGTGCATGCTCTCCGTTGGTTTCCTCATTGACTTTTGAGTCGTTGTCTTCAATATAATTGGTGATGGAATTTAACAGCCTGCACTACTCGAGGCACGAGTATTTGACTCATCAGCAAATCTTATGTACCAAGGTGTGACCATGTCGCTCCCAGCACGACGATCTCCTCGTGGACAGCAATGACAAGACTCATAATCAATAGTCCTGGGATTCTTTAGATTCGGTGATCATTGTAGAGGAGTGAAAATGGGACGAAAACTGGCTAGGAACACAGCCAAAACCAGAGTCGTATTGGTTAGTCGTTGTGGGTGGATCTTTAGGCTCTTCCGTGGCAAGGGAAATGCTAGAAGGGGTGGGAAGTATATCGCCATAAGTATGTTTCCTCATTTTCGTTGAACGTAGTGAGGGTCAGAAGCGAACAAAGATCGCAAGCCAAGTTGTCTCATCTCAGAACTTGTGAAGAGGTATCACAAGCCAGACCGATGCAGCTATAAATGAGGAAAAATCCGAGCCGTGCGATAGAGTGTAAATGTCAGCGTCAAAACGCGCAGGGTGCGGGATAATTCTTGGAGATCGGGATTTCGGTGAGCCGTCTAACAAAGTACGATGTTCCACCAAAGTGGATACATACATGCAGTGTCGGGCAGAGCGTTGCCGGACGCGCCCGGGTGGTCAGGTACAAGCCGCGTGAATAACAATCAAGCTAGCTAGCGTGGACATTGCAGCAGAATACATGAGCAGACCAAATCCCGACACCGTCGTTCGTGGTTGCAAGACAAGGGCTGCGCTCGCTTGTTGTGCCTGTTTGTTGTGCCGGATCGCTTAATTATATTCATGTCTGATCTTCCGCCATGTGCTTGACCTGATTGTTGGTACCTCGCACACTGCTATGCCACGGATTATTATTATTCCTTTATTTCTCATAACGCTGATTTATATAACCGTGTCCTTCGAACTTCCTATATCACAATCTAGTAGATGTACTTTCTCTACGAACAAGGCAACTCCAACACGCACTTTAGTACGTCCTATGGCTCACCAGGACCTTCCACCATGTAGTATACCATCAATGGTTGGAAAGCTGATCAATCAGACTGCTTGCTGACTGGATGGCACACATGAGCAGGTCCTAAATGCAGAAATGAATTGGCAAATGAAGGAGTTCCTAATGCACATAATTTCTTACGTTCCACCTTTGAAATAGCTTTCCCGTGTTACCACCACCATGCACTTGTAATTTAATGTATATACCTCTTTGAAACAAGAACCGTTCCATTGAGAACGCAACTGCCTGCTGAGGTCGTTGGGTGCAAGCACGCTCGCTCTAGGGACATCCGGTTCGTACTCCGATTTTACCAAGAAACTTCGTCGTGAAGCAGGATATGAACATGAGAGTTGTTCCCAGCTTTTGATAAAGGTATACCGCGCCCGACAACGCTGAAACTGCGCGCATTAAAGTGTCCCACGATGATAGAGCGCACGGAAGCCCTGTGGACCGGAAGAGTCAACAGGTGAGGATCAGGAGGACAAGCCGGCGATCAACACCCCAACCCCACAACCATCTTCTTCGTTCCTGTCAGTACAATCATGCCGTGACCGGAGAGTGTGACCACGTTGTTGGGGTCCTCCAAATTGATGGGATCGGTACCCTCACGAGACCGCCCGCACGAGGAAGCAGGACCCCGCCATTCTGACGCTTTGAGGTTGAGGGTTAGGAGGCTAGGGTATGGCTTGAGAGAAAAACGAGCCTCTGAATGAAGGATGCCACAGGAAACTGCTGCTCATTTTAGACGGGGATAGGAGGCGTATATATGTATAAGCCGAAGCCCAGAACGTTCGAGGGGAAAACGCTCGAGGGTGTAACAATCGCGCGGTGTACTCTATATGACGAGACTTCTAACATTCCAACAAGATGTGAAGGGAACTTTACTTTCTTGAACATTAATCCTCTCCTGATTACCCGGAAGTTGGGCTATATAGTGGGAGCAAAGATTTAGGAAGGCATAAATACACGATGGTAAATATCATTTTCTACTTTCGTACATGATTGAGTAAATACGTTTTTCCGGATTTTTGTCGAGCACACTGGCGTTCGAACCACAAGAAATTGGCTCTTGGGAGGTTCTCAGATCAAACCATTCGGGTATATGGGTTCACCTAACCTACTGCTCTGGCGATCTGAGTCCTGTTTTGTTGTATGAACGTTCATTCCACCACGGACTCAACGTAAGATTTTGTACGAACTGCAGCTCCAGCCGGCGTTTTCTCCTCTTCCAGAAGGGCACCTTGGCATTAGTTCATTAATTATGGCCGCATTGGGGTCACATAACAGGTTCATTCACTGCTTCGCTGCGACTTCTTATCGTCAGCCCACCGTGACCCAACTCCAGGGCGTGCCAGCCCGGTTATGTACCACTTTTAGATATACCCATAACCAGAAACGCGTATGAGATGTCGCATTCGTTTGTATTCCAGGGCTGACAGCGGTGTTTACTGTATTGAGACCTAATATATCATGGGAGCACTCCCTACGGTTACTTTGTTGGTTTCAACCGATTCCTAGATTCGGTTATTAGACGTTGAATGAGAGCACAAGCTGCCCACAGATGACTGATTGACTGATGGCAGTGCCCGATCGATTGGAAGGCTAACTTCTGTTCTTTCCCCACATGGACGTCGCCCACCTACAGCCAATGATCTCCCCTGTTTCTTTGTTTTTCATCTTGAGAATGCCACCATTAGGGCGTTATCCACCAACCTGAGTTTAATGGTTTGGGCGTGAGTTTTGCGCCACTGACATGAGGCGGCAGACAGGCATCAGAGCTGTGTCCTACAACCTACTTAATTTCCTGTCAGTCGCCTAAATTTCTCCCTGTAAAGCGGCCACCGGCCAACATCGAGCGCCAATTGTAAATTGTCCGCCTCTAATCGAGTCCAGCCTAATGTCTTCCAATGCGAGCTTGGGATGGAGACTATGACGTCAGTTCAGACTTACGTTGCTACACTCATGCTACTAAATGACAGGGACATACCAGAACGCGAATCTCGATTCAGGAGAGAATTCACTGCTTCAGCAGCCCACGTTCCACTGTTAACATGACTGGTGTGGAAAAGGCCGGGGATAACTGCCCCTGGTCACACGTCTGCCCCGCCCAATTTCTGGGCCTGCTCTACTTTCGCTTTCGTACCCACGTGGGTGCACGAGGTCACGTCTGAACCTGGAAATGGGAAATGGGGATTGCACCACTCCATCAGGCCATCCTCTCTAGCCTGTCGCAGATACACATTCAAGAGATAATGTTTCCGATTGTTTGAAATTAGGCGATGACCCGAAGTCCGAACTTCGGAAGCAAGTGGCTGCTTGCCTCTCACACGGTCAAAAAAATGGACCCCTGCCGGTGACGTGCACACGAATACATGTTGTCGATCCGCCATAACTAATGCCGTATCCCCCTTTACGGTCTTTTTCGGGGATCGTCGGACCAGGGACAGCGAACCGCCACCGGAGGTGCCGGACACCCCATTCGTTCCTTCCCTCTTGACACTTAATCTTATGTCAAAACGCAATTACGTATCCGAGTAATGCCCTCCTTCCTTCCTGTCCGTTTGTGACAGACAACGACTCGCGCTTTCCCGAAATGAAAGCCCCTGGCCTAGGGAGAGATAACGCCGGGGAGTACTATGACCGATATCGGGAAGGTTGGGCATGGAAATCACTAGTAGCCGAACCGGAACCTGTCACAGCTGTTCGTGCTATTCGTTCAGGGCGCACTTAGTGGTGTCCACTCCCGAGGGTGGACTAGGCGGCGATCGTTTATTTTTTGATAACTTGAATATGACCATGGTTGGTGAAACTAACTACAGGAAAAAAAAGAGGAGAAATGGTCAGTTCCGTTCTGTCTCAGAAGCAGGCAGGCCGACAAACCATATGATGCCATCGATATGCAGATCACGAGCATCTGTGCACTGGTGCCAGCTGCAGACATATGATTGACCCATCCTTCCTCCGATCCCCGATTGGCCTTACTTGGCCGACAATTTCCGTGGCGAACTGACCCCAAGTCACTTTGCACCATGGAAAGCGTAGAACCGCCGACAGAAAATAAGGATTTTGCTTGCACCATGGGGTGGGAATATCGCATAAGACGAGTGGATAGGATGAAACACATGCCCTGCCCAGACGACTCGGTAGGAACAAGACTCCTGATATGATGGTACACGAGGCCTACAGCCTCCCGATCACATGTATGTTCGCCCTCTTGCCGGGAGGCTGCGCTGGGTATTGGTTTCGAGCTTTAGGTAGCGTGCTCCGTAACCGAACGAACCAAGGTTCGTTTTTGATGGCCGAGGAAATTACGACTTGAGGCTTGAGGGTGGAGGCCAAGGAACGGAGGGTTGGGAGCTGTTTGTCTACAGCACAGGGACGATGGAGAGGGAAATGACCTAAGAAGTTACGAGTTCAGTCAAAAGGCATGGGTTTATAACGGGTGATTCGTAGTCGATGTGGACAATAGTGCTTCTACACAGCGGTGGAAGTGGAAGCAGACGTCATTTAAGCAGGGCAGCAAAGCTGCACAACGTTGCGGGACACTTGTATGGCGCAGAGCAGAGTCGAAATATTGTATTGAGGATAGGGGTGGGGTGGGGACCGGGAGTGGAGGGAGCGGGAGTACGGGGAGCGGGAGCGAGGACGCGGGGGGGGATAATGGTTCTGTGTTTGTAGAGTGGTGTATTGCTGCACCCATTAACAATACGATGTCGAGACGCCAACCTGTGCCAACGGACGTCGACGGTGGTCTCGTGGTTGCCGGTAGAACGGCGAGGGAAAAGGGGGAGGAGGACAGGGCTGACAAGAGGAGCCCAAGCGAGCGAGAAAGGTACGGAGTGAGGGAAGGGGCGTAAGGGGGTGTGAGCGAGGACGATGATGGGGTTAATTGTATGGGCAGCCCAAAAGGATCGTATTTTTGTACTAGATATGTGTGTGCTGGTATACTGCTATATTATAATATGGATATATTTCTGTGACGCCCACATGTCTAAATAAGAGCCCAGGTCGCCCTGTATGCTTGAGACCGGGTAGTGACAGTCACCGTCACTGTCACCGTCACCGTCACCGTCACCGTCACTTTCACCGTCCAATGATTGCCCACCAGTTTGTTTGGCTGCTTGTTTGGGGTTGTTGTTGTTGTTGTTGTTGTGGTTGTTCGATACCCTGTCACTTGCCGCTGACCACCTTCCTTACCGCTTTCCCGCTTTCGCTCTTGACTCTCTTCCGCGTCGTTTGCTCCTCTCTTGTCGTCGTTGCGAACAGTGAGCACATATCCTCCCTTATGTTTTCGCGAGCATGCGAGCTGACCTCTGGCAACCCTAGCCGATGGCCGCCCATCAAGACCGCGAGATGCTCGCCACCACGTCCGCCGACGACCACGGCCACCCCCACGCACACCAGTTGGCAGACCACTGGGATCCGTCCTCAATCCTCAATCCGTCCATGCTCAGCACCGATTTCCTCACCCAGCAAAACCATTTCGACCATCCCGTCAGCGCTCACCCCCAGGCCTATCACCACGCCACCTCCAATGGCAGTCACCACCACCACCACCAGCAACAGACTCAGTTTACTTCAGCTGTCCCTCATCCTCCCCAACATCAGAGCCAGTTTGAGCCATCCAACTTCGACGTCTACAACCACTCAGTCCATAATTCTTTCGACAACGCCCGCTTCCAGCAGCCAGGTGCTCAGCAGTCAGTTGTCGGTCCTTCTGGTAACATAAACCCCCCCCAGGCCCATGAGTTCTTCTATGCTCCTCAAATCCCTCCTTTCAGCCAACCAAACTCTGATGTAGGCCACCCCGCCCACCCGACTGCCCATCCTACCGCTCACTCACAGCCTCCATTCGATATGAGCGGTATGCACTCCACTCCTCCGATCACCCCAAACGACGGCCACAGGAACGCCTCTCCTTATACAATGTCCCCCGTCTCCGACGGAGGTTTCGCTCAACAACAGCAATCTTATCCAGCCGTCCTCGAACGTCCTTCTACCTCAGGTAGCATCCACTCATACCACAGCGACGTGCCCCAGGACGAGTTTGGCCTCGGTGCCCATGGCGTCGTCCCTTCCGCCTTACATCCTTTCGACAGACCCTTCATACACATGCCCCCAGATGTTTCAAATCGGAACTTCTTGCCCCATACTGTCAACAAGCAGCCACACCACCACCCGAATCCCGCCTTCAGCCACCCCCATCTCGGTCAGGGCCAGCTCCCCCAGCAGCCTTACGGTTTCAGTTCTCAGCCGCCCTACATCCCTGAAGGAGCGGTCCACGTCACCCCTGGTGTCCTCGACTCGCCTTCCATTTTCCCGGCGCCGACATCGGTAACAAACAGTGGGTCTGATATAGCCAACTTCATTAGGTGCGTCCCAAGTCCTTCTGACCCGTCTCCGATTTGCCGCGACCCTGAGATTTGAATCATTTTTTTCCTCGTGCTGACCCTGATCCCCTACGTCCGTTCCGCACGTTGTCACTGCCTCTCGCATCCATCCCCCCAAACAAACTCGCTGGCTCCAATACACTCGGCGTCATTAGGCCGGTGTTGCAAAAATATGTCGAAGCACGTAATCGTATCGCATTTGGCGAGCGAACGGTTATCGTCATGGCCAGTAAGGTCGCGCAAAAGTCGTACGGACAGGAACGCAGGTGCGCTAATCTCGTGCGCCATCTAATGGGGCTAGATCCACGTCTGATCCACATTACTCGCTCACTCATGGGGCACACTTCCAGATTCCTATGTCCGCCGCCAACGGCTATCATGATCGGCAACTCGTGGTGGAACGAAACTGCACCTGGACGAGAGGACCGCAAACCACCCAGAGTCACAGTGTCAATCTCGGGAGAGAGCGTGCCCCCCGAATGTGCCGTCGAATGGTCCTCCACGGCGGGCAAGCAAGTCGATCCCTCGGATCCACCTTCAGACGATGTCACGTACCTCGGCCGCGCGGTCGGGAAGCAACTGTTCATCTCTGACGAGAGGCAAAAGAAGGTCGAAGCGCTTGTCAAGATTGTTGCACCCTCTTCGGAGGATGAGCCAGAAAGGATCATTGGGACATTCCCCTCTCGGCCAATCAAGGTGATCAGCAAGCCCTCAAAGAAACGTCAAAGCGCTAAGAATATGGAACGTGAGTCCTGCTCGCCTTCTTCTTTCACTTTGGGTGTGCGGCTCTTCGGGGGCCAGCCTCACCCTCCCGTCCCCTCCTGCCCCTTCCTGCGATTGGCCACCCCAAGTCTCACCGGAGACTGTCCAAACCCTCTTCTGTCTGCTGGCGCTTGATCAATCTAACGCAAATCTAGTATGCATCAATCATGGATCAACAGTTTCACTCTTCCATCGTCTACGATCGCAAACCGTTTCGACGAAATATCTGTGCGTGTCTGGCTCAGGTGCATCCTTCAAGGGGTCGGATGGACAACCTTTGCCCGGAATTGATCCACGCGCACGTGGTGGTGCACCTTCTTTCGTGGCGCGCACGGGTACCTGGGGTATGCCGCTTCCTCTTTTTAATGTTGGACTGCGCTGACTTGACATCCTTTCTTGACACCTGCCGGCTTTGTCACCCACTCATTGATGAACCTGCAATGATTCCGTGCCTAATTCAAACCTCAAACTCCGCTTACTGATAAAAAAACAACCGATGTCCTATGCGACGATCAGATCCGTTC
>WNFL01052022.1_pt2 | contig 12181 bp, 19 predicted proteins | sample 5400361 | NCBI WGS metagenome assembly WNFL01 (sample SAMN13153351, study PRJNA577476) | soil metagenome | isolation source: 40 cm soil on Douglas fir-dominated hillslope | place: USA:California | collected 2013-09-17
CCCGAACTGAACAAATGAAGAAGACGTTTGACGTTACTCTCGCCACCTAATTAAATGCACCTGTTATTGCTCCGTCGGTCCTCCCAAGAGCTCGGTCATTGTTGCCTGCCCTGTGAAGGGCTGGGCTCAATCAACCTTGACCGACATATCGTTCTTTCTGATACGCCGCCCACAGTGTTGTGAGAATCATCTTCCCTCCGTTGTCCAGAACCGGTGTGATGCTATCTCGACCCTTCTCGCCCATCATCCCGCAGAGGGCATAGCACCCAGACGCGAGCTCATCCCGAACTCCACGTGATACGAGACAAAGAGGGTCATTAACCACCCTGATGTACGCCAACAGCACAGAAGGTGCGTGCTTGCTGAATGCCTTGGCCAGCGATTTCGCTTCTGCCTCCAAGGATCGACCACCAGAGGAAGGTGCGGATCCACTGAAGCGAGAACGAAGGGTCGTTTTCGTCGACAGTGTGGTAAGTAGCCTCGCTAGGGCCTTAGCTTCAACTTCTCCCAATGGCTCGGCGGATATGACCCATCCAGGTAAGGAACTTGCCACTATATCGCCTTGCTTTCGTCCAAGATTTGGACGAGGGGATTTGAGAGCAGACACCAAACAAGAAAGGATGAGAGCGAGGTGCGGAAGACTTGCGGCAACTAAGTCGCGTCGGTTGCGCACAAGAGCCGACGCAATTTTAGTGATTTGAAGGTACAACGAAGGGAACGTGTGCTCTGTGTGTTGGTCGGCAGGCGCAGGTTGCAAGAATTTGGCGAGAAGGACCCATATGCTGACCACCGCGTTTTGTTGAAGGTGAGCGGGCTATAAAGGGAATGTTTATCTGTTACAACGTTTTGCTGAACTATTATATGTTACCCACCTTTTCCTGGCATTGAGCCACCACGAAGGCGAGGACATGGGTTGAAAGTGCAGGGGAGCTGCGTGACGAAAGTTCCATGCTATTGAATGAAGCAAGCATCTCCGATATATGCTCGTGCGATACTTTGAAAGTCCCTGTAATGTATGTCAGCCAGGTTGTACTTACGGCTCGCCAGCATAAACGAACCTTCTGGAGTGTTATGGAGCATAACGGTTGACGCATGAATAGCAATACCCCTCCTCTCATCAGGTGCTACTCTCAAGTGTTCACAAAGGGCGCTTAAGGCACTTTGATATGCTTTGACACTGAGAGACTTGGTAGCTTTCGCCAGCGGCTTATCGAATGATACTGGGATGGACAAATCTGTATCCAATTATATGAGAATGTTGAATTGGCAAACCATAGTGCAAACTGAACTCACCAAAACCAGAGGTTATCCTGAAATAAACCGCAAGCAACAAATCGATCGCGCTGGTTTGCTGCATTATACCCGCATGCCGGACATTTTCAGCTAGGATCCAGAGTATCTCTACGGTTTCATCCATATCGTCCAGCGCCCCCTCACCGGTTGGTCCCTTCAAAGCGACCCGTTTGACCGCCAGTGGAATGAGGTTCGTCGAAATATCTAGACGGAGAACTTAGCAAACGCAATTCGGTAGTATTAAAAGGGTTCACCACCGTCACCAAGCCAATATTTCACCTCCAAATATGCTCGACAAATGCCGAGCACGAGCGTCAAACTCATGGCGTTCCAACCTTGCGTCAACTCGGTTTGAAGAAAGGCTTCAACCTGCGATGCACGCATTTTTATGAGGTCCTTGACTACACCAGGTATTCTAAAGCAAATAGATCGGCAAAGGACGTTAGGAGCGGAGAACCTCGACATACTGGTCGACCTTGAACTGGGTAGCCAGAAGAGAAAACAAACTTGAGAGTGATCGGAGAGACTGGGGTGATTCTGGTGAAACTAGAATCGAATCTGAGGCGAGAACGCTTTCTATCGCAGTAGATGTGCCTTCGATCGTGGCGCGAATGCATAGACTGATGACCAAGGTCAGCCATGAACGAATCACAAGCCCAATTTCATACCTATATACTACATTCAAGAGGCCCATGTGTGCTTGTAGGATGGTAGATTGCCCACCTTCCTTCGGTACGCCGCGGAACTGGAGCAAATACAGCAACAATGCGTCCCCAGTATACTGGTGAATGTTAGCTTCCATCATTTCCTTGGATGAAGTGGTTTATCGTCCCACCAAAATGCCTGATCCACCCTCTGGGGCCAGCCGTGCACTACAAGCCTTTAATTTGGCGGATCGGCGTAGCTTTTCAGGATAGTCATCAGGTGATCTAAGGGTTTCAACGGAGGACCATAGTGCCACGTCTGCTAAGATTGCTCGCTTGGCGAACTCTTTTGCTTTTGCCCGACCAATCCATTCGAGTGGACATAGAAGTAAGAAGTTAAATACGTCGAATACCTCAGTCGAGAGATTTTCTATTGGAAGGTTCGCTGAGATGTTTGGATTGATGCAATTTGCAATATCCTTTGGGGAAATCGATTCAAGCGATGCTGTTTGTTCGCTCATAAATGCCAAACTAGCATCTACTCGGGAAAAATCAGCACTGGGTACGAAGAAGGTCCCCAGTGGCATTTCCTACCTCGCAAATTGCGCAACTCCCAGAAAATTGCAGAACGTACCAATCCCCATACGACCTGTCCGACCATGATACCAGAGGAGACTTCATTTTCCGCAGAGGGATCTTTGGCTTGACAATTGTCAACGCATCGCAGTAAAAGTCGGACGAATCGCTGCATCTGGCTTGTGTTTGAGTGTCGACTATAAGTCACAGAGGGCGATCAGTATCTTAGATCAAGGGATCTAAGTGTAGCTCACTCTATGAATGTGACCCAATGAGTGCTGGATAACGCCCACAGGGCTACTTTGGACTCGGACGAAGAAAGCCCTACCCCCCGGCCGTTCCAAATTGAAGTATCACCATCTTGGCTCTCTAGTGCGCGGAGTACTGCTTCGACCATAGATCCATCCTCATGCCGAAAAAGCACACGTGCCTTGCAGAAATCGATCAAAATTTATGCCCACAGAATGTAACCTCAACCTACTGCTTCAATGCCCAAGTCCCCAGAAGCTTGTTGGTGAAGTACTTCCACCACCGCCTGTCTTTCTTGCTCCGCCAATGTAGGTAAACCTCCAACCCATCGACATCGAGTCACCACAGCCGAGTATAAATGCAACGCAGCAGCCCCAACAGCGCTCCATACCCACGCGTCATCGTGCGCATCACGGGAGCAGTTGATGGAGAACATTGCAGCAGGAATGATTGTATCCACAGTAAGAGACCGGATTGTCGTTCGAAGGTTCTCAAATGCGGTGGGGGGAAGAGATGATGCGGGAAGTCCGGGAAGTACATAGCTTGCTAGCCGAAAGAGGAAGGCAAGGCGAATAGGGAGCGATGGTGATAAACTTGGGAAGGCACTGGATTGCTTGTTCTTCTTGTTCTTCTCCAAAGGACCGCGAGGCACACCTTGAACGGAACGGAAGAGATCGTCGAGAGCTCGAGAGACCGTCTCCGCTACCTTGGGTGTTTGCCCCGGTGTAAGAAAAGTACTTAGCGATTGTATAAGGTGCGAGCCATGCGAACGAGCAAGGAGGGGTCCATTCATAATTCCACAAAATGCATAGAGCGACGGAGGCCCATCATTTGACGTCAGATGTGCGAGGACTTGATGGATGGCGTTGAGATAGTCGGGTAGAGTACGGGTTTTAGAGTGATATTCGATGATCACGCGAATGAGGTCTTGGCACGATGAAGAGGACAAAGGATGGCTCTGCATTCCAGTGAGTGTGTCTTATTGAGGACATAGGATCCCACCTACAGTTGCACAGGCTTGCAAAATATTGGACAGCTGAGGTCCGACAATATTGTAGTTGAGGCCAGATATAATCGCTAGACAGCGGAATACTGAAGGGTGATGTTCGAATTTGCCGTCTACAGGATGATTAGTCTCATTTTTTTGGAAAGGCACAACGCATACCCATTGAAGGCTTGTCCAAAGTTCGGCAGCATGCCAGTACAGTGTTCCGGATCTCTTCGTTCCACGAAGCACCTGCTGTTGATACAAGCTTCATTGATTCGACGATCTCTATTGTCTCCGCTCGAGCCTTCCAGACGGAAGGAGCCTCGTCGGCTGAGTCGTACAGGAATCTCAGTGAGGTAAAATATTGTACTGGTGTTATTGTAATATTTGCCTGAGCGAGAGTGGTCTTTTGTTTCTGGAGTACTTCGGAGTGTGTCGCGAAGAGCTTTGGGAGCACAGAGGCCGTCTCATCTACTTTCTTGTGTAGTGATGTTCCAAGATTGTAAAAGAGAGACTCTGCATCACTTGGGGGCTCTAATGTGGTTCGGAGAGCTTCATGAGAGTTGAGAATATCGGTTCCGACAGTCCAAACTGCATTGTACAATTTGACTAGGTTTGCGCTCTTGGTTCTCCTGATAGACACGATCCATGACGGGAGGTGCCCCTTCACAAAGGTAGCATATATCTACAGTTGTTTTAGTCTAGTCCTGGCATTATTATCAAACTTACCTTGCCCTTGTTGCTTGCCGTTTGGAAGGCCAGCAAGAACCCGTCGAACCCCAGAGAAGCTAGATCTGATACAAGTGCATCGAGATGAGTGGAGGATAGCGCATCGATACATGCCCAAAGGCATTCGAGGATTGTGTCAAGACGTGTCTTTGGATATGCGAGTGGCAAAACAGATCTCAGTACCGGTAGAGCATGTTCTAATAGCAACCCTTGTCGAGGTGATTCGACTAGAAGGCGGAATATTGAAGTGAGAATAGGGACAACGGGAATTTTATAGAGAAGAGCCGGTAGCCAAGTGGGGGAGGTGGGTGAATCTCCAAGTAGGATTTCTCGGAGAAGTGACCATATTTTTACATCTTCTATACAGGCGGAGTGTTTCAGAAGCCGATTCAAAGCCCAGTCGGCTAGGAGCTGAGGTTTTGCGGGAAGGTAAAATGAATGATCATTGTACGCATCGATTGCAAGTTGAACATCATTTGATTGCCTGAGGGCTTTTACGAAGGAGTCTGCCGTCCAGGTCGTCCAGGTCATCGAGGAAACGGTACCGCTTCTTCGGTTCCGATGACGGAAGCGTTCACGTTGCAAGATCCAAGGTGCACACAAAGGGAACGACAAGGAAGCTGCCAATCTCTTTCCACCTTGGACCACACCTCATCGATCTCATGTCTCGTCTCAACGCAGGAGCCTACGAATTCGTTCCGGGTCAAGGATTTCGACCTCCTCAAATCCATCAAGACCAGCAGGGGCAACAGCAGGGGCAACAGCAGGGGCAACAGCAAGGGCAACAGCAAGGGCAACAGCAACCAATCCAGCCCCACTTCCAGCCCCAGCCCCAGCCAGCTTTTGACCCGTACGGCCACCCTTTGCATCCTCAATACCCGTATTATGCCCAGCAAGGATTTTCACAGCCGCACTATTGGACTCAGCAACAGATGCATCACCTTGACAGCCACGGAACGCCTCCTCAGCATTTCCAACAACAGCGGCAACAATTCCAGCAACTTCCTCAGGTACCTCATCCTGCCGCGCCACCGGCTCCCCAGCCCGATCGTCCTCCATCGGAACCACAAAAGCCTGTGACAATTTCTCTGAACATCGGGGGGTCAAAGGCGACCCCTCCACCTCAGGAAAAGCCGAAGGCTGAGGTGAAATCTGCCCCAGCTAAAGAGGCACCTGCGACTGCATCTGCGTCCGCACACAAAGCCACCTCAAAGTCGGGAACATCGACTCCCCGACAACATAACTCAGGGACAGAAACACCAACAAAAGGGGCATCAAAGTCAAAGGGTTCCGTATTCACGATGGATCGGGCAAAGAATGATGCGGACACGATCCTCAAGGACCAAACCGGAATTGCGGATGACGATACAATCAAGGAGCTTTACGGCGAACTAGACGAGGTTGTGGATCCCAATAGTGCGTTCTCATTCATATTTTGTATGCTTGTTTCATTACTCATTGGTATTTACAATAACCAGTCAAGCTGCACCTCAACGTCGTATTCACTGGTCACGTAGACGCCGGGAAGTCGACTCTCGGAGGCCAGATTCTGGTCCAGTGCGGAATGGTCGATAAACGAATACTTGAAAAGTGGGAGCGTGAATCTAAAGAGGCGGGACGGGAGACCTGGTATCTCTCATGGGCACTCGATTCGACTCCTCAAGAACGTGACAAAGGGAAAACTGTTGAGGTCGGACGCGGTTACTTCGAAACCGACAAGAAACGCTATACAATGCTTGATGCGCCCGGCCACAAGACCTTCGTACCTAGCATGATCACCGGTGCTGCTCAAGCCGATGTCTCTGTCTTAGTCATCTCAGCAAGAAAAGGAGAGTTCGAAACTGGTTTCGAACGTGGGGGACAGACACGAGAACACATTACTCTCGTACGGACTGCGGGTGTAAACAAAATTATCGTTGTTATCAACAAGATGGACGAGCAAACCGTTGGATGGGACAAGGCCCGCTTCGATGAAATCAAAGACAAAATCGTTCCCTTCGCTCGAGCGTCCGGCTACAACCCCAAAACTGACCTTACCTTCATCCCGGTGTCCGCCTATACGGGACTCAATATCAAAGCGCGTTTGGACAAGTCAGTATGCCCTTGGTGGGAGTAAGTGTTCGTTTCGTTACCTACCATACGCACCTCGTCTCATGTTCGTCCAAGTGGGCCATCCCTTTTAGAATACCTGGACAACATGCCTCCGCCGAATCGCAAGCTCAACGGCCCAGTTATGATGCCCATCTCAGAAAAATACAACGACATGGGTACAGTTGTCGTAGGCAAACTCGAATCGGGTCGGGTACGCAAAGGCGACCAACTTAGGATGATGCCGAACCACGTAACCGCTGAAGTGTTGGCGCTCTACAATGAAATGGAGGAGGAGATCATCGCAGCGTTTGCCGGCGACAACGTACGCCTTCGGTTGAGGGGTGTTGATGATAAGGATATTAGCCCTGGGTTCGTCGTCACAAGCGTGCACAAGTCAGTGCATGCTGTCAGGCAGTTCATTGCTCAGCTTGCAATCCTCGAGCACAAAAATATCATCTGTGCAGGATATTCGGCTGTAATGCATGTGCATACGCTTTCGGAGGAAGTGACACTATTGGTGGGTGTTCAATCTTGTTGGCTATTGCTCGCTTACCTACTTGACAACAGGAATTGCTGCACTACCTCGACAAGAAGACAGGCAAGCGATCGAAGAAGCCACCTCAATTTGCCAAGAAGGGTATGTGGCCATAAACGCGCCCCGTAGGTGATGACTTACGCCAGGACTAGGCATGCAAATCATTGCTAAGATCGAAACGACCGTTTCCGTGTGCGTCGAGCCGTACAAAGAGTACCCTCAGCTGGGCCGATTCACCTTGCGAGATGAGGGAAAGACTGTTGCGATGGGAAAGGTATGGTCTCCCTTCAATTCCCTGTTTTTCAGAGTCGACCTCAATGTTTTGCGATAGATCCTCAAACTGGTCGATGTCGACGCCGTAGACAACGTCACGAGAGCGACCGCAACCATGACTGTCCATGAATAAATGAACCACAAAAATTTGTGTGGCAAAATTGCCCTGTAATGTAGAAGCCATGTCCCCACGATCTTCCAATAAGTTATGCGCCTATTCATCCAATAGGAGGGTTCCACGGACGAAAGGAACATGTGAGCGTGCTAATAACGGGGTCGCCATTATTCCACTATTTATCGAAAGGACTGCGCACTACCCAAGGAGCTTTCCGCATTAATTGGAACAGCGGAGGTAGAGAATGGCAGGTATAGGGAATGGCAGCGAGGTCCGTCACCAGAGATGAGAATCACCAGAAAGAGAGCCAGAAATAGGAGATTAAACAGGTAAGCAAGAAAGACACACATTCACAAATACATCCCGTTATGCAGCCCCTAGCACGAGGAAACAGCAATTTCAGCACAAACTCGATATGCGCCACAGGCAAGATCGGCATGCACAACGGGGAACTAGAATTTCGTGACAGTTTTGATGAGACGAGAGGGAACAATGAACCATGCAAGCAGTCTGGACGGTCATAACCCGGACATCAGATCTCAGGTGGTTGAATGGAATGGGAGGATTAGGTGACGTTGGTCATTCAAAGTTGGTCGTAGTTGCGCTTGCGACGAATGGGAGGTGGGAGAGGAGGTTGCCCTTGTTGGCTGTGGAACATGTTTGGGCGATGCGCTTGGGGGGCCCTACCGGCACAGGTGGGTTGCTGGGAGGTTGCTGGCTCCAGTTAGGGGGTGGGATGGAATGAGGGGGCCACTGGTAAGAATGTGCTTGCTGTGAACCGTAGTCGCCAGACACGGGTCGGAACTGCCCCTTTGGACCTGTTCTGCGCTTCTTGAGGGCGGGGCGCGCTCCAAAGTTACTGCTAGTATCAAACGGATTTGGATGACTAGCTCCTATATGCGCAGGGCGCAGGGGATAGGAGTGAGGAGGTGGACCAGAAGAGAATGATGACGTCGGCATTGGTACTGGCATTGGGGCCGGCTGGGGATATGGAATCGCCATAGATGTTTGCTGAGGAACCGGGGGAGTAGGCGGGGGGATGTAACGATCAGGTCCCTGAGAGGCTGGGGGCATATTGAACGGGTTCAGCGGGTGACTGCGCGGCTGGGAACTTTCAGCTAGTTTGAAATTCTCAGGCGGTTTGAAACCCTCTGGTTTGAAACCCTCTGGTGGTTTGAAAGATGGATGGTATACACAACCTTCTTTGGTCCATTGTGGTGGTGCATGTCCGAACCGTTGAACATATTCCATGATATCTCGCCATTCATCGCTGGTGTATCCAGGGTGCGGCTGGTTCTTGTCATGACAATCATTGGCACCATTAACCCTATGAGAGTATGGACAACGAAGACCGAGCCTTGAGCCAGTTTGGTTCCCGTCAATCCGATCCTGAAGGCGGCGCCTAGTTTGTCTACCATCCGCCCCATAATCCTCCGACCTCAACTTTCCAAATCGGTAGGTAGAGGGTGACCTTGTGATGGGTACCTCCGCTTGAGAATGAGGCATGGTGGGAGTCGGGGCTTTCTTCTGGGTCCAGGTAATATCGAGTCTACTGGCCAGAGAGCCTCGACCCTCGGCGCGAATTACAGGTGGAGTCTCATTCGCCTCGTGATATGAAGCGTCCACCGTGTGGACAGGGGAAGCCGTCCGCGTCCATTGGGATTGGGGTTGCATGCTCATTCGGGGAGGCGTGTAACCGCGTTGATGGTGCACATGGGAGGAAATGACATCGCGAGACTGGCTTCGAGAGAGCGATTCTCTCCTGCTCTCGATCCCACTGATGCTGCTGGAGGACTGAGACCGGGCATGATTGGTGAGAGTAATTGAGACGTCATGGTCAAGATCTTCAACTTCCTCATGGTCGTCTACGAGTGATTTGGGACTGGGAGAGCGACCACGCCCTGACGCAGCTCTGTGGTCCGGATCCGTAGAGAGACCCCTCACCGGGTTTCTATTGGGCGAGTAGTAGGATGGGTGGTTGCCGTTATGAGCAGGTGAGTGCGTTCTGGAGCGACTTCCGTGAACGGAGGGAGACGTTTCAATGCCTCTCTGATGCATCTGCCTGGTGCCCCAATCTTTCGGTTGACTTTCGACGGCGTTCTCGACCGGGTCCGCGTCTGTGGCATTTTTCGTACGCGGGGTGTCTACTTGCCCAGGTGGTGCGAGGCCTTGTGGAAATCTGGTGCCAGCATCATGAACACTTGCTTTCGACGCTTGCGCCTGAGGACAAAGGATCTCGACAGCAGATTCGACGGAGGCAACCTCTCCCAGGGGAAAGGTGGTTGAGTCGGTATGACTTCTACCTGGAGTGTAAGGAGGCGTGTACTGGCTCCGATTCGGAAATTCCGCTGTGCTGGACATAGGTTGCCTCTGCGGCTGCCGATTGTTGCCACCAGACTCTTCTTGCAAGGTTCCGTCAATCACGACGGAGGACGCGGCGGAGCTCGTCAAGGGGCGGGCAAGCTCAAGTCGATTGTTGCTCATCACTAGGTGCACGACGAGATCAACTCGACCTCCGTTGGGATGGGGCGAAATAGGTATAGGGATGCCATGAGATACGACAGTATAAGGAGTCTGGTGGGTGATGAGGTGCCATCCGACCGTCGGAGAGTAGCTACAGTGAGAACATACCGCATCTGGCAGGATAACCTCGTGATCAGGATCCACTAACCAGTGGTCAGAAGCCATATTGGGGACCATGATGAATTTGACTAGGCGCGGCTAAGAGGCTGGCACGATATGCGAAACAGACAATGTATGGGAAGCGTGTAGATGGCTTTGTGTGGTAGTTTTCTTCGACCTTTGAGGGTGATTAGTTGCCCTGGTGGGCTAACGGGGACAAGTTGGAAATACCACCAAGGAGTCGGGCTGAGTGTGTTTACTCGTTATGAGCGGAGCGGCGGCACAGGAACGCGTCTGGATAATGGTCGCAGCACCAGTGAAGGCGTTTGTACTGCACACTGTGGACGGAGATGTGAAGGGACTAGCTTTGTTTGTCGGGCAAGAACCAGCGAATATTTTTGAAGAGCGAGGGGACTGAGGAGGGAGATGTGAAGGAGAAACAGACCTGCTCGTTGAGCTGGCTGCAGTAGATGGAGATCGGCGTGCTGCCCAGAGACGTGGGGGGGAGCAAGGTACCTCTCGTGCCTTGCGACTTCTAATCTCTTATACACAAGCGCGCTTCGTCCCATGCGGGCCGGATTGTCATCGGAACGTAAAAATTTAATAAGTATAGATCCACAGGCGTTCATGCCATCTACTTTCCGAACCAAAGCCGCAGCGGACATGCCGTATTCCGTCTCAACGACCTCGGGGTCGATGATTGATACATGGTGATCCCAACAACGCACCAGAGACCACTATTTGTGACAATAAAGACTATCCAGGTGCGTGTTTCATTTGTTTGTCATGGGAATCTGTCAGACTTTCCGCTTCGATCCAATCTTGGCAGCGGACAACCGAACTTTCTCCTTCAAACCTACCCAGGATCCTTATAGAAAGCAAATCTTGTTCTTTCTCGTGCGCTCGAGCTTTTCAGCGGATGAGAGGAATAAACCATCGAGTACCTAAGCGCCTGACATTGGGTTTCACAGATGACGGCCCTCTTTGACTTTTGTTCAATTCAACTATGTATTTCAGACGTTCGTCCAAGCGAACTAACAGCCGCCGAACGCATTGCTCGGCTTTAATACGCATCCAAGCTACTTTATCCAGTCCTCGTCCCTCCTGTTACTTTGATCTCCGAGCCCCTGAACATGGGATAACTAATGATTGAACCATGGCGTCTTGTAGGTCCTTCTCTTCTTCTCTTTGTTGTGCCCTCAAATTATCCAGATATCCTTGAGGTCCGTGTTTCAACTCATTGCCTGGTCCCATCCTCAAAGTTGAGTGGAAACTCATTGAGTGCTACTGTAGATGTAGCAACTGTAGGTCACAAGCCGACTTGAAGTGACCACAACCACTTTCCTATATCCATGGTTGTTCTTGTCCATACGGCGGTGTAATAAATCAGCATGTGATCTTTGCGTGAGCACATCGATACACCTCTAAAGAGGTTGAACGGATTATGGGACCGTGCCTTGACTTAAAGAAGAAAACAAAAATATTATTCTCGCACACCGGGAGTCCGAACACAGTCTACAAGTCATCGAATGGGTACTCGAATGGCGCCGGCGGGGGGGCCTCAGCTGGTTCGTCGACCTGCATGCCCTCCGCAGGCTTGGGAGCCTCTTCACCCCCGAGGTCGGCAGGCAAATCAACATACTTGATCGGTTCGCTCGGCGTCCGGTCAATAAGCATTAGAATACCACCCCCGCCCGCTCTTGTCTTGCCAATCCCACTGCGTATAGGCCGCACAGGCTGGAACCGGGCCTCAGGCGGGAAAGAGATGTGTACCAGCTGCGCGGGCGTCACACGTGAGAGGTTCTGGAGCGTCTCTGACGAGGGTTCCTTCTCTTTTCGTTTCGAAGCCGCCTTGTCTTTCTCTTTCTCCTCTTCCAATTTCACTACGGAGGCTTCATCCTTCATCTCAACATCTCCACTTCCTGCGGCAGCAGTTCCAGAAGGTTTGGGCGACTTGACATCCGTGTCCATTGCCTCTCCCTTTTCTTTCTTCTCCTTTGCGCGGGCCTTTGCCTTCGCGGTAGTGGAGAGAACGGCGGTGGCGACCTTCTCCACCGCTTCTTTTG
>WNFL01437792.1_pt1 | contig 12179 bp, 12 predicted proteins | sample 5400361 | NCBI WGS metagenome assembly WNFL01 (sample SAMN13153351, study PRJNA577476) | soil metagenome | isolation source: 40 cm soil on Douglas fir-dominated hillslope | place: USA:California | collected 2013-09-17
AGGAATTGCCGTAAGGCCGTGGTGCGTGTCTTCCGGAAACTCGCCGAGCTTGCCGACAGCCGACACGCTCAACACGCCGGGTACGACCGCCGGAAACTGCGCTGGTCCGCCGGAGTCGCCCGCGGCGGTGATACAAGCAATGCCCTTGAACCGCGCTTCCATGATCTTGTGAGCGACAAGCTCGGAGCCCTGTTGGCTGCCGACGCCGATATGGACAATGTCGATCTGAAGCTCGATGCATTGATTCAGCGCTTCGATCAGATCGCTGAAGCGCCCGCCCGGCGCCAGCTTGAAGACGTGGATCTCCGCCTCGGGCGCGATGCCCGAAACGCCGGGGCTCGGGTCGCGCGCGCAGATGATCCCGGCGCAATGCGTACCTTGGCCGATTTCGTCGCGGTTCCAGTCCTTGCTGCGGTCATCCCGGTGGCCCAAGTCCACACCTCGCGTAACGTGGCGAAGGAGTGCGTGGCTGTTGTCGCAACCTGAGTCGATCAAACCGATCCTGACACCTGCACCAGACAGTCCGGCGCCCTGCCGGTCGAGGCCCATCGCCCGCTTGCCCCACGCAGCGCGCTTCTCGCCGGCTGATTTTGCGGCAGCTTGAGAGAGCGGACGGAGTCTCGCGACATTGGCTTCATTCGCTTCCAGCTTGGGCTCTCGAACAAAGCAGTCCCAATGATCAGCCAGGGGCTGTACATAGACTGCGCCGATGTCGTCCAGATCGGTTTCGGGATCGTAGATCGCAACGTTGGCCGTTCCGGATGAATCGGCGATGGCCTGGGCGCCGAACCCGCGGCTGAAAACCGTGATGCCGGCGCCGGGAAGGGGCCGGTCGCCTTCGCCGAGAATTTGAAAGCGAATTTCCTGGCGCCGACGCGGGGTCGGCACCTCGCGGCCGGACCACGGCGATGCGAAGGGCACAGGATTCATTGCTTGCCCGGTTACAAGGCGCGCGTCTTGCTCCACCACCACATGCGGGGGAGCGTTCTGCCGCAAGGCTTCGGCACGTTGCTCGCTCATCCGAACGACAACAATCTCCTGGTCGACCGGCAGAACCGTTGCGCCCAACCCCTGAAAACCCTTTCGGCGCAGCCGCCGGAGAATTTGAACATCCTCCATCCGGCTCAAAGCGTCATGAATCGTATCGCCGGAGGCCGTAACAACGCCCGGAGCGGACCGCACGCCGATCAAATAATCCCGCTTGCGGTGCTTGAACATGCCCGAGGACCGGACGCCTTCGCTCGCGTCGCTCGCGGCGTCGCTCGCGGCGTCGCTCGACGCATCGCCCGCCTCTTGTGCGGCCCGCTTTGAACTTGTCCGGCCCGCGCTGCCATTCTTGTGTTCGGCCATGAGATGCCTCCTTCAAAAGGGACGCCTCCGGATCGCGAGAAGCGATCCGGAGGAGCACTTCACATTTTCAGGTCCATCCATAGCGGGGTTGCTGGGATGCCAAATATTGCGCCAGCTGTTGCAGCGCTTGTTGCTGCACAACTTGCTGCTGGAGCTGTTGCTGCAGTGCTTGCTGTTGAAGCTGTTGCTGCAGCGCCTGATTGATCGGGTTCTGCTGATTGATCAGGTTCTGCGTTCCCACGCCATACGTTTGAGGAGCCTGGCCAATTTGACCGGCAGCGAAAATGTTGCCCAATCCGTAGCCGAGCGCGCTGCCGGATTGCGCTTGCGGTCCGAATTGAGCCTGCGCCAGCTGAGCTTGGGATTGCGCCGCCAACTGGTGCACAAGATGCTTCAAGGCGTGCACGGCCTGGGCATGCTGGATGGCCTGCGCGGCTTGCCGCGCCGCGATCTGCTGGGTGATTTGAGCGGCAGCCGGATTCTGCACCTGCTGTTGAGGCCAAAGACCTCCTGATTGCGATTGCGGGGAATATTGATTTCCCCATGAGTTCATTGTGCCGGCACCGACGCCGCCGAATCCGGCATTCCCACCGCCCATCGCGAACCCCGGATTGAATTGGGAGCCGCCAGCCAGCGGGTTGAACATCTGGGCGAGATAGGCCTCGTAATTTCCATCGGATTGAAGAAGTTCGGGCATGTCAGCGCTCCATTCTGTGTTTGCGGTGTGAAGAGTGGTGTCGAACAACGAAACGTCGCCGAAGCACGACCCGAGCGAGTCTGCGCTCCGCGCCCGTCGAAGCCTATGAGCCTGACGGCTCCTAAAGTGCCCACTCCACAGCGTGCAAAGGCATGATCCAAAAGGCCCAGACCGGTTGCTCTTGGGCGTTGTTGCGGCTCTCGTCGCCGAATTCCCCGACCGCGAGCCTGTCGTTCTCTCCGGCATCGCGGGAGACGATCCGAGGTCAAAGTCCCCGCGCCGCAGACGCGCGCTCAGACAATGGGGTCAGGCACCACCCCACCCGCGGCGATAAATCATGCCGCATAGCGGAGGCGGTGTCTGACCCCACGTTAGATAGGCGTCTTTTTGGGCGGAGGCGGAACAGCGCGATATGGTCTTGACATCATATGGATTGCATATCATGTCGCGACGGTGAGTTGGATTATCGTGACGGCGAACCATGGCTACGAACGTGAACGACGTCATCAAGAAGCTCAGTCCTGTGCAACGCAGGAAGGTCGAGGTTCGCGCCGCCGAGCTGATTGCCGAGGAGATGAGCTTGCGCGAGCTGCGGCGGGCACGCAAACTCACCCAGGTCAGGATGGCGAAAAAGCTCGGCATCACCCAGGACAGTGTTTCGCGCCTGGAAAAGCGCAGCGATCTCTTGTTGTCCACGCTCCGGAAAACCGTGGAGGCCATGGGGGGAAACCTGGCTCTCGTCGCCGAATTCCCCGACCGTGAGCCGGTCGTCCTCTCCGGCATTGCGGGAGACGATGCGAGGTTAAAGTCGCCGCGCCGCAAACGCGCGCTCACTTGAGACGATGGGGTCAGACACCACCCCACCAGCAGCGATAAATCTTACCGCATAGCGGGGGCGGTGTCTGACCCCACCAGCAGCGATACTGGCGTGGTGCTAGAATGCGTGGAGATGGAGAGAGACATGTCCGATAGGCGCTTAATCGGTTTGGCAGCTGGTTTGCTCTCACTCTGCGGCATGACTGCGGACGGCTATGCGGCCGCCGAGGTCAAACCCGCCGTGGCGAATTTCTCCTCGATCGACCGGCCTTGGGTCGCGATCGAAGCGCAGGAGTATCTCCGTACGACCATGCGCATCCCATCATGGTGCGCAATCCGAACAATGCCGGTGTTGCCGTGGAAGCGCCGCTGCGCATCGCGGATTTGAGCAACCCGAATCTCAAACCCTGGGTCGTGGACGCCTTGAAGAAAGCCAACGATGAGCTCATTGCCGGGCAATTGCGCTGGACCTCGCGGGCAAACTGCATGCCCGCCGGCGTTCCGCAATTCCTGCTTTACGCCGGCGGCGCCGAGAGCATGTACATGATCCAGACGCCCAAGGAGATCGTGATGATCCATCAGGCGGACAACCAGACACGGCATATCTATATGAACGTGCCGCATTCCGCGCGTCCCTCGCCGTCCTGGTACGGCGAATCGGTTGGCCGTTTCGACGGCGATGAATTGGTGGTCGATACGCTCGGATTGAACGACAAGACGTTTGTGGACGATCGCTACAGTGTTCCTCACACGACGCAGCTGCACGTGATCGAGCGATTCAAGCTGATGGACGAGGGCAGGATGCTTCAGGTGAGCTTCACGGTCGAGGACCCGGGCGCATTCAACGCTCCGTGGTCGGGCGTGGTGCGATATCAGCACGCGCGCGCGCCGGCGACGCTGTTCGAAGAACCCTGTGCCGAGAACAACAACGAGAACCTGTCGAGCTTCGTCCGCAGCCCGGTGGCGGCAAAAGCCGATTTTTGACCGGTCCTCGCCAGAAGAATGAGGACTAGGGTCAGAGTGGTCGCGGCGCGTGCGTCACTTCTTCATCAGTCGGATCGCCGTCGCCATCGGCAGATAGTGGCTGAGCACCCTCATCGAAAATGGCTGAAACCCGAACCGCGCGTAGAACTTCGCGGCATCCTGATTTTTGGCGTCAACGATGAGCGCGAAAACGGCTGGATCGGCGCGGGCCGCGCGAGAGATCGCATCGTAGATGAGGGCCGATCCCAAAGAGCGCCCGGCATAGCGGCAATCGACCGCGAGCCGTCCGATCAAGGCAGCAGGTAATACGGGATAGCGCGGCAGCTTGCGAACAAGGTCTGCCGGCAGGTCCGATACCGGAATGCTCGAGGCCGCAAGCGTGTAATAGCCGGCGATGACGGCCGTTCCTTTTGGAACGGCGACGAAACAGTTGGAGATATTGCGCCGGACGTCCTGGCTCGCCTGGGTTTGAAGATATCGGTCGAGGAGCTCGGCTCCGCATGCGAATTGGCCGCGGTCATGCCGCGACGAGAGTGGTTCGATTAAAAATGAGCCGGTCACCGCGATTTGGAGATCAATCGCTTATGTGCAGCCTTGGCGCGGCGCAGAGCGTTCGTCGGCTCCGGCGGGTCGAGGATGCTCTCCGCAAGCGCCCTTTGATCGCCTATCGACAAACGAATGATTTGCGCCTCCTCGATGGTCTTCTGGGCGGCTTCGTGAGCGGCCGAGACAACGAAATCGCTGATGCTGCGCCCTTGGATCTCAGCCGCCCGTTTGACCACGACGAGCGCATCGGGCGAAATTCGCGCCTCCAGTCGCGTTGTGCGGTTCGCTTCGTGTGCCATTGCGCAAGTCTCCTGCCGTGGGAGAATGTACGGTATTACGCCGTACATATCAAGGTCCCCTGGATTGCCTCCTGCGCATCGCGTAAGACACTGCGATTGCCTTGCGATTGTCGCGGACTCGAGATGAGTGCAAAGGACAGCGTCGACGCAATCCTGAAGCTGCTGGAGATAATCATCTCCTGGCCGGTTATCTTGCTGGCCGTCATGGTTGTGGCGCGCAAGGAGCTCCTCTCGCTGATATTAAAGCTCGCCGACCGCATGACCAAGGCGCCTGGCGGTTTCGAGTTCGCAACGCTCCAGGAGCGGGTCGAAAAAATCAGCGCCCAAATGGACAAGCTGGAAAAGGCGGCGTTCGAGCCGTCGGGCGCGCTGACGCCCAAGCTGCAATCGGACCTTCAGGCCTCTTTCGATGCGTACCAAGCCTATCTGTTTGGGCTGGGATACAAGCCACCGACGGAAGGCAAGGTGAATATCTTCGTCGACCCGACACTGGAAAATGCGCATTACGACGGACAGCGCATCGTCATAGGCAAACGTCTGGCCGACGACAGTGATGCCTTGTTTCGGGAGTGCACCCATCGCGCGCTGCAAAGCAACGGCGATTGGAGCATCATGACGGAAGAGGAACAGGCCGTGGAATCGGGCCTGGCCGATTACTTTCCCTGTAGCTACAAGGACAATCCCTTGTTCGGCGAAAAGCTTGTCCAAGTCTTCCGGCATTATCCGGGGTACGAGAACAAGCGCGCGCTTCGCACGATGGACAACAACCGCAAATTCACCGAAGCGGCCAAGGACAACGAATCCCACAATGTCGGCGAAATCTGGAGCGGCGCGTTTTGGGAAATCCGCGCGCGCGTCGGCCAATCCGCGACGGACAAGCTGTTCTACGCGACCTGGACGGCGATGCAGCCTTTCAAGGGCGGCACGAGTTTCAACACGAGCTTCGCCAACGCCTTGATCGAGGCCGCGCGTGCGCTTCCGAACGGCGACCAAAGCGGAGACGTCGCCGCGATCTTCAAACGGCGTAAGTTCAAGCTATGAGCTTGCCGGCGTGACTCCACTGTCCGTTTAGCATCAGCTCCGGTCGCCGGGAGGTCGACCGGCTGGTTCTCGCTCGCCCCATCCGGCATCGCGCGGCGCACGTGAGATTGTGAAGGGCGCGCAGGCGGGTGCGTCAGCAATATTGCAGTCGCCTTCGGCTCGTGGCTCTATGATCGATTAGGGGGCGCGAGCCGAGGGGCATTACGCCAACGACATCGACGGGACGGGACACCGGTGCGCGCGCGCGTTCGGGTGCATCGCCTGCCATTGCTGCGAGATAATCATGGCGATCGGTCTGATTGAAGAATTCCTGCTGCTTGCCCTCGAGGATGAAGGCGGTCAGTTCAGCAAGATCCCCGAAACCTCGTTCCATTGCGGGATCGCGGGCGCGGCGCTGATGGACCTCGAGATCCGCGGCAAGATCGAAACCGGCCGCGAGAGGCTCTGGGTCGTCGACGCCCAACCGACCGGCTCGACACTCCTGGACAAGCTCCTGGCCGACATCGCGGCGGAGCCCGAGCGTTTGCATCCCAAGGAGTGGATCGCACGGCTGATGCCACGGGCGCATCATCTGCGTGGCGAGGGGCTGCGAATGCTCTGCGAACGGGGAATCCTGACGCAGGAAGAGCATCTTTTCCTTTGGGTTCTCGAGGAGCGTCGCTACCCGGTCGAGCACGGCCAGGAACGGCGCGAGTGCAAGCGGCGCATCCTCGAGCTCCTGTTCAATGAGGAAGTCCCCGGACACCACGACGTCGCGCTGGTCGCGCTCGCCGATGCCTGCGGCATGTTCGAGCATATCCTGAACCCGACGACTCTCGCCGAAACCGCCGAGCGCATCAGCCAGATTCGCGGCATGGACCTGATCGGCAAGGAGATCGCGCACACTGCCGAAGCGCTGAACAAGGAAATTCGCGCGGCCGAGCGGCGTATCGTCATCGCCGGCCTCGCGGGCAACGTGATGGAATGGTACGACTTCGGAACCTACGGATTTTTCGCTGCCGTCATCGGCACTCAATTCTTTCCCGCGAACGATCCGACGGTCTCGCTTCTCGCCTCGTTCGCGGTCTTTGCCATCGGCTTCATCGGCCGGCCGCTCGGTGCGCTGGTCTTCGGCCATATCGGCGACCGCAGCGGGCGCAAGCGCGCACTGATGGCTTCGGTGATGATGATGGCTTTGCCGACGATGTTCATCGGATTGCTGCCGACCTATGCGCAAGTCGGCATCGTTGCGCCTATTCTTCTGGTGACACTCAGGCTTTGCCAGGGCCTCGCAGTCGGCGGCGAGTTCACCACGTCGATGGTGCTGCTCGTCGAGGGCGCGCAACGAACGCGGCGCGGCTTCGTCGGCAGCTTCGCGCCCTTCGGTGCCGTAGGCGGGATGCTGATCGGTTCGGCCGTCGGTGCGGCGATCACCGAATATTTGTCGGCCGACGCGATTGCCAGCTGGGGCTGGCGCGCGGCTTTCCTGTTCGGATTGGTGATCGGCGCAGTCGTGCTTTATGTGCGCCGGCGCCTGCCCCCGGATGCCACGATCGTGGCCATCGCGGAAGCGCGCCATGCGCCGGTCGTCACCGCCTTCAAGACGCAATGGCCGATGATCCTGAAGATCATCGGCATCATCATAAGCCTGGGCATCGGCTTCTATCTGAACTTCGTCTATCTCACGACCTGGCTTGTGCAGTACACGCACATTTCGCACGCCGAAGCGCTGGCCCTGAACTGCCTGGCGCTCGCATTTCAGCTTCCCATGCTGCCGCTCGCAGGTTCGCTCGCCGACCGGATCGGCGCGAAGGCCGTCCTCCTTCTTTCGACGATCGGCTTTGCGGTCCTCTCATGGCCGCTCTATCTCCTTATCAGTCAGGGTACGGTTGTCGCGATCATCGCAGGACAAGCCATTCTTGCGTTGCTGCAATCGGGCATCTCGGGTGCTGTGCCCGCTTTCATGGTCGAAGCACTGCCCAAACATGTCCGCTGTACGGCCTTGTCGTTCGGACAAAATTTGGCGATGGCCTGCTTCGGAGGCACGGTGCCGATGGTATCGGTTGCGCTGATCGGTGCCACCGGCTATCCGCTGGCGCCTGCGCTCTATCTTGCGGCTGCCGGCGTGGTGTCGTTCTTGGTTGTGCTGATCACGAATGTTCTGCCGGAGGAAGCGGCGGGTTGATGTCCGCCGGTCACGGCTCGCGGCGCGTGGCGCCCGGCAGGAAGTCGACGTTCCAGACGCCTTCCTGGTAGGAATCGATCTCGCCCTGGCGGTACATCTTCACCGTGATCGCGAGTCCCGGTTTGACAGAGGTTACGGATTTTCCCGGCCCCGTGAGGGTGCCGCCGGGCATGTTTGCCGGCGAGAGAGCGCTCAAGCCCACCGGACTCCTGCTCATATGGCCGTTGACGCTGTAGGGTATGCTCGGCCCCAGCATATATTTCGCCGTCGTGACGCTGCGGTCGTCGACCTTGACGACGATGAAATACTGATAGCCATGGGTGCGCGCCAACCTTGCGGCCTCCGCCAAGGCCGACTCGAAAACGCTGTCGCGGTCGGAGGAAGCCGACCCCAGTGCCGAGACGACGGCGGTACTATCGCTCAGCATCATGACGGTCGCGTTCATGCAGCCGGCAAGGAGGAGCACGGTCAAGACGATGGCGAGCCCTCGGTGCATGGAGCGGACATTACCCTCCGATAGCGACGCGTGCATCCAACAAGAATACGCCATTCATGTCCCCTCGCGAGTGCCAGTCAAAAATCCGGCTTGCCCGCGACCGGCATGAAAGGTGCGTGTCCGGCATAATAGTCCTGCAAGCCCTCGGCGCAGACCTGTTCGAGCCACGGCCCGGTCGTACGTCTGTAGGTGACCGCCGCCGACCACGGCGTAGTGAAGACGTTCGGGTCCTCGACCCTGAAGGTGAGCTGCAGCCCGGGGCCGGGGTATGCGGGATCGACGAGGACGGCAGCCGCGAACCTCGGCCCGTCTTCCTGCATCTGGCGCTCGGCCGCTTCTTTCGCCGTCTTGCCGTCGATCAGGCGATAGCGTTCGACCACGTGCAAGGCGGCACTCCGCGGCGTCCCGTAGCGATCGATGATGGGGAGGTGTCCAGGTCCAAGCGCAATGCCGAGCGTGTCGACGACTAATGTATCGCCGTCGTAATGGCCGACGGAATCACCCATCGGCGTGGGCGTGAGTTGCTTTGGATGCGTGCTCGCGAGCCGGACGTGGCGGACCTGATCGTCCTGGTTATAGAGGATCGTTATGTGATCCTCCGCCTGCAGCATCTGCAGCCCGAGCTGCATGGAAAACGCGAATGGCGGCGGGTAGGACTGGCATTGGTTCGAGGGATCGGGATGGGGATCGCCCGAACGCGCTTTTCTCCCCAGCTGCTCGATCGTCTTGGCTGCGCCGGGCTTGAGGATGGGGTTCAAGTAGTCTCCCACCATGAGGGTTCGGTTTGCCGTGCCGTCGGGAAGACGTTCGAGGTTGGTGAGCGGCTTGGGGCCGGCCGGCAGCGGTTCGAAATTAAAGGCATTGCGTCCCCACAGCCCCGAGAAGTCGGGGATCGTTGCGGCGCCGGCAGGCGGAGCTGTCATCGCGGCGAGCAGGCTCAATGCGGTGGCGCAGACGAGCGCCAGCCGGCCCAGCCATAGGGCGAGGACGTCGCTACCGTGTCGCGCGATGCGCGCCATGCCGCACCTCGTTTGGCCGTTGCGGTAATCCTTTCACGCTTCGGGCCGTTGTGGAATATCACTTGGCGATGGTTTCACCGTTACCGTCATGAGCACGAGCGCCATCGTCATCGGAGGCGGCCACAACGGCCTTGTCTGCGCCTTCTATCTCGCGCGCGCCGGGGTCGATGTGACCGTGCTCGAGCGCCGGGGCATCCTGGGCGGCGCGGCGGTCACCGAAGAGTTCTTGCCCGGCTTCAGGAATTCGATCGCGAGCTACACGGTCTCGCTGTTGAATCCCAAGGTCATGGCGGATCTCGAGCTCGCCCGGCATGGCCTGAAAATCATCGGCCGGCCGATGGCGAATTTCCTGCCCTTGAACGATCGCGACTATCTCGCCGGACCCTCGCCCGGCGAGACGGTCGCGCCCTACACCGCGCGCTTGCAGGCGATCGCGGACGTGTTGCGCGGGCTCATCCTGGAGACGCCGCCCAACGTCACCGCGGGCGGCTGGCGGCAAGCGCTCCCTGAGCTTGTGAAGAGCGCGGCAATCGGGAGGAGGCTCGCGAAGCTCTCGATCGAGGGACGACGCGATCTCTTGGCACTGTTCTCGCAATCGGGCGGCGACTGGCTCGACGGCTGGTTCGAATCCGATCCGATCAAGGCGCTCTTCGGCTTCGACTCGATCGTCGGAAACTATGCGAGCCCCTATAGCCCGGGCTCGGCGTATGTGCTGCTCCACCATGCGTTCGGAGAGACGAACGGGGCAAAAGGCGCGTGGGGCCACGCCATCGGCGGCATGGGCGCGATCAGCGACGCCATGGCGAGCGCCTGCCGCGAGAAGGGCGTCGCGCTCCGCAACCGTTGCGCCGTTGCCGAAGTGCTGATCGAGAACAACCGCGCCGCGGGCGTGCGCACCGAGACGGGCGAGACGCTGCGCGCTTCGATCGTGGTTTCCAATCTCAATCCGCGGCTCCTCTTCACGCAGCTCGTCGACGCGGGCGCTTTGCCGGCCGATTTCCGCGTGCGGATGGAACGCTATCGCTGCGCGTCCGGCACGTTTCGCATGAACGTCGCGCTTTCCGAGCTGCCGCGCTTCGCCTGCCATCCGGAGCCGGGATTGCATCTGGCTTCGGGCATCATCATGGCCCCGAGCCTCGATTACATGGACCGCGCCTATCGCGACGCGCGCGAATCCGGCTGGTCGAGATCGCCGGTGATCGAGATGCTCATCCCGAGCGTGGTGGACGAAACGCTGGCGCCGAAGGGGAAGCACGTCGCGAGTCTCTTCTGCCAGCACGTGGCGCCCAGTTTATCCGACGCGCGCTCGTGGGACGATCATCGCGAGGAGGCGGCGAAGGTGATGCTCGATACGGTCGAGCGCTTCGCGCCGGGGTTCGGGAAATCGGTGATCGGCATGCAGGCGATGACGCCCTTGGATCTCGAGCGCACCTTCGGGCTCATCGGCGGCGACATCATGCATGGCCGCCTCGACCTCGATCAGATGTTCAGCGCGCGCCCGGTTCTCGGCCACGGCAATTACAGAAGCCCGATCCGCGGGCTCTACATGTGCGGAGCCGGCACGCATCCGGGCGGCGGCGTGACAGGCGCGCCGGGCCACAATGCCGCGCACGAAATCCTGCGCGATGTGAGGCGGAGAATATAATGAGTGTCATCTGGATCCCCTTCCCGCAGCGCCCCGGATTAATCCGGGGCGCCGCGCCGGGGATGACAATGTTTGTTTTTGGGGAGCAAAGATCATGCACAGTCGGCTTTTCGCGCCGGTCATCGCGCTCGTGCTGTGGTCTCTCGTGATGTGCGCTTGGCTGTACGCAACGCGCATACCCGCGATCACGCGAAAGCATATCGCCTACGATCCGCAGCGCCCGGTGGGAGAGTTTCACGCGCAATTGCCGCCCGAGGTCCGCTGGAAGGCGGACAATTACAACAACCTCATGGAGCAGCCGACGCTGTTCTACGCCGTTGCGCTTACTCTGGCGCTCTTGGGCGCCGACACGGCGCTCAACACCGGCCTCGCATGGCTCTATGTCGCGCTTCGCATCGCGCACAGTCTCGTCCAGGCGACGATCAATGTCGTCCTCGTCCGCTTTGCGCTGTTCATTTCCGCGACGTTCGCTCTCGCGGTGATGGCGATCAACGCCGCGCTAAGGGCTTTTTGAGAGACGCGCAGGCTCACCCCTACGGCCAAAAAGAAATGGCGCGCGTGTGGTGCACGCGCGCCATCGTGACGACGTCTGACTGGAAATTATTTGCCGGTGTAGTCGCCGATCAGGTCGCCGACCGCCAGCACATGGCTCTTCATCGCGTTCACCACCGTATTGCGATCCGCTTTCGCGGGATCGAGATTAAGGTGCGTGTTCAGCGCGAAGACTTCGAAGTGGTAGGGATGGGTCTGGCCTGCGGGCGGCTTCGGACCGATATAGCCGACTTTGCCGGCGATGTTCTTGCCCTGCATGGCGCCGTTTTCGAGCTTGTCTTCCGTCGGCATGCTCGAGGACAGGCTCGTGACGTTCGAAGGTATGTCGTAGAGAACCCAATGGACGATCGGGTCATGGCGGTTGACGCCTGAATCTTCGGCGAGCAGGACGTAGGACAGCGTTCCTTGAGGTCCGCGCACCCAATTGATCGGCGGCGAAATGTTGTCGCCATTCTGCGTGTATTTTTCCGGGAGCGCCGCGCCGCCGGTGAAGGCGCCGGAGGAGACGAGGAGGCGCAAGCCGCCGCGCGCCTGGGCAATCTGCTTGGCCAGAACCGGCGGGCCGTCGCC
>WNFL01054466.1_pt4 | contig 12178 bp, 11 predicted proteins | sample 5400361 | NCBI WGS metagenome assembly WNFL01 (sample SAMN13153351, study PRJNA577476) | soil metagenome | isolation source: 40 cm soil on Douglas fir-dominated hillslope | place: USA:California | collected 2013-09-17
TGGGAGAGGGGGAAGGAGACGACGCCGAATCCAATACATGCATACGAGAGGTGCCATGTCCCGGTCACCTGAAGTGTTTGACCCGCAATGAACGGAATCCAAAAGCGTTTTGTTGCTCATTGAGCGAACTGGTATACTTGCTTCTCCAGACAGTCATCACTTGGTGCCCTTATCCTAGAAGACATTTCCATTTCCACCGGTCGATACACCATAGCCATGATTAGGGACCATAGGCGGGGCAGGGCTAGCACCTCTCAGCACACCCTGCACAACGCCTGGAGCAGGGGCATACCCACTAGTCTGCATCATGGGCGGCATCATATTCGGGTAGGGCACCACATGCGGATTAGGCATTGCATAAGGATGTTGTTGAGCCGGCAGTGAAGAGGCCATTTGCATCGATTGGAGTTCGTAAAACGCAAAGTCTTGCAAGAGCGAGGTACGTGCGGGGTGAGTGAAGAAAATGCGAAGCATATCGTGCCCAGCCTCGGGGAGCAGTTCCTGTGTATCACGTGAGTTGGTCACTGGCTTGCGTTCTTGAGTATTACTAAAGGGCCGTGCGGTCAATACGGAGGTTTAGAAACGGAAACGTAATAAGCGACACACTTGAGTCGAATGTTCCTCAACACTGCATTGGGGATATCCCTCACAAAAATCCATCGGACCTTGAAAACGCCTTTCCACTTATCAGACGCCCAGACGGTACTGCTCCTCGTATAGTCGACAGGAGTCAACATTTCGGCCATGCCGCAGAAATGACCACTAATTTCCCTCGTCAGCCTCATCTAGACTCCCTCAGAAAAGCTGCTCACCTAGCGTTAACGCTAAAGAAGAGATAAATCGGTCCACGCCCAGCACACTCCTTGAACGCTTTGTCGAGCCTCTTGTTACCAGGATCGGTGGAGCTCCAGATTTCGTACTTGAGACTCTTGTGTACATCATCCTCAGTGTACGACTTGATGACAAAGTACCTTGCCTATGAATGACAAATATAAGCACCTTGATACTCTCCAGTCATCTGGGAGACCTACAAAAGGAGGCTTGGTATCAAAGCCTGAGGGATTGTACCCTTTCTGCGCGATCATAGTGGGGACGTCAATCGGTGAGCTGAGGTACGTTGCAGGATTACCGGGCTGGAGCCCGACCGGCTGCGGAGGCGAACCGATACCACCATTACCCTGTTGAGTAAACGCAGAGCCAGCATTGAGCCGCCCCGAGTGCTGTACGCCGACTTGATTGAGATACTGAGCAGGGATAGGGGGTGGAGGGGGCATGTTATTGAAAGATTGGTTGCCGCCATAAGAGTTGTTGAATGCTTGCGAGAGGTTGGGGTTGGAAGCTCGTCCACCAATTGAACGTTCCTGCTAATCGGCATCAGCACAATCTCTCCTCACAGAACGGCGTTTGAAATGAATTCACAGGACGCTGGCCATGGCTGATCGGTGGAACATAGGCACCCGCGCTCATAGGACCGTGGTTCACGGTTTGATTCGCGTCAGTGTACAGCTTGAGGTTACGCCCTTGCTGCTGCTGGGACCCGTCCATATATTGTTGCTGTTGCAAATTAGGTGAAGCTTGGCGCGCATTCGGGTTGAACCGTGGACCACCTTGGGCGTAGTTGTTCTGCGTAGGTTGTCCCTGCGGTTGGAGTTCCATCCCTCCCATCGCCCTCGACAAGTCTTCCATCTGGTTAACGCTTCGCCATTCGCTTGGGTTGCCAGCCCGCCACGAGTCGTTACCCCCTTGCCAGGAGTTCCCGGAACTCGTGTTTCCGTAGGTCTGCTGGCCGTCATCGTGACCATGGAACGATCCTGGTTCGTCGAATTCTTGTGCGTCGTCTTGGTTGTACTGGCCGGCATACTTGTCGTCGCCATCGGGAGCGTCCAGGGAAGTGTTCGTCGTTTGAGAGCGTCTTGTGGTAGTAGTACCGGCTCGTTGGAGTGACGGTGCCAGTCGCTTGGGAGCAGTTCCGTACGTGACGGTGTGGTAGCGACGTACGCCAGCCTGAGTAGACGAGGACGCCCCATAGGGGGTGGATTCTTGGCTTCCTTCTTCCTCATTCAGGTCTTGCTGCTGTTGAGCCTGTTGGTACTAACTAGGAAGTCAGTCAAAATTCGTATGGAGACACAATGCCAAGTCGATTGGTAAGCGAATGCGCCACCATCTGATAGAGAAGAAGCTAGTAGAAGCTAATAGCTTCGAGGCCCCACAACGTCATATCAAGCATAGAGTTCTCGAACGCACTCTGATCGACTGAGATGAACGCAACAGCCGTACTCGCACGCAGACAATGCACACATTCCACAGAAGGTCATACGTAATACGGAGAAGACCTTGCATCCAGAAATCGTTGGAACTATGAGGAGCGATTTTGACTGACCTCTGTATTGGCGTCCTCTTGCGTGCGGCGAATGTCCGCTTCCCAGTCCTCGTCGTAGCCTGGATCCATCTGTGAGGCCAGACCACCGGCTGTGGTCAAAGCCCCAGAACGATTGCCAGTAGGTCGATTCGCTGTGTCCATGCATGCAAGGAGAGCGTGAGCGAAATCTTCAAATGACAGGAGGATGCTGTTTACAGACTATGAGGAGGTCAAAGAACCAGAATACGTACATCGATTGTACTTTGAAGGAAGAGAAGCCTGGCGATGCAAGGACGAATTATTTTCGCCAATGGTGCCCACGACTCCGACCCAGTCCTCCCCCACGTGGTCATATTCATTCCACTCTTCGGCCTCTGAGTGATCCATGGTCCGGGAGCCTGTTCGGCGCCCTGAAGAGGAAATTGTGTGACTCCTTCGAACGGAACCGCCCACCGCAGGGTCAGGCGAATGGGGGATAGGAGGTGGGGATATAGGCTGTTGAGACATGTATACACTGCGAGAAAAGTAGCGACTTGAAGGTGAAATTCGCGCAACCCGTGCAAGTCGTGGTCGGGTTCAAGTTTCCATTTTCTAGAGGCTGGTCATACTTCGACCACGGGTGTGATCGTCCCGTTAAGCTCACACGGTCTCATAGCAACTCTCGACACTCTCGACAGCAGCTCGGTCTATGTGTGTTCCGCCACGCCGAAGCCGATCGGGAAGGGTCGCAACGACGTCGACTGGAAATGTTTTAGAAATATATTCCGGGCGCATTTTTGCATCTCAAACGTCCTGGATTCGTTAGGGGCTTGACCCCTGTCAATTAAAATGCCGTGGATTCTGCCCCGTATGGTTCTGCTACTGACAGGTGCTATACGGTGGAAGGAATCCCCTCCGTGATTCCGAGTCTCAGCCATGGAGTCGAGAGCGGGTGGTCTCGACTTCTGTCAGCGCGATAGAAAGGCAAGGAACGTACGGCGTACGGCGTGCGTAGAGCGTAGAGTGGAGCTACCCAGACAAACCTGAACGGCTCATTCCAGACCCTCTCAGAGACTCAGAGGAAGGGTCTACTGCAGACGCACCCTGCTGCACTGCAGCACTGCTGCGCAGACGATGGCGACCCGACCGCTTCTCCTAACGACGACCAACTTTCAGCGATCACGTTCCAATACAAACGCTGTCGTCCGAGGCTCTCCACGAATTGACTACTCAGATGAGCCCCCAAATCACGGACTGGCCTGAGCGGCTCGATACAGAGGTTTCGGCACGAAGCTTGACCAGACGCTCTGACGACCATTTTCATTGAAGGGCCAAAGGCCATCCAAAACGCTGCTAAAGTCTTATCTTCCATCCTGGAGGACCACACGACCAACATGCGCGACATTGCAAGATATTATGGCCCTAACCCTCACCAGTCTTTCCATGATGATCGAAACGAGCCACAGTCAGATTAAGGCCAAGTATCAAAACACTGCGTCGCCTACCCCCCGAAATTCAGCTCCAACGTTTTTGAAGCGTGGAGGACGAAGAACTCTGGCCGATGCTTCTCACAGCGTCTAGGCTACCTCGTATTCCAATCATATTAGCAATTTTCTGTCGTAGTTGGCGACGGGCGGTATTTCGCTCTCCGAATCGGAAATATGCCCGCCCTCCCCTTTCCGAGCAATATCGCGCCATTCGAAGGGTTATACTGGAAATGTCTATTCAGCAACTCCGTGACACGTGCTTGAAGAGCCACTATAGAGTTGACGGTACCGGGACAATAATCCGAGTCGTGGGAGCTGTAGCGTTTGTTAACCAAGCCAAGAAGAATATTTATGTGTCGTCTCAACATTGTCGACGCGACGCCGATGCTACGTGGCCTCACCTATGTGGCGTACCTTCTCCTGTGCATCTTTGGTCGGGGTATATATTCAAGTACATCATATATACTTTCCACGCAAAATAGTTGCCCCATAGGACATGCACTGCCCGCTTGAGTGACTACCCTGAGCTCCTAGTCCCTGTCGTGAAAAAAGTGCCTTGACGCCTCCTTTAGGAGATCTCCTGCGCCTCAAAAGCTTCGACTTTAGAAATCTCTTCTCAGAGGTCGCCCTATCTCCTGCCATCGGGACCTGCGTCCCTCCCAACTTGTCTCATTCGCAATTCATGCCTTTGCAACCCTCGAGCGATCCCTATCGGGTGGCCTAAGGCTTCCTTCTATTCGCCACTTAGCTTCTTGCTCAATAGTTCTAATTATATGACTTCGTCTTCCTCTGACTTCTTTCTGAATGTCATCACAGTTGAGTACGATGGTTCCGTGTTGGAGTTCAGACAAGGACCGTCCACCCCCTTAGTTCGATGACACCACTACCATTGATGAGGTCTCCACTCGCGGAGAAGTTGTAAAGGACGTCCTTTCCGCGCTTCTATATAGAAATACAACCGCCCAAGAAAGAACGGCGCGGAATTAAGAGCTACAAATATTACTGTGCCCATGAGTACAAGCTTGATGATATGTGTATATCCCAGTATCTGCAAGATTTCCGTGCGCATCCCTCCCCGCGAACGGGAGTAATCAAGGTCGTCTTTGACGATTGCGTCAATACCGCACGCGATATCAGAGAGGAACTATAGAGAGTTTCCTTTTCTGGACGCGCCTGTGGGCGGCCTAGGGTCTAGTGTAAGAGTGGATTAACTAATGAGGGATATCAAGTCCCTAATAGGACAAGCATTTCTGGTAGATGCACTATAGCAGGCGAAATGTTCTCTTAAATGTAGATCGGCGAGAGATTTCGCACCTCCATGGAGGAGTACGGGGTCTGGATTGATTTGGTAGTTCTTGTTGGAGTTGATAGAATAGCCAAGACTTATAGATTTCCTCCGACTTAGTATTCATCCAGTTCCACCGAGAAATATGCCTTGTTTGGAGCATCAAATAGCAGAATTTAGAATTGCTTATACTTATATGCTGCTGTATGTCCCTGTACCTAATTTATTTTATGATATATGAGATGGAGCCGACCACATCTGGCTCGTGTCCGCCGATGGTCCGGCATTCACTGCGTGTCTGTGCTCCGATACAAAGGTAGTACGGTGATCGATTGTTCTCAACGGCGTAGGAATAGCAGACGGCTATCATGCTATGATAAGGTAGGAACACAGTGGGTTGCATGAGGAGCCTGACGATCGATCGATGTTGGGACCAAGGTGCAGATAAGCACCACAGTACCTTCCTGCAGCCTCCAAAATTCGAACCCTTATGCTTGAGTTGAATTTTGCCTCACAGATATCTAAATTCTGCCTCTGGGTCCATGGCATTGAAACAAATACTCAATCACTGACCCGGCTGTCAGCTATTAATAGGCTCATCGAGCAGCAGCGAAGCACCACTAGGGACACACGAACCATGAAAGAGGAGAACGAAGGGATTCGCAACCGCGTTAGCAATATTGAGGCGCTAGTTCTCGAGCGCACCCTCTCCTCGATCAAAGGACTCCAGAACATATGTCTCTAAATGTCCTCAAAAACTCTCAATTGGATCAAACAGGTCTATACAGAGATCCCGGCCCCGGGCTGACCAGATCGTGGCCCCAACCTTTTCCCTACTACGAATACTCGAACTGAGAGCTGGAGAGAGGCTAGAAAACCAGCTACTACCCTCCTTTCAGCCCTACGAGGGCACACATCCACAATATGTGAACGCGTTGGCTCGAGAGTTGAACAACTTGCAACGCCGGAACTCTTCAAGGTAGATCCTACCACCGCTATCTTCTCCACGATCTCCGAAGCAAACTAAAGTCCAATCAAGGCTAAAAGGTAAGGTATTCTGAAAAGCGCTCGACACCGAGAGCAGTCAAGAGACTCACCCCCCATGAGTACAAATAGGATGGCACCAAGATATGTCCGTATTTAATCAACATGCGGGTCCATTCGGGTCCAGAAACAGGCCCATTCATATCCTATTCGATGGTTATATTAATATCGCTACGCCAGTCAGAATCAAGGTTCTGGAAGAGCCTTTCTAAGGCACCTCTAAAGCCTGCCAATCACTGGGAACATGGCCGGGAGGATCAAAGGGCTTTCATCTCAGGGGTAGTCATAGTATATTTTGTGATGTATTGGCCATGGATAGGTCAGGTGGTCCGTTTGAAATAGATTGCTTTCACAAATGAACAATGAAATGGCCATCCCAGATGCATGTGACGTTTACCACTTGGGAGTCTCCGTGACATCCTTCACCGACTGCTACGGAGCTTTTAACGTTCGCACTAGCTGATTTGCCATCCCCGAAGATGGGAGCCTAGTCTAGTGTGCGGCCATGGCGGTTGCGAGGGTTGTCGAGCAAGCCTTTCGCGACCTCATTTAAGCTGGGAGATTGGAGATTGGAAATACTGAATATAAGTGCGATGGAACTCGGACTCACCGATCACGAGCCCCTATAGGAATGCACTCAGGATCTGTACCAGCATGGGAATGGGCCAATGACCTTTCCTTGACCGTATGTATCCTGCGAGAAGACTAACGGTGAATACATGTAGTTCCCTTTTCGTCATCCCCCAGACCTACGGTGCAAAGACCATGGTTCTAATTTGGAGCCCGGAACGTGGGTGATCGAAGGCGTGTCAAGTCAAGAAACCAGATCCACACGGCATGTGACTTTCAAGAAATAATAGATTATCTGCGCCAACGATCGAGGCTCGCCTTCTCGCAACCACTTTCAGCTACAATATCCTCATAAGAGTTATATTATCGTAAAGGTTGTTTACGTCCCGTGAACCTTGTCTGGCTACTTGTACAAAGAAGTACGCCTGGGATTGGATAGCTTGAAGCAGGGTCATGGAGTAATGTCTGGTCTGTAACCGAAAGAGCAGTGCGAAAACCAAGTGTTGGTAGGAAGGGGAATACTGCGGCAGCGACCTTTGGAGCTTTGCCAAAGTGGGTTGGCCGACCCAGCCGCAAACCTTGGAGCCCGCCCATTGCAACCTGATTTCCACAAACGACGGATATCTGCCTCAAGCGCTGGTAGGATACACACCCTTCTCCAGACGACTGCGTACACTAAATTTGCGTTCGCCAGCCACGTCAACTGGCGGTGCCCTTCTACTTCACCGTCTCCAAGCTGTAGTTGTAGCCTCTCACCCAGTTCATATCTCAATCGAACACTTGCAGAACTCGTTCGGTTCATTCCGTTGCGCTGCCGTTCACGCCCTGGATCCACGTTGTCTGATCGAATCATGGATGGCCAGGTTCGAGACTGCCTCCACGAGACTGCACCAGGGCATATCAGTCTTCTATCCGCCTTCAGCACACCTGCGCCTTGGGAAAGATTCAAAGTTGAGCCCCAGCACCCTGTCCCGAAGAAGTCCATCAACCCAGACATCCGTTCCCCCGTTCCAACGAACAAGTTTTACTCCAATCTATTCCTTGGGTCTCAAACCCAAGGTGTGTGGTTACACCCCTACCAGGTTTGGCTCACCCCACCATCCGGTCCGGGTCGCAACACCGGGCTGAACGTCTCGCATGTTGACCCAGAACAAAAGGTGAATATCGGATGGATACCATTAGCAGTCAAAATGTTGACGCTCATGCAGGGATATGGACCGGATCCCAATGCCAATCCAGTCCAATACTATATCAACCCGATAGGCATCAGATCCTTTTCCTTTTCGGCCCAAGAGCTCAATCCTCATACCGCGAGGGTCTCCCTTACTCCGACAGAGTCCTCTATTGATGTCCAGATCCTGGACGATCCCGGCTTGCGAAAAATAATGTTCCCATTGGTCCAAGGGAGCGGGTTCATTACTGCGATCTATACCAGTGTCACACCTCATTTTGAATCTGGCGTTGGATTTCGGGAGGTGGTGGCTTGCGCCGACCCTCGACCTGGGGTAAGGAAGTGGCGACTATTTCTGGAAGATGGGAAGACATGGCTGCTATATGCACACCCCGTTCAAGGTTGCGTGCCACCTACTCTTCGACGCAACAACGCTTGGTCGATCACAGCCGCCCACTCCTTCGCTGGAGCCTTCCAGCTAGCCAAAGTCCCACGCGACTGCGGGTCATTCGAAGCTCTCGCGGACAGGTGCACCGGGACCTGGCCAACCGGAAGCCATCTGACCGCTTCTTTGCACGGCGTTAGCTCGACCTATGCCTTCGAATATTTGACTGAGGATTCAGGGAGCGCCCCATCACCGCTCTTGATGTATGCCCTGCCGCATCACGTTGAGTCGTTCGACCCTCACACCGCAAGCTGCGTTAAGCATGAAATGGTCCTCTGGTCCACAACAAAAGGCCCAATGAGAGTCGTGGTCGCGAAGCAATGGGTTTTCCTGGAGGACGATTTGCCTCGACATATCTCCTTCTCACCATTCCCAAACCCGAACGTGGTCCTTGGGTCGGAGGAGAGAAATATAATACTCGCGACTGCGCGCGAAGAGGCCATGGGCGACTTGTTAAATGAGTCCAACCTCGACAGTATGTACTTCTCAGGCAAAGCGTTGGACAAATATGCTTGTCTGTGCTGGGTGATCGTCGAACTTCTTGACGAACGTCATTTGGGGCTCGAGTTGCTTGCCAAAGTCAAGGAAGCATTTGCGCGCTTTGCCGAAAATCGGCAGATATATCCCCTCGTGTACGATGGTACGTTCTTCATGCGACTTCTGATCATTATACTGACAATCACGAAGGCCAGTGGGGAGGACTAGTGTCCAGTGGAATGTACAAGACGGGCGATTTGATGCAGGACTTTGGGAATGGCTGTTACAGTGGGTTTTCAAATATGGTGGCTGGAATACGACTGATCCCTCGAAGATGATCACCATTTCCACTTTGGGTACTTCATTCATGCCGCAAGCATTGTGGTCCGTCTCGACCTGACCCTGGGGAATGGCACCAGTTGGCTCGACCACAACAGGGATTATGTTGAATTTCTCATCCGTGACGTGGGTTAACTTCTCATTAACTCCCAACCCATTCTGACCGTGGTGTAGGCTGCTGGTGTTGCAGATCCGTACTTCCCATTCTCCAGAGCATTCGACTGGTTTCATGGGCATAGTTGGGCGAAAGGCCTCTTTGAGTCAGCGGACGGGAAAGATCAAGAGTCGACCTCTGAAGACGCGTACTTCTCATACTCGCTGAAGTTGTGGGGGATGGTCACTGGAGACTTGGCGCTGGAAGGAAGAGGCTACCTAATGTTGGCTATCCAGCGTCGTGTATTCAGGAACTACTTCCTTATGGACCGTGACAACCGCAATCAGCCGGAAAACTTCATCGGGAATAGGGTCACCGGAATTGTACGTCTCCAAGCAGCAATGCCCTACATTCACTAATGCTCACCCAGCTTTTTGAAAATAAATGCGACCATGCGACCTATTTCGGCATGGATCCGCGCTTCATCCAAGGGATCCATATGATCCCAGTCTCGCCCATCTCTCCGTACATACGGAGTGCTTCTTTCATTCGAGAGGAATGGCGGCAGAATTTTGAAGCCACCACAAAGGATAGGGCCTTTGCCTTGTTGAAAGGATTGGGAGGAGACCGAACTGGCGATGATGGCTGGAAAGGCATTCTATGGAGTAACTGGGCAATCGTAGAGCCGACCGAGGCGTGGAAGTTCTTCTCTCAACGAGAGTTTCCGAAGGCGTGGCTGGACGGGGGTGCTACGCGAACGTGGTATCTCGCGTTGGCGGCAGGTATGAGTTATTCAGGGGACCACTACGTTGCACTAACGAGGCACAAAGGTTGGACCAGGCGTGGCACTACCTGAAGACGTCACCCGTTAGCTTGACCATCACGTCGTTATTCAGATTCCCTTCGACCCGGCACGTTGTAAAACGATATTTGCCATTGAGAGGAACCAATACACAGCCCCAGCCTACTTGATCGTGTGCTCCGGTCCGTCACACCCGCCCTCCTGGGAACAACACATACATCAATGAAACCTTATTGATGTCCTGAGTGACCAAAAACGGCAGGGAAGACCCAAGGAGCTGGTCTCGGGAACAGGTTCCCTGCGCTACACCAGAGCCGCAGCTGTGGCGAGTCGACGTTCCAGCGGGTCAGCTTGGAATCAGAAGAGCAAGGCGTGTCGGATACGGAGCCCTGATCCGTATCATGCAGTTTCCAATAGCTGAACTTCTAATGGTACAGTTGTCGAACGCCACTGCTCAAAGCAGTTTCATTCGTTTGTCCGCTGACTGGCGCCCAGCCCCAATCGGGGCGGTGAACGCCTTCCGGACGAACCGGTGTCGAACTCTACAAGGTTTCGGAGTGAAATTCTCTCTATCAAATCGGCGAAAGACATGGTACGCACAGTTCGCTTTAATGAACATCCTCCTCTCCGTCGTCACTGTCGATAGATTTGAAAGCCAATAACCCGTTCACAGGTCTGTCCTTCTCTCGCCGAGTTTGACAAGTGGAACCCGATGTGGGACAACCATGCAACGCCTGTTGCCACTCCGTATAGAAACGAACGCTCTCGTCCATCCTGTCAGCCTGTCTGTTACAATGACTCGCCCGCCGATCGCCACCGATGGCTTATTGGAAGGCTCCTTCGTCCGCGCAACGGCGCGGGTCAGTCATGTGTACCAATGGCCATTTTAAACAATCCATCTTTGGTATTTCTTCATGATCACAAAGGGGCCTAGGAGTCCTATTGAAGAGAGTTGCCCACAAACGTGGATCCCTCTGGGCGCAATCAGGCCCGGAAATATATTCGAATTCACACCCGGCTCCGTTGCTCGCAGCCAGCCATGGCTCGGAACTCGACACGTCCCGTCTCTCACTCACTCACTCTTCACCCCCGTCCCCCAGAACTGCCACCATAATCGGCACGAATCACCGTCTACGACGCCAGTTCACTGTGCAAATGACACGATACCTCAATACGACAATGAATCAGCCTGGATTTTGACAGGCAATGGGTCCTCATTCTCCGGCGGATTGGACTGACGGCAAACGACACAATCCCACCCACATTCCGCAGGGAGTGCGAGAAACACGCATGACCCGTCTCGTCAGTCTTTAAAAGGCCTCCCATGGACAGGCAGCTAATCCTCCCATAAACCACGCGAGCCACAGCCCACGTCTCTTTCGCTCCTCCTATTCTCTGCTTTACTATGTCCCACATTAGCAACACGATGACCCTCAATAATTGGATGTACAAGAACAAGCGCAGCGTCATGTACAGCGGGCCCAGTCGGACTCCAGGCGACGCCGAGCATCGCCAGCTCTGGTGGTGCGAGTGCATCGTGGACAGCCGTATCACTGTGCTTGTTCAGCAATACAGCACTTCCCAAGCCGCAAAAGAAGCCGCTGCTGGTCTAGCAATCGATAAACTGAACATCGAGGGCTGGGCTCTGCCTCGAGTTTAAAGATGCATATTGTACGTCGTATACCCGGGCCTCTCTATACCCCGAAAGTCCCTTATGCTGCATCAGATCCTAATCTACCCTCTCAATTTTGCTCTGGATAATTTTTTTAGCACGTGTATTTGGGGCGCACCGACCCGACTCGTATTAGCACCCGGCGACCCGTGTCTATGACTCCTCTGCGTCTCTTGTTTCTGAAATGGACAAACACGATTGATTCGCTATGGCTATGAATGTAATTCCTTCGCATGTCCTTTTCTCGGCAGCAGTTTACCTAGTACCTTTCTCGTCAATGCACGCACAGATCCTAATGATGTAATGTGCTCTATGGAAATTTGATGACTCGATTTTTATATTTTGCGCGCGCACACCGGAGCGCTCATGCTTTCGATCTGCCTTGTTCTTTCACGAGGACCACGCGTTTTCCCTAAACGAGCTTCCAAAAGGTGTTCTGTGAGTCAAGATCCGG